>OKJE01000239.1_pt1 | contig 13157 bp, 8 predicted proteins | sample 1610151 | NCBI WGS metagenome assembly OKJE01 (sample SAMN04436626, study PRJEB24849) | human gut metagenome | biome: human gut; feature: NICU; material: stool | host: Homo sapiens | place: USA: Saint Louis, MO | collected 2009-12-25 | reverse complement strand
TGAACGATACCAAGCTTGCCAATGATGACGGCACCTATAACTTTACCGGCGTGATCTGGGACTGGCGCAGGGGCACGCAGGACCAGACCTATATTCAGGGCATGCCGGAGGTTGATAACGAGCTGTCTGTAGGCGTGACGGTTACACAGTCTGTGCCCTGGACACGCCAGTACACCAATCTTTCGCTCGATGCTGTGCGCATTAAACTTAGCCTGCCGGCGCAGTATGCCTATAAGGACAACGGCGACATGGTGGGTACGGTCACACAGTATGCTGTCGACCTTTCCACCGATGGCGGCTCGTGGGTGACAGTTGTTGATGGCAGGTTTGACGGTAAAACTACGTCTGAATACCAGCGCGATCACCGAATCGATCTGCCGGACGCGTCCTCTGGTTGGGCAATTCGGGTGCGCCGCATCACTGCCGACTCTTCTTCAGCCAAGCTGGTTAACGCCTTCAAGGTTTTCTCTTTTGCCGAGGTCATCGACAGTAAGCTGCGCTATCCAAATACTGCGCTGTTGTACGTTGAGGTGGATGCCAGCCAGTTTAACGGCAGCGCCCCAAAAATCACCTGTAAGCCGAAGGGGAAACTGGTACGCGTACCAAATACCTATGACCCGGTAAGCCGAACTTACGGCAGTAACTGGCAAGGGGAATTTAAGTTCGCTTATACCGATAACCCGGCCTGGGTTTTCTATGACCTGGTCCTGGATAAAATTTACGGCATGGGGAACCGCGTCGACGCTTCGATGATCGACAAATGGGAGTTGTACTCTATTGCGCAGTATTGCGACGAGATGGTCTCCAATGGCGCGGGCGGCACAGAACCAAGATTTACCTGCAATGTTTTTATTCAAAGCCAGCAGGATGCTTATAACGTCCTCAAGGATATCGCTGCCATATTTCGAGGCATCACGTTCTGGGGTAACAGCCAGATTTTTGTTAATGCTGATGTTCCCCAGACTGACTCCAGCGGCAAAATGGACGTCGATTTCGTCTACCATTCTGCCAATGTCATTGACGGTCTTTTCACGTATGCCGGCGGCAGCTATAAAAACCGTTATTCTTCCTGTCAGGTATCATGGTCGGACCCGGTAAACCATTATTCCGATACGGTTGAGGGTGTTTACGATTCTGACCTGGTGCAGCGTTACGACGTGCGGGAAATGTCTCTGACGGCGATCGGCTGTACCTCGCAGAGTGAGGCGCATCGACGCGGCCGCTGGGCGCTGCTGTCTAACGCCAAAGACGGCACCATTTCTTTTGGCACAGGGCTGGACGGTTACTTACCCGTTCCCGCAGAAATTATCGGCGTGGCCGACCCCTTCAGGGCAGGCAGGCAGAATGGCGGGCGCATCAGCGCTGTTAATGGACTGACGATCAAGCTGGACCGCGCTATTGATTACAGCGCGGGGGATCGTCTGGTGGTCAACCTGCCAGACGGCACGGCGCAGACTCGAACGATTTCCAGCGTCAGCAGCGATAAGCGGTCGGTAACGGTTAACACGCCATTCAGGCAGGCACCGGTAGCGGGAGCAGTATGGGCCATCGACAGCGACAACCTGGCTATTCAGTATTATCGCGTTACCTCGATTGCCAGCAACGATGACGGCACCTTTACCGTTTCTGGCGTTCAGCACGATCCGAACAAATATCGCTACATTGATGACGGCGTACGCATTGAACCCGCGCCCATTACCGTGACGCCGATAAGCGTACTGAAAGCGCCGACCAACATCAAAATCAGTGAAGTCAGCTTTATCGAACAGGGGCTGTCCGTAGCCACTATGCAGGTGACATGGGACAAAGTAGATGGCGCTATCAGCTACGTAGCTCAGTGGCGCAAAGACAAGGGCGACTGGATTAACGTAAGCCAGACCAGCGCGCAGGGCTTCAGCATCAGCGGCATCTACACCGGCGTTTATGACGTACGCGTGCGCGCCGTAAACGCAGCAGAGGTTTCATCTCCATGGGGATATGCAGAATCAACATCATTGAACGGCAAGGTCGGAAAGCCTGGAACGCCGGTAAACTTTACTGCATCGCAGGATGTGGTCTGGCATATCAATGTGACGTGGGGCTTCCCGGAAGGTTCAGGAGATACAGCGTACACCGAAATTCAGCAGTCAACGACTGCCGATGGTCAGAATCCACAGCTACTGGTCAGCGTTCCTTATCCTGGCGCCAGTTATCAGCACGGGCCAATGCCCGCAGGGGTTCGCCGCTGGTATCGGGCGAGACTGGTTGATCGCATAGGAAATATGGGAGACTGGACGGGGTGGGTTGAAGGGAATACAAGCATCGATGCATCGGAAATCCTCGGCAACATTGTCGAAGATGTGCTGAATACAGATGCAGGTAAACAGCTTGTCTCAAAGGTTGACACCAATATAGACGCAATGCTTCAGAACGCCCTGAACCTTGACCAAACTGTCGACCATCAGATTGCAGAGTCTGGCAAAAACAGGGCTGACATTCTGACTATAAGCCAGACAATTGCCACTAATGACCAGGCTTATGCTCAGCAATTTCAGCAAGTACAGGCAAGCGTCGAAACAAATACCGCAGCCGTTCAACAAACCTCTACAGCCTTGGCAGAAACTAATGGGAAGCTGTCAGCCCAATACTCGGTAAAGGTCGCTGTAGACAGTAATGGACGCCAGTATGCAGCAGGCATGGGCATCGGCGTTGAAAACACTCCGGCGGGGATGCAGTCGCAGGTTCTTTTCCTTGCTGACCGGTTTGCAATCATGTCGGCAGCGGGAAATAACTTCTATTCTCCATTTGCAGTTCAGAACGGCCAGGTATTTATTAATCAGGCGTTTATAGCTGACGGAACTATCTCTAATGCGAAGATTGGAAACTTTATTCAGTCAAATAATTACGTTGCAGGAAGTACTGGCTGGAGCATAAATAAAAACGGAAGTGCTGAACTAAGCAACGCTACCGTAAGGGGCGCTATTTATGCAAACACCGGCACGCTAAATAATGTCACCATAAACCAGGACTGCACTATATTAGGAACGCTAAATGCATCCCGGATAAATGGCCCTTTGATGCAGAGCAAAAGCTTCTCATTTGGGCAGACCACAACTAACGCGTCTAATACGGTTTACTGGGATGGCACTTCTGGTAAAGGTGATGTCCCCATGACGCTGACAGGTACCGTATTCCGCGTACGAAACAACAGTCAGGGCGCATCAAAATTAGTTATAGCGGGAAATGAGATTACAGCAGCGACATCCATAACCTCCAATGGCGTAACGTTATCTATTTACACCTACAGTGTGGATATAGGCACGTCCTCAGCAACTATGGTGTTCGCTGCGGGCGCTTTGAACCAGAGTTCATCAGAATACTGCACATGGAGTGCACAATTATTTGCATCCCCTACAGCCAACCAGTTCCATACCTGATATTCATTAACTAAATATACCCGGCCACCGTGCCGGGTTTTTATTGCCCGGAGAAAACTATGCCCGCAGGCACTATCACACTTACTAACAACTCCACTTCCGTGACAGGGTCTGAAACCAGCTTTACGACAGAGCTTAAAGCGAATGACTTCATTGTAGCGGTAGTGGGTGGCGTCACATATACGCTCGGCGTTCAGTCTGTGAATTCAGCTACCAGCGTAACACTGATTAATGCATACGGCGGGCCTACGACTTCCGGCCTTGCATGGAATGCGGTAGCGAACGCCGCACTTGTTGGCATTACGGCACAATTAGCCGCCGATGTAGCCAAATCAATTCGCGGATTAAATCTGGACAAAGCGAACTGGCAGCAGGTTTATAGCGCGTCAGGAAATATTACAGTCACTTTGCCAGATGGCAGCCAATATAGCGGGCCTTCATGGAATAGCGTTGTAAATTCAGTTTCTGGCAAGGTAGATAAGAGTCAGAATCTTGGCGATCTGGCAGACAAGTCCGCTGCGTGGAAAAACCTAATTGATGGCAGGACTGCTGCAACTGCGCGTACAGATTTGGGATTAAAAAGTCTGGCATTGCAGGACCAAATAGACCGAACGGACTTGAATACAGAGACATTCAGAAACTTATTCGCAGCTGGAGCCACAACTGCTAATCTTCAGGGCGCAGGCATCTGGACCTTCAACAATACTCCATTAGGATACAATGAGCAGTACGGAACCTGTATCCAGGTAAACAATCGTACAGACACGTCTGGTGCTGCTGGCTCGGGAATATGGCAGCATTATTTAGCGCTTGGGACCGGTGGTAACGTAATTTACGCAACTAATATTAACGGAACGTACACGGCTCGTAAGCTTTATTCCACATCCAATACCACTACAAATTCTAGCGGCGCGCTTGTTCCCGCATCGCCCATAGTACGCATCGTTAATAGCCGCGACACGTCCAGTCGAAGCGATCTTCTGGGCGTTAACAATGAAGAATACACCTGGACTACTGTTCGAGGTCTGTGCAATGAAGAATCTAAAGGTTGCACAGTGTCCAGGTCTGATACTGGCACCTACCTGATTAAGGGTGCTATTGGCCTGGCTAAAGACCTGTGGTCAGTGATGGATTGTGGTAATGGTCAGGGTCGAATAATTGCTTTGGCTGAAGCGGAGGAAACCGCAGAAGGTGTGGTAGTCCGTTGCTACAAGCAAAAATACACGCTTACTGAGGATGGAGATTTGACTGTTGGCAAGGGGGCGCTGATTGATATCCCGGACGAAACGTGGATTGACGTTCGTCTGGAAATGCCGGCTGATTCTGCTTACAACCAACGCCAGCAAGAAGTGGCTTCACAGGTGAATGAACAACACAATGAAAGTGCTACATCATAAAAAAGCCCCGGCGACGGGGCAGTGACGTTCCGCGCCGATCTGAGCAGGCTACGGGGTGGGCAACGACAGCCTAGATGAAGCGTGCATGTTTTTCATTCGAAGTGCTGAGACAGATTTGGGACACGCAAAGGTTTGAGACCTTTTCCAAGCCTTTGCATGTTTTAACATCATGGGACGTGTGAGCGCGGTAGAGCAGGGTTAAATTACTGTTTTACAGGTAAATTGCCGCTTCAGACATGCGATGTTCGGGATCGATACGGGTAATGGTCATTGTTTCTCCTTACTTTTCCAGCTGATAGCCTGGCACAGTCCAGGGGGCGCTGTCATCAGTTGTGGAGCGGCCGGCGGAATACTGACATAATTACAGTGTTTTTGCCGAAACGGGTGAGGAAGTGTGGCGGACGATTTTGCAGTAGATGGCGCGCTGGCGCAGGCGATTGCCGGCTTTAAGCCGCGCGAGGCGCAGCGTGAAATGGCGCAGGCAGTAGAAGAGGCCGTTAAGGCTGGCGGCGAACTGGTGGTAGAGGCGGGAACGGGAACGGGCAAGACTTATGCCTATCTCGCGCCTGCACTGCGCGCCGGAAAAAAAGTGATTGTATCAACCGGCTCCAAGGCGCTGCAGGATCAGCTTTACGGTCGCGATCTGCCGACCATTGCCAGGGCGCTGAACTTCACCGGCAAAACCGCCTTGCTAAAGGGGCGCTCCAACTACCTCTGTCTGGAGCGGCTGGAACAGCAGTCAATGGCGGGCGGCGATCTTAACGCCGAGACGCTGGGCGATCTGGTTACGCTGCGCGGCTGGTCGTCGCAAACCGTTGATGGTGATATCAGTAGCTGCGGCGGCGTTACCGAAGACAGCCCCATCTGGCCGCTGGTGACCAGCACCAACGACAACTGCCTCGGCAGCGACTGTCCTCTCTACAAAGATTGCTTCGTGGTCAAAGCGCGCAAGCGCGCCATGGACGCCGACGTGGTGGTGGTTAACCACCATCTGTTTCTCGCCGACCTGGTGGTTAAAGAGAGCGGCTTTGCGGAGCTGATCCCCGAAGCGGACGTGATGATCTTCGATGAGGCGCACCAGCTCCCCGATATCGCCAGCCAGTACTTCGGCCAGCAGCTCTCCAGCCGCCAGCTGCTCGATCTGGCGAAAGATATTAATATTGCCTACCGCACCGAAGTGCGTGACGTGCAGCAGCTGCAGAAATCGGCGGACCGCCTTGCGCAGTGCGCGCAGGATTTTCGCCTGATGCTGGGCGATCCAGGCTACCGTGGCAATCTGCGCGAACTCTTCACTGACAACAACGTGCAGCGCATGTTCACCCTGCTCGACGACGCGCTCGAGCTTTGCTACGACGTAATAAAAATGTCGCTGGGACGCTCGGCGCTGCTGGATGCGGCCTTTGAGCGCGCTGCGCTCTATCGCGGGCGGCTTAAGCGGCTGCGCGCCATTAACGAGCCCGGCTACAGCTACTGGTACGAGTGTACTTCGCGCCACTTTACGCTCGCCCTGACGCCGCTCTCCGTCTCAGAGCGCTTCCGCGAAGTTATGGACGCGCGCAAGGCGGCGTGGATTTTCACCTCTGCGACGCTGGCGGTAAATGAAGAGATGCACCATTTCGCCGATCGCCTGGGGGTCAGCAGCGCGAAAACCCTGATCCTTAACAGCCCGTTCGACTTCAGCCGTCAGGCGCTGCTCTGCGTACCGCGCAATCTGCCGGAGCCGAACCGGCCCGGCGGCGCGCGTCAGCTGGCGCGCATGATGAAGCCGCTGATCGACGCTAATAAAGGACGCTGCTTCTTTCTCTGTACCTCGCATCTGATGATGCGCGAGCTGGCGGCGGAGTTTCGCGCCAGCATGACGCTGCCGGTGCTGGTGCAGGGCGAAACCAGCAAAGGCCAGCTGCTGCGGCAGTTTATCGAGGCGGGCAACGCGCTGCTGGTGGCCACCAGCAGCTTCTGGGAGGGAGTCGACGTGCGCGGCGATGCGCTGTCGCTGGTGATTATCGACAAGCTGCCCTTTACTTCGCCGGAAGATCCGCTGCTGAAGGCGCGTATGGAAGATTGCCGCCTGCGCGGCGGCGATCCCTTCAGCGACGTGCAGCTGCCGGACGCGGTGATTACCCTGAAGCAGGGGGTGGGGCGTTTGATCCGCGATACGGACGATCGCGGCGTGCTGGTGATTTGCGACCAGCGGCTGGTGTCGCGTCCCTACGGCGCGCTGTTTCTCAACAGCCTGCCGCCGACGCCGCGCACCCGCGATCTGGCGCGCGCCATCGCCTTCACGCAGCAAGCGAAACAGTAATTTTCCTTTGGCTGTGCTAACATGCGCGCCGTTTTGAATGACCCGAGGTTGTTATGTCTTCCCGAATCCTGGCGCTGGACACTGCGACAGAAGCCTGTTCAGCCGCGCTGCTTAATCAGCAGCAGATCGATGCCCGTTTTGAAATCGCGCCGCGCGACCATACGCAGCGTATTCTGCCGCTAATCGAGGCGCTGCTGCAGGCGCAGCAGCTGGAGCTGACGGCGCTCGACGCGCTGGCGTTCGGCCGCGGCCCCGGCAGCTTTACCGGCGTGCGTATCGGCATCGGTATCGCGCAGGGGCTGGCGCTCGGCGCCATGCTGCCGATGATCGGCGTTTCGACGCTGGCGACGCTGGCGCAGGGCGCCTGGCGCCAGCAGGGCGCGACGCGCGTGCTGGCGGCGATTGACGCGCGCATGGGCGAAGTTTACTGGGCTGAGTATCAGCGCGATGAGCAGGGCGTCTGGCAGGGCGAAGCGAGCGAAAGCGTGCTGTCGCCGGAGGCGGCGCTGGCGCGCATGCAGGCGCTGGAGGGCGAGTGGTTTACCGCCGGCACCGGCTGGCAGGCGTGGCCGCAGCTGCAGCAGGGGCACGCCTTAACCCTCAAAGCGAGCGGCGTTGAACTGCCCGCCGCCGAAGATATGCTGCCGCTGGCCCAACAGGCGTGGCAGCGCGGCGAAACCGTCCAGCCCGAGCACGCCGAACCCACCTATTTACGCAACGAAGTGGCGTGGAAAAAATTGCCGGGCCGTTGAGTCTCTGGAGCGCAACTTATTGCAGGCGCGCCAGTCTAACAAACATCTTTTAGGAGAATGCCTATGTCAGTACGTCATAAAGGAATGTCCGGTGTTTTGTTAGCGGGTGCGCTGCTGCTTAGCGGATGCGTGACGGTGCCGGATACCATTAAAGGAAGTTCCGAGCTTCCGCAGCAGGATCTGGTGCGGGTAATGAACGATCCGTCGCTCTACGTCGGTCAGGAGTCCCGCTTCGGCGGCAAAGTCGTTAAGGTCACCAATCTTAACGGCAAAACGCGGCTGGAGATCGCCACGCAGCCGCTGGACGATAGCGCACGCCCGCGTTTAGGCGCCGCGTCGGTCGGGCGGATTTATGCCGATATTAATAACTTTGTCGATCCCACCGATGTGAATAACCAGTACGTGACGGTGCTGGGCAATATCAAGGGCACGGAGAAGGGCACCATTGGTGACGCCAGCTATAACTTTGTCGTGGTAGATGTGCGCGGCTATCAGCGCTGGCATCTGACGCAGCAGATTAATACCCCGCCGCAGCCTGTCGATCCCTGGATCTGGTACGGCCCGTCGCGTCATCATCCAGGCTACTGGGGGCCTAACCCCTACTGGGGCATGAACAGCGGCCCGGCGCAGGTGGAAACCATCCTGACAGAATAAAGAATTTGCTTAACTTTTCAGGCCTGGCCGCGCCTGCCGCGACCGGGCTTTTTATTGCCGCTGGAATGCGGGACGAAAATTAGTGATGCGCTTCGCAACCTCAGCAGGCCGAATCGGGCAAACTGGTACAATGAGTTAAAATATTGTTAATTAGCTGGGTGTTGAGGGCGCAATGGAAAAACAACATATAAATCGAGGTGAACCCTTGAATAAGGTCTGGCTGAAACGCTATCCGGCAGATGTGCCCGCCGAAATTAACGCGGATCGTTATACCTCTTTGGTTGATTTAGTTGAGCAGGCTACACAGCGCTACGCCGATCAAACCGCCTTTATCAATATGGGGCAGCCGCTGAGCTACCGCCAGCTTGAGCAAAAGAGCCGCGCGTTCGCCGCCTATCTGCAGTCTGAGCTGGGCCTGAAAAAAGGCGACCGCGTGGCGCTGATGATGCCGAATTTGCTGCAGTATCCGGTGGCGCTGTTCGGCGTGCTGCGCGCCGGTATGGTGGTGGTGAACGTTAACCCGCTCTATACGCCGCGCGAACTCAAGCATCAGCTCAACGACAGCGGCGCCAGCGCCATCGTTATCGTTTCGAACTTCGCCCATACGCTGGAGAAAGTGGTGGCGGAGACCAGCGTGCAGCACGTGATCCTGACGCGTCTCGGCGACCAGCTCAGGCCGGTAAAAGGCACCCTGGTGAACTTCTTGGTGAAATATATCAAGAAGATGGTGCCGAAATATCATCTTCCCGGCGCGGTAAGCTTCCGCCATGCGCTGCAGCGGGGCGAGACGCTGAGCTATCAGCGACCCAGCGTCACCAATGACGACCTGGCGTTTCTGCAGTATACCGGCGGCACCACCGGCATCGCCAAAGGGGCGATGCTGACCCACCGCAATATGCAGGCCAATCTCGAACAGACCAGGGCGACCTACGGCAAACTGCTGCGCGACGGCAAAGAGAATGTGGTAACCGCGCTGCCGCTCTATCATATCTTCGCGCTGACGGTGAACTGCCTGCTGTTCCTTGAGCTGGGCGGCCAGAACCTGCTAATCACCAACCCGCGCGATATTCCCGGCTTCGTGAAGTCGCTGTCGAAGTTTCCCTTTACGGCGATTACCGGCGTCAACACGCTGTTTAACGCGCTGCTGAACAACGGCCAGTTCAATAAGCTCGACTTTTCCACGCTGCGGCTCTCGGCGGGCGGTGGCATGGCGGTACAGAAGGCGGTGGCGGAGCGCTGGGAAAAGCTCACCGGCCACTATCTGCTGGAAGGGTACGGCCTGACGGAGTGCTCGCCGCTGGTGTCGGTTAATCCCTATGATATTACCGAGCATACCGGCAGCATCGGCCTGCCGGTACCCTCTACTGACGTGCGCGTGGTGGACGATGAGGGCAACGACGTCGAACCCGGCGCGCCGGGCGAGCTCTGGATCCGCGGGCCGCAGGTGATGGCGGGCTACTGGCAGCGGCCGGATGCCACTGACGAGGTGCTGAAAAATGGCTGGCTCCTCAGCGGCGATATTGTTACCGTTGACCCGCAAGGCTTTATCCGCATTGTGGACCGTAAAAAAGATATGATCCTCGTCTCAGGCTTTAACGTCTATCCCAATGAGATTGAAGATGTCCTGATGCAGCATCCCAAAGTGCGGGAGGCGGCGGCGATCGGCGTACCGAGCGATCTGTCGGGCGAAGCGGTTAAGGTCTGCGTGGTAAAGAAAGAGGCATCGCTGACCAAAGAAGAGCTGCTCGACCACTGTCGGCGTCAGCTGACGGGCTATAAGGTCCCGAAAATTATTGAGTTCCGCGACGAGTTGCCCAAAAGCAACGTAGGGAAAATCCTGCGGCGCGAACTGCGTGATGAGGCCCGACCCAGCGCAAGCTGACGTCAGGCAAGATTTCTGGTTGAACGCCGGCAAAGCCCGGCGTTTTTATTGATGATGAGATGGAGCGCCGCGCGCAGTCTGTCGCGGTGGAAACGAGATTTGAATTATTCCCTGATCGACCAAAATGAGCAGCTGGCCGCCGTGTGCCAGAAAGCCCGCCAGCATGCGGCCGTGGCGCTCGACACCGAGTTCGTCCGCACCCGCACCTACTATCCGCAGCTGGGGCTGATTCAGCTGTTTGACGGCGAACAGCTGGTGCTGATCGATCCGCTGAAGATCGACGACTGGACGCCGTTCATCGCGCTGCTGACCGATACCCAGGTGAAAAAGTTTCTGCACGCGGGCGGGGAAGATCTCGAGGTCTTTCTGCACCGTTTCGGCGTGCTGCCGCAGCCGATGATCGATACGCAGATTCTGGCGGCGTTCAGCGGCCAGCCGCTCTCATGGGGCTTTGCCGCTATGGTGGCGCATTTCACCCAGGTAACCCTGGATAAGAGCGAGTCGCGCACCGACTGGCTGGCGCGCCCGCTGACGCAGCGTCAGTGCGACTATGCCGCAGCGGACGTTCACTATCTGCTGCCCATCGCCCAGCAGCTGATGACCCTGACCGAGGCGGCGGGCAATATGGCCGCGGCGCTCAGCGAGTGCGACCAGCTCTGCCAGCGACGTCTCGACGTTATGCCGCCGCAGGAAGCCTGGCGCGATATCACCAACGCCTGGCAGCTGCGTCCGCGCCAGCTGGCGGCGCTGCGGCTGCTGGCCGCGTGGCGTCTGAACCTGGCGCGCGAAAAAGATATGGCGGTTAATTTCGTGGTGCGCGAAGAGAATCTGTGGAAAGTGGCGCGCTTTATGCCGGGCTCAATGGGCGAGCTGGATCACCTTGGCCTGTCAGGCCATGAAATCCGCTTCCACGGCAAAACCCTGGTGGCGCTGGTTGCTGAAGCGCAGGCGCTGCCGGAAGAGGCGCTGCCGCCGCCGCTGGGCAATCTGGTGGATCATCCGCACTACAAGAATGTGTTTAAGGCGATCAAGGCGCTGGTACAGGAAGTGAGCGAAGAGACCGGCTTTAGCCAGGAACTGCTGGCGTCGCGCCGTCAGATCAATCAGGTATTGAGTCAGTACTGGGGGCTGAAGCCGCAAACGCGCGTGCCGGAGCTGCTGGCAGGCTGGCGCGGCGATCTGTTTAAGACCCGCATTGACGCGATTCTGGCGCAGTTTTGATGCAAACATTCCCCTGCTCAGCAGCAGGGGAACATCAGGAAACCAACACCGTCATTTGGCCGCTTCTTCCGTTTCAGGCAGCGTCACGTTCAGCTCCAGAATCGAGATATCATCTCCTTTCTGATCGAGCTGAACGGTGACCATATCGGGATCGATCTTCACATATTTGCAAATCACTTCCAGAATGTCGCGCTTAAGCTGCGGAAGATAGTGGGGCTCACTGTCGCCCCTTCTGCGTTCTGCCACGATAATCTGCAGCCTTTCCTTGGCTATGTTGGCAGTGTTCTTCTTCCGGGATAAAAAGAAATCGAGTAATGCCATGGTTTATCCCCCGAACAGGCGTTTCAGGAAACCCTTCTTCTCTTCTTCAATAAAGCGGAAGGGACGTTCTTCGCCGAGTAACCGATCTACGGTATCAGCATAGGCTTTGCCGGCGTCGGAATTCGTGTCGAGGATCACTGGTTCGCCCTGGTTAGAGGCGCGCAGCACCGACTGGTCTTCCGGGATGACGCCCACCAGCGGAATGCGCAGGATCTCGAGCACGTCTTCCATGCTCAGCATATCGCCACGATTTACGCGGCCAGGGTTGTAACGGGTCAGCAGCAGGTGCTCTTTAACCGGCTCCTGGCTGTTTTCTGCACGGCGGGACTTAGAGGCGATGATACCGAGAATGCGGTCGGAGTCGCGCACCGACGAGACTTCCGGGTTGGTGGTGATAATCGCTTCATCAGCAAAGTAGAGCGCCATCAGCGCGCCGGTCTCAATGCCTGCCGGAGAGTCGCAGACGATAAAGTCAAAATCCATCGCCGCCAGGTCGTTCAGCACTTTTTCCACGCCTTCGCGGGTCAGCGCGTCTTTATCGCGCGTCTGAGAGGCGGGCAGGATATGCAGCATCTCGGTGCGTTTATCTTTGATCAGCGCCTGGTTCAGCGTGGCGTCGCCCTGAATAACGTTAACGAAGTCGTAAACCACGCGGCGTTCGCAGCCCATGATCAGGTCCAGGTTACGCAGACCAATATCGAAATCGATGACGACCGTTTTTTTGCCTTTTTGCGCTAAACCGGTGGCGATGGCCGCGCTTGACGTGGTCTTGCCAACGCCCCCTTTACCGGATGTAACTACAATAATGCGTGCCATAAATATTGATTTCCTTAACAGAAGAAAAGGGGCCTAATTAAGTGTCTGGATGGTCAGCGCGCCCTCTTCGAGACTCAGGCGCGCGGCTTTACCAAAAAATTCCGCCGGGATTTGATCCATGATCCAATACTCACCGGCGATGGAGACCAACTCTGCTGCCAGGTTGGTGCAGAAAATCTGGCTGTTGCGATCGCCACCGGCGCCCGCCAGCGCGCGTCCTCGCATCATGCCGTAAATATGAATGTTGCCGTCGGCAACCAGTTCGGCACCGGCGCTGACGCTGTTTGTCACGATAAGATCGGCGTTGCGCGCGTAAATCTGCTGCCCGGAGCGCACCGGCGTCGTGATAATGCGCGTTTTGCTCGCCAGCGGCTCGGCGGGCGCGGCGGGCGCGGC
>OKJE01000207.1_pt1 | contig 19138 bp, 17 predicted proteins | sample 1610151 | NCBI WGS metagenome assembly OKJE01 (sample SAMN04436626, study PRJEB24849) | human gut metagenome | biome: human gut; feature: NICU; material: stool | host: Homo sapiens | place: USA: Saint Louis, MO | collected 2009-12-25 | reverse complement strand
AAGGGATTACCTTTATTTTAATTCAAAAATTATGAAAAATAGGGTGGAGTTGCTGGAGAGAATCAATTAGGTTGTAGTATTAAGGATAACCAAGAGCTAAAGAACCATTTGCGCATATATTTGCATCTAAGCAGAAATTACTAAAATAAACTATCAAAAAGCCAACTGTTCTTTAGTTGGCTTTTTGCGATGTCACTACAATTCGAATGATTCTCTAGAAGTCAGGTCGTCCTGTTTTTCTTACCTAGATAGGCGTGCAATTGTTTCTGTGTACATACGACAGGTATGGTAAGGGGCCTTTCCAAGCGTTGGCGATATCTTCTGTAGAATCTGGTGTCCATCATTGATGAGGTAGGCATACCATTCACTGTTAGATCGAGTATCCACAAAGTTTCATTCTACCATTTCGAAGTGGTGAGTAGCCAATTCATAATAGACCTTACTATTAGTTAATTGATACAGGTTGTAAAAGCCGATGATTGCTTCTGCTAGCGTCCACCAAGTTTTTCGAGTCGAGGTTTGAAGGGTATTTGAATGATCACAAATGATTTTGTTGTTATCGAAGCCTTTGGTAGCTACTTGAGTGCCAAGATTTTCAATAAATTGACTGACTTGCACATCTTTGATACCAGTAACAGTCAAAGTCCGTTGCAATACCCAAATGGTTTCAATGTCATGGCTAAAACTGATTTCTTGGCTTAGAGGACACCAATCAGCATTGAAAAATTGGAGGCAGTTTGCTGGGGTCGCAATCTTATCTGTAAAGACAATGAGTAATCTTTGCAAGGTAGTTTTTACATCGAATGTTGGCGTCGTCATGTAGAAATTTATGTATGCCTCTAAAAAGTGCAAATGGGTATTAGTGGTAAAGTCTAGATCTGGCAAATCGCTGGGTCCGATTGATTGGGAGGGAACGGGCTACCAGTTGTGGGAAAAATCCTCCTGATAACCATTTGTAAGAGGGTCATAAGACTTCTTTTCGAGAAAACTAAAGAGCGTGGTTGCCATTTTTAATGCAGACAGATCATGAAAGTCTAAGTAATACTCGCTAAGAACATAGAGGGCAAAACTATTAGCATAAGTGGTTTTATTGGGATCAGAGAGTGTTTCAGTTGCGGTTAGCTCCCAGAAGATCCCCTGGGTTTTCCTGGTCCCAACAGACTTACCGGAAAAATTCATAGGCAGGATTCGCAGCAGTCTTTAGGCTAGCTAAAAAAGACTCAGTTAAGGATTTGTCTTGCAAAATGCGGCAGCAATGACTAAAACTCCATAAATACCGGGCGTTCATCAAGCAGCTCTTATCAGTAGTGAGATCTTATCCCGACGACCGTAAAAACCATCATGAATTAGATCCATCTTACCTTGCCAGAAGGGGATGATTTTTTGAGTGAGCTGCGTGTACAATTTTTTCTTATCCAAAAAAGACCTCCAATTTTATTATATTTACTATATCATATTGTATAAATCATTATAATCAAAAGTATATATTTTTGTTGTTTTTTTCTTCTTCGTCCTTTATAATATAGAATTGAAATCGATTACAAAATAAAACGTGGAGAAGTGAAAAGATGGAAACTATCAATGGGATAACTTTTGGGTTTATGAGCCAACGGGGAGACTGGCAAGATCCAATGAGTCGAGAATCATTACGCATGATGAAAGAAGAGTTAGCTGCAAGTCATGTGATATTACCAATTACTGTCACACAAGCTCATCCTCAGTCTACCAAAATCGATTGGCAAAGTGACAACGTTTTAATAGATGCAGAAGTGAAAGGGATGATCGCTTACGCTCAGGGAATCGGGTTGAAAGTAATCTTGAAACCCATGGTCAATGTGGCAGATGGTACGTGGCGAGCGCACATCAATTTTTTTGATTACGATGTTCCCTGCGAGCCGACTTGGAGCCAATGGTTTGATTCCTATCGTGAATACCTGAATCACTATGCAAAACTCGCTGAAGAGACAGGGTGTGTCATGTTGGTAATCGGCTGTGAATTGGTTAATAGTGATCGACGGGAAGCTCAGTGGCGGGAAACTATTTCCCAGATTCGACAGCATTACAATGGTCTACTAACTTATAATTGTGACAAGTATCAAGAAAATAATCTAACTTGGTGGGATGCTGTAGATGTCATCTCTTCATCAGGCTATTATCCGATTGACAAATGGGAACAAGAATTGGATCGGATTGAACAAGTGGTAAATCACTACCAAAAACCTTTCTTCTTTTGTGAAGTGGGTTGTCCAAGTCGTGAAGGAAGTCAATATCTACCCAATGATTGGAGTTTTTCAGGGGAAGTTAGCATGATAGCGCAATCACGATGGTTTGAAAAGATGTTTACTGCTTGTGACAAGAGAAACTGGATTCAAGGCTTTGGTATTTGGGACTGGAAGGCGCGGTTATATTCGCGAGAGATGGCGCTCAAAGACGACGATTACGGGGTTTACGGTAAACCGGCTGCGGCGATCATTCGAGAATTTTACAAAAGTACAAAACAATATATATAAAAGTATATACTTTGAAATGGGAATGTAGTATTATATTTATGTAATCGTTTTCCATTTCTGACGTAACAGGCCATGAACAGTTTTTGGTAACAGCACTTTATTAATTTATAGGAGGAAGTAACATGAAGAAAAAAATGCTAGGTTCAATGATCGTCTTGGGAGTAGCAGGTTTAGTTCTAGGGGCATGTGGAAACAACAAAGATTCAGCTAATGACAAGGATGGTGGGAAAACTGAGACCATTACCTTCATCAACCACAAAACCGACTGGGAAACCAATGGAAAATGGGATGAATACATGACAAAATTCAATGAGAAGTACCCGGATATCAAAGTAGAAATTCAAACGATTACAGACTATGCTGGCCAAATTAAAACCCGGATGAATAGTGAAGAATATGGGGATGTTTTGATGATTCCAGGAGATATCAAGCCAGAAGATTATGGGAACTTTTTTGAACCACTTGGTAAAAAGGAAGAGCTCAGCAAAGAGTATATGGGTTTAAATGATCGGTCCTATGATGGCACGAGTTATGGCTTACCGTCACAGATGAACGCCACTGGGATGGTGGTCAATCAAAAGGTCTTCAAAGATGCTGGTATTGACGAATTTCCACAAACACCAGAAGATTTTGTAGCAGCATTAAAAACAATCAAAGAAAAAAATACTGATGTGATGCCGCTATATACTAACTATGCGGCTGGTTGGACATTATCAAACTGGGACTTTGTTCGCAGTGGTGCTTCTGGTGATAAAGACTTTACCAATAAGATGACTTCAGACAAAGAGCCATTTGCAGCGGGTAAAGTGATGAATACGATTTATAAAACCCTATACGATGTTAGCAATCAAGGGTTGATTGAGGCTGACCCAACTACATCTGATTGGGAACAATCAAAAGTAGATATGGCTAATGGTAAGATTGGGATCATGGTTTTGGGAAGTTGGGCGGTACCACAAATCAAAGACATCAATGCTGATACTGCTGAGGACATTATCTTCCAACCATTTCCAATGACTGCCGAGGATGGTAAACAATATTTGCCAATTGGAGCAGATTATAACTATGGGATCAACGTTCATAGTAAGCACAAAGAAGCGGCGCGCAAGTTGATCGACTGGTTAGTCAATGAATCAGACTACGCGGAAGAAAACGGGGGCTTGTCAGCAAAAATTGGAGCAGATTATCCAGAATCATTGAAGGCTGCACAAGATGCTGGGGTTGAGTTAATTGAAGAAAATCCAGCACCAGCCGGAAAAGAATCATTGTTTAGTTCAATCAATGACCAATCTGAACTAGGTTTGGGTACGACAGATGCTGAAAAGCAACGAATCATCGATGCAGCAGTTGGTAACTCTAACGAAAGCTTCGAAGCTATTATGAAAGACTTCAATACACGCTGGTCAGATGCGATAGCAGAAGTGGGAGAGTAAAATTTTTTTAGAAGTCACCCTAGCAGTTAGGAAAAGACTTTTGATTGATAGCAAATAAAGTTTTGATTGTAGGCACTAACTTTTGTCTGGCAACTTGTGCCAGGCAAAAGCACAGTGTCGTAAATAAAACTTATCTTGGTAGTAACTTCTTTTGCAGGAGTACATAGCGATTGCGGACCGTGGTCGATATGAGGGGTTTTAGAATAAGGAGGAGCCAACATGAATAAACAGGGAGAGTTTACCATGAATAAGACGGTGAAAAAATCCCGTTTTAGCCAAAAAACTGAAAAAAGAATCTTGATCTTTACTTTTACCATTATTCCGGTATTTTTATTATTAATGTTATCTTATTATCCTTTAGTGAAGATGTTCCAGTACAGTTTGACAGAGTGGAATGGTTATTCCCCAGACAGTAAATTTGTCGGACTAGATAACTACAAGACAGTCTTAACCAATCCAAAATACTTTACCGTTTTTAAAACCAGCTTGTATTACTTCTTTGCAACTTTTTTGCAATTGGGTGTCGCTTTATTGTTTGCAACGATTTTGTCCTTTAAGGTCAAATTTGCTAATTTTTGGAAGGGGATTTTGTTTTTCCCTTATTTACTAAATGGGGTAGCAATTGGATTTATTTTCTTGTACTTCTTTAAAGGTGATGGAACTTTGGATACAGTGCTATCGGCGCTAGGTTTGGAGAGTCAAATTCGGCTATGGTTAGGAGATCGCTCCATCAATAATATTTCTTTGGCCTTTACTTCCTTGTGGCGTTATACCGGCTTTAACTTTTTGATTTTTTTAGGAGCAATCCAGTCGGTCAATCCAGAAGTTTATGAAGCAGCCGAAATAGATGGGGCTAATCGTTGGGATGAGTTTCGTTATATCATCGTACCGAGTATTCGCAAAATCATCTTCCTAAATCTGATTTTGGGCATAAGCGGCTCCTTGAGTGTCTTTGATATTCCATATATTATGACTGGAGGATCCAACGGCACCATGACCTTTGTAATCCAAACCATCGATACTGCCTTTAAGTATAATAAAGTTGGTTTAGCTTCAGCGATGGCAGTTATTTTACTCGTGATTGTCTTAGTGGTGACGTTGATTCAACGGAAATTTATTAGCGAGAAGGAGGCATAGAAGATGAAAAGACAATTTTCTATCGGACGTATACTTCAATATTTGATTTTGATTATCGGGGCAGTGGTTGCCGTACTACCAATCCTGGTAGTTTTTATTGGCTCTTTCAAATCCAATAATGAATTTTTGTCTACCAGTGTCTTGTCGCTACCAAAGTCATTGGACTTTAGTAATTACAAAACTGCGTTTATCAATGGTCAGATGTTGACAGGTTTTAAAAATACGTTGCTTATTTTTTCAATTAGTATGGTAGGTAAGCTTTTGTTAGGCTCGATGTTTGCCTATGTTATGAGCCGTTTTGATTTTAAACTGAAAAAGCCGATTATGGCTTTGTTTATGATGGCAATGTTGATTCCTGGCATTACTAGTCAAGTAGCGACGTTCCAAATCATTGAAGGAATTGGCTTGTTCAACACGATTTGGTCAGTTATTTTACTAAATTTGGGAACAGATGTGATTTCCATCTATGTTTTTTTGCAATACTTAGATGAAATCCCAGTCTCTCTAGACGAATCGGCCTATTTGGACGGGGCCAACTATTTTGGTATCTTTTGGCGGATTATTTTACCGAACTTAAAGGCACCTATTGTCACTATGCTAATCATCAGCGGTGTGGGTGTTTACAATGATTTCTATAATCCATTCTTGTATATGCCCGATCGTAAACTAAAAGTGATCTCCACGGCACTCTTTGCATTCAAAGGCCCTTATGGAACCAACTGGCCAGTGATCTTAGCCGGGGTAATTATTGTTATTTTACCGATTTTGGTTGTCTTCTTGGCTTTGCAAAAATACATTTACAATGGTGTTGCTGGTTCTGTGAAATAAGCTTACCGGAAAAGGAGGGTTACTGGTGACCGAGAAGTCCAGTAAATTAGTAGTTGCAGTGGAATTACTCTATGTCCTAGTAAAGTGTTCCTTGCATTTTTGGGGCTGGTTAGTCACTGGTGGCTTTATTTATGGCTGGGTTAGTAGCCATAAAAAGTTAGTTTTTTGTGTCGACCATCCAGAAGCCTTACAAGAAAAGCTCTGTCGACTAACCAAGAAGCTACCACCTACGAAACTGTGCGAAAAAGTGCTATCTGTGGGCGTATTTTTGTCCTTGGCGATCTTTTTATCTGGTGCGTGGCTCGGTAGCACTTCACTAGGCTTGTTTTTTAAAGTTACTGGGGGATTATCTTTGCTTCTTTTCTTACTCTATAATGCACACTGGGTCTTGGGAACAGCGACGTATGACGAAATGAAGGAAGCTCCTGTTGCTATTGGGTATCAGCTATTACTTCAGACATTACGACCCAGTTTGCTAAATGGCTTCATCTTGGGGACCTATGCCTTTTGGATCCTATTATTGCTGGTCAGTCCCTTGCTGTTTTTCTTGGTGGCTCCTGGCGGAGTGGCCTATTTACTGAAAAAAGGCTCGCAAAAATTTCGTGAAATGGAAGGAATAAATCATGATTAGTGTCAATCCTGAAAGAAGAGAGTTTCACCTAAAAAATCAGAACATTAGTTATATTTTTCGGGTAATGGAAGAGTTAGACGTCTTGGAACAACTCTATTTTGGAAGTAGTATTCCTATTTATGATCAATATGATTTTTTGATTGAAAGAGAAATACGTCCCGCTAACAACCAAATCAAGCAAAACTACACTGCTTCGTTGGAACATATCAAACAAGAAGTGGGCCTCTATGGTACCACTGATTTTCGCTATCCCATGCTACGGGTACGCTATCCAAAAGGAGATCGTATTAGTCACTTTACCTATCAACACTATCGGATTGAATTAGGAAAACAGGCACTTTCTGGCTTGCCTGGCAGTTTTGGTGAAGCGGGGGAGACTTTAATTATCACCTTGCAAGATCGTTATTCACCTTTGCAAGTCGAGCTTTACTATACCTTGTTTGGTGAAGAATCTGTAGTGACCAGACAAATGAAGATCATCAATCCTAGTGAGACGACCTTTGAGTTATTGGACTGTCTGAGTTTTAATCTGGATCTTCCAAATCAGCACTATGATTGGCTACACTTGGATGGAGCTTGGGCGAGAGAAACCCAGATTAGTAGAAATTCCATTGCTTATGGTGTGCAAGAAGTCGCCAGTACTCGTGGAGCCAGCAGTCATGTCCACAATCCTTTTATGGCTGTTTGTGAGTCCAATGCGACGGAAGAACAAGGAAAGGTCTATGGCTTTAGCTTAATTTATAGTGGCAATTTTGTGGCACGTTTGCAGCTGGATACTTATGACATTTTGCGAATTCAAATGGGTATCAATCCTTTTGAATTTGCTTGGCAATTAACTCCAAAAAGCACATTTTTGACACCGGAAGCAGTACTGGTGTATAGTGAGGCCGGTTTTAATGGTATGAGTCAAAGCTTCCATCATTTTTTCCAAGAGCACTTGATATCACCTCGCTGGTCTCATAAGCAACGACCTGTTTTAATCAACAATTGGGAAGCCACTTATTTTGATTTTGACAGTGAGAAATTATTACAAATCGCTGAAAAAGCAGCAGCAATCGGTGTGGATCTGTTTGTGTTGGATGACGGCTGGTTTGGTACTCGGAATAGTGATAACGGCTCTTTAGGTAATTGGCAGGTGCAGCTAGCCAAAATACCAGAGGGGATCTCTGCCTTTGCGACGAAAATCAATCAATTAGGTTTGGAATTTGGGCTGTGGTTTGAACCCGAAATGATTTCTACGGATACACCCTTGTATGAGATGCACCCTGAGTGGGTAATTGGTAATTCTGAGAAGCAAATCTCTCATGGACGGAATCAGTTTGTCTTGGATTTTAGCAACCCAGAAGTGGTGGAGACAATTTTCCAGCAAATCGATTGCGTTCTTGCTTGTGGCAAAATTACATACCTGAAATGGGATATGAATCGTTATATTTCAGAACCATTTTCCAATTACCTCGCCGATGGTAATCAAGGAGAGTTGTTCCATCGCTACATTTTAGGTGTTTATGACCTGTATGAAAAAATCTTAGCAAAATACCCCGATTTGTTGATTGAATCCTGCGCTGGTGGCGGTGGCCGTTTTGATCCTGGGTTACTCTACTATGCACCCCAGACTTGGGCCAGTGATGATACTGATGGGGTCGAACGCTTGAAAATTCAATACGGGGCTTCGATGGTTTACCCATTAGCTAGTATCGGTAGTCATTTGTCACAGATTCCCAATCATCAAGTAGGGCGTTCGCCAGGACTGACTTTTCGTAATCAGGTAGCGATGTTTGGTACTTATGGTTTGGAGTTGGATATTACGAGGATGTCAGATGTAGAGCTACAACAGGTAAAAGCAGCGATTGCCACCTTTAAAGAATACCGAGAATTGATCCACGAGGGGCGTTTTTATCGTCTCAATAGTCCTTTTGATAATACCCAGTGTAGTTGGATGGTAGTTTCAAAAGATTTGAGTGAAGCTTTGGTGGCGGATTATCAAGTGTTGGGTAAACCGAATCCGGCTTATCGTCGTTTATTATTGGCCGGTTTAGATTTGGAAGCTAATTATCAAATCAATCAACTGCCACAATTACGTTCCGGTAAGGATCTTTCTAGCATTGGCTTGATTATGGGTGGCAACTATGTCGGTCGAGCAAAAGACTATTGGTCCCGTCAATTGCCGGGGGATTATGCGTCTCAACTGTATCATTTACGACGAGTAGATAAATAATTTCAAAAGGACAGTGGCTGGCTATTTCCATTCGGTAGCAGATAGGATAAGATATTAGGATAAGCCATAAGTGGAGGTAACATGACGATGAAAAAATATATCTTTATTTCCAGTGATATCCGTAAGAAGATACTGGAAGGTGTATATCAAGCAAATCAACAAATTCCCTTCGAAAAAGATCTTTGTGTGGAATATGACGCTAGTAAGATGACGGTGAAAAAGGCCTTAGATATGTTAGTGTCAGAGGGATTGATTATCAAACGTCGTGGATCCGGTACTTTTGTCAAGGATTTGGCGACCGATGAAATAGAACGAATTGCGGTGGCTAATCAGTTTCGTGGGACGACTGCTCTCAATCCAGGAAAAGAAGTTAAAAGTAAAGTTTTGGAGTTTAAGGTAATAGAAGCGGATAACTTGGTAAAAAATAAATTAAATATGCAGGAAGATACTTTCGTGTATGATATTTATCGGGTGCGTCACATTGATGGCAAGCCGTTGGTTATGGAAAAAATGTACATGCCTATCGATTTGATTCCTGGTTTGAAAAAAGCCAATATTGAAGGGTCCATTTATGAATATATTGAAGAAGATCTCGGTTTGAAAATCCAAAGTGGGCATCGACGCGTCAGTGTCCGAAAGGCGACTGAAATCGAACAACAGTATCTAGAATTGGATTCGGGAGATCCGGTGGCAGTGGCAGAGCAAATTGCTTATTTTGATACAGGCATCGCTTTTGAGTACTCCATTTCAGTTCATCGTTATGATAGTTTTTCGGTGGAGTTTGTCTTAACGAGAGAATAAGTAAGCGGAAAAATCCTCTTTCCGCTTTTTATTTTGATTTTCAAATTTTAAAAGTATATACCTAAAAATAAATAACTACTTACAATGAAAATTAGTGTAGGTAAGTAGACTGAGAAAGTAGGGGGAATTCTTGAGTATTTTAGCAATTGATATTGGGGGTACGAGTATCAAATATGCTCTGTGGGCAGCAGAAGCCTTGACCGAAAAAGGTTCCTTTGTGACACCCGTGACTTGGGAGCAAATGAAGATGGACCTAAAAGCCACTTTGCATAATTTAACCAGTTGTAGTCAGACACCGATTGAAGCGGTGTCGATCAGTGTACCCGGAGCAGTGGACAGTGATCAGGGGATTATCGGGGGCTACAGTGCGATCCCCTATATTCATAAAATTCATTTTGTTGCAGAATTAGAGGAGTTATTGGAAAAACCTGTCTTTGTGGAAAATGATGCCAATTGTGCAGGGTTAGCAGAAGCCTTTTATGGTGCTGCCAAAGATGCCAAAAGTTCAGTTTCTTTCATCATTGGATCGGGAATCGGTGGAGCCGTGGTGTTGGAGCGGAAACTAGTCAAGGGGCATAACTTATTTGGAGGCGAATTTGGCTACATGTTGGCGGAAAATGGACAAACGTTAAGTGAGTTAGCCAGCCCTGTTCATGCTGCAAAGCGCTATTGCGAACAGAAAGGTTTGGTATCAGGTATTACAGGTCGAGAACTATTTGATATTGCTGACACTGGAGATCAATTGGCTCAACAAGAAGTTCAACAATTGTTCCGAGCCTTGGCGATTGGTATTTATAATGTTTGCTTGGTCATCGATCCTGAAGTAGTCTGTATCGGTGGTGGCATATCAATGCGCAAAGATCTATTGGCTCCGGTAAAAGCCCAATTATGTTTGTTACAACAACATCATCATTCAGAGGACCAACGAATTACTGTGAAGATTTGTCAGTTTCAACAAGATGCTAATCTGATAGGAGCAGTGGCAAACTATCACTTACGAAAGGAGCAAGTTTAATGTATGCAATAGATGCAAAAAAAAGGTGGCAAAACTATCAAGGGAGTCAGCGAAAGCCTGCTGATTTTGAAGCTTTTTGGCAGGCAGGGTTTCAAGAGGTAGATGATTTGGGGACAGACTATCATTTAGAGCCTCATCCCTTGAATTCTTCAGTAGCAGAAGCATTTGATTTAACTTTTACAGGTGTTCAAGGAGCCACCGTCCATTGTCAACTCATTCGGCCTAAACGTCTGCAAAAAAAGTCTCCCCTCTTGCTTCAATTTCATGGGTATCACTCAGATGCTGGGGATTGGTCAGACAAGGTCGCTATGGCTGCTGAAGGCTTTTGGGTAGTGGCACTCGATGTTAGAGGACAAGGTGGTTTGTCAGAAGATGTGGGATTGACCACGAAAACCAGTCTGAAAGGGCATATAATCCGGGGAGTGGAGTCTGGACCAAATGATTTATTTTATCGAAGTGTGTTTCTCGATATTTACCAGTTGACTCGGCTAATGGTAGCAGAACCCCAAGTGGATACCAGCCAACTGTATACCTATGGTGCGTCACAAGGAGGAGCTTTGGCGTTGATTTGTGCGGCTGTTGCTCCGGAAATCAAGGAATCTTTTGTTTGTTATCCGTTCCTAAGTGATTATCGCGAAGCTTATCGCTTAGATGTAGAAAACTCCGCCTATGAAGAGTTGGCTTATTGGTTTCGCTTTAAAGACCCCTTGCACCAACGAGAAGAAGCTTTCTTTGAAACATTGGATTACATTGATTTGCAATACTTTGCTCCTTGGATCAAAGGGAAGGTGCATTGGGCAATTGGCCTTGCAGATACAGTCTGTCCACCGAAAACCCAGTTTGCTGTGTACAATCAGCTAAGTAGCGCAGCTGACAAAGAAATGCTATTTTATCCAGAGTATGGCCATGAATACTTGCCAAAATTTGGCGATCATATGCGGCAGTGTTTAGCCGACGTTTTGAGAGAAAAGGAGTAGAATGCTATGTTGACATTTCCAAAAGATTTCTGGTGGGGTGCAGCCACATCTGGTCCCCAATCAGAAGGCCGTTTTCAAAAGAAACATGCCAATATGTTTGATCATTGGTACGATATTGAACCTGAAGTTTTTTATGACCGAGTGGGGCCAGATATGGCTTCGAACTTTTACAATAGCTACCGAGAAGATATCGCATTGATGAAGCAAACGGGATTGAATTCCCTTCGCACCTCGATTCAATGGACCCGTCTCATCAAGGATTTGGAAACCAATGAAGTGGATCCAGTGGGTGTTGCTTTTTACAATAATGTGATTGATGAGTTCCTCTCTCAAGGTATCCGACCGATTTTTAACCTCCATCATTTTGATTTGCCAGTGGAGCTTTACCATAAATATGGCGGTTGGGAATCGAAGAAAGTTGTCGATTTGTTTGTGGGATTTGCTGAACAATGTTTTGCTTTGTTTGGTGACCGTGTGAAAGACTGGGTGACCCACAATGAGCCGATGGTGGTAGTAGATGGGGAGTACTTGTTCCAATTTCATTATCCAAAATTGGTGGATGGCAAGAAAGCAGTACAAGTGGCATACAATTTAAATCTCGCTTCCGCTAAGGTCATGGCGAAGTTTCGCGAAATGGGTCAACCACAAGCTGGTGGCCGGATTGGTACCGTGTTAAACTTGACGCCAACTTACGCAGCTTCAGATGCTGAAGCAGATCAAGAGGCAGCCCGAATTGCCGAACTGTGGAACAATAAAATGTTTCTCGACCCAGCCATCAAAGGGGAATTTCCTGTGGAATTGCTAGAATTGCTGACTAAGGATGGGGTATTGTGGCAGTCAACTGCTGATGAGTTAGCTTTGATTAAGGAAAATACTGTTGATTTTATCGGAGTGAATTTCTATCATCCAAACCGGGTCAAGACACCTGACATTGCTCCAAATTCAGTGGGTGCCTGGATGCCTGATCGTTATTATGATGCATATCAAATGCCTGGCCGTCGCATGAATATTGACAAAGGTTGGGAAATCTATCCCAAAGCAGTGTATGACATTGCCATCAATATTCGCGATAATTATGGCAATCTACCTTGGTTTGTTTCTGAAAATGGCATGGGGGTTTCTCGGGAAGAACGCTTTATGGATGAAAAAGGGCAAATTCTAGACGATTACCGCATAGAATTTATCAAAGAGCATCTCCAATGGTTGCATAAAGGGATTGAAGAAGGTTCCAACTGCTTTGGCTACCATCTATGGACTCCTATCGATTGCTGGTCCTGGAGCAATGCCTACCGTAACCGCTACGGCTTAATCGCTAATGATATTCACACTCAGATTAAGACGATTAAGAAATCTGGGGAATGGTTTAAGACATTGGCGGAGAATAATGGTTTTTAAGAAGATTTAGGAGGGAGGAGTGAATTTGTTTTCAAAAACTCCTTTGTGTTGGAGTAAATGGAAAATCTGAACGAACAATAGGGTTTATTGATGAAAAGTCATTCTAGTTTCTTCAGTGCTTTGTCAAATGGTGTTGTTTTGACCAAATCACACTTTAGGAAATGCTTTGGCATTTCCTTTTTTGATGTACCCTGCACGGGTAGCAACTTTGTAGCTGATGGAATCTGAAGGAAACCTAAAGCAAAAAATTATATCATAGTTCATCCATTTTATAACTAAATCAAATATCATTCGAATTCAAGGAACAGTGGATGTGTTTATTGCGATAGGTGGTTCTTTTGGAGGCGCAATAATAGCTTTGTTAATATTTATTTACCTTAACAAAAAGACCAATAAACATAGCTAATAAAGTTCAAGTAAAGAGATATACTGCATCCAACGATATTTTTTCATAAAGTTATTCTTAACTTTATGATTCTTGATTTAGATCAATGCCAACACCAACTTTATTTCCTAAAATAGGACCATAAAAGTGAAAAGGAGTGACTTCAATATGTCAGATTACAAAAAAATTTACGAAACAACAGCGACTAATACCGGTGGCCGTGATGGAGTGAGCTATTTAAATGATGGATCATTTGAAGTGAAGATTTCTACACCTAAAGAAATGGGAGGATCTGGGAGTGGAGTAAACCCAGAACAATTATTTGCTTTAGGATACAGTGCTTGTTTTCACGGGGCATTAGAAATTGTTAAGGGTCAACGTAAAATTCATCAATCTTCACAAGTTACACATACAGTAAAATTATACAAAAAGCCAGACGATGTGGACTTTAAATTAAGTGCTGAGATTCAAGTTGCAATTCAAGATTTAGATTTAGAAGAAGTTCAAAAAATTGCTGAAGAAGCGCATAAAGTTTGTCCATATTCTAAAGCAGTAAAGGATTCCATTGAAGTTTCAGTACGCGCTGTTCTTTATGATGCAGATAAAGAAAAATAAGTATAGAAAATCGTTCACTGATGATATTACATGAGTGAACGTTTTTTTATGCTATACTAACCACAAAAAGAGGAGTAGTAAGAACATGATTGATTTCACAAAATATGATCATTGTATAAGTACAATGCCTTTATTTCAGGGATTGTCCCTCACTGAAATTCAATTTATCCAAAGTGATATTACAGAACAAGCTTTTTCTGCAGGACAGTTTATCTATCAAGCAGAAGATATACTTGAATCTCTTTATCTTATTCAAGAAGGAAAAGTAAAAGTTTATCGCTTAGGTTCTTCAGGTAAAGAACAGGTGATTCGTATTTTAGAACAGGGTGATTTTGTGGGCGAGCTGGCATTATTTGAAGAACAACATTATGGATGCTTTATAGAAGCAATATCACCAACTAAAGTATGTACCATTCAAAAGGACAACTTTAAGCGGATTTTACTATCGCATCCCCAAATAGCTCTAGAACTTTTATCAGAAATGGCGAGACGTCTTGATAATACAGAACGATTAACTGCAGGAATCACGACTGAAAGAGCAGAAACACGCTTAATTCAGTATTTGTTAGAAGAAAATATAAAGCAAAATACAGAGCAGATAAAATTGGAAACTACGAAAAAAGAACTTGCTTCTTATTTAGGGATGACTCCAGAAACACTTAGTAGATATTTAACAAAACTCACTAGGAATAATCTAATAAAGCAGCCAATTCCTAATATAATCGAGTTAACAAATGTAACTGAATTGAAAAATTTAATGGATAAGGTGAGGTAGATAAGAAGAAAGGGAGAAGCAAAATGCATCTCCCCAAAATGAGCTTATTCCTTGATTTCAAATTTTGAAATTGCTAGATAGACTGCAATCATACATTCTTGATAACAATCTTGATCGTATTTTCCGTTTCTCCACGATTTTTTGTGCATCAACGAGCTGAATCTTTTAAGAATGGCTTCAATGGCTTCTTCATTTCCAGCTTTTGCTAAAATAAAATCTTCTTTCAGTGTATTCATAGACCATCTTCCTTTCCATAAATTTAAATATTATTTATGGGAGGTGGTCGTATTAAAAGTGAAATCGAGTAAGTTTTAAATAAGCAATTCTTGGAATTTTTTATAAAGACGGTGCTTTAGGTTAGTAGTCCCTTGTCTTGTAATACCTAAAGATTCTCCAATCTCTTTATCTGTCTTCTCAAAAATAAATTTTTCAACAAGAAATATCTGTTCTTTTTCTTTTAATAAAGGAATAATCTCAGCTAATTGAGCATCTTCAACTAGAAAAGTTACATTTAAAATGGTAACAGGTTGCTTGATTTTGATTTTATTTTCAGTAAAGAAATGTTGAGGGAATTGATCGAATTGTTCGTGGTCACTTATTTTTTTCTGCTTTTTAAAATAGGAATTTGCAGTATTCTCAATGACCTTTTCAAAAAAACGAATAAGTTGGGCATTCACGCGTTCATCATTTTCTGACATCCTACTCACTTCTTCCAATAAAATTTAAAAGGAGAAGGAACAGAAAGCGTGAAAGAAGCTAATGCAATCTATACTGCCAATAACCTCTATAAGCTCTTTCTACATTGATGCTACTATCAATGTTTATTCTGGGAAGAATATTATGAGTTAAGTTTTCGTAGGAAATGCTTAATCCATGATCATTAGTTAAAATTTTGAAGATTTCTTTATTTGATAGTGGGCGGCCGGCACCCTTTAAAATTGAAGCAATGGTTAAACTGATAGTCGAGTATGCAATCGATTGTTTATTCTTATTGGTTCGTTCACTAATATATAGTTGATGTTGTGCCTCTTTAGAGATGGTCGCTGATGATTTCCTAGCAAAATCTTTATTTTTGTTTGAATTTTCGTGTGATTCCATACTATCTAAGGTAAAAAGTCGAGATTTTAACTCATAATAATCTTTACTAAGGTTCCTCCTTTCCTCAAGTATCATTCTCATTTGTGTATAAATTGCATCTTTTTCTTCTTCTAGTTTCATCTTCTTCTCCTTTCATAATTAACAACGAATAAAAAGCATGAATGGACACAAAAGAAATTTTTTTTTAGAAGAAATAAAAAGTGAACGTTCATATTGAAATTGTTTTAAAACTATTCTAATATATATTATATGACGAAGCGGACTTTTTTCCTTCTTCTGATGAAATGAACGTTCGTTTTGTTTAAGCTTCTTTCGATAAGTTTATAAACAAGGAGGATGAATAGCATGTTTTATCAAAAGAAGGAGAAGCAGTTCAAATATGCAATTAAAAAGAAAAAAGGTGGCGGTGGTGCAGCCTCTTTTATCATTGGAGCGGTATTTTTAGGAATAGGGTTAATTTCTTATCCCTCAGTAACTTTTGCTGATGAAGCAACTGAACTTAATTCGTCTAATCAAATCCAATCCAACCTAGTTAAGTCTGATTCTGAGGAAATTAATTCAGAAGAAAATCAAAACAAAAACGTCTTATCTGAGGATAGTTCTACTAAAGAAAATATAGAACTAGATACTCAAATGAGCCTTTCTGAATCAGAAAAACAGTCTGATGTAGAAAAAAGAAATCAGAAAGTCACCAATCCATCAGAAAACAATGTTAACGTGCAGACAGAAGTCCCAATTGAAATCAATTCGGAAGAGTTAACTAATAGTGATACTACTCAAGAACTTGATTCTAATTTCTATGAGGGAGATAGTACCAATACTTTAGTTGAAGAAAATGCATTGGAAAATACAGAAGAAAACGAAGAAAGTTCTACTTCAAAAGAAGAAAAAAATTTTGAATCAGTCTCCGATGTGCAAGAAGATTCGATCAATGCAGAAGAGGATGAATTAAGTAAAGAAACAGTTATTCCAAAAGAACAACAATTAGATGAAGAAGGCAGTACTACTACACCAGAGGATAATACTTCATCACCATTAGTACAAAATCCTTCAAGTAGAAGTATTGATGAACAAAGTGAGGATGTATATTTAGCTGATTGGTCATTCCCAGATAATTATAAAATCGTTAAACGATTAATTACGCAAACGGGAATTACGTATGTAGGAGTAAGTCAGGACGATCCAACACAACTTCATCTAAAAATGGCTTATAGATCAGCAGCAACACCTGTTTCTATAGATTGGATTTATCTTCGTATAGATCCAGAATTAGCAAAATATATTGAAGAAATCAATATAAAAAATACTGTAAATATTGGTGCACAAGTTGGTTATCAACGTTATTTTGAAAAAGTGGATGCTAATTCGTTAAGTGATGTGAATACTTTTGGAAATCAAACAGGCATAAGCGATGCATACGCACAAGTAGATCAATCAACTGGAGCAATCTATCGTGTTTTATTAGACAAATTTTTTACTCGCATCCCAGGCACAAAACCTAAGGATCGTGGAGCACTATCTGGTAACTGGGGAGTATTTCCATCAACACCTTTGGAAGCTGAAAGATATGAAGCAAATATCTTTATAAAATTATCAAAAGATGTGACAGAGTTACAGCAAGAACTTGGAAGAGATAAATTTGGCGTTCAGCTTCGCTTGCAAGGTCAATCAAGTTCTGGTGTTGTAAATATTGCTAAAGAAAGTTTAAATAAAAATACTATTATTGATCTTTCACAAGAGGAACCAGATGTAAATAATTCAAACTGGCTAAATTCGCCATCTGTACACACAATTACTACTACCTATGAAGGAAAACAAATGGGTAGTGATGGTCAATTTAGTAATGTTCTGGAAGGAACTGATAAAAGTCTGATCAGAGTTCAAAATACTATTATGAATAATCTTTTATATGGAACAGCTCTTGATTTAGGACGACCTGTTTCATTTAATATCGAAATTGATCCGCAAATTTTGAATCTTGTTTCAGATGATGACTTTATTACTATCTGGCAGGTATATAGAGAAAATAATATTGAACACCATGATGGTGGATCTAATAAGCCAGTTATGTTGAAGAAAAGTATGTTTGTTGATAATAAAATCAAAATTGAAGTCAACAAAGATAAAGCTGGTCAGTATGAAAACGGAGTTTACTACGTTAATGCGGTTGAGAGCTTTATGAATACGTTGAGTTCTTCACCATTTGTTGGTGCAAATTTTATTGATATTCCTGTTATGCCTAAGCCTTTAGTTGAAGACGAGGATCAATTAGTATCCGCGGGGATAAGAACGTGGTTCACGGATTATAAAAATCGACAAGAACGAGTGGTTAGAAATTCACTTGCCTCAAGCTACGTTAATTTATTTCCTACTACCATCAATTTTTATGACTATTCAACAAAAGATACAGAACATCCAGTGAAGTTGCGTGAATCAGCATACTTGGTTTCTACTTTTGGTCAAGAAATTAACGGAATGGATATGGGTAACTCTTACGAAATTAGTAACTACGAGTTTGTGACGGCTGATCCCGAAGAATTAACCATTACACAGCAAGATGGAAATATTATTAACTTGTATTACAATCGGATTTCTAGTGATGCTGATTTTTATGAACCAATTGTAGAAAAAGAAGAAGTAGATTATGGAGGAGTAGTTGATTTAACAGATAATGTTACGAACTTAGATGAGTTGCCAACTGGGACGGAAGTAAAAGATATCACACCAGAAGGTGTCATTGATACCACCCAACCAGGTGAATATGAAGGAACAATTGAAATTACGTATCCAGATGGAACGAGTGAAACAGTAAAAGTTCCAGTGGAAGTAGTGGACAATCGCAGTGATGTCGATAAATATGAACCAGTCGTTGAAAAAGAAGAGGTCAACTACGGGGGAGAAGTTGATTTAACAGATAACGTTACGAACTTAGATGAGTTGCCAACTGGGACGGAAGTAAAAGATATCACACCAGAAGGTGTCATTGATACCACTCAACCAGGTGAATATGAAGGAACAATTGAAATTACGTATCCAGATGGAACGAGTGAAACAGTAAAAGTTCCAGTGGAAGTAGTGGACAATCGCAGTGATGTCGATAAATATGAACCAGTCGTTGAAAAAGAAGAGGTCAACTACGGGGGAGAAGTTGATTTAACAGATAACGTTACGAACTTAGATGAGTTGCCAACTGGGACGGAAGTAAAAGATATCACACCAGAAGGTGTCATTGATACCACTCAACCAGGTGAATATGAAGGAACAATTGAAATTACGTATCCAGATGGAACGAGTGAAACAGTAAAAGTTCCAGTGGAAGTAGT
>OKJE01000189.1_pt1 | contig 21681 bp, 16 predicted proteins | sample 1610151 | NCBI WGS metagenome assembly OKJE01 (sample SAMN04436626, study PRJEB24849) | human gut metagenome | biome: human gut; feature: NICU; material: stool | host: Homo sapiens | place: USA: Saint Louis, MO | collected 2009-12-25 | reverse complement strand
TGATTCGATGCTCGTGCACCAGCACGGCTCCCACCCGGCGACGCGTGCACTTGGCACGTGCCGAGACCGCCGCGGCGATACCCAGGAAGTACTCGTCCCAGCCCGGCACGGTGATGGGCGAGTCCGGGGCCTGCCCAGTGTGGGAATGACCTGCTACTGACCCCTCGCCCCCTCGATCCTCGTGGCCCGGATGTCCATCATCTGAATTCTCATTGATTGGGGGCCTGCTCGCAGCGTCCTGATCCGCTGACGAGGTGGTCCGTCGCCCCTGTGAGACGTCAGGCCCGGTGGATCCGTACCTTTCCTCGCCGGTCCGTGGAGTCGCGTCGCCCGTCTGGGCGTCGGCCTGCCAGCGTCGATTCTCTTCGTTGCCGTGCTCGTCGGTCATGTGCACCTCCTGATCCTCACTGTGCTGGTGCGTTGCACGATCCGCTCCGATGTGGCGCACCGAAAACGTTCCCACGTGGCGATGGTGTCTCGCTCACACGTCCAGATCCTCGTACGACCGGGGATCGTCGGCGGGTTCCAGGTGCCCCATGACGCGCAGGTCTGGCCACTTGGCGAGCATGGCGTCGATGAGGTCCTCCATGACGTCGTGGCCGTGACGCACGGTCCACTCCCCGGGCACGAGCATGTGGAAGTCGACGAATCGACGGTACCCGGCCTCACGGGTGCGGATGGCATGGAACTTCACCTCGGCTCCACAGTAGCCGCGCATGAAGCCCTCGATCTGTCTGCGATCCTCCTCCGGCAATGAGACGTCCATGAGGGCGGCGCCGGAGGACGCGATGAGTTTGTAGCCTGTGACGAGGATGTTGACGCCCACCGCAATGGCGACGAGGGCGTCGAAACGATCCCATTTCGACACCCACACCAGCCCGACGCCGACGATGACGCCCACCGAGGTCCACACGTCCGTGAGCAGATGTTTACCATCGGCGGTCAGGGTGGCGGAGTGTTCCTTCCTGCCGCGGGTGAGCAGCACCCAGGCCACTGCCCCATTGAGCACCGATGCCACGGCAGAGACCAGCAGGCTCACCCCGACATTGTCGAGGGGCTGGGGATGGATGAACCGTTTGACGCCGGAGTACAGGATCGCCGCTGCAGCCAGAAAGATGAGCACCCCCTCGGTGATCGCCGAGAAGTACTCCGCTTTGGATCGCCCATAGTTGAATCGCTCGTTGGGCGGGGTGATCGACAGTTTGAGGGCGATGAGGGCGACGATGGCCGCCACCAGATTCACCAGCGACTCGGCGGCGTCGGAGAGCAGTCCCACCGAGCCGGAGAGCCACCAAGCAACCACCTTGAGGACAATCGTTGCGACGGCTGCCCCCATTGACAGCCAGGCGTACTTCGACAGGTCCTTCGGTGGCCGGTGCCTGGGGACGGCCGTCTCGAGCAGCGGGTCGGCCGAGCTGGGTTCCTGATCGCTGTCCGGACAGGTTTCGGGGTTACTCACCCCTCCATTGTTCCTCACCTCTCCACGGACTGTCCCATCAGGCATGGTCACTCGAGACGAGCGAGGACACCCACGCCGGTCCGTCGACTGCTCCATCAGGCATGGCCACCTTGGCTCCCACCTCATTTTGCAGCCGCCCCGACAACTCCCATGGGTTGGTTGAGATGTCAGCTGCAGCGAGGCTTCTGACAAGGAGTGTGACCAACGCTGATCCATACCGTGCCGGGCATACGTCAGCCGGGCAGATGCTCCGTCGTGCCGGGGACCAATACCATGACCACATGGATTTGTCCTCATGGTTCGGACTGCACTCCCTGCGACTGGGGCGAGGAAGTCGCACCCCCAGGCAGGGACTGGTGCTGGCAGGTGGCGGAGCACGCGCGTCCTTCCAGATCGGCGCGCTGAGCTACCTGTACGACCGCTGCGCGATGCACCCGTCGGTGATCTCTGCCACCTCGGCCGGGTCGATCGTCGCCTCCGCCCTGGCACAGTGGCCTGACGTCACACACCAACGGCAGGCACTGCGCGATCTGGAAACGATGTGGTTGGCCATGCAGCAACCCGAGGACATGTTCACCCCGCGCGCCTGGTACACCCGATTCGAGGCCATGTCACCGCACTGGTCCAAGCTCTTCGAGAAGGAGCAGAAGAAGCAGTCGTCCCCAGGCCACCGTTCCCTGCTACCGCGCTGGCTCACCGGGACCGGGAACCTCCATGGCGCTGGGAGCGATGAGCGGGAGCAGGACGTGACCACCGCCGCACAGCCCCGTGACACCACGCCACCACGAGCCGATGCCTGTGATGGTGCGGCAGAAAGTGTGGCAGATGAGCAGGAGCTCACCGGGCAGGCCGCCACCCTGGCCCTGGCCACCTCCGACGAGACGATCAAAACGGCCAGCTGGTCTCCGGCCGCCACGGTGCAGGCCCTGTCGGTGCTCTCACGTCTCACCCGTGACGGCTCCGACATCGCCGGGGTGCTGCGCGGAGCCGACCAGACCTCGTCGACCCACCGAGCCGGCCCCATCCTCGCCAAGCTGCTGGACCGGGAGTTCTTCCGCGCCGAGATGGTGTCGGCGTCGGGGATCCAGCTTCGCATCGCCACGGTTGCCCTGGAGTCCGGCCAACTGCGATACATGACGGAGCAGGGCATCCTCGTCGATCGCGACGACGAGCCGATCGGCTCCTCCACCTTCGACCTGTCCAAGGGAGTGTTGGCGTCCTGTTCGATTCCCGGCGTCTTTCGCCCGGTGGATCTGGACGGGGAGCACTACGTCGATGGTGGGGTGCGTGAGAACATCCCGGTGGAGATCACCATCGAACGGCTCGGGGTGACCCAGCCCTACGTCATCGCAGCAGCCCCCTCCGACATGGAACGGGCAGCCGACTTCGCCGACCGCAACATGCTCGATCTGGCGTCCCGGACGGTGTCGATCCTCACCAACGAGACGTCCCGCGATGAGTTGTCCTATGCCCGTAGCGCCGGCGCGACGATCATCGAACCGAATGTCGACGTGCACGGCTCGCGCGTCGTCGACCCAGGGCTGCTCGCGATCAACCGCGACTATGGCTGGATGCGAGCAGCAGCCGTGTGCCAGGACGCCTCGCAGGAGGTGTGCGAGGCCATCGACACGATTGTCACGGCGCGGATGCAGTGCTGGCAGTTGGAGAAGACCTGGCTGGCAGGTGAGACGACACGCGAGGTGCGCACGACGCTGGAGAACGCCCGGTCGGCCGTTGCCCGCACCGTGGCGCAGATTCCCGACGAATTCCTGGAATCAGGCAGCCAGCTGGGCGATTCGGACGATGACTTCGTCACCTCGGACCCGCACAGCTGGTCCGAACGGATGGAACGGCACAGCCATCTGGAGCATCCGGTGCCCGAGTTGCAGACCCCTCGGATGTGAGCCGCCCACCAAGGGGGAGCACCGGGACAGGTCACCGCTGGTACTCCCATCCCTGACGGTCAGCTCCCGGGGTTGACCGGGATCCTCGAGGGCCTTCCAGGAACGCTGACCACCTGCCAGGAACGCAGCCCTCAGATGAGGTCGATGAGATCGTCCACCGAGTCCAGCACGAGATTGGGCCGGTAGGGGTAGGCGTCGATGTTCTCACGCTTGGTGATGCCGGAGAGCACGAGGACGGTGAACAGGCCGGCCTCCATGCCTGCAACCATGTCGGTGTCCATCCGGTCCCCGATCATGGCGGTGTTCTCCGAGTGGGCCTCGATACGGTTGAGGGCCGAGCGGAACATCATCGGGTTGGGCTTGCCGACGACGTAGGGCTTGCGACGTGACGCCGACTCGATCATGGCGGCGACGGCACCGGTGGCGGGCAATGGACCCTCCTTGGAGGGGCCGGTGGCGTCGGGGTTGGTGCAGATGAATCGAGCACCGTCGACAATGAATCGGACGGCCTTGGTGATGGCCTCGAAGGAATAGGTGCGGGTCTCACCGAGGACGACGTAGTCGGGCTCGGTGTCGGTGAGAATGAACCCTGCCTCGTGCAGGGCCGTCGTCAGGCCCGCCTCACCGATGACGAAGAGTCGGGCGCCAGGCTGCTGATCGGCAAGGAACCGTGCCGTGGCCAGGGCGGAGGTCCAGATGTTCTCCTCGGGGATCGTCAGACCGGACATCTGCAGCCGGGCTGACAGATCTCGCGGGGTGAAGATGGAATTGTTCGTCAACACCAAGAAGCGATGTGAGGTGTCCACCCATCGCTCGATGAGGTTGCTCGCCCCGGGAATTTCGTGGTTCTCACGTACGAGAACGCCGTCCATGTCGGTGAGCCAGCACTCGATGTCAGCCGGATTACGCATGGCTCAAGCTTAGCGGGCCTGTTCCACCTGCGTGGCTGGGCGGCCCACAGCCGAAGCCGCATCGTGGGTGACCAGTGGTGATCCTGTCCCAAGTACCCGCTTCCCGTCGCCAGGGAACCATTTTCCACGAGTGGGAGGGCTCCACGGGTTCCCAAGATCGAGCTTGTCGATGGTCGGTGAGGATACTCACTGACGAAAGTCCCCGTCCCGCTGACAAAAGTCCCCATGGGGGCACACTCACGTCACCGGTGTGCCGCTCGGGACCGCCTGCTGACAATTTTTGTCACACAAGCTCCAAGAGTCCTCACGGCCACCACACTTCACCACATGACTCGCGCGCCCCAGAAGGCTGTTGGCCGACGTCACGGGAATTGTGTGCATCAACAAGAGCACACGGCCGCACGCGAACACACTGCCGCCCGCCAAGTACCGCACCCCCTACCATCGCAGGACTGCCTACCTTCGAAGGACTGCGAAAAATGTCACCAGCCCACCACCAGCAGCACTGCGGTGACCTCACCGAATCCCTGGTGACAATTTTTGTCACGCCTCGATCCGGCTCGATGCATGTGCAACGATCCACCTGTGTCGTCAAGAACCATCCCCACAGATCCCGAGCCTTCGAGTGCGTACCTCTCCAGGGCTGTTGCCTCCCCGATCGGCCCGCTGACCCTGCTCGCCACCAGGAAGGGATTGGCACGCGTGTGCTTCGCCGGTGAGCTGGTCGGCCATGGCACCGGCACGAGAAGTGGGCACCCGGGGCTGGCCAACCCCGGGTGTGAGGAACAGATGAATCCAGAAGCCGCAGCGATTCTGAACGACACCGAATGTCAGCTCACGGAGTATTTCGCCCAGCAACGCCGTCATTTCGACATCCCGCTGGACTGGTCAGCGGGCACAGGAACCAACCTGACGCGCCCACGCCCTGCCCGACAGAAGAGCGGTCACATGCTCAGTGCCTTCACCAGACAGGTGCTTCAGGGGTTGCTGCAGATCGACTACGGGCAACGGTGGAGCTATGGGAAACTCGCCATCGACCTGGGGCACCCGGGAGCATCGCGGGCAGTGGGGTCGGCCTGTGGAAGCAATCCGATCCCGATAGTCGTCCCGTGTCATCGGGTGGTGCGTGCGGATGGCTCGATGGGTGGGTATCGCGGCGGAGGTGCCGTCAAGATTTTCCTGCTGAGGCTTGAAGCGGCATCCCACACATGGACGGGTCGGGGTGATGATGATCCTCATCCTGGACTGCCCGATCACTGAACGCAGTACGAGCACCACTCACGGGCGATCATGAACTGCTCGGCACAGAATCGTGACTCGGATGCGTCGAAGATCTTGGTGCCCCCACTGGGGCTCGAACCCAGGACCCACGGATTAAAAGTCCGCTGCTCTGCCAACTGAGCTACAGGGGCCAGACCGAGCCAGCATAGCCGATTGACGTCATCCTGTCTCGTCCCGCCGCGCTGCGGTTCCAGGGCGGCGCGAATCCACCACCATCCGCACCATCGGGTGATCGGACGCACCACACAGCACCGCCGTCCACATGCCGGGCCGCAGCCAGCTCGCGGACGACTCACACACCGCCATGAGCTGCCCGCCAGAGGCGCCTCACATGTCGCGATATGACCGTCGCTCTGTCAACCTTCACGCGACGCGACCGATCTTCAGGAAATTCTCAGGAAACCCTCAACCTGTTCGTGGCGCACCTCCACACATTCTGACGTGCTCTCGACACACCTCGAGTTCGAGTCGGATGCAGCCACGGCGAAGAGATGAGCAGCATATTCCCTTGTCACAAGCGCTTTCCAAGAACTCATCCAATTTCTGCACCAGAATTTCATCAGTGTAATTTTTACATGAAACTCGGCGTGTCGCGTTGAATCCCCGAACTCAAACCCTCAACCTGGCTTCCTTTTTCTCATTCATCTGGCTTAGGTTTGCCTCACAGTGTCAAGCCCCATTGGTGAGCAACGCGACAGCTCGTGGGAAGACCCGTGGGGCGAGGCGAATCGATTTGTCACCACCAGCTCGGAAAAGGAGCACGTCCATGGGTCTATCTCGCCCCGTCCGACTCAGCGCGACCGCCCTTGCATCAGCAGGGCTCGTCACGACTGGTATCGGTTTCCCCACGTCTCAGCTGGCACACGCCGAAGGTCGGACGGTGATGGCGACCACAGCCGTCAACGTGCGATCTGGCCCAGGAACCTCCTACAAGATCTTGGGCGTGCTGTACCCAGGACACACCGCCCAGCAGATTGGCAACACCAGGTACGGCTGGGCCCAGGTGACCTGGAAGGGACACACTGCCTACATCGCCGCCCGGTACCTGCGTGGATCTTCTGCTGCCGGCTCAAGCAGCACGCACGTCACCCTGCGCCCCTCCCCGGGCGTCCCCAAGGCCGCCCCAGTGTCGGCCTCCGTGGTGCGTCCAGTGGTCGGACAGAAGCGCAGCACGGCAGTGCTCATGGTGCGCAGCTCCTACACCAACCACTTCGGTTCCGAGGGTGACGCCCCCATCGGCACCATCTTCGACGTCACCGGCCGCACCGCCAACGGCCTTGCCGAGGTGATCTGGCAGGGACGCCCCCGCTGGGTCAACGCCAAATACCTGACGTCCGTCAGTGCCCACCGTCCAGCCAGGCACAACGCTCCGATCAAGCCCGGCAGAGCGACCAAGCCCAGCACCCCTGGAAAGTCGACCAAGACGAGCAAGCAGGCCAAGCCACGCACACCAGCCAGGCCGGCAAAGCCCAGCACCCCAGCCAAGGCAACCAAACCGGCGAAGCCCGCCACACCAGCCAAGCCCACGCACCCCACAAAACCGGCAAAGCCCGCCACACCAGCCAAGCCCGTGGTACGTCCAGTGGTCGGGCAGGCTCGCGGCACAACGGCCCTCATGATCCGCACGTCGTTCACCAGCCATTTCGGCACCGAGGGTGACGCTCCTTCCGGCACCATCTTCGACGTCACCGGCCGTAAGGCAAACGGGATGGCCGAGGTGATCTGGCAGGGACGCCCCCGCTGGGTCAACGCCAAGTACCTGACGCCGGTCGGCAGCCCCAAGCCGAAACCAAGCAAGCCGCGCACCCCCGCGAAGCCGGCACGTCCCACCACACCGGCAAAACCAAAACCGAGCACCCCGGCCACCCCCAAGGTCACTGGTGTGCGTTACGCCACCACTGCGCTGGACATCCGCACCGCTTCGGGATCCTCCTCCCGGACCGTGGGTGAGGTGGCAACCGGCACTGCCCTGAGCATCACGGGAATCACCGCCAATGGTCGCTCCCAGATCGTCTACCAGGGGCAGACCCGCTGGGTCACCAGCAAGTGGCTGTCCGCCAACAAGCCCGGCACAGCCAGCAAACCCAGTGCCACCAAACCTGCTGCCTCCAAGAAGGCGAAGTCCGGCAAGACCAGTACCCCGAGCAGCCCGGGCAACTGGAACAAGCTCATGGCCGGTGGATCCGAGGGATTGTCGGGGCTACGTCCGAGCGCCAAGGGGCTCGTCAACAACGTGCTCCAGAACTTCCCGCAGATCAACACGATCTACGGTGTGCGGCCCCACGATCCCTACCCGGATCACCCCAGCGGTCACGCGATCGACCTCATGCTCCCCAACTACAAGAGCAATGAGGCGCTTGGCTGGAAGATGGCCAAGTACTACCAGGCTCACGCCAGCGAGCTGGGAGTGAGCTACATCATCTTCCACCAGCAAATCTGGAGTGTCGCCCGCGGCTCCGAGGGATGGCGTCACATGGAGGATCGTGGTGGGGACACCGCGAACCACATGGATCACGTACACATCACGACGATCTGGGACTGATGCCTCGCACGGGTGGGGGCACGACTCGTGCCCCCACCCGTACTGCCCCCGTACTGGCCGTGAGAATGCGCTTGGCCGAGCCGACCGTTCCCATGCTCGTCACTCGCAAAGGCTGCGAGCGCGCCACCAGCCCCGCACAGCCTTCGCACAGCCCAGAGCCCCATGGAAATGGTCGGCCGGACACATGGGTCTCAGCGACACCCCACAGAGCTAGGACCTCAACGGCCACGATGATGCTGCACGACGAGACCCACGAGGAGACCATCGTCTGGGATTTCGCACGGATGCTCGGCGACCGCTAGTATGAGGTCCTGCGTCTTGTCCCGATCGTCCAGAGGCCTAGGACACCGCCCTTTCAAGGCGGCAACGCGGGTTCGAATCCCGTTCGGGATACCACTGCCGCAGCCACGATGGCTGTGGTTTTCCTGCATTGACGGGGATGGGACTGCCCCAGCATGTCATGGTCATGCATCCAGAGCTTGTTGCAGAGCGCCATCCACCTCGAGACATGGGGCGATGACGGTGGCCTCCCCCATCCAGTGGCCATGCGGCTCACCCAGACATCTGACGATGTTTGCACCTTCCCTACTGTTCGGTCCCGTGATGCGCCGATACAGGAAGTTCGCTTCTGGCGAATTGCGCGGCCGCCACGAGACTCGCTCCAGGAGAGCAAAGCGCCTAGCCAGAGCAACTTTTTATCAACACGTTCCCTCGATTTCACTTTTGCGCCTTCCTATTGCTAAGCTGTTCGAGCTGCTGGAGAGCAGCGGTCGAAACTCCTCGGAGTCCTCGTGGACATCGGAGAGATGAGGCCCCGTAGCGCAGTTGGTTAGCGCGCCGCCCTGTCACGGCGGAGGTCGTGGGTTCAAGTCCCATCGGGGTCGCGGAAGCGGTGATGAGAGTCACCGCTTTTATGTTGAGTGGTCACCACGAGATGCAGATGGCCGGGTAGCTCAGTTGGTACGAGCGTTCGCCTGAAAAGTGAAAGGTCACCGGTTCGATCCCGGTCCCGGCCACCACAGCCCCCGCGTCGGGGCTTTTTTCGTATCCAGACGTGCCACAGTGCAGTGAAGAACGTCACGTCGAGGCAAGGCCGCCGAGACATCCTCCATCAGGGACGAGTCGTTGTCACAAGTTCCGGCCCAGAAGGTGACCCCAGTCACAATGACATCGGGCGATCTCGTAACACCACTGACAGCAACCAGCACACATCGGCCGAACATGTGGGCGCACCGACAAACCTCGGGAAGAGTTCACCCTGTGAACAGTGAATCGGAGCACTCACCGCTCCCACCACCATCCGGTGCACACCACGCCCCCGCCAGCACTCCTCGCAAAACCATGTGTATGCTGATGCGCGTTGCTCACACGGGTGGGCAGCCTGGCAAGTGCGCCACGCCAGTACCGCGCCTCTTTGAAAGAGTCTTCACATGGCCATAACCTGTGCCCAGCAAGAATCCTCAACCCAGGAACACAGTTCTGCACCGGAATCCAGACCATGCGACGTCAACGGCGACGTCGTCACCACCAGCAGAGCCTGGGGAGCCCTGAGTGCACTGCTCATCGCCCTGTTCATGCGTCTGGTGGATCTCAGCACCGTCGCGACAGCCATGCCTGCCATCACACGGGGGTTGCACGCCAGCCTCGTCGGCACGATGTGGGTACACACCGCATATCTACTGTCCTATGCCATCCCCCTCATCATTTCCGGACGCCTCGGTGATCGGTTCGGCACCCGACGCATCTTCGTCATCGGAATGCTCGTCTTCACCTTCGCCTCCCTGGGCAGTGGGCTGTCCATCAACGTCGGCATGCTCATCACCTTCCGGGTGTGCCAAGGACTCGGGTCGGCGCTCATGGCACCGCAGTCGATGACGCTCATCACCCAGCTGTTCCCGCCACAGGAACGCGGACGTGCCCTGGGACTGTGGAGCGCAACGTCAGGGGCAGCCACCCTCATCGGCCCCATTCTGGGCGGGATGTGCATCGACCACTTCGGCTGGCACTCCATCTTCTTCATCAACCTGCCCATCGCCGCCATCGGACTGTGGCAGACCATGCACGCCATGCCGAAACTGCCGCACACCACCACGCGCATCGACTGGGTGGGAGTGGTGCTGTCGGGTATCGCCATGACCCTCATCGTCTTCGGCATCCAGGAAGGACGCACCTACCACTGGGGAGTCATTCGTGGCGTCATCTCCGTACCACTGCTCATTGGTCTTGGAGTGGTGACCATGATCGCCTTCCTCCTCTGGCAGGGACACCTCGGGCGAACTGCAGGTCAGCCACTCATCCCGTTGCGGCTCTTTCGGCAACACAACTTCTGTCTGGGGATCCTGGCGGTGGCCTTCGTGGGCACCTACGTGCCAGCCGTCACCCTCGTCCCCACCATGTACCTGCAGCAGGCACGTGGGTTGACACCCACCAAGGCATCTCTGCTGCTCATCCCGGCCTCACTGTTCTCGGTGCTGCTCTCCCCCGTGGCCGGACGCGTCGTCCAGCGCAGGAGTTCTGGGCGAGTCGGGGCGTTCGGCACGGGCGCTGTGGCCACCGTCTGTCTGCTGTGGTTGGCTCTCATGACGGATGCAACACCCCTGTGGGTGTTCCTACTCGTCACCGCCCTCATGGGAGTGGGAAGCGCCTTCGTGTGGCCACCGATCTCGTGGACGACGAGCCATGATCTGGCTCACGAGGATGCTGGGGCAGGTTCCAGCGTCTACAACACGACACGGCAGATCGGACAGGTCATCGGCTCAGCGATCATTGCCACGATTCTCGACTGGCGCACCTCGGCAGCTCCGAACCTCGCCCGCGGATTCGGGCAGTCGATGCTCGTGCCGATGATCGGTGCCCTCATCGCATTCTCGGCGACACTCTTCTTCAACGACTATGGAAGAAGAGCCCAGTGAGCACCGTGGGGTCGACGCAGGCAGACACACTGCATCAAGCTCAGGCCCGACTCACCTGAACAGGTCGCGCCACCCGAACGTCGTGCGACGGTAGATCGCGCCTTTCACCGATCGCTTGGGATTCTTGACGAACCCAACGCCTTTCTTGCCGTACCACGGGATGACGGCGCCTTTCACTGACCTTTTGACGCGTCCCGTGGTGCGTGCCTTGACGGACCTCTTCACCGATGGTTTACGCAGTCCAATCTTCATCTCACATCTCCCAGACATGTGACATCGTCGCTACGATTTTCTCATCGTGCTGGAAAACATGAAACTCGTCCACATCACTTCACCGAGCCACTCATGAGCCCGGACACGAAGTACTTGCCCAGGGCGATGTAGACGATGAGGGTGGGCAACGACGCCACCAGCACACCTGCCATGATCTGCGGATAGTTGGGGTTCTGGCCCGATGCCAGGGCATTGAGCCCGAACGTCACCGGGCCATTGTTCTGGTTGGTGAGGAACAACGCGAAGATGAAGTCGTTCCACGCACTCGTGAACTGCCAGATCAACGTCACGATGAACCCGGGAACCGACACTGGCAGCACAACCCTGTTGTACGTCGAGAAGGTGTTGGCCCCATCCACCCGAGCCGCCTCGATGATCTCGGTGGGCACCGCTGTCGCGTAGTAGTTGCGGAAGATCAGCGTGCAGATCGGGATGCCGTAGACGATGTGCACCAGGATCAGCGTCGGGATACCTGCGAACCACGGAGCCCCCGCCTGAACGTCGAGCATCATGCCCGACAACGGGATCATGATCGCCTGGTAGGGGATGAACATTCCGAACAGGAACAGCACGAAGATGACGTGCGATCCCGGGAACTTCCATTTCGCGAAGATGTATCCATTGAGGGAGCCGAGGACTGCCGACAGCACGGCAGCGACGACTGCCAGTACGAGGGAGCGCCCCAGCGCCGGGGCGAGGACGTGCCAAGCAGCCTGCCAGCCCTCCACCGACCACGTCGAGGGCAGCTTCCAGGCCGTGGACTGGGAATACTCCGATGGTCGTTTGAAACTCGTCACCAGTAGCGCGTACAGCGGTGTGAGCACGAGCACGGAGAAGAAGACGAGCAGCACGTACCGCAGCCCGGTCCATGCTCGGTGCGCCGTGGTGGAGCTGCGTACCCTGCCCGGTCCGTGGTTTTTGTGTTTACCATGAGCCTTGCTGCTTGTGTGCCGGTCAGATGCGGGGTTGAGCGTCTCAGATTCCACAGCGGCGGTGTTCATCAGCGTCCTCCCTTCTCGGTGCGGTTGGTGTAGACGAGGTACGGCACCACGACCACGGCGACGATGAGCAGCAGGAGCGTTGCGTTGACGGCCGCCATCGTCGGGTTGTTGAGCTGGAACATCTGCACCCACATCAAGGTGGCGGGCACCTCGGTGGTGAACGAGCTCTGCCCGGCAATGGCATAGATGAGATCGAACATCTTCATGGACATGTGGCCGACGATGATGAGTGCACTCAACGCAATCGGCGACAACTGCGGAAAGAGTACGTGCCAGTACAGCTTGAACTCGCTGGCTCCATCGACGCGAGCCGCCTCACGCTGATCCTCCGAGATTCCCCGGAACCCGGCAAGGAACAGCGCCATGATGTAACCCGACAGCTGCCAGATGGCCGGGATCGCCATGGCCGCCATGTTGAACCTACCGGCGGAGTACCACGTGGACTGCAGTCCGGGCAGCCCCATGATCTGGAACAACTGATTGAGTCCGACGGCCTGCCCCCCTTGGGCGGGCGAGAGCAGCCACCGCCAGATGACGCCGGCCGCCACGAATGACACCGCCATGGGGAAGAGAAAGATCGAGCGGAACAGCCCTTCCCCCGGTATTCCCTTCTCCAGGAGCAAGGCCCACAGCAGACCGAAGATCATCGTTCCCACGACGAACACCACGGTGAGAACCAACAGGTTCCACAACGAGTGCAGGTAGCGATCATCGGACAACAGGGCAGCGTAGTTGCCCCAACCCCCTGGTGCCTTCACCCGACCCGACCGCGTCGTCACTCGTGCGAACGAGGTGGCGATGTTCTTGCCGATGAATCCATAGACGAAGACACCGACCAGAATGATCGATGGCAGAACGAACAGGAAACTGGGCAACCAGCGTTTCACTCTTTGCATTACACTCTTTCCCCTCGTGGACACCTGCGTCCACAACACATCACGGACCCTGCGAACGTCTTTGTTCGGGCACCCTGGACCGGCACCGTCATGGATCGGCAAAACCCGCACCAGCCAAGCCGGGCTGAGAACTCATCAGGTGGTGCCTCGAGGATGCCCGAGGCACCACCAACAGATCGATTCTCCCACTGCCCCGGTGACGAGGTCACCAGGGCGTGAATCGTCACGGGATCCCGGTCGGTGGCTGGCAGGCAACCGTCAACCACGAGGCTGGCCCGCAGATCGACTGGTTGCGGGGCGAAGACTCACCCATGTGTGACGAGTCCGCCTCACGTGGCCTGGCTCTTGCCTGAAGCTGTCCAGCGAGCAGACTCACATGGCGTACTTGTCGTGCGCAGCCACCAGGGCCGAGACGAAGTTGTCGGTGTTCTTGTCCTGGTGGAACTTGCTCATCGCCGTGTTGATCTCTGAGCTCCAGGCCAGGGGAACGGCAGCCCCGTGGGCGATCGAGGAGACGATCTTCTTCTCCTTGAAGTCCTTCATGGCCTTCTGCTGGTACGCGTTGAAACCATCTGGGGAGACGTCGGTACGAGCGGGGATCGAGCCCTTGATCTGGTTGAAGGTGGACTGAGCGTCCTTGGAACCCACGAACCGCAGCCAGTCCTTGGTGGCCTCCGGATTCTTGGTGCCGGTGGGCAGGGTGAACGAGTCGGCCAGGAACCCGTAGACGTCCTCCTTGCCGGGCAGGGCGAAGGCGGTGTAGTCCTTGCCGAAGGTCTTGTTCCTGGAGTCGAACTCGGCCACCGCCCAGTCGCCCATGATGTTGTAGGCGGCGCTGCCATCGGACACCATGTCGGTGGCAGCTGGCCAGTCGTCCCCGTCAGAGGCGGTGTTGGCGAAGCTCAGAGCCTTCTTGAAGTCCTCGATGGAGGCCTTGACCTCCGGGCTGCCCCAGTTGCCGTCCTTGGTGAACAGTGCCGAGTAGCCGTCGGCACCGAGGTTTGCCATGAGGATCGACTCGAGCAACTCGGTCTGGGTCCACGTACCACCGATGGACAACGGAGTGGCCACCCCGGAATCCTTGACCTTCTGCAGGTCGGCGAGCCAGCTCTTGACGTCGGACGGGGTGTCCTTGATACCAGCCTTCTTCAGCGCGGCCGTGTTGGCCCACACGACGTTGGAGCGGTGGATGTCCACGGGCACGGAGTAGATGTGGCCGTCCACCGTGAGACGATCCAGAAGGGTCTTGGGGAGCACGGAGTCGCCACCCAGCTCCTTGATGAGGTCGTCGACCGGCTCGATCTGCTCGTTGTCGATGTAGTCGGTGAGCTCGGCACCAGCGTGTCCCTGGAAGGAGCCGGGCGGGTTGCCGTTCTGCAGGTCGGAGGCCAGCTTGGCCTTGGCATTGGACCCGGATCCACCAGCAACCGCCAGGTTGACGAATGTGTCGTTCGGGTACTGCTTCTTGAACGACTTCTCCAGAGCGTCCAGGCCCTTCTTCTCCGACCCGTCGGCCCACCAGGTGAACACGCCCACCTCGCCGCCGGCACCGCCTGCCTTGGGGGACGACGCCACCTGATCCGACGACTTGTCGTCAGCACTCCCGTCGCCGTTGGAGCCGCAACCCGTCAGCAGAATGGCTGCCGCGGTAGCCAGTGCCCCGATCTTCTTACCGTTCATCGTTACCTCACATCAGCAGTGGGACCGTCCTCATCGTGAGCATCCACGCACACGGACGGCCTCTGAACCCCTGCGTCCAGCAGATCAACTCTCGCAGAGCTCAATCCTTTTTGCAATGGTTCGCCGCGCGGGTCCGAGAATGGGGAGTCACCCAGGCGTCTCGCCAGGTGCGCATCTGCTCGAACACCTCGGCGCGGACAGGCTCCTCGGACAGGACGAGGTCGTGCAGGCCACCGTCGATGCGTGCCACGGTGACGTGGGCACCCAGATGTACCGCTGCGCTGGCCAACCGCTCCACGTCCAGAACGGTGTCAACGTGCCGCATGTCCTCGTTCCAGGTCGTCGACAGGTCGCTGCGCGCCGACATGAGGCACAGCACCGGTACGTCGATGCTCAACCCGGCACGTACTCGCTCCTGCCCGGAGACGATGGCGGCGAGCCACCCAGCTCGTACCTTGAATGGCGCGTCCTGGGGGTTCTTCAGCTCGGGAATGTCCCACTCTCCCCCATCGGCCCTGCGTATCGACCGGCCGAAGTTGTCGCGCTCGGAGTGTCGGATCACCGCATCGGGATCTGCCCGGCACATGGTTCTGCTCGCGGCACTGATCATTGACCGGGTGATGGCCGACCCCTGCATGTCGAGCCACGGGGAGTTGAGGATGAGCCCGTCGACGGTGTGTGGGTGTCGATCTGCCCACAGCGAGGCAATGAGGCCGCCGGTGGAGTGCCCCATGAGGGTCACGGAGTCATGATCGGCGAGGATGGCGCCCATCGCTGCGTCGATCTCCTCGTCGTACTCCCCGAGGTCGTCGATCCAGCCGGAGTGCTGCCCTGCCACGATGTTGCGTCCGTACCGACGCAGGTCGAGAGCATGGAAGTCTGCACCCCATGACTCGACCTCAGCTGCCAGATGGGCCTGGTGGAACAGGTCGGACCAGCCATGGATGTACAGCACTGCACGCTGCTGCTGTGGCTGGGAGCATCTGGCCACCATGGTGGCCGTCAGTTCACCGTCCGGATCACCGGGGACCTTGCGCGCATGGGGCAGCCCCATGACGGCGCAGTGGAACCCCGGAACAACACGATCCGGGTGCCAGTCCACAACGCTCACCCACTTGAAGGAATAGGTTCACCACAGTGAAAGAGCAGGGTTGGCCTTGTCGGGCCTAGCCGCTGCTGAGCACCAGTCATGGCTGGTTGAGTTCAGTCGTCCTCGCCGTAGTGTGCGTACTTCTCGGCAAGATCGGCGTACTCGTCGGACAATCCGTCATCGTCGTGGTGAGTCTGTTCATGGGTTCGATCACCTCGAAGTTCTCTCTCCAAGGATTCCAGATCCATGTTCACCGAACGGTACTTCAGATCGCGAGCGACCTTGGTCTGTTTCGCCTTTGCACGGCCGCGCCCCATATGGGTCGACCCCCTCGCTTGTCATCGCGGCATTGCCGCCGTAGGTCCTATTACTGTCGTGAGACACAGGCTACCGGAGGCGACGGGTCAGTGCCAAAGCACGCCCCTCACCTGAGCGCAAAAGGTTGACGCATCAGTCCATGGAATACCCACCGAGCAGCGAGACAGCAGGTACGTCGGAGCTCTCGCGGGAGGCCACGGTGCCGCATTGCCATGCGGTGAGGCCACGTCCCGCCAGGAACTCCAGGGCTTCGGACACCTGATCGTCCGGCAGGGAGATGACCATTCCGACGCCCATGTTGAGGGTTTGCTCAATATCAGATTGTGAGACGGCTCCGACCTTCTGGACGATCCGGAAGATGGGGGCCGGGGACCAGGTGGATCGTTCGATCGTGGCCGTCAGGTGGCTGGGCATGACGCGGGTCAGGTTGTTGGCCAATCCGCCGCCGGTGACGTGACACATGGCGTGCACCTCACTGTGATGGGCCAAGGCGAGCAGGTCTGCGGCGTAGACGATCGTCGGTTCCAGGAGCTCCTCACCCACGGTGCGTCCCAGCTCGTCGACGTGCCGGTCCAGCGTCCAGCCGGCCTGTTCCAGCAGCACGTGGCGCACCAGGGAGTAGCCGTTGGAGTGCAGCCCCGAGGAGGCCACCGCGATGAGCGCGTCGCCCTCGGCAATGCGCTCGGGGCCGAGGATCTCGTCGCGTTCCACGACACCTGTGGTGGCTCCAGCGACGTCGAACTCGTCGGGAGCGAGCAACCCGGGATGTTCCGCGGTCTCACCGCCGAGCAGGGCACATCCAGCCTTCTGACAGGCCTGGGCAATCCCCTTGACGATCGAGGCGATGACCTCGGGATCCACGTGGCCGCACGAGATGTAGTCGGTGACGAACAGCGGCTCGGCACCCACCACGACCAGGTCGTCGACGAGCATGCCCATGAGGTCGAAACCAATGGTGTCGTAGACCTTCATCCGACGGGCGATGTCCACCTTGGTGCCCACTCCGTCCGTCGAGGTGGCCAGCACCGGGTGTCGGTAGTCCTTGAACGTCGCGGCATCGAAGAATCCGGCGAATCCCCCCAGACCGCCCAGCACCTCGGGGCGCCTGGTACCAGCCACATGCTCCTTCATGAGCTCGACGGCGCGGTCACCTGCAGCGATGTCGACACCGGCGCGGGCATACGCGGTTTCGTGGGTCATGACTGGTCAGTCCTCGTCTTTCGGGGTGAGCTGATGGGGGTCAAGGGTGGCATCGGCGAGCATGGCCTGCGATCCCTTGGGGACGTCCACCGGGTAGACGCCGTCGAAACAGGCCCGGCACAGCTCGTCGGGCTGCACGTGGGTGGCACGGGTGAGCCCGTCCAGGCTGATGTAGCTCAGGGAGTCCGCGCCGATGGACCGGCAGATCTCGTCAATGCTCAGGCCGGGGGCAATGAGTTCGGCCCGAGTGGCGAAATCGATGCCGTAGAAGCACGGCCACTGCACCGGCGGGGACGAGATGCGCACGTGCACCTCCTTGGCACCGGCCTCACGCAGCATGCGGATGAGCTGACGCTGGGTGTTGCCACGCACGATCGAGTCGTCAACGACGACCAGGCGCTTGCCCGAGATGACGTCACGCAGCGGGTTGAGCTTGAGACGAATACCCAGGTTGCGCAGGGTCTGGGAGGGCTGGATGAAGGTACGCCCGACGTAGTTGTTCTTCACCAGTCCCATGCCGTAGGGAATGCCCGACTCGTCGGCATACCCGATCGCCGCCGGCGTGCCCGATTCCGGCACCGGGATGACGAGGTCGGCGTCTGCCGGAGCCTCCTGGGCAAGGATCTTGCCCACCTTGACGCGCACGTTGTGCACCCGGCGCCCCGAGATGATCGTGTCGGGGCGAGCCAGGTAGACGTACTCGAAGATGCAGCCCTTGGGTCGGGCCTCAGCAAATCGCCGGGTGCGCAGCCCGGCCTCGTCGATCGTCACCATCTCGCCGGGTTCGATCTCACGCACGAAGGTGCCGCCGACAATGTCGATGGCTGCCGTCTCGGAGGCGACGACCCAACCATTCTGCAGACGCCCCAGCACGAGCGGACGAATGCCCTGGGGGTCACGGGCGGCGTACAGGGTGTTGTCGTCCATGAGGACGAGGCTGAAGGCACCACGCAGCTTGGGCAGCACCTGCGCGGCCACCTGCTCGACCGAACCGTCGTAGGTGGCCATGAGTGCCGTCACCAAGGAGGTGTCGTTGGAGGAGTCCATGCGCTCCTTGTGCGGGACGGTGCCCTCCGGATTGCGTTGAGCGATGAGTTGCTCGAGCTCATCGGCGTTGGTGAGATTGCCGTTGTGCGCCAAGGCCAGTCCACCGCCGTCTGGCATGGACCGGAACGTCGGTTGGGCGTTGTCCCACACGCTCGAGCCGGTGGTGGAGTAGCGGGTGTGGCCAATGGCCAGGTGCCCCGCCAAGGAGTTCAGGGTCGCTTCGTCGAACACCTGCGAGACCAACCCCATGTCTTTGAAGACCATGGTTCGTCTACCGTTCGAGACCGCCATACCGGCGGATTCCTGCCCGCGGTGCTGCAGGGCGTACATGCCGAAGTAGACAAGTTTGGAAACGTCCTCACCGGGGGCGTAGATGCCGATGACACCACACTCGTCCTGAGGGCCATGGTCGAAGGGATCGAGGTCTGCAGTGAGCCTTCCGTCAACACGGTTCACCTGTCCACCCTATCGCACCTGCACCATTCTCGCGCCGGTAGGCCGCGAGCCACCGATGAACAGCCACGACCGGGCCCGGCCCCGGATCAGCCCCTGACTGGAGCAGCCCCTGCTTGGAACAACTGGACACCACGAGGCAGGAGTCCGTGTGTCTGGTGACATTTTTGTCACCAGACACACGACCGAGCCACACCTGTGACGACGAGTGGCACCACGTGACAAAAATCGTCACCCCACGACCGCCTCGCACCGTAGCAGCGGTACAGGCCCTCAGGCTGACAAAAATGTCAACTTGAAGTACCTCGGCACTGCAGCGACGGCACAAGACCCGTGATGAGAAAAATGCCAGCCCGAGAAGCCTCGACACACCACAACAGCGACACAGAGCCCGTGCCGACAAAAATGTCACCCCAAGACCGAGCATCACAATGACGGCACAGACACCAGGCTGACAAAACCGTCACCACCCAACGCAGTCGGGCACCACAGTGACGAATCAGAAACCCCGGCGACAAAAATCGTCACCTCAGGACCACTGTCGCACCCCAAGGCAGCCAGACCTCGGGTCGGCAGACAAGGCGCACCTGCCACCCCTACCCACTGGTTGAACAAAAATGACGCCAGGCTCCGACACGGACCACATGAGCGACGACGCAGCACCTCAACCGACAAAAATGACACCAGACAGCGGGGTCTGCCTCCACAGTGAGGGGCCGAGGAGCCAGCTGACAAAAATCGCACCCCAGGGCTGGACATCGCAATGACGACCCAGCTCCAGGTCGACAAAATCGTCATCCCCCAACGCTGCCGGGCACGGGAGTGGCGCCCGCGCCCGGGGATGGTCAGTCCTGCGCCGACACGTCGATGTGCACCGGGGACTCGGCCCGCGCCAGAACCGGTCTGGCAGCACACAGGGCATGGATGAATGCCATCGCACCCACGGCGACCGTGAGGCCATAACCACCCATGGGGCCGTGCAGGTCGGTCATTCGGCCGGCTGCTGCCGCCCCCACCGCATATCCCAGCGAGGTCGTCGCGGCGAGCAGGGTCATCACCGTGCCCAGCCGGGAGGCCGGAGTCACCCGTTCCGCGCTGGAGTACAGAGTGATCATGTAGGGAGCAGCCGCCAGACCGAGTATCACCATGACGATGGCGGCACTACCCAACGTGTGCACGAACAGCAGCGGCACCGAGAGCACGGCCAGCCCCAGGGCGAAGACCTGCCAGCGTCGCACCATGTCAAGACGCCTGGCCAGCCGGGGAAGCAGGAGACCCGCACTGGCCGACCCGATCGAGAGCAGGGCGTGCAACAGTCCGGCATACCCGGGCTGGCCCGCCTGAGTCGCCAAACTCGTCGTACCAGTCTGGACGGTGCCGAAGACCAGCCCCATGAAGAGGATGCCGATCGTCGTCTGAACGGTGCCGAGGGTGAGCAGACGCCCCTGGGCCTGCTCGGTGGTGGCAGGGTGCGGCGCGACGAGCCGGACGGTGGGATGCACCGCGAACCAGCTGCCGAAGACGAGCAGGATGACACCGGCGGTGATGAGCGCGGGTACCGGTCCAAAGATCACTCCGAGGATGCCCACCAGGGCTGGCCCCAGGGCAAAGGAGGCCTCGTCGACTGCTCCTTCCCAGGCGAACGAGGCCTCCAACACCCCAGCTCGAATTGACGGATGGTGTGCCGCGACCTGCCGCCATCGCACGCGTGCCATCGTGCCCACCTGGGGCAGGAACAGACCGATGACGACGCCGATCGCGGCGATCACCGGCCAGGCTGCTCCGCACAGGGCTGCCACGGCCTCACCGATGAGGCCCAGACCCGCGACGATCGACTGGACGAGCAGGATGGTGCGCTGACCGTGCCGATCGGTGAATGCCCCCACGATCGGGGAGCCGACGGCGATGGCAGCGGCAACGGCTCCGGCCGCAGCACCCCCGGGACCCATGCGCCCTGCCACCAAGGGGCTGGACACCAGCAGCATGGTTCCCATCTGGCTCATGGCCAACGGCAGCCGAGCCAGTAACGAGGTGATGGCGAATCCACGGCCAGTGAGACGAAACAGGTCAGGGTACGACAGGGAGGTCACAGCAGTCCTCTCGAGACGACGAGGTGGGCACGACGTCTCCCCACCCTGCTGACGTCCTCACGCAGTCTGCTGCCCGCGCCCAGTTGAGGATCTGGCGCATGTGCAGCTGCGTCCCTGCCGCCAAAATTTACGGCGACGTCGTCATGGTAGCTGCCGACACGCCTCCGCTGGAATCGAGGAGCGCGCCATCGGCCTTGACACCGAACGCCCGCGGACGCCCGCCACGGTTCGTGGTAGATCCCCCCAGACCATGAGGCGGATCGCCCCGGCTCGTGGCACAGATCGTCCCAAGGCGGCGGTAGCAAAGGCGGCAAGATGGGCACCCTCCCCTGCGGGGCTGAGCCGATTTGGGGCCGATTTGGAAGGCGTACCTGGCAACGCGCGAAACCGACTTGCCGCACTGCAGGTGCCTACCACTAGTATCTATACGCGAAACTTGCTTCGGTTGCAGCCAGACCCGGCACCTCCGAGCTGCACCACTGCGAAGCTTCTCACCTACTACGTCCGAACGGTCAGGAGACACTCACCGTGTTCTGGGTCCACTTGCTCATCGTCATCGCGTTCATCGTCACCATCATAGATCGGAAGAGCGTCGTGTAGGGAAAGAGTGTAGATCTCGGTGGT
>OKJE01000184.1_pt1 | contig 22624 bp, 17 predicted proteins | sample 1610151 | NCBI WGS metagenome assembly OKJE01 (sample SAMN04436626, study PRJEB24849) | human gut metagenome | biome: human gut; feature: NICU; material: stool | host: Homo sapiens | place: USA: Saint Louis, MO | collected 2009-12-25 | reverse complement strand
ACTCATGGCGTCAAGGGAAAATCGCTGGGTGTAGCTGGAAATAAGATTCGATTTTCCCTTAATGTGGCAGGCGCCTATACTGGCGACAGTGACATGTTTAAATCTCATGTGAGTATGGGAACGGCTCGGATGCGTGGTGGGGAACTTGTGGTGAAAATGGATCCTGGGCCATGGGACGATGCCGTCTTCACCACTGCAGGATACGGTCCGGCTCGAGTGGGTGCACGGGTCTCACGTATTCGAGGTGCCAAGGCAAATGAATGCAGCGTTGTCATCCCAGGTAAACCAACTGGACTCACGGTGACTCCAAGTGAGGATGGGAAATTTGTCGCTGCCGTTGGTACTCAAGACTCGAAGTTCATGACCCGCTCCGGAGTTCACGTGGGTACTTCTGAGTCCAAACTGCGCAAGATCTATCCTTCTGCGAAAAAGATTCAGACAGGCGTTCAATCCGTTGAAGATGGATGGGCAATTGAGAGCAATGGTTGGCTTCTCACTTTCCAGGTGAATTGGGAATCTCGCGACGTTGAAGAGATCTGGGTCATTAAGAAATCTGGTAAGTATGCTCATCAATACGGCAACTATTGTGAAACTCAATACGATTACGACAGTGAGACTTTCACCGATAACTGATACGACGACCTATCTACCACCCATCATTGATCCGAGTCGGCAACCAGGTACCGTAGACCTCTGCTCGCTGATGTCGTGACCGTGGGGGAGGCGTGAACATGCGTGATGCCAGCGCGCCCACCCCGGTTTGCCTCGCAACTGGGTCGCGTGGATCGCGTCCAATGTGTCTGGGCCCGGTGGAGTCCGATCCTGCGGAGCAGCTCCCAGCGATCCCGGGACCGGCTGTACCGAGTCCAGTGTGGTGGGGGCCAGCACCTCTGAACGTGATGGTCCCCACCTCGGCAGGGCCGACCCGTGGCTGACCCGTCCACCTACCGGCCCGCCCCCGGAACCATTCCCACCCAGCCCGGCGTCTACCGATTCAGCGACGAGCACGGTCAGGTCATCTACGTCGGCAAGGCGAAGAACCTGCGCAACCGTCTCAACTCGTACTTCCAGGACATCTCGGCCCTGCACCCGCGCACCCAGCGGATGGTCACCACCGCTGCCCACGTGCAGTGGACCGTCGTGCAGAACGAGTTGGAGTCCCTGCAGCTCGAGTACACGTGGATCAAGGAGTTCGACCCGCGGTTCAACGTCATGTACCGCGACGACAAGTCGTACCCGTGGCTGTGCATCACGTGGAGCGATGAGTTCCCACGCGTGTTCGTCGGCCGCGGCAAACGCCGCAAGGGGTGGCGCTACTTCGGCCCGTTCGGCCAGGCGTGGGCCATCCGCGACACCATGGAGACCCTGCTGCGCGTCTTCCCGATGCGCTCGTGCTCCACCGGCGTGTTCAACCGGGCCCGCTCCCAGGGACGCCCCTGCCTGCTGGGCTACATCGGCAAGTGCTCGGCTCCCTGTGTGGACCGGATCGGCCCCGACGAGCATCGCGCCATCGTCGCGGACTTCTGCTCCTTCATGGCCGGGCGCACCGCGCCGATCCTGCGGCGCATCCGTACCGAGATGGACGAGGCCGCCGAGAACCTTGAGTTCGAGCGGGCCGCCGTGCTGCGTGACTCGTTGGACTCGCTCACCAAGGCCATGGAGCGCAACGCCATCGTGCTCACCGACGGCACCGACGCCGACGTCATCGCCCTGGCGGTGGATCCCCTGGAGGTGGGGGTGAAGATCTTCCACGTGCGCAACGGGCGAGTCCGTGGCGAACGCGGCTGGGTGGCCGACCGTGCCGACGACGCCGAACCCGCCGAGCTCATGGAGGAGTTCCTGCTGCAGCTCTACGGACTGGACCCCGACGGCACCTCCGGTCAGATCCGTGACGACGGGCAGGGTCCGGCGATCCCCAAGGAGGTCCTCGTCTCGGTCGAACCGAGCTCCCTGGAGGGCCTGGGCGAACTGCTCACGAACCTGCGCGGCTCCAGGGTGAACCTGCGCGTGCCGATGCGTGGCGACAAACGCACCCTCATGGACACCGTCACCCGCAATGCCCAGGAGGTGCTCGAACAGCACAAGCTCAAACGCTCCTCCGACCTCGCCACCCGCACCCGCGCCCTGGAGGAGATCCAGGAGGCGCTCGGGTTGGACCGTGCCCCGCTGCGCATGGAGTCCTACGACATCTCCCACATCCAGGGCACGAACGTCGTGGGTTCCATGGTCGTCTTCGAGGACGGCATGCCGCGCAAGTCGGAATATCGCCGGTTCGTCATCAAGAGTTTCGACGGCTCCGACGACTTCGCCGCCATGCACGAGGTGCTTTCAAGACGCCTTCGCCGCCTGCAGCAGGATCGGGAACAGATGGCTGCTGCCGCCGAACCCGACGGTGAGGTCACCGGTACTCTCGTCGACCCCACGACCGGTGCCCCGCGCAAGTTCGCCTACGCCCCGCACCTCATCGTCGTCGACGGGGGTGCCCCTCAGGTGCACGCCGCCCAGCAGGTGCTCGAGGAATTCGGGCTGGACGACGAGATCGCCCTGTGTGGCCTCGCCAAACGTCTCGAGGAGGTGTGGCTGCCCGACGAGGAGTGGCCGGTCATCCTGCCGCGTACCTCGGAGGGGCTCTACCTGCTGCAGCGGTTGCGTGACGAGGCCCACCGGTTCGCCATCACCTTTCACCGGTCCAAACGGTCCAAGGCGATGGTCGAGTCCGTCCTGGACGACGTGCCTGGGCTGGGGGAGGTGCGTCGCAAGGCCCTGCTCAAGAAATTCTCCTCGGTGCGGGCGCTGCGTCGCGCCAGTGCCGAGGAGATTGCCGAGCTGCCCGGGTTCGGCCCCAAACTTGCCACCCAGGTCGTCACGGCCCTGCAGGGTGAGCAGACGCCGACCGGCGTCAACACTGCCACCGGCGAGGTGATCGAGGAGTGAACGACATCCCACCGTTCACTGCTCGCTCATCATGATGGGTTCTGCGCAGACCGGGAAGATCCGTGACGGGCATGATCCCATGGACATGGCAGCACATGATCCTCTCGGACTGCCTACGATGGACACCGTGACCACTACGACGAATCCCGACGGCTCCCGGCCACCCCAACGTGTCGCCGTCATCACCGGCATGTCCGGGGCGGGCAGACGCACTGCGGCCCACGCCATGGAGGACCTGGGCTGGTACGTCGTCGACAATCTGCCGCCGACGATGCTGACTGCCCTGTGTGACGAGGTCGACAGCCACGGCATTCGACTTCTGGCCGTGGTGGCCGACGTGCGTACCCGCAGTCTCTTCGATTCCCTGGGAGATGCCCTCTCACAACTGCGTGACCGGGGCATCGATCCAGAGATTCTCTTTCTGGAGGCCACCGACGAGACGATCGTCAAACGTCAGGAGTCCAGCCGTCGCCCCCTGCCACTGCAGCGTGGCGGGCACCTGCTGGAGGCCATCGCCCTGGAACGGCGAATGCTCTCCACCTTGCGCGCCGACGCCGACCTCGTCATCGACACCTCGGGAATCACCACCCGCCAGCTGGCCCAGCGCATCGACCACGCCTTCGCCGTCGACGAGACGACCGGGCTGGCCTACCAGGTGATGTCCTTCGGCTTCAAACGTGGGGTCCCGGTGGACGCCGATCTCGTCTTCGACGTGCGCTTCCTGCCCAACCCGTTCTGGGTGCCGGAGCTGCGCCCCAAGACTGGCCTGTCTCCGGACGTGTCCTCCTACGTCCTGGCGCAACCGGGAGCCGTGGACTTCGTTGCCGGAGTGGACCAGCTGCTCACCGGTATGGAGGACGGCTATCTTCGGGAGGGGAAGAAACAGGTGACGGTGGCCATCGGCTGCACCGGTGGCAAGCACCGCAGTACCGCGATCACCGAGGAACTGGCGGCCAGACTACGGTCTCGAGGACGACGCACCGCCGTCCTGCATCGAGATCTGGGGAGGGAATGACGATGACGTCGCAGTTTTACCCCGAGTACGACGACAACGCCGCCTACGGGGGCAACGGATATGAAGGCAATGACTACGGGCCGATCGGTGCCGCGACCCCGATGTATCGGCCAGCCGTCACCGCCTTCGGTGGAGGGCACGGCCTGGCGGCCTCGCTGCGCGCCATGCGCCGCATCACCGACCGCATCACCGCCGTCGTGACGGTGGCCGACAACGGCGGATCGTCCGGACGCCTGCGTGAGGAGTTCGACTGTCTACCGCCTGGTGACCTACGTCAGGCGCTGGCCGCGTTGTGTGCCGATGACTTCGTGGGGCGTACCTGGGCCCAGGTGATGCAGTCTCGGTTCCGTGGCGATGGACCGCTGGCGGGGCATGCCATCGGCAATCTGCTCATTGCCGGGCTGTGGCAGGAGCTGGATGATCCGGTGGCGGGCCTGGACATGGTGGGTCAGCTGCTCGGCACCCGGGGTCGTGTGCTGCCGATGTCGCTCATGCCCCTGGACATCACTGCCGAGGTCGTCGGCCTGGACCCGAACCGTCCCGACGAGATGTACAGTCTCACCGGCCAGTCGACCATCGCCAAGACGAGCGCCGAGGTGATCGAGGTGCACCTCGACCCGCCCGACCCGCCGGCCAGCCCGTCGGTGCTGGAGGCCATCGAGACCTCCGACGTGCTCGTACTGGGCCCCGGATCGTGGTTCACCTCGGTGATGCCACACCTGCTCGTGCCACAGATCGTCGAGGCCATCATGGATTCCGACGCCCTCAAGATCCTCACCCTCAATGTTGCCGGGGCCGACGAGACCAACGGTTTCAGCCCTGCACGGCACCTGGAGGTGTTGGCCGAGCATGAGCCGCGTATTAGGTTCGATGTCGTCCTCGCCGACCGCTCCTTCGCACGGAGTGATCCGCATCTGGGGACGTTCGCGCGCAACCTGGGAGCACGAATCGTCGAGGCCGACCTGGCCATGCACGACGGCTCGGCACGTCACGACCCGTTGCGGCTGGCCTCGGCCTACGCCGAGGTCATGGGGGTGCACATCCGATGACACGCTCTCGGCGCATTCGCTGACGTCGTGAGGCTCGGGGAGCCTCGAATCACCGTGCCAGCCCCGGCTGGCATCTGGACGAGGATCCCGGTCGTGGATCCGGACAAGGAAAGGCGCCATCATGGCTCTCACCACGGACATCAAGGTGGAACTGGCTCGTGTCGAGACGGCGAAGGCATGCTGCCGGTGCGCTGAGATCACCGCGATGCTGCGTTTCGCGGGACGGGTACAGGTGGTGCGTGGGCACGTCGTCGTCGAGGCCGAGTTCGACACTCGCCAGGCTGCCGACCGCTTTGCGGAGGCCATTCGGGACGCCTTCAACCTCCAGTGCGAGATGATCGTCATCGGCTCCTCGGAGTCGACGAGCAATACTCGGTATCTTCTGCGGATGGTGCGAGGTGGAGCCGAGCTTGCTCGACTGACCGGACTCGTGGATCGGGCGGGTAGGCCGGTGCGAGGCTTGCCGGCGTCGGTCGTTGGGTCCGGGAAATGCTGTCAGGCCGCCATCTGGCGTGGCGCCTTCCTGGGCAATGGGGCATTGACGCATTCCAGTCAGTCCATCTGTCTCGAGGTGCTCTCACCCAGCCCGGAGGCGGCCTTGGCCCTGGTTGGCTCGGCTCGCAGACTGAACGTGCCAGCAAAGACTCGTCGCACGCGTCACGTGGATCGAGCCGTCGTCCGAGACGCCGATGCCATCTCGACGCTGTTCACCGTCATGGGGGCCGTCGAGGGGGTCCGTGCCTGGCGCGAGAGCCTGGCTGCGCAGGAATCCCACGTTGGTGTGAACCGACTGGCGAACTTCGATGACGCCAATTCCCGCCGATCCGCACAGGCGGCCCAGACGGCCTCACTGCGCGTTCGTCGTGCCCTGGAAATACTGGGTGACGACGTCCCGGAGCATTTGCTCAAGGCAGGAGAGCTCCGTCTGGAGCACAAGGACGCCAGCCTGGAGGAACTGGGGCAGTTCCACGTGCCACCCCTGACGAAGGACGCCATCGCGGGACGAATCCGTCGCCTGCTGGCAATGGCCGACAAGGAGGCCAGGTCGCGCAATCTGCCCACCACCGCCGATGCCGCATCGGCAGAGCGTGGACGCGGCCACTGACCCGTGCCGCCCGGTTGTGAGATGAGGCATTCCCCAATGGCAGAGGTTCCGGCGGTGCCGGTGCCGATCAGCACGTGTGTTCACCATGAGGGCCATGCGCCCACAGATTTTGAACAGCGGCTATTGTTGGACATGTCCAAGTGCAGTCAAAGCACACACCTCATCCGGAGGAGATCACTTAATGACCGTCAAGGTTGGTATCAATGGATTCGGCCGCATTGGCCGCAACTTCTTCCGCGCTCTCAAGGATCAGGGCGCTGACCTCGAGGTCGTCGCCGTCAACGACCTCACCGACACCAAGACCCTGGCCCACCTCCTGAAGTACGACTCCATCCTGGGCCGTTTCCCCGGAGAGGTCAGCTACGACGAGGACTCCATCACCGTCGACGGCAAGCAGATCAAGGTCCTCGGCGAGCGTGACCCGAAGAACCTCCCTTGGAAGGATCTCGGCGTTGACATCGCCGTCGAGTCCACCGGTCTGTTCACCGATGGCACCAAGGCTCAGGCCCACATCGAGGCTGGCGCCAAGAAGGTCGTCATCTCCGCTCCCGGCAAGAACGTTGACGGCACCTTCGTCATGGGCGTCAACGACGGCGACTACGACAATGCGAAGCACAACATCATCTCCAACGCTTCCTGCACCACCAACTGCCTGGCTCCGCTGGCCAAGGTCCTGAACGACGAGTTCGGCATCGAGCACGGCATCATGACCACCGTTCACGCCTACACCGGTGACCAGCGTCTGCAGGACGCCCCCCACAAGGATCTGCGTCGCGCCCGTGCCGCCGCCCTCAACATGATCCCCACCAAGACCGGTGCCGCCCAGGCCGTGTCGCTGGTCCTGCCGGAGCTCAAGGGCAAGTTCGACGGTCTCGCCGTCCGCGTCCCCACCCCGACCGGCTCCCTGACCGACCTCACCTTCCAGGCCTCCAAGGAGGTCTCCGTCGAGGCCGTCCAGGCCGCCGTGAAGAAGGCCGCCGAGGGCCCGCTCAAGGGCATCCTGGCCTACACCGAGGACCCGATCGTCTCCACCGACATCATGGGTGACTCGCACTCCAGCATCTTCGACGCCACCGAGACCAAGGTCATCGGCAACCTCGTCAAGGTGCTCTCCTGGTACGACAACGAGTGGGGCTACTCCAACCGCCTGGTCGACCTGACCGAGCTCGTCGCCTCCAAGCTGGCCTGAGACATCCCGACAACACTGCGGATGTGATCTCAAGACGGCCCCGTGCCCCACGTGGGCGCGGGGCCGTCGTCATCTCCCGGCCGAACGACACGATCCGTTGCGGCGCATGGCTTCCGACACCAGGGGAACCGAACTGTTGCCCCGCACGTCCCGCCCATGTGCCAGCTCGCACCTGAGGATCATTGGCGCCTCGTGATCCGTGAGGCCACGCATCACGTGAAACGGTGTGGTCCGGCCGGGCCACCGCACACCACCTTCCACCAATCCGATCTGAAAGGACTGTCATGAAGTCTGTTGACGATCTGGGTGACCTGCGCGGCAAGCGTGTCGTCATCCGTTGCGATTTCAACGTGCCGCTCGACGGCGACAAGATCACTGACGACGGCCGCATCAAGGCCGCTCTGCCCACCCTGACCCAGCTTCACGAGGCTGGCGCCCGCGTCACCGTGCTGGCTCACCTGGGACGCCCCAAGGGTGAGGTCAACCCCAAGTTCTCCCTGGCCCCGGTCGCCAAGCGTCTGGGCGAGCTCATGAACCTCGACGTCAAGCTTGCCGAGGACGTCGTGGGCCCCTCTGCCCAGGAGCTGTCCAAGTCGCTTGCCGACGGAGACATCTGCCTGGTCGAGAACGTCCGCTTCGAGCCCGGTGAGACCAGCAAGGACGCCGCCGAGCGTCTTGACCTCGCCAAGAAGTACGCCGAGTTCGGCGAATACTACGTCTCCAACGGTTTCGGCGTCGTGCACCGCAAGCAGGCCTCGGTCTACGACCTGGCCAAGCTGCTGCCCAACGCCGCTGGTTCCCTGGTGGCCAAGGAGGTTGAGGTCCTCGAGGGTCTCACGGCCGAGCCCAAGCGTCCGTTCGTCGTCGTCCTCGGTGGCGCCAAGGTCGCCGACAAGCTCGCCGTCATCGACAATCTGCTCAAGGTTGCCGACACCCTCGTCATCGGCGGCGGCATGCTCTTCACCTTCCTCAAGGCCCAGGGCTACGAGGTCGGCAAGTCGCTGGTCGACGACGCCTCCATCGAGACCTGCAAGAAGTACCTCGAGCAGGCCGAGGCCACCAGCAAGCAGATCCTGCTGCCCACCGACGTGCGCGTCGCCTCCGACGTGGACTTCGACGCCCACACCGTGGGTCAGGTCGACGTCGTCCCCGTCGACGCCATCCCGGCCGACAAGATGGGCCTGGACATCGGCCCCGAGACCGAGAAGGCCTACGCCGCTGCCATCGAGCAGGCCACCAGCGTCTTCTGGAACGGCCCGATGGGCGTCTTCGAGATCAAGGGCCTGGAGCAGGGCACCAAGACCGTTGCCGAGGCCCTCACCAAGGTTGACGGCCTGTCGGTGGTCGGTGGTGGCGACTCCGCCTCCGCCGTGCGCGCCCTCGGCTTCGACGATGACCAGTTCGGTCACATCTCGACCGGTGGCGGTGCCTCCCTCGAGCTCATGGAGGGCAAGGAACTTCCCGGAATCGCTGTCCTGAAAGAGAACAACTGATGACTCGCACCCCGATTCTCGCTGGCAACTGGAAGATGAACGTGAACCACCTGGACGCGGTGACCCTCGTCCAGGACCTGGGTCAGGCTCTCGCCGAGGCCGGCTACGACAAGTCCAAGGCCGAGGCCGTCGTCATCCCGCCGTTCACCGACATCCGCTCGGTGCAGGTGCTCATCGACGGCGACAAGCTGCCGATCACCTACGGTGCCCAGGACATCTCCGCCCACGACGACGGTGCCTACACCGGTGAGGTGTCTGGCACCATGCTCTCCAAGCTCGGCTGCAGCTACGTTGTCGTCGGCCACTCCGAGCGTCGTGAGTACCACGAGGAGTCCGACGAGCTCGTCAACGCCAAGGCCAAGAAGATCATCGAGGCCGGCATGACGCCGATCATCTGCTGTGGTGAGCCCCTGGACGTCCGCAAGGCGGGCAAGCACGTTGAGCACACCGTCGGCCAGATCAAGGCCGATCTCGACGGCATCAGCGCGGCTGACGTCGCCAAGCTCGTCATTGCCTACGAGCCCATCTGGGCCATCGGCACCGGCGAGACCGCCACCGCCGACGATGCACAGGAGGTCTGCGGAGCCATCCGCAAGGCCGTCGCCGAGATGTACGACGAGGCCACCGCTGAGTCCGTGCGCATCCAGTACGGCGGCTCCGTGAAGCCGGGCAATGTCGTGGAGATCATGAGCAAGCCCGACGTGGACGGCGCCCTCGTGGGTGGCGCCTCCCTCAAGGCTGCCGATTTCGCCAAGATCGTGACGTTCTACGCTGCCTGACAAGGCACAATGGCCTGATTGCGGCGCCTCCCTCGACTGGGGGAGGCGCCGCAACTGCGTCCAACCACGTTCACCTGCTCCCGAGGATCCCCATCGCAGGTTTTCCCACGTGGTGTGCCGCGGTGACCAGCTCTCCGCAGCTGCGACGAGTGCCCTGCACCGACGTGAACTCAAGTTCCAGCGGCCTCGTCAGTCGCTGGGGGACGGTTGTTCGGCGGCCATGATGTGCTGGGTGTGAGTATTGGCGCTCAGTGGGTTACCCTTGACCCCGTGATGTCCGTCCCACTTGTTACCTGGCCGATCATGACGCTGTCGATCATCCTGTGCATCCTCAGTATCATCCTCACCCTGTCCGTGTTGCTCCACAAGAGTCGAGGCGGTGGCCTGTCCGACCTCTTCGGTGGCGGTGTGTCCACGTCCATGGGTGGTACCTCGGTCGCCGAGCGAAACCTGGACCGCATCACCATCATCGTTGGTCTGATCTGGGTGGCCTGCATCATCGGGCTGCTGTTCCTGTACCGCTACAGCTGAGGTGGTGGCACGGCGATTCCCCTGTCCTGTCATGGGTCGAGGGGTCGCTGTCACGCGAAGCCTGGCACCAGCGTGGATCCTGCCATGAGTCGATCATCAGTTTCTGCGCATGATACTTCCCAGATGGTCTGGATCACTCGATCGTGTCCTGGCCATGCCCACAGCCTGCCGGTTGGCCTTGTGAACTGTTTTTTCCGTCCTCGAGGGGCGGTTTTCGTCATGTCTTCATCGTTGTTGAGGAGAATCTGAATGTCTGGTGGAAACGCCATTCGTGGTAGCAGAGTCGGAGCCGGGCCGGTGGGTGAGGCCGAGAGAGGCGAGGCTGCCGCTCGGGAATACGTCTCGTACTACTGCGCCAACCATCACGTCATCCGTCCGGCCTTCTCCGTCGACGCCGAGATCCCTGACGAGTGGGACTGCCCGCGGTGCGGACTGCCCGCCAACCGGAATGCCGAGAACCCGCCTGCACGTCCGCGCACCATCCCCTACAAGACACATCTGGCCTACGTCAAGGAACGTCGCAGTGATGACGAGGCCGCCACGATCCTCTCGGAGGCCTTGACAAATCTGCGCGAGCGCCGCGCCAATGGTGAGGTGATCTATTGATGGACCACGCGGATCTGGTGGCACAGCTCGAGGCGCGATGGCCGGAGAACCGGATCGGTCCGGGGCTCGGCCGTGAGGAGGCCCTCCTCGACCTGTTGGGCAATCCCCAGCGTTCCTGTCCGGTGATCCACATCGCCGGCACCAATGGCAAGGGTTCGACTGCGCTCATGGTTGAGTCCCTGCTGCGTGCTGCCGGTTTGCGGGTGGGACGTTACGCGTCTCCACACCTGGTGGACGTCAATGAGCGGATCTGCATCGACGGAGCGCCCATCAGCGACGAGGTGTTCGACCAGACCTGGGAACAGATCGAGCCGATGGTCCAGATGGTCGACGAACAGCAGGTCGACGGCATACAGATGACATTCTTCGAGGTCATCACGGCGATGGCCTTCGCCGCCTTCGCCGATGCCCCGGTGGACGTCATGGTCGTCGAGGTCGGTCTGGGTGGCCGCTGGGATGCGACGAATGTGGCCGACGGCGACGTCTGCGTCATCTGCCCGGTGGCGATGGATCACATGCACATCCTGGGTGACAGCCTGGAGAAGATCGCCTCGGAGAAGGCGGGAATCATCAAGTCTGGGTCGGTGCCGGTCATTGCTGGTCAGAAACCGGAGGCGGCCCCCGTCCTGTTGGCGCAGTGCCAGCAGGTGGGTGCCCGACCGGTGCTCGAGGGGCCGGACTTCGGTCTGCTGGAGCGTCGTGGGGCAGTCGGCGGTCAGGTGCTGCGTCTGCAGACAGCTTCCGGACCGCTGGGGGAGTTGTACCTGCCCCTGTTCGGGGAACACATGGCACGCAACGCTGCCGTTGCCGTTGCCGCTGCCGAGGCGCTCACCGGGCCGCTCAAGCCCGACATCATCGAGCAGGGTCTGGCACAGGTGAGTGCCCCGGCCCGTCTGGAACTGGTGCGACGAGCCCCAGCCATCGTCCTGGACACCTTCCACAACCCGCATGGTGCCGATTCGGCCCTTGCCGGTCTCACCCAGTCCTTCGACTTCCATCCCCTCATCGCCGTGTTCGCAGCAATGCGTGACAAGGATGTCGCAGGAGTTCTCGAGCGGATGGCGCAGGACGTCAACCACGTCGTGCTCACCGGTCTTCCCGGAGATCGTGCCTACCGCGCCGCCGAGCTGGCGGACCTGGCGTCCGAACACTGGGCAGCCGACGAGGTGACGCTCACCGAGAACACTGCCGAGGCGTTGGAGCAGGCGATCCACGTGGCGGATGCTGCCGGACCCTCGGCAGGCATCCTGGTGGCCGGTTCCGTGGTGCTCGCGGGGGAGGCCCGTCACATCCTGTTGCCCGATGGCGTCAACCACGTCTCGACCGCTCCCACGGCAGTGGTGGAATCCCCGGAGCTCTCCGACGTGCAGATCGAGCAGATGGAGGGTGAACCCCTCGACGTTCCCGACGAGGTGGGGGACAACCAGTGGGACGACATCGGTCTGGACGGCGAATGAGTTCTGCTGGCAGGGGCTACTGAGCTCTGCTGGCAGGAAGGCCGGGTTCTGTTGGCAGGAAGGCCGGGGCTACTGACGGCGTTGCCGGACGGGTCCAGGCTCCGTCGAAGGTGCGCGCATGGTCCTCAGGCAATCCCCGCCGGCTCCCCGATGCCCTGGTCATCGATCCTGACGGAGTTTTTCGCAGGGTTGGGGGTCTCACGTCGGTCCGGGCGCGGCCCGTCTTAAGCGCGTGTCCCTGCGACTCTGAACCCTCATCCCGATGATTCGTGCTCCGGGATGCTGGGACGATCGACCAGTGCCTCCAGACGATCAACCGGTGCGCCCGACGGCGGGGGTTTGTGGGCCGGTCGGGGGACACGGGGCCGGTCGAGTGGAGCCGACAGCGGGGGATACGGGGACCGGTCGAGTGCACCCTTGGTTCTGCATCGTGACTGCAGCGAGGTGTTGCCCGACGATGGAGGATCGGCCTTCAGCATGGATTTGCTATAGAGTCGAGGCCATGAGCGAGATTCAGAGAACTTTGGTGCTCATCAAGCCCGACGCAGTGCAGCGTCATCTCATCGGCGAGATCATCGGGCGTTACGAGCGCAAGGGATTGACCATCGTCGCGATGGAGCAGCGTGCCGTCAGCAAGGACCTGGCACGCAAGCACTACGCCGAGCACGAACGCAAGTCGTACTTCGACGAGCTCGTCGACTTCCTCTCCTCGGGCCCGTTGGTGTCCTTGGTGCTTGAGGGGCGCGAGGCGGTTTCCGCAGTGCGTGCCATGCACGGCAAAACCGACGGAGCCCAGGCTGCTCCTGGGACGGTTCGTGGTGACTTCGGACTGTCGACTCGGTGGAATCTGGTGCACGCGTCGGACAGCGAGAAATCCGCTGCTCGCGAGATCAGTCTGTGGTTTCCCGAGGTGTCGGTTCACGCCTGAGCCAGCTCATCGGACCGTGCCCGGCGCTACGAGGACGTAGGGCCGTCGGGCCACGTCCGACCCGTTCCGGTTCATGCCTGTCCGGTCATGCCTGGGGCTGGGAACGGTGCCTGCCACCCAGCCCCGCCTTTCCGGCACGTGATCGACGCACGACGCCCTTGCGTGGCTGCCCTGAGCCGTCATGGACGAGGACTGCCGGTGAGGGCTGTCATGGATGAGGGACATCGCTCGGCTCCACCATTCCTGGTGTGACCAACTCGGGTGGAGCTCGTCCTGGTTCTGCTCCCGGATCCCGGCGCGGCCGGCATGGATTTCGCGCTCGGCCAAGTCACACGTGGGCATGTGATCGGGAACAGTTCCCCCGCCTACCATGTGCGGGTGAACATCGACTCCGCCCCTGATCTACTGCCCACGCTCGAGCAGTTGCTGACACGCGTCAGCAAGCCCATCCAGTACGTGGGCGGGGAGAAGAACAGCATCGTCAAGCCGTGGGAGTCTGCCCAGGTGCGGTGGACCCTCATGTACCCCGACGCCTACGAGGTGGGCCAGCCCAACCAGGGTCTGGCGATCCTCTACGAGGTGCTCAACGAGCACGACTGGATCCTGGCCGAACGCGCCTTCTCCGTCTGGCCGGATCTCGCCGACCTCATGCGCGCCAGCGACGTCCCGGCGTTCACCCTGGACGGTCACCGGCCACTACGAGCCTTCGACGTCGTGGGAATGTCACTGTCGACGGAGCTGTGCTACACCAACGTGCTCAACGCCTTGGACCTGGCCCAGATCCCGGTGCACCAGGCGGATCGCACCATGGCCGACCCGCTCGTCCTCATCGGGGGTCATGCCTCGTTCAACCCCGAGCCCCTGGCCGACTTCATCGACGGCGCGATTCTGGGCGATGGCGAGGAGGCCCTCGTCACCATCAGCGAAGTCATCCGTGACTGGAAGGACGAGGGCTGTCCGGGCGGCCGGGACGAGATCCTTGCCCGGTTGGCCGCTGACGCCGGGGTGTACGTGCCGTCGTTCTACGACGTCGAGTACCTGCCGGACGGCCCGATTCGCCGCGTCACCCCCAATCGCCCCGAGGCGCCGTTCATGGTGAGCAAGCACACGGTGATGGACCTCGACGAGTGGCCGTACCCCAAACACCCCATCGTCTCCACCGCCGAGACCGTCCACGAACGGTACTCCGCTGAGATCTTTCGGGGATGCAGTCGGGGATGCCGATTCTGCCAGGCAGGCATGATCACCCGTCCGGTACGGGAACGCTCGATCGACACGATCGGCTCCATGGTGGCCTGTGGACTGGCCGAGACCGGATTCGACGAGGTCGGCCTGCTCAGCCTGTCCAGCGCGGACCACTCCGAGATCACCGAGATCACCGAACAGCTCGCCGACCGTTACGAGGGCACGAACATCTCGCTGTCACTGCCGAGCACCCGCGTCGACGCCTTCAACATCGACCTGGCCAACGAACTCTCGCGCAACGGACGCCGATCCGGGCTCACCTTCGCTCCCGAGGGCGGCTCGGAACGGATGCGCAGGGTCATCAACAAGCAGGTCACCGAGCAGGACCTCATCGACACCGTGGCCACGGCCTTCGGCCACGGATGGCGTCAGGTGAAGCTGTACTTCATGTGTGGGCTGCCCACCGAGACCGACGAGGACGTCCTGGGGATCAAGGACATGGCCGTGCACGTCATCGAGGCCGGTCGCAAGGCCTCGGGACGCAAGGACATCCGGTGCACGATCAGCATCGGCGGGTTCATCCCCAAACCGCACACCCCGTTCCAGTGGGCGACCCAGGCCCCTGCCGAGGTCATCGACGAACGTCTGGCACTGCTCAAGGAGACCATTCGCTCCGACCGACGCTTTGGTCGCTCCATCGGCATGCGATACCACGACGGACGTCCGGGGATGATCGAGGGACTGCTCTCACGCGGGGACCGCCGGGTGGGACGCGTCATCGAAGCGGTGTGGCGAGACGGTGGCATCTTCGACGGGTGGAACGAGCACTTCTCCTACGAGCGGTGGGTGGAGTGTTGTCAACGCGAACTGGAACCCCTGGGGGTGTCGCTGGACTGGTACACCACCCGGGAACGTGACTACGAGGAGGTGCTTCCCTGGGATCACCTCGACGCCGGGCTGGATCGGGACTGGTTGTGGGACGACTGGCAGGATGCTCTTGACGAGGTCGGTGTGGATGACTGCCGGTGGTCACCGTGCTACGACTGCGGAGTCTGCCCACAGATGGACACCGAGATCCAGATCGGTCCGTCCGGACGTTCCCTCCTGCCATTGTCGGTGGCGCCGACGAACCTGGCGTGACGGCTGGGGCGAGTCTGCTCGCGAAACTGGTCAATCTCTGCCGGTCGGATCCGGGTAGCTGGTGCGAGAGTTTCTGTCACAGGACTGTGGCTCATCAATGTCATGGTGTCCCTTGGGGCGGCTTGCCGCAGGTGTGGGTCCGGGTTGGGCTCGTCTGTCGTGGTGCGGGTTGAGACCGCCGGCACCACCCCACGGCCTTAAGTGTGGCAGGTGCAAGTCCGGCTCATCTGTCGTGGTGCGGGTCAAAACCACCGGCACCACCTCCACAGCCTTGGCGCGAGGGTCCTCGTCACGGAGTCGCGAGTCGATCAGTGTCGTGACGTTTCCCAGGGTGGCTTGCCGCAGGTGGGGGTCCGGGTTGGGCTCGTCTGTCGTGGTGTGGGTCACCACCCCACAGGCCCGGGTCTGCACGGCGTGTCTGACGATTCCTCGTGCCGAGGGTGGATTCGGCAATACAGGACGAGACCAGCTGGCGATTCGGGCGGAATGGTGGCACCTGACCGCTGGGCAGCGAATACCGAGCCAGTGGTGCAGCGCGTTGTGCAAAGCTGCTGTGCGGCACCGACACCGCGCCGGTCCTAGGGATCTTCTCGTGGCGAGACTCGGTCGACGGGGTTTTCGCTGGGAAATCCCACGGGCGGCCCTGATCAGCTTTCACACAGCGCCAGTCCAGCGTTTGTCTGCCCGGCGTCCCCTTGCTCTGTCACGGTGCCTTCTGCGAGAGCATGAGAGCCTTGGGCTTCGCAGCCCTGCAGAGTTTCCTCCACCCGCATTTTTACCGATCCGTTTTGAAAGGCCCCATCATGGCTCACAGGAATCAACGTCAACCCGAGCAGCTCGCCCCACCGGTTCAGCGGATGCGATTGCGGTATGCCAAGCGATCCGTGGCACGGTTCACGAGTCATCGGGATTTTGCCCGGTCCTTCGAGCGAGTGCTGCTACGAGCTCGTATTCCCATGGCGCTGTCATCCGGATTCAATCCGCACCCACGTATTTCCTATGCCAATGCGTCCCCGACCGGAGCAGCCAGCGAGGCGGAGTACCTGGAGATTGCGCTGTGGGAGGTGTGTGACCCGGAAAAGGTGAAGGACGCTCTCAATGCTGAGATGCCCACGGGCATGGAGGTGCTGGAAGTCGTCGAGTCGGATCGAGTGGCATGGACCGAGGTGCTTACCGCCTCTGCGTGGACTGTGCATGTGCCACACAGCACCGATCCCGCTGCTGTGTCGTCTGCTGTGGACGCATTGCTGGCCTCCCCCACCTGGGTGGTGCAACGTATGACGAAGTCTGGGTTGCGCGATTTCGATGTGCGTGGCGCACTCATCGGGCTGGGCGCTGATGGCGATCTGGTGCGGATGATGATCCGTCACCAGACTCCGTTGGTGCGCCCCGATGACGTCATGGGAGCGCTGGAATCGCAGATCGACGGTTTTGATCGTCAGGAGTGTCTGTTCACACGGTTGTATCAGGGACGCGTCGGGCTGCTCGAGGACGGCACGGCGGACGAACGAGGGTTGAAGACTGCGCTGATTGACGCCTTCGATGGGCGAGCCGTTCAAGTGTGGTGATCACAGAGATCTGGGTCGGGGTCAGGATTCGATTCGAGGCCAGCTCAGGGATGTTGAAGATACAGGAAAAGTATCGTCAGGGATGTTGAAGATACAGGAAAAGTATCGGGGGAGCGTGGACTGTGGTGATCGTGCGTCAAAGGCCGGGCAGTGCCACAGAAGGTGGCATGACTGATTTGCCCGACCGAGGTTGCCACGGCTGAAGTCATCACCGCCTACCACAGTCGCTGCACACTCACCGCCCACAGCAGTCGCCGCACACCACCAGCCAGGACTCGCCTGCCCAGAGTTGCCACGCCTGAAGCCATACCCATCACGGCTAGATGCTCAGACTCGCGGTACCCGGATTTGATCCCACTCGCGAGTGTGGTGAATGGGTTGCAGGGACTCATTCGTGCAACGTGTCGTGTCACAACGGATGTTCTCAACCATGATCGCCACGGCGATTTCTGGCACTTCGTACCCGGTGCGGTTTGGCGAAGGATTGTCTCACCTGGCGCAAAACGACCCCGAAGGTGTTCGTCAGCTGGAGGGCGCCGGGGCTGAGAGTCGTTGACCGATGTCGAAGCCAGTCTGACCCGACGTGTGGTAATTGTGTGCCGAAGATGGACTGGTGCCACATCTCATGGCACGGAGAGTGTCCGCAGCCACGATCGCCATGGCCAAGTCCGCACCAGCCACGTTCGAGTCACGCGGTAAGGGCAGTACTGGCTTGAGTGGGTGGGGCCGGTGGAATCGGTGTGGCTTTCAGTGGCCCGTCACTCAGGGGAATCCCATGGGGTGGGGTAGTGGTTGCCGATGGCCCGGCAATAGCCCATGTTTCAGGGGGAATCCCGCTCAAGGTGTGGCAATCATGCGGCTATCGGTGAACCGCGCCATGCCTCGTGGATCCAGCCAGATTCCGCGCCCAGGCGGTGCCGGTGCGAGTTGTCATTGTGAGCTGAATGTTTCGACCTTCGCTGTCGTCTTGGGCTATGACGCCTACCAACAAGGGCGGTGGTTCCTACCGACAAGAATGCCATGTCTTCGATTCTGGGCGACAACGATCCAGAACCCGTGGTAATCGTGTTGCACACGATGTTCTGCACCAGCTCTGTTGCACGGGGAGGCTGACGTTGCACATTTGCCACAAGGTGGGTTCTTCTTGCCACCCGAACAACTGCTGAAGTGATGCGTGGCATGGCCGTCAGTGGTTCTCTGTGGCATACTTGGCCGCAGGTGACGGGGCACCGCCCCATCCGGGACCGTGGTCTTTACCGCGACGCGTGCTGCGACCGCGGGAGATAGCGGTCGTCCGGATCCACCGACAGCTTTTGCATCTCCGCCCATCCGCACTGTCATTGACGCGACGTTATGGGCGTGGTGCACACGATCATGCCGAAAGGCAGAGGAGAGCACGCATGCTCAATGACGAAAATTCCATGACCGCTTCCGGGTCTGCACAGTCGGAATCGACGACTGAATTGCACAACACAGGCACGGTTCCCGAGAAGTCAGCGACTCGCCGTCACCGTGCTGCCACCCGAGCAGCGGGCGCCCCTGCGGAGTCGAGTGCTGGAGAGTCGAGCGCCTCGGTGCCAGTCACGACTGCCGCTGGTTCCGGCGGTGCCGTGGTGACGTCGGCCGCCGAGACCGTTGATCTTCCTCGTCCCCCGGCCGGACGACGTCGTTCCACCCGGTCGGCTGCAGCCGCTGAGCAGGCCTCGAAAGAGGATGCGAATGCCACGGTGAAAGACTTCCAGCCTGCAGTTTCAGCGCCTGCCGAGGCTCAGGAGCAGCTCCCTGTCCAGCCTGTGAGCGACCATGAGTCAGGTTCGGGTGACTCCACTGCTGATGACCTCCCTGATGGTGAGCTTGGTGGCGAACAATCCGAATCCACCAGTGCCACCTCCGACGAGTCCAGCACCAGCGAGACCGAAAAATCTGCCCCGACCCGTCGTGCTCGACGCCACTCCACATCGAGGTCGAGGAGCCGTGGTACTGGTTCCCGCGCCATGACGACGGCCAGCCCCCAGGATGACGTCGCTACTCCCGAACAGACCGGATCAGCCGACGCTGAGGAACACGTCACCACCGGGACGGGCAGTGAGACCACCCCGGCCACCGAGGCAGACGACTTGCCGCGTCCGCCTGCTGGACGCCGCGCTTCGCGTTCCGCCTCGGCTGCGCACGAGAAGACCAGTACGCGAGCGCGAAACAAGGACACTGCCGTCGAGGAGACTGATTCCGGTGCGCCCGAGTCCAGCCCCGACACCTCGAGCTCCACCGATTCCCGGCGAACCACGTCCGAGGAGTCCACGCCAGCTCGCCGTACCCGTCGCCGTCGTTCCGCGAACCGACGCGTCTCTGAGCCGAAGGCAGAATCGGATTTCGCCGACATTGACGCTGCCCTGGCCAAGGCCGAGGAGCAGGCCCAGTCCCGCAAGACGGCTGAGCAAGAAGCAGACGCGGAGCAGCGCTCCACCAGCGACATCCTCGACAACCTGGCTGCCGAGATCGGCGGCGAGGGCGAAGACGGATCGGCTCGCCGGACCACTCGTCGCCGAGCTGCCCGCCCGTCCTCCTCGTCGCGCGGTACTGATTCCTCCCGTGGTACTGAACGTGTTCGCAAGGCCGATCGCCGGTCGGACGCCCATGACGCTGAGGATCATGAGGATTCTGCTGCCGCGGAACATCAGAGCACTGGAAAGACGACGTCCTCCACAGAGGATTCCAGCCAGACCACTGAGTCTGGTGAGGGGACGACGCGTCGTCGCCGTCGCCGCGGCGGACGTCGTCGGCATCCCGCCGAGGCGGAGAGCGGCGCTGACAACTCCTCGTCGGACAAGGGCAATGAGGAGAACCGCTCGTCTGACGATGGATCTGAGAAGTCCAGCAGCGAACCAACCAAGTCCAACGACGCGGATCGTTCCGATCACGAGGGCGGCTCGACTCGCAGGCGTCGTCGTCGCCGTCGTCGTGGTGAGGACACCAGTGGCTCCGACGACGATCCGAACAATGTCGTCATCAAGGTGCGCGAGCCTCGTTCGCGTCGATCTGTCTCCGACGAGGTCTCCGGCATCGAAGGATCCACTCGGGTGGAGGCCAAGAAACAACGTCGCCGGGAGGGACGTGCCGCCGGACGGCGTCGCAATGTCGTGCTCACCGAGGCCGAGTTCCTCGCCCGTCGGGAGTCCGTGGACCGCAAGATGGTCATCCGTCAGTCCGAGGAGTACTCCCAGCTTGCCGTGCTCGAGGACGGGGTGCTCGTGGAGCACTACGTCGATCGGGCCTCGGCCACCTCGGCCATCGGCAACGTCTACCTCGGCAAGGTGCAAAGTGTCCTGCCGTCGATGGAGGCTGCCTTCGTCGACATTGGACGGCGCCGCAATGCCGTCATCTACGCCGGTGAGATCGAGTGGGAGAAATACGGCGAGGTGGGCAAGGAGCATCGCATCGAACAGGTGCTCAAGACGGGCGACCCGATCTTGGTGCAGGTGACCAAGGACCCGGTCGGGGCCAAGGGAGCTCGGCTGACCAGTCACATCTCGTTGCCGGGTCGTTACGTCGTCTACTCTCCGGACGGCAAGCTCTCGGGCATCAGCCGAAAGCTGTTCGACTCCGAACGAAAGAGACTGCGCAAGATCGTTGATGCGACGATGCCCTCCGAGGCATCGGTGATCGTGCGTACTGCCGCTGAAGGTGTCAGCGAGGAAGACCTCACCCGCGACATCAACCGGCTCAAGGCCCAGTGGGAGGTCATCGAGCGCAAGGCGGGCACCAGTCATGCACCGCAGATGCTCTACAGTGAGCCGGATCTCACGGTGCGCATCATCCGCGACCTGTTCAACGAGGATTTCTCCGAACTCATCGTTGCCGGAAATGGCGGTTCCGACGATGCCTACGAGACGATCAAGGCGTACGTGGACCACGTGGCCCCATCCCTTGAGAAGCGTCTGACCAAGTGGGACACCCAGTCCCAGGGGGACCTGTTCCAGAAGTACCGGATCGATGAGCAGGTGGCCAAGGGCCTGGAGCGGAAGGTCTTCCTGCCATCCGGTGGTTCGCTGGTCATCGACCGCACCGAGGCCATGACCGTCATCGACGTCAACACTGGCAAGTTCACCGGATCGGCGGGCAACCTGGAGGCCACCGTGACGGCGAACAACCTGGAGGCAGCCGAGGAGATCGTGCGTCAGCTGCGGCTACGCGACATCGGCGGAATCATCGTCATCGACTTCATCGACATGGTGCTGCCCGCCAACCGTGAGCTGTTGGTGCGCCGTCTCATCGAGTGCTTGGGACGCGATCGCACCCGCCATCAGGTGTCCGAGGTGACATCCCTGGGCCTGGTGCAGATGACGCGCAAGAAGATCGGAACCGGTCTGGCCGAGGCCTTCACCGAGGAGTGCTCCTCCTGTGGCGGTCGTGGATACGTTCGACACGACAAGCCCGTGAACTCCCAGGCCCCGGCAGACGGTGGTGAACGCTCCGCACGAGGCCGTCGTACCTCGGGCGGGCGCAAGAGCTCCAAGAGAAAGTCGCAGCGCAAGAATCACGAGAACTGAGTTCGGCCCGAGCCAGTCAGACGAGGCCAGAAGCAGTGTGAATCAGCGTTTGGTCTGATGAGTTGGCGGCGGGGTGATCGCTCCGTCGCCAACCTCTGATGCCACCCCATATGTCATTCCTGCTGCGCCTTCTGCGATCCCACTGAGGCTGCGGCGATGGAGGGTCGTGATGCATCCGCAGGATCGCTTGGCTCGAGTTGTTCGCTTGTGTTTTTCGAGGACGGAGACGTGCTGCAGGTCGGAGACAACTGACGATTCCACGCATGAATCGGCCGCACCGGGCAGGACTCTGCTGGGTCGCGTCCCACACCACACGACGTGCATCGTCTCGATCGACTCTGCGGGCACGAGACCGTGGATCACGGCCGTCTGAGCAGTGAGCGTCTTTCCCGGATGGCTGGTAGGAGTTTTCGGGGCTGGGCTGCCGCGTGCCGTCTGAGCCAATTCGTGACACCATGTTCAGGCACTGGTCGGTGCCACATCACAGAGAACCCCGCTGGCAGCGGGCATACGAAGGAGTTCGTCGTTGATCACTGCAGCAGCTGACGGGTCGAGCCTGCACAATCCTGGCCCTGCTGGGTGGGCGTGGTACATCGACGACGCCACCTGGGCTGCCGGTGGCTGGCCGAAGGGCACCAACAACATGGGGGAGCTCACCGCGGTGCTGGATCTGTTGCGCGCCACTCGCGACGCTGGTGAGGAGCTCACGGTTCTGTGTGACTCGCAGTACGCCATCAACTGCTGCACCAAGTGGATGGCGGGATGGAAACGTAAGGGATGGCGCAAGGCTGACGGCAAACCCGTGCTCAACAAGGAGATTCTGCAGGAGCTCGATACCGAGCTCGCAGGCCGGCAGGTGCATTTCCAGTGGGTCAAGGGGCACGCTGGTCATGCCATGAACGAAGCCGCCGACTCCCGTGCCCGCGCTGCTGCAACGGCCTATCGCGACGGAACCTCGGTGGATCATGGCCCTGGATTCGGGCACGCCTCTGCCGCGGAGACCGCTGCAGGCGGCGCAGACGACACACAGGATGTTTTCTGCGCCCCACAGCGCCACTCTGCCGGCAATGTGTGTGGGGAGGATGACCAGGAGGCCCC
>OKJE01000178.1_pt1 | contig 23371 bp, 17 predicted proteins | sample 1610151 | NCBI WGS metagenome assembly OKJE01 (sample SAMN04436626, study PRJEB24849) | human gut metagenome | biome: human gut; feature: NICU; material: stool | host: Homo sapiens | place: USA: Saint Louis, MO | collected 2009-12-25 | reverse complement strand
GCCTGGCCTGGCATCGTCTTCCCCGCCTACGCGGGGGTGAGCCCTCGCACAGGGTGGTGGGGATCTGCCCTGAATCGTCTTCCCCGCCTACGCGGGGGTGAGCCCCCACAACATCTACGAAAACCTCGCCACACTCAGTCTTCCCCGCCTACGCGGGGGTGAGCCCCGGTCAGCAGCCTTGCCAACCCTGCTGAGCTTGTCTTCCCCGCCTACGCGGGGGTGAGCCCATGCAGGATTTGACCGATGAGGATTTGGCGGAGTCTTCCCCGCCTACGCGGGGGTGAGCCGGTTGGTGTCTCAGTGGACGTATCCCGAATGTGGTCTTCCCCGCCTACGCGGGGGTGAGCCCGAGTGTGACACATGCCGATCTATTGACAATGGGTCTTCCCCGCCTACGCGGGGGTGAGCCGTGGTAGACGAATCGGTGTATTGGTCGCCTCACGTCTTCCCCGCCTACGCGGGGGTGAGCCCTTCGTCGCACTAGGTGCATCTTTCAGAATCGGGGCTTCTCCGCCTACGCGGCGTGGTCGTGGGCCCCTTAGCCTCGGGTGACGTCTTCGTGCCGGGCGACCGACTCGATGCCATGCTGACCGATTGCCCCGATGCGGCCGCCGTTGACATGGAGTCGACGGCGACCGCTCAGATCTGCCGCTCCTCCGATGTCGGCTTCGTATCGGCCCGCAGCATCTCCGACCTGTGCGGGCCGGCTGCCAACGAGGAGCACCCTGAACGCGTCGAGGGTGCGAGTGAGCGCGCCGCCAGCATTGTGGTGGAGCTCTTGGAGACCGAGTCCTGACAGGAGGACGCAGCCAGGGTCGACGGCACCACGAGAGCCGCGCACCTGGCGGCACGCGACTCCCGCCCTCCTGGCGCCTCAGCCCTGCTGGGTGAGCTGCTTCACCCACTGGTGGACGTTGGCGATGTCCTCGGCATCGCCCCCCGTCTGCACCGGCGATGCCGAGGAAGCCGACGACCTCGTCACCACGCATGAGCGGGGCACCGGCGTCGGACTTCTGCAACTCCATGCCCTGGGGCGCGGAGAACCAACTGATCCAGTGACCATGGCCCTCGACAATGGCCTCAGCACGGCCCACCGATGCCAAGTGGCCCGCACCACGCGGGCCATTGATGGCGACGACGCTGAGCTTCTCACCCTCGCGCGGGGCCTGTGGGCTGAGCTTCGCCACCGGAGTGTCCTTGACCGGGGTGGCCAAGTGAATCAACATGGCCTGGCTCTTGGACGGATCATTGGGGGTGAAGTAGTGGCGCTCGGTGATCGCGGTCCGATGACCGGATCCGTCGACGACCTCGGTGCTCTTCCCGCACCGGGCGGTGTCGGACCAGATCAGCGCCCATTCGGGGGCAACCAGGACCGCGCTGCAGCGGTGCTCACCATCGGGCGCGCTCAGCGCGACGATGCCCGGGTTGGTAGTGGACTCACCGCCGGTCGCCGCTTGGGCCACCCCACCACCCGGGGGCAGCGAGAGGGCACCGACGACGGGGAGGAACTTACGGATGGACAGACATCCTTTCTTATTGAGAATAATTCTCGGTAGTATTCAGCTATGGATCCCCAGCCAAGTCAAGTGCCCAGCACGTGCTCTGGACAGGTCCTCAGAGCTTCAGGTTGTCCGACAGTTCCAGCGCGTAGCACACCAGCTCAACCGGATGCCCGACCCGCCTTGGCGATCTCGTACTTCTCCTTCTTGAGGCCATAGGCGCCCGCGGTGCCCCAGTAGCCACTGGACGAGCGCAGTGGCATCCTCGGTGATGACGAGCAGACCCAGAATGGTGTCACTCACCCGGTTGCGGGAATCGACCTAGTGCACTTCCCGCTCTCGCCGATAGTGACAGCGTTGATGGGAGCGTGAACACGGAGATGTGCGGGCTCATCGTGGCACACGTATACACTGTGGTCTGACGTCATTCCACCTCATTCATCCAGTCATAGGAGACCGTCATGGCGCCGACCGCCGCTGCCGCCGATGAACTCGTCAAGACTTACGGAACCGGAGATGCCGTCGTCAAGGCCCTCGACGGGGTGAGCGTCACCGTCGAGGTCGGTGCCCTCACCGCGGTCATGGGTCCGTCGGGATCGGGCAAATCGACGCTCATGCACTGCATGGCCGGGCTCGACCGCCCCACCTCAGGCCGCGCCTTCATCGGCCAGACCGATGTCGCCACCCTCACCGACAGGAAGCTGACGCTGCTGCGACGTGAACGGGTCGGATTCATCTTCCAGCAGTTCAACCTCGTGCCAACCCTCACGGCCCGCGAGAACATCCTCCTGCCCCTGGCCATCGCCGAACGCAAGCCCGACCCGCAGTGGTGGGACACCGTCATCGACGTCGTCGGCCTGGCCGACCGGCTCGACCACAAGCCCTCCGAGCTGTCAGGTGGGCAGCAGCAGCGCGTCGCCTGTGCGCGCGCCCTCGTGGGCCGACCCGAGATCATCTTCGCCGACGAGCCCACCGGCAATCTGGACTCCATGAGTGCCACCGAGGTGCTCGGCTTCCTGCGCCGGTCGGTCGACGAGTTCGGCCAGACCATCGTCATGGTCACCCACGACCCCGTCTCGGCCTCGTATGCCGACCGGGCGCTGTTCCTTGCCGACGGGCGCATCGTCGACGACATCTGTCATCCCACCCATGACGCCGTGCTCACGACGATGAGCCGCCTGGACCCGCGCCGCCACCCGTCGATCGACTCCGGGCCGGACGACGGCCCGTCCCCGCACCGGGCGAAGACAACCGGTGGCGAGCACGTGCCGGCCGCCCGCCGTGTCGAAAGGCCCTGAACCACCATGTGGAAGGCCACCTTCACCTCCCTGTGGAGCCGCAAGCTTCGGCTGTTCATGTCCACCTTGGCCATCGTCCTTGGCGTCGCCTTCGTCTCGGGATCGTTCGTCTTCGGCGACATGCTCCGGTCCACCTTCAACTCCATCGTCTCGGGGTCCGTCTCGGACGTCGAGGTGTCCAAGAACACCGAGGACGCGGTGCAGGGCGACGCGACGAAACCGTACCCGTTGACACCGGCCGTCGTCGACAGGATTCGCACGATCGACGGTGTCAAGGATGCCCAGGGCACCGTCACCGAGACGGGAACCGTCCTCATCGACCGCGACGGCAAGGCCATCACCAGTTTCGGGCCGCCCCAACTGGGCTTCAGCTGGCAGACGACCCCGGCCCTCGGCGGCCAGCAGGGCGTCCACGTCGTGTCGGGCCACGAACCGCGTGCCGACGACGAGGTGGTCGTCGATCCACAAACCCTCGACAAATCCGGCCACCATGTCGGCGACAGGGTCAAGGTCATCACGAGCCGAGCCGGCACCGTCCAGGCGAAGCTCGTGGGCACCGCCACCGTCGGTCAGAGTGGGTCCGCCGGGGCCAGCTACGTGTTCTTCACGACGCACCGCGCCCAGCAGCTCTTCCTCAAGGGCCACGACGCGTTCACCGGTGTGGCCACGGTCGTCGAACCGGGCGCCGACCGGGCGACCGTCGCCAAGGCCGTCCAGAAGGTCCTGCCGAAGGGATACCAGGCCAAGGACGGCAAGGTCGTCGCCGATGAGCAGATGAGCGTCATCGGCAAGGCCCTCGGCTTCGTCGACATCTTCCTGCTCGTCTTCGCGGGCATCTCCCTGCTCGTCGCGAGCTTCCTCATCGTCAACACCTTCACCATTCTCGTCGCCCAACGCTCCTCCGAGCTGGCGCTGTACCGGGCTATGGGGGCCAGTCGCGGTCAGATCAGGGCGACCGTCCTGGTCGAGGCCCTCGTCGTGGGCGCCGTCGGGTCAGTCCTAGGTCTGTTCGGCGGCCTCGGTCTGGCCGTGGCCATCAAGGCGATCATGGCCGCAACCGGATGGGACATCGGGCAGACGACGCTCACCCTGGGCGTCAAGGCCATCGTGGCCTCGCTCGTCACCGGCATCCTCGTCACGCTCGTCGCCGCCCTGCTGCCGGCTGCCCGGGCCACCCGCATCTCTCCGGTCCAGGCCATGACCTCGGCCCGAACCGAGTCCGAGGTCGGATTGGGCAAACGGGCCGTCATCGGCTCCGTCATGGCCGCCGTGGGCGTCGTGGGGATCGTTCTGGGGGTGTTCGACGTCGTGGGCAAGCCAGTGGCCTGGGCCGGAGCCGGCATGGCCCTGACGATGATCGGCGTCGCCCTGGCCTCGCCCCTGCTCGGCCGTCCGGTCATCTGGATCGTCGGCAAGGTGTACCGAGCGACCTTCGGCGAGGTCGGCAAATTGGCCGAACTCAACTCGATCCGTCAGCCCCGACGCACCGCCGCGACCGCATCGGCCCTCATGATCGGGCTCACCCTGGTCTCCCTCATGGCCGTCTTCGGGGCCTCCTCGACGCGCTCGGTGACCAGCCAGGTCACCGACACGCTCCGTGGCGACTTCATGGTCGGCCGACAGGGATTCGAGGGGTTTCCCGACCAAGTCCGCACCAAGGTGGCCGCCGTCCCGCAGGTCAAGGACGTCCACGCCATGAAGATGGCGCAGATGCTCGAGATCCCCGCCGGCCACACGACCCCGCCCAAGGAGTACTTCACCGACGCCACGGGACGTCACATGCGCGGCATCGCGGGCATGGAGGCGACCTCGCTGGACAAGATGTTCCCCCAGAAGGTGACGAAGGGACGCATGTTCCGCACCGACGGCGAGATGATCGTCGACGAGAAGGCGGCAGAGAAAAATCACCTGAAGGTGGGGTCGTCCTACCGGTTGTGGTCAGTGGATGCTCAGCGTACCATGACGCTCACCGTCGTCGGCATCTACACGACCGGCAAGGGACAGCCCATCGCCACCATGTGGGTCTCGACGAGCACCCTCACCTCGGCCGGTCTGGGCGACAAGGACGCCTTCCTGTCGATTTACCTCAAGCCGGGCACCGACCACGAGCAGGCCCACAGGGCCCTCGACGCGGCATTGGCCGATATGCCGTTGGTGAGCGTCATGGACGTTGGCCAGTACACCGACCAGATCCTCGTCAACGTCAACCGGACCATGGCACTGCTCTACGCACTGCTGGGACTCAGCATCGTCATCGCCGTGCTCGGCATCGTCAACACCCTGGGTCTGAGCATCATCGAGCGCACCCGGGAACTGGGCCTGTTGCGTGCCATCGCCCTCACCCGCCCGCAGGTGCGCCGGATGATCACCCTGGAGTCGGTCGTCATCGCCCTGCTCGGAGCCGTGGTGGGAGTCGGTCTGGGAACCGTCTTCGGCATGGTGCTGCAACGTCTGCTCGCCGACCAGGGCATCGACCAGCTCTCGATCCCGTGGCTGCGACTCGTGGCCTTCCTCGTGGCCGCGGCCCTCGTCGGGGTGCTCGCTGCGCTGTGGCCGGCGCACCGGGCGGCCCGCACGAACATCCTCAAGGCCATCGCCACCGAGTGAGGTCTGCCGGCGGGTCCTCCAGGCACCGGGCGGCGGTCGCCAGCGGCCCTGTCATCGGCGAGCTTGCCTCAGCAGGGTGCGGACGCGGTCGGGATCGTCGGCCATATCAAGGGTGGCGAAGACGTTGGAGACATCCACCTCGGGACGCTGCCAACCGATGGTCGCGGCGTGGGCGGCCAGGGCGACGCAAATTTCCTGACAACCGTCGATGATCCACTCGGGGTCGACGTCCGGGTTGACGTGACGGGAGAACTCGGCGGCGTCGTGCTGCTGTGCCGCCAGGATCGCCGACAAACCACTGCGCAGCTGCTCAACGGCCTCCTCCCCCATGGTGGAGACGACGACCGGGTCGGCCATGTCACGACGAACCCGCTCAACCAGCAGGCCGGGGACCTCGTCGGAGGTGAGCCCCTCGTGGTCGAAGAGCCAGTCGGGCAGGTACACCTCGACGGTGTCATCGTCGACCTGTTCGACCCGCTTGAGCACGGCGTCCAGCAGGCTCACGCCGAGCATGATCGCCCCCTCGAGCTGGCACAGCGGGGTGAGGGCGATGGCAATCGCGGCTCGTCCGGATTCGAGTGGGTCGATCTGTTCACCGCGCTCCTGGGCTCGCAGCTCCTCCTCGCTGGCCCGACGCAGCACCTCGAAGGACTCAGCTGGCGGGATCTGCACGGACTGCGGGTCGGCCTCGACGTCGTCGGTCTCCGGGAGCTCGGCACCGACGAAGTCGGGATCACACCAGTTTACCGGGATATCCGGGATGTCGTTCATGGTCATTCGCCTTTCCTGTCATAGACCGATCCGATGACGCGCGCCGGATTGCCGACGGCGATGGATCCGGCCGGGATGTCCTTGGTGACGACCGCTCCGGCTCCGATGACGCTGTCCTCACCGATGGTGACACCGGGGCAGACGATCGCGCCTCCGCCGAGCCAGACATTATTGCCGATCGTGATGGGTTTGGCAGCCTCCAGGCGTTCCCGACGCAGGTCCGGGTCGATGGGGTGGGTGGGAGTCAGCAACTGGACGTTCGGGCCGATCTGACAGTCGGTGCCGATGCGAATCTCGGCGACGTCGAGAGCCGTCAGGTTGTAGTTGGCGAAGCTGCGCGCGCCGAAGTGGATGTTCTCACCGTAGTCGACGTATAGCGGCGGCTTGATGACGGCATCCTCTCCGAGTTCTCCGAGGAGTTCGGCCAGCAGAGGGCTGGCGCTGTCCGGATCGTTGAGGAAGGCCCGGTGGTAGGCGTCAGCCAGCCTGGCCCCGCGCTCGGCAATCCGGGAGCTCTCCGGGTCGTCGGCGATGTAGAGGTCCCCGGCGAGCATCCGTTCCCGGTTCGTGCGGGGGTCCCCTGCGAAGTGGTCAGTCATGGGGTCAACGGTATCGGGAGGGCATGAAGGCATCCCCTGGACCTCGAATACCGGCTAGTACTACACGGAGCTGCCAGAAAACCTGGATGGTGACGTTGCCATCGGGTTTTCGGAGCGTTTTTTGGCAGCTCCGTGTAGTGGAAGGCCGTGCAGCGAGGCTGTGAGAGGAATGCGCCCCTGGGATCACCCAGTTGGGCCACCTGGGCCAATCCCCGCCCTGCCACGTCCACCTGTACCAGTTGTGTCCCCTGCGCCAGCAGATCTTGACGGGGGGGACACAGCTGGCGCAGCTGAAAATGAAGGTCACGGGAAAAGGGGGCGCCCGGTACCCCGGACGCCCCGCAACCTCACCTGACGAGCTCTCCCTTGACGAGCTTGATGAGACGGTCGAGAACCACACCGCCTGAGGCATTCGACCCATTGTGCTCATATTCAGTCGTCACCCAGGCATGCATCTGCGGCAGTAAGGCTGCCGTTTCGACGGAAAACTGGCGCGGCACATAGGCGTCGTCGTGGTACACCGCCGCAGCACAGGGCACCTCGGCAGCCCGGAGGGCGTCAGCGTCATACAGCTTCGGCCACGGATGGTTCGCAATGAGATTGGCAACCTCCTTCCACGGCCGCAGCTCCTGGTCGGTGTCGAACCACTCCGGCATGACGTGCTCACCGGTCAACAGGGTCGGATCCTGCTGGAAGTCCTCGGGCAGCATCCGCGCGGCCGACCAGTCGGTGACCACACCGTCGGCATAGGATGACTCGTGGATGACGGCGTACAGCGGGTTGCGTCCGCCAAAAGGCAGCAGCCCGGCAAGATCATGGCGGAACGACCGTGAGGTGTGCGGATACTCCAGCAGGTAGTGCAGCTTCTCAGCCCCACCCGAGGCGCCCAGCAGGTGTCCCAACGACCGCAGCCGCGACGGCGTCACGATGTCACCGTTCGGAATGGTGATCTCGCCCTTCTCGGCCAGCGCCATGAGCTCTGCGAACCGCACCCGATCCTCCGGGAATCGCTTGTAGTATTCCAGCGATTTTGCGCGCAGCTGGTCGTAACAGGCGGTGTAGACCTCGTCAGCAGAACGCCCGACTGCCGACAGACCACCCGTGAAGTAACCGGCCGACAGCGACTCCGGGTAGGTGGACAGGTACCTCAGCAAGGTGAATCCGCCGAAGGACTGGCCCAGCACCGCCCATCTCTGAACACCAAGGTGACGACGGATGTCCTCACAGTCCTCGACGATCTCGTCGGCACGCAGGTGGGTGAGGTACTCTGCCTGGCTGGCCGGGTCCCCCACCGGCTCGCTCACCGGCGAGGACAGTCCAGTGCCGCGCTGGTCCAGCAGCACGAGCTGGTAGTCCTGCAGGGCCCGGGCCAGCCAGCCCGGGAATCCGGGATCCCGCAGCGTCGGACGCGGAGACTCGCACCCCGGGCCACCCTGCAGAAAGACGAGGTACGGCTTGTCGGTGCCGTCAGGAGCAGCGACCAGACGCGCATAAATCTCGACGGTGCGCAGGTCCTCGGGGTTGTTGTGGTCCAACGGGACCCTGAGGCGAATGTCGTCGGTCAGTAGGCCAGGAATGTTGCGGTTCCACGTCATGGCATCAGCCTACGAGGTCCGGAGGCAGACCGAGTCGACTCCGTCGCTCCTCGTCCAGACCCACACCCTCGACACCAAGTTGTATGTGTGACGATGGATTCGTCGCGTCCACGAGAGAGTGTCCGATCAGTGACCAGTACAGGTCGTACATGTCCTCGTCCTCCTCCGGGTCGGGTTCTTCCTCGATCCACGGCAGGAGGTAGTAGTTGACCCCCGTCGACCACGATTCCGCTGCCTCGCGATCGTCCAGCAGGTCGTCGTTGTCGTCCTCCATCAGGTCGGCTGGTGGACGACACATCTCGACGATCACCTGCTCGCGGGCTGCGTTCGTCGCCTGCTGGATCCGTCCTGCCTTGGCCATCGTCGATTCCCCTGGCTTGTCCGGGCCTTGCATCGCTGCTGCCAGTTGGCTCTCCTGTTCCTGGGCCCGCTCCCCCAGTCTCGAAAAGAACGTCCTGAGGTCCCGAAGCATCCCGAATGCTGTCGGGGCGTACTCCTCCCATTCTTCCCAGGCGATCCGCGCCAGCTGACTCAACCCCTCCATGTCGTCGGGCGTCTCCTGCCAACCTTGTCGTGTCCCGTTGATCTCCGCCACAGGAAACCTCCCCTGCCCAGACGGGTTCTGCTCCTGAACCCACCAATTCTCCAAGCTTGGCTGCCAAATACTGTCATCATGACTGTGCCGCATGACCCGATGCTAAAACGGGGGTGTGACACTCCCCAGACACGATGAGGTCTCCCCTCACTGGCGAGGGCGTCGAGGCCGTTCCACACCTGACCCACAACGACGCCGAAGTGGAGCAACACCGGTAGTCACATGGTGCTGAGCGGCACTTGGCCCGCGCCAACACGGTATCCTTACCATTCTGTCTTCGTTCTTGACCTCCAGGAGAACCGATGCCTGGCACGAATCAGCAGCCGTGGGACACCCGCCCCCATGCCCAACCCGGCAGTCCCCCTGCCGCCCAGCAGCCATCCGGTTCACCTGGGCCGGATCCGCATCGGCCACCTCGGATGAAGGCGTGGGCGGGAATTGCCGTCCTCGTCATCCTCTTCGGATGGCCGTTCCTGGCTGACCGGACGTCCCTGGGGCTCATCCTGTGCGCCCTGTTCCTGCTGGATTCGACCCTGTGGCACCTGGCCTTCGGGCACTCCTGGATCACGCCGTTGTTCGACGCAACGCGCAAGCAGTCGTTGTGGGGTCTGCTCGTCTCCTTCGTCCTGCTTGTCACCGGCGGGGCCATCGCCCCGGCCGACGAGTCGGAGTCGACCGCTCCACAGACACCCCCATCCGCGTCGTCCCCGGCTGGGGATGCCGAGGACCCAATCGCCACACCGAAGCCACATGCCGTGGACAGGCCGAGTGCCACCTCTCACCCCAGTGTCTCTGCGCACCCTTCGACAAGCTCATCGGCCTCCCCGAGGCCACGTGCCAGGACGTCCAGAGCCACCGCTGGCAGCGCACTGGAGATGCTTGCCGCCCTGCCGGTGAAAGGGCGAGCGCCGAAGACGGGGTACTCCCGCCAGCAGTTCGGGGACGCCTGGTTGGACGTCGACCGCAATGGGTGCGACACGCGCAACGACATTCTGCGTCGTGACCTCGTCAACAAGACGTACAAGTCCGGAGCCGGCGAGTGTGTCGTCGCCTCCGGAGATCTCCCCGATCCCTACACCGGGCGAGTGATTACCTTTCACCGCGGGCAGAAAACCTCGTCAGCAGTGCAGATCGACCATGTCATCGCCCTGTCGAATGCCTGGCAGACTGGCGCCCAGAAGATCCCGCTGCAGCAGCGGGTGGCCCTAGCCAACGACCCGCTCAACCTCCTGGCAGTCGACGGCCCGGCCAATCAACAGAAGTCCGATGCGGACGCCGCAACCTGGCTACCGGCGAACACGTCGTTCCGTTGCGCCTATGTGGCTCGTCAGGTGGGTGTGAAGAAGAAGTACCAGCTGTGGGTGACGCTGGCGGAGAAGGATGCCATGACCCGGGTATTGCACGGCTGCCCGAACCAGTCCGTGCCCAACACGGTGAGCGCACCCATCGTCAAGGTTCCTGCAGGGATGGCGAAGGCCCCTGCCACCAAGCCCAGGACGTCCAAACCCAAGACACCCCGGAACAGGACGACTCCAAAGACACGCCACACCACCAAACCCAGGCCAGCCAGTGGCGGCGCGTACTACGCAAGGTGCAAAGACGCCTGGGCAGCAGGGGCAGCCCCACTCCACCGTGGTGAGGCCGGGTACCGAACCGGGCTGGACCGTGACGGGGATGGAATCGCCTGCGAAAAACCGCCCCGCTGATGGAGTGGGTGGGCCCACTCGTCATGACACCCCCGACAGGGCCATGTGCCGCCCCCACAGGGGCACCACCCGTTCATGGGTAGTGCCCCGAAAGAACGGCCATCTGTGCAGAATCGCTGTCCCAACCACACGTGTCCTCCCACCAGACGACGCCGGCCCGGGAACCGCACCCAGGTGATCGTCGAGACACCCATGTCCGGGGAGTTCCGACGACCATTCACGAGGACCCGTCGGAGGTGACGCATCCGCTACAGTCGATCCACCCAGGTGCGGTGAATCGTGAGGTCCTCGTTCTGCTCAGGGTGAAACGCCAATGCCGTGATCCGACCCTGCTGGACGCCGACCACACTCCCATCACTCATGGTCGCGATGGCCTGGGCGGCGGGTCCGAGCTCCACCACTCGAGGAGCCCGAATGAAGGTGGCCGGCGCCGATCCGTACCCGGTGACCTCAAGGGTGGTCTCGAAGGAGTCCACCTGGCTTCCGAACGCATTGCGTCCCACGACGACGTCGAGTACCCCGAGGGTCTGCTGGCCGACAGCGGCGTCTCGAACCTCTCGTGCGCAGTAGATGAGTCCGGCACAGGTCGCCAAGGTGGGCAGACCACCGGCGATCGCGTCACGCAACGGCTGGTCGAGGTGAAAAGTGCGCGCCAGCTTGTCGAACACCGTCGACTCCCCGCCGGGCAGGACGATTCCGTCCAGTCCGTCAAGATCGGCTGGTCGCCGCACCTTCCTCACCTGCACATCGAGTTGCCGAAGCTTGGCGGCGTGCTCGTCCACTCCTCCTTGCAGGGCAAGGATGCCGACCCTCACCATCCGCGTTCGGCGAGTCGGTGGGGCGCGGGCACGTCGGCGACGTTGATGCCAACCATGGCCTCTCCCAGGCAGCGGGACACGTCGGCGATGGCCTGGGGATCGTCGAACATCGTCGTGGCCTTGACGATCGCCGCAGCACGTTTGGCAGGATTTCCGGACTTGAAGATGCCCGATCCTACGAAGACGCCCTCGGCTCCCATCTGCATGACGAGCGCGGCGTCCGCCGGGGTGGCGACTCCACCGGCGACGAACATGACGACTGGCAGCTTGCCGGTGTGGGCCACCTCGGCGACGAGATCGTAGGGGGCCTGGAGTTCCTTGGCTGCGACGTAGAGCTCGTCGTCGTCCATGCTGGTGAGTTTGTTGATCTGGCCGCGGATGGCGCGCAGGTGCTTGACGGCCTCGGAGACGTCCCCGGTGCCCGCTTCCCCCTTGGACCGAATCATGGCTGCACCCTCGGTGATGCGCCGCAGGGCCTCGCCCAGGTTGGTCGCGCCGCACACGAAGGGGACGTCGAAGTCCCACTTGTTGATGTGATTGGCGTAGTCAGCCGGGCTGAGCACCTCGGACTCGTCGATGTAGTCCACCTTGAGTGCCTGCAGCACCTGTGCCTCGACGAAGTGGCCGATGCGGGCCTTGGCCATCACCGGGATGGACACGGCGTCCTTGATGGCCTCGATGAGCTCGGGGTCGCTCATCCGTGCCACGCCGCCCTGGGCGCGAATGTCTGCAGGCACGCGCTCCAGGGCCATGACGGCCGACGCCCCGGAATCCTCGGCGATCCTCGCCTGGTCGGGGGTGACGACGTCCATGATGACGCCTCCCTTGAGCATGTCGGCGAGTCCTCGCTTGACTCGGGTCGTGCCGGTGTGTGAGGTCCGAACCTCTGTGTTCTCAGTCATGGGCTCCATCCAAGCCGGGCAAGTGGTCCATCACAAGATCCACATCACACGAGTTGCAATGGACCACTTTTGGGGAGTTCACTGAGTGAGGTCCAGTTCTCGCCCCATTTCCCAGGAGGTGCCCGTGCGATATTTCCTAGGAGGTTCCCGTGCGATCGGATCTCGTCGTCGACCTGCCCGTGACGCTGAATCGCACCGATGACACTGCACTCCCCCAGCAGCTGGCCCAGCAGATCCGCGCTCTCATCGGACGTGGGGTGCTCAATCCCGGCGATCAGCTTCCCAGCGGACGCGCTCTGGCCGGCGAACTGTCGGTGGCCCGTGGCACGGTCGTCACCGCCTACGAGGAGCTGTGCGCCGAGGGATATCTGGTCGCCCGTCACGGTTCTGGGACGATGGTCAATCCGAACCTTGCCCATCTGCACCCGCAGGGAACCACCACCCCACTACGCACCCCGGTGCGTCACAGTCGTCTCGTCGAACTGACCCCGGGCGTCCCCGACACCTCCGACCTGGCCGATCCGTCCTGGCGCGCGGCATGGCGGCAGGCCGCAGCCCATCCAGGAATCACCAACACCGATCCGCTGGGGCTGCCAGAATTGCGCTGGCAGATTTGCGAGCACCTGCGTCAGATGCGCAGTCTGGTGTGTGACCCGGGCCAGGTCGTCGTCACGTCTGGGGCCCGGGAAGGTCTTGCCCTGCTACTGCATGTTGCACGGGGTTCCCGGCAGACCATCGGTGTCGAGTCGCCGGGATACCCGAGCCTGCGCAAGGTGCCGCCCGCGCTGGGGCATCGCACCGTCAACCTGCCCACCGACGAGCACGGTCTGCTCACCGATGAGTTGCCGGAGCAGGGGCTGGACGCCGTCCTGGTGACCCCAGGGCACCAGTACCCCGATGGCGGGAGCCTGTCGACACCACGTCGAGTCGAGTTGGCCGCCTGGGCAGCACGTACCCACAGCTGGATCATCGAGGACGACTTCGACTCCGAGCTGCGTCACGTCGGCCAACCGCTTCCAGCCCTGGCAACCCTGCAGCCCTCCCACACCGTCCTGCTGGGAACGTTCTCCTCGGTGATGACGTCTGCCCTGGCCTGCGGGTACCTCATCGTCCCGCCCCGTCTTGTCCCGGTGATTCGAGATCATCGCCGGGCCACCGGTCAGTCGGTCGGAGCCCTGGTGCAACATGCCCTGGCCAGTTATCTGGAGACCGGGGCACTGCGGCGGCGAACCCAACGGCTACGCCAGGTGTATCGCCGTCGCCGTCAACTCGTCATCGACACCTTGGCAGACGTCGACGGCACCGAACTCCTGCCGATCAATGGCGGGTTGCACGCGGTACTCGTCATCGATCCCACCAGCCATGCCTCCTTCTGTGGGGCAGCGGACCCGCATGCAACCAGTTCAGAGCTGGAAGCCTCCCTGGTCCGTTCCTGCGCTGCCCATGGGATCGGGGTACGTGCCCTGTCCCGGTACTGGGGTGGCGAAGGCGCCAAGCATGGCATCGTCCTGGGGTTCGGAAGGCTGAGCGACGAGGTCCTCACCGCTGCCCTGGAGCAGGTGGCGAGGATCATTCGGGCAGAGGAACGATGAGATGCGTCCTCATCACTCCGACGTCGTAGCCACACGTCGGGCGATCTCGTCAAGGAATGCGGCAACTCCTTCCGGGCCATCACAGAGGATGTCTGCGTGGGAGGCGAGTTGTGGCTGCTCGGCGGAGTACGACACCACACGAGCTCCCGATCCGCCGTGCCGGATCCATTCGTCGACGGCGCCGAAGGCCGGCACGTCTCCCAGGTCGTCGCCGCACATGACGATGATCCTGGCATGCGTCTGCTCCTGCAGTTCGCGCAAGGCATCATCCTTGCCGATGCTCTCGGCCTTGAGCTCGATGACCTCGCGACCTTCCTCGGCGTGCAGATCGTGCTGGTCGGCCACCTCGTGACACAGTGGGGCGAAGATACGCCATGCCGCCCTGCTGTCGCGTGCCCGCCGGGTGTGAACCGCAACGGCACGCCCCTTGTCCTCGACATGTGTACCAGCGAGCCGGGAGTCGGCCACGCACATCTGATCGATGCGCTCGGTGAGTTCGGACACCGCTCGACGCACCTGTGGCGGGTCGTCTGGGACGATCAGTTTCCCACTGGCGACGTCGTAGCGTTCCACCCCATACTGGCCCAGGACGACGAGATGATGCAGCTGGGGATCGGTGTCGAGTCCAGCCATCTCGCGCACGGCCTGCACCGGACGTCCGGTGATGATCGCGCAGCCGCCCAGCGCTGCCCCAATGTGGCCGATGGCGTCTCGGCTCGCCGGGAGAATACGACTCTGGGTGGGATCGGAGACGATGGGCGCCAGCGTCCCGTCAAAGTCCATGGCAAGCAGGGTGGTCTGCGGGTCAGCAGCGATCGCATCCACGACGTCCTGGCCGGCACTGGTCGTGGCGACCCACGAGCGCGGTCCGAGCCGCACCCCGTCCGGCAAGGTGATGACGTCCGCGGACTCAGCTGAGCGCAAATGTTGTGCATCATCCATGCCTTCATCGTCACACACGGAGCAACGCACCGTTGGTATCCTTCACACAAAGGAGGAGATTCTCATGACCTCTACATCAGATGACCTGGCGACATTCATCGTCGTCGCCAACAGACTCCCAGTGGACCGTGTTGTCAATGAGGACGGAAGCATCGACTGGACGACGTCACCTGGTGGCCTCGTCACGGCACTTGAACCCGTCATGCAGCGCAAGGGTGGGGCTTGGATCGGTTGGCACGGTGCCCCGGACGAAACCGTCGAACCCTTCCACCACGAGGGGTACGACATCGTTCCGATACCGTTGAGCGCTCAGGAAGTCACCGAGTACTACGAGGGCTTCTCCAACGCGAGCCTGTGGCCGCTCTACCACGACTGTGTCGTCGATCCCGAGTTCCACCGTGAGTGGTGGGACTCCTACCGCACTGTCAACACCCGATTCGCCGAAGAGGTCGCCAAGCGGGCGGCGAAGAATGCCACGGTGTGGGTGCAGGACTACCAGCTGCAGCTGGTTCCCCGGATGCTGCGTGAGGCCCGCCCGGACCTCAAGATCGGTTTCTTCCTGCACATCCCCTTCCCCCCGATCGAGCTGTACCAGCACATCCCGTGGCGTGGTGAGCTCGTCGATGGCCTGCTTGGCGCCGACCTCATCGGTTTCCAGACGCCGGGAGCGGCCCACAACTTCGCCCGGCTGGCCCATCACCGCGACGGTGTCACTGGCCCCGACGACTCAGACGACATCGCCACCCTGTCCGATGGTCGCGTCGTGAAGATCAAGGACTTCCCCATCTCCATCGACGCCCGGGGATTCCACGAGCTGGCATCGTCTCCCCAGGTGCACCAGGAGGCCGAGGAGATGCGCACGGAACTCGGCAACCCGTCGACAATCATCTTCGGTGTGGATCGGCTGGACTACACCAAGGGTCTTCGGCAGCGCATTCGGGCCATCGGCGAACTCTTCGACGAGGGCAAACTCGACCAGGAAGACTGCGTCTTCCTGCAGCTGGCCACCCCGTCCCGGGAGCGAGTCGAGGAGTACAAGATCCTGCGCAACGACATCGACCTGCTGGTGGGCCGCATCAATTCGGCCTCCGACACCTTGGCCCGTCCCCGGATCGCCTACCGCCACACCTCGGTGCCGCGCAGCACCCTGGCGGCCATGTACCAGATCGCCGACATCATGATCGTCACACCGTTGCGCGACGGCATGAACCTCGTCGCCAAGGAATACCTGGCCTGCCGCGATGACGACAACTCGGCCCTCATCCTCTCCGAGTTCGCCGGAGCGGCTCTGGAGCTTGACGAGGCATACATGATCAACCCGTATGACATCGACGGCATGAAGGCAACGATCATGAAGGCCATCAATGACTCCCCGCAGGCCCGCGCCCAGAAGATGCGTGCCATGCGACAGCAGGTCTTCGCCCACACGATTGACGACTGGGCAGATTCCTTCCTCACCGAGCTGGGTGAGTGATCATCCTGCCCATCTGAGCGCATGCCCAGGTGGGGGAAGCTGGTCCAATCATCCTCTGACAATGATCAATCATCTTCTGACAACTGAACGCAGCTGTGGGGCCCGTCGTTGACGAACCCCACAGCTGCGTCATGACTTTCTGCACTGCATCAGATGTCCAGACCATGCCAGATCGGAAATCATGAGTTGGTTGGCCATGAATCGCTCTGACGAATTGCAGATGTGCATCACGGATTCCTCAGATCTGCCCGGAGTGGGAGCTTCGGAACGATGAGCGCCTCACTGGCCGCAGCATTGTCGGGGGCTATGAGCAACAGTCCCAGCCCATTGCGTGGTGCAGCCTTGAATGCTGCCGGGACGAACGGCACTGTGAGCTCGGCGTCCTGCTGCCCTGCCCCGATGGTCAAGGTCTGCCCATCGGCGAAGACCTTGTGGTTCGGGTCATAGGTGGCCTTGAGGGTGCGGTCGTGATGTTCGTCGTCGACACCGGAGGTGGTCTCCACCCGGTAGGTGAACCTGCCGTTGATCCCGACCGTGGAGGCATCGACCGGCAGTATGACAGTGCTGGAATCGGTGGGCGCAATGGCGAGGTGACCAGCAGGCGTGATCTCCTCGGTGGCGAGGTCGGCAATGAACACCTCGGCCACGCCGTTGGCGTACCCCTCGTTGACCAGCCCGGAATCCGTCGCGAAGACAGCCTTGTCCGGCTTGCCGTTGTTGTCGGTGTCGAGGATGACGGCGTACTCGTTCAACGCGGCATTGGAGTGGTTGGAGTAGGTGTTGATGGCGAATTGCAGCGTCGTGTCCGAACCATTCTGGACCGAGGCCACCCCGATGGCTCGTACGTCCCATCCGCGATCGGACGCAGTCTCCTTGTGGCCTCTCGCGTCCACAGTTCCCAGGGTGAATGTCTGGACCGTGGCTGGGACGGCTGGTGCCTGCTTGGTCAGTTTGATGGTGTTGCTGGCCTTGTTGAGTACGGGTTTGCCGACCATCGTGACACCTGCGTCGGCACGAGGCACGAGCAGGTACGGCACATGTGTTTTCTCACTGCCACTGGTGGCGGTGACGATTCCTTCGATCGCATGGAAGCTGAACTGGTCGTCCTTGTCACTGGAGGTGCCGATCTTGTCGACACTGGTGGACAGATACACCTGCGCGCTCTTGCTCGCACCAGGGCCGATGGTGAGGGTGGACGGGCTCACGGTGACCTCGGCCGCATCGGAGTTGGCCGACGCCTGGGTGGTGAGCCGGTAGGTCTTGGCGCTCGTGGAGTGGTTGGTGAGCTTCACCGTTCGAGCGCTGGAGTACGCATCCGTGATCTCGACGAACCCATAGCTCAACGAAGGGTCTGCGACCGAACCGAGTTTGGTGGTGGTCACGTCTCCATGAGCGGACGTGGTGGCCTTCACCAGGGCCACCGGGTCGACGAGTCCCGCTCCGGTGAGATGCGTGTCGGTGCCCTTGATGCCGTCATGGTCTGCCGTGGTGACGATGGCCTGGCCGATCTGCTGATGGGTCCAGTCCGGATGCGCCTGGACACCCAGGGCAGCCACCCCGGCGACATGTGGGGTGGCCATCGACGTGCCAGACATGGTCGTGCCATCGCTGCCCGAGCCCACTGCCACAGATGTGATGGACACGCCGGGAGCGCCCACCGATGGGTGCGCAGCGGATGTTCCCGTGACGGGGCCCGAAGAAGTGAAGTCAGCCGGGTGACGGTACTCGGAATTCGCAGCGGAATTGCCCTGCAGAGTGATGGTGTTTCCGTCGGCTCCGTGCAGGGTGTCACCGTCGGATTTCGCACCGAGTGGTCCACGAATCCCCAGGAAGGGGATGGTGACCTCGTACTCCTCGCCGGTGTCCGGGTTCTCGGTGATCGGGCCCTCGAAGGACGGCAGGGTGTCATCGATGTTGATCATGGCTGCAGCGGCGGCACCAGCCTTCTGGGCATGGACGGCACGGGCTATTCGAGCACATCCGCCACGGGTGCTCACCGCGAGTTGGTTGGCTCCGGATGTGATGCCGTTGGATCGGTAGGCCTGTTCGGAGCAGCCGAGCGACTCGTCCTCCTCGGTCGCGGGATCGTCCTTGAGGATGACGACGTTGTAGGTGCTGGCGAGCTTGGCGTCATTGGCATTGATGGCCTGGATGCGGTGACCGTCAGTGGTGGTGAGGACCGCTCCCGGGAAGTTCTCAGCATGATCGACAGCTGCCACCGAGATGACGCCGTGACCGGTGGAGGGAGAACCGACCAGGTACGGATTGTGGCCTTCGTTGCCGGCAGCGACCACCATGATGACGCCGCTGGCGACGGCATTGCGGGCTGCCACGGCATCGGGGGTGTCAGCCGTGCCATAGGTGCCTCCCAACGAGAGGTTGGCGACGTCCATCTGATTGGCGACCGCCCAGTCGATGGCCTCGGTCGTCACGTCGGTGGTACCTGCGCATCCGAAGACGCGCACCGCGTAGAGATCGGCATGTGGGGCAACACCGGGGCCAACCTTGAACTTCTTGTCTGCCGTGGTGCCGTCGTAGGGTCCGTGGTACGTGTCGCCACTGGTGGTGACGCCGAGGCCTGCGATGGTGCCTGCCACGTGTGAGCCATGCCCGGCAGCAGCGCAGTCCAACGGGTTGGGATCTGGATGTGGTTTGCTCTTGGGATCCGATGCGTCGTATTTGTCGCCAACGAGGTCGACGCCACCCTTGACCTTGGCGGCCTTGGTACCGAAGAGAGCAGGGTCGGCAATCCGGTCGGATTTCCTGGATGCTGCTGTGAATGCGTCGGGAGTGCCCGGACCACCGAAATCGGCGTGGGTGTAGTCGATCCCGGTGTCCAGCACGGCAACCTTGACGTTCTTGCCGGTGTATCCGACGTCCTGCCACACCTTGTCAGCTCCCAGGAAGGGTACCGAGGTGTCATTCGTCGGTCGGGCCTTGTAGCGAGGTGCACCGTGGATCGCGACAACTTCGGGGAGGGCTTCGATCTTCTTGAGCTCGCTACCGCGCACTCGTGCGTGCACCCCGTTGTAGGCAGATGCCATCTGACTGACGACGTGTCCGCCGGATGAATTGATCTGTGAGATCACGGACTTCTGGGATCCCTTGATCCTTTCTCTCAGTTGGCTGCGTTGTTTGGACGACATCTTGGTGCCTGATCTCGCCTCGACGACCGCCACTGGATCTTTCCTGAGTTCCACGATGACATTTGTCTCGGCCTCGGAATTCATGACGTGCGGTGTGAAGTCAGTACCAATGGCGCCACCCTTCGAGGCGGGGCGTGGGGTGATGCGATCTGTCTGGGTGCTAGCGGCTGAAGCCATCTGAGGGGTGCCGAGGAGTAGAACTCCAACCAGCATCAGCGCGGTGAGCCGTTTCATGTGACTCCCTTCGATCCTTTGTCAACTGATTGTGTTGATCGAGGATCATATGGGCACAGGTGTGGATCACAGCGCTTTCTCATCCTTTCCCATCACTTCTTGACCAAATCGTGATGATGAAACCCGAATCTGCTCAAACTCTGGATGACTTATTTCCTTGGGGAAGCTTTCATGAGACATTTGAGGATTGTGGGCGGAATGGAGTCATGAGAGGCATCTCGGGGCCTCGTCGTGGCTGGATCCGATGGCTCGGCAGAAGCTTTGGATGGGAGCGTGGCTGTCTGGCAGAGCAGCTGACTTGCCAGACCTGTCGAAAAATTCGGGCAGTTGAGTTACCGGAAGGTGACCACCACTCCACCTAACTGACCAGTTGAGGAAACCTTGTCGTCATCCCCAGGTGGCACACTTGTCAATGTGACCGAAGAGTGCTGCATCGAGTTCACATCCAGCTCGCGACGTCACTGCCCGACCTACGTCAGTGACACCGCCGGTCGAGCACGCTCTCGGATCAGCCGCTGGAGCGTCTTCAAACGCATCGACCTGGGATTCTCCATTGCCGCAACTGCGGCGGTGCTCTGGTTGACCTGGGTGGTTCTGCGATCGAGTTTCGACACCCATCCGGCACACATTGCGAATCTGTTGATTTTCTGGCTGGTTCTCACCTATCTCGCGCTGCCGCGGATCCACCAGGTACTCACCTCGTTCTACGTCCCGGACTACTTCATCGGACGCACCCGTAATGGTGACGGGCTGCTCGGTGATCCGGTCAACCTGGCGCTTCTGGGTTCGCAGCAGCAGATCTGTGAGGTGATGACCCAAGCTGGTTGGTGCACTGCTGATCCGATCACTCCTCGCACGGCCTGGCACACCATTGCCGCAACGCTGGGACGTCACTCCTACCCCACTTCGCCGGTGTCGAACCTGTACCTCTTCGGCCGCGAACAGGATCTGGTCTTTCAGAAGGAGTCGGACGGCAATCCAGCCAACCGGCACCATGTGCGGTTCTGGCATGTGCCAGAAGGCTGGTGCCTGCCCGGTGGACACCACGTTGAATGGGTCGCCGCGGGGACCTTTGACCGCTCGGTCGGGTTGTCTGCATTCACCTGGCAGATCACGCACAAAATTGATGAGAACGTCGACACTGAACGCGACTACATCGTCGAGGACGTGCAGTGGGCATGCCCCGAGGCGCGGCACCGGGTCATCGAAGGTTTCTCGACCTCATACCGTTCGCGCAACGGTGGTGGCGACAACATCGTCACTGACGGTCATCTGCCAGTCATCGACCTGCGTGAGGTGCCCAGCCACACCACTCGGATGACGTCTGACACGCCAGCGACCGGCAGACCCCGTCCGGCCAGCTTGGTCTTTGGAGTGATACTTCCCTTGGTGTGGACGCTGTGCGCTGGGACGTCATGGATGTGGCATCACGTCGTGACCGGCGACACCTCCGGAGCGCAGTTGTCCTGGCTGCCATGGTTGGGCAGTGCGTCATTGCCCATTGCGTGGGTTCTGGGCACCGTGATGATGGGTGTCCTCATCTGCTCCGCAGTGGCGACGTGGCGCGGACATCCGCGCGGGCGAGTGATCTTCGAGGCAGCTCTCCTGGCACACATCATCATCACCGGCATGCAGATCGAGGCCAGCACCAGTCACACGATGACGTCGATGCTCACCATGATGTGCTCGGTACTGGCCCTGGTTGCAGTCACCTCCCAACGATCCAGGCAGTGGAGCGCGCAGACGAAAGCAGCAGCGCTGAAACTGCAGGAATCCGAATCATGTAAGAGCAAGATGGTCGCACCGAGCAATCCGATGACGACTACCACGCTGCCCTGCTGAGGACCTCATACATCTACCGAATCATGTGACCAAACCCCGAAGCTTTACCCCATTGTGCCAAGCTGTGTGAAACCGTTTCCTCGGTTGTGAACTCGGTGGTCCGAACGCACCAGAAGAGGGTCCATATGACGCAGAAGCCCCCGACACGCCACCTCCGACATCGCCAGTTCAGAGCGTTGCTGCAGGGCTTGGCCTCCTGAGATCTAAGGGCTGCGTGGCCCGGTGACGACGAACCAGAGTTGAATAAGAAATTCGGGGGCTGTCCTCGAGATCTGGTGACTCCAGTGTGACCTGATTTCGACCCGACAAGCATTCGCACTGCTGTCAGGTACTTTCTTGCAACGCAGTGCATTCACCTCACAGGAATCTCATGTGCCGCACTCCAGTTCCTCCTCATCTTCGACCAGAAGTCACCTACAGCAGAGCCGGTGTCCGTCTTCTAAAAAAGACGGACACCGGTCCCTCGGACTGTTAGCGGCAATGAGGATCAGTGGATCAATGCCATATCAAGTGCATCCTCATGTGAATCAAGCCCCGACACTGCAAAGTGCGTACTTGTATTGGCACGCAGGCTGAAGGATGTGACATAGCTGATCGGGGCACGTCGATCAGCAAACCCCGGATTCACGTCATCACCCACTCGAGTGTCGTCACCATCCTTCGTGGCGCGAATGTGGTCCCAGTCCACACCGGCCCCCTTCACCTCACGACGATTCATCTCAGAGATGACATCGGGATCGGTGTAATCAGGGAGTTCTGCGACTGGCATCCACTCGTAATCCGCAAGGGGATGGCACCCCTTTTCTAGCGACCCAGTACCATATTCACCGTTGCCAAAACACCGCCACAGTCCCGATCGAGCGACGACGGGAGCCACGGCCCCATTGTCCATCTCACCCTCGATGCGGTAATTGAACATGGTGGCCCTGGAAACGTCACGCCCAAGAGCATCGACCTCATAGACGTCATAGAGCGAATCGGTGTTGAGAGTGCCATCACTGGTGTCATACGTGGCATGGATCGGGGCGGATCCTTCCTGGGTATCGGAACTGTCCTTGCGGGCAGAAGATCCGAAACCTGCGAACTCAGCTTTCATCTTTACCACAGAGGTGCCGATACCGTCCTTGTCGTCATGGGAATCGTCATCGGTGATCTTCATCTGGCGGTTGAGATCAGTCTTGTGTGGTGTGCCGTTCTTGTCATAGCCCACCACAGAGTCAAGAGTGATGGTGGGATTGCGAAGGCTCCTGGGCACGGCAATGGCACCTTCTCCTACGGTCTCACTTGCAGACTGGGCCGAAGTCGACGCCACCAACGCAGAGACTTGCACCGGGATGGAGACGTGGTTTCCCTCGCGATGGGCCGCGCCCACATTCGTCGCACCAGACTTTGGTGCCATGGGACGCACATTGTCTTCTGCAGCCCGGGCAGTCGCCGGGACACTGACAAGGGCAATGACCGACAAGGCGGCAAGAGCACGACGCAGAACCATGGAATTCCTCAATGTAGACATCACGCCTCATCTCCAGTAGCCGGAAGGTTTGGTGCAAAGCTGACGGACTTGCTGGGCGCCGCAGTGGGCAGCTGTGTCGGTGCGGACTCCACGGGCTCAACCGGCGTCGGAGTATCCGACGGAGTCGGGATCACAGACGGGGTGGAAGTATCCGAAGGCGACGGAGTCGGGGTATCCGACGGGGTCGGCGTCACAGACGGAGTCGGGGTATCCGAAGGAGTCGGCGTCACAGACGGAG
>OKJE01000169.1_pt1 | contig 24293 bp, 22 predicted proteins | sample 1610151 | NCBI WGS metagenome assembly OKJE01 (sample SAMN04436626, study PRJEB24849) | human gut metagenome | biome: human gut; feature: NICU; material: stool | host: Homo sapiens | place: USA: Saint Louis, MO | collected 2009-12-25 | reverse complement strand
GACGGTCAGAGCGCCTCGTGACGCGCGTCTACCTGGCGCTCGGCAGCAATCTTGCCGATCCGCTGCACCAGGTCGACGCGGCGCTGCGGGCGCTGGACGCGCTGCCGGATACGGCGCGCGTTGCCACCTCCTCTTTCTACCGCACGCCGCCTTACGGCCCGCCGGACCAGCCGGATTACCTGAACGCGGCGGTGGCGCTGGAAACCGATCTGGCGCCGGAAGCGCTGCTGGATCATACCCAGCGTATCGAGCTTGAGCACGGTCGCGTACGCAAGGCGGAACGCTGGGGAGCGCGCACGCTTGATATCGATATCCTGCTTTTCGGCCAGCAGCACCTCAACACGCCGCGCCTGATCGTGCCGCACTACGATATGCACAACCGCGCCTTTATGCTGGTGCCGCTGCTGGAGATCGCGCCCGACGCGACGCTGCCGGACGGCCGCCCGCTGCGCGACCTGCTGGCTCGCCTCGACGCCAGCGCCATTCGCCCCTGGCACGGCTGACGCCGCACAGATTGATACGCGGGAGATTCCGCTCTCCCCCGCTATCCAGTACACTGCGCCCATCTGAAATACCTGAGTTGAGAGCGCAATGAAACCCACCACTATTTCTCATCTGCGTCAGTGGAAAGCCAGCGGACGTAAGTTCGCCACCCTGACCGCCTACGATTTCAGCTTTGCCCGCCTGTTCGCCGACGAAGGCATTCAGGTGATGCTGATTGGCGATTCGCTCGGCATGACCGTTCAGGGCCATGAGTCGACGCTGCCGGTCACCGTCGCCGATATTGCCTATCACACCGCCGCCGTCCGCCGCGGCGCGCCGCAGGCGCTGCTGATGGCCGATCTGCCCTTTATGAGCTACGCCACGCCGCAGCAAACCTTCGACAGCGCCGCGCAGCTGATGCGCGCCGGCGCCAATATGGTGAAGCTGGAGGGCGGCGAGTGGCTGGTGGAGACGGTGCGTATGCTGACCGAGCGCGCGGTGCCGGTGTGCGGCCATCTCGGCCTGACGCCGCAGTCGGTGAATATCTTCGGCGGCTATAAGGTGCAGGGCCGCGATGAGGCGGCCGCCGAGCGGCTGCTGGCCGACGCGCTGGCGCTGGAAGCCGCGGGCGCGCAGCTGATGGTGCTGGAGTGCGTGCCGGTTTCGCTGGCGCAGCGCATTACCCAGGCGCTGACAATTCCGGTTATCGGCATTGGCGCGGGCAGCGTCACCGACGGCCAGATTCTGGTGATGCATGACGCCTTCGGCATTACCGGCGGTCATATCCCGAAATTCGCGAAAAACTTTCTCGCGGAGGCGGGCGACATGCGCGCCGCTATCCGTCACTATATCGCCGAAGTCGAAGCGGGAACCTACCCCGCGGCTGAACACAGTTTCCAGTAATCCAGGAGCTTTACCGTGCTGATCATTGAAACGCTGCCGATGCTGCGCCGTGAAATTCGTCGCTGGCGGCAGCAGGGAAAACGCATCGCGCTGGTGCCGACCATGGGCAACCTGCATGACGGTCATCTGACGCTGGTGGACGAGGCGCGCGAGCGCGGCGATATTGTCGTGGTGTCGATTTTCGTTAACCCAATGCAGTTCGATCGCGCCGACGATCTGGCGCGCTATCCGCGTACGCTGCAGGAGGACTGCGAGAAACTTAACCGGCGTAAGGTCGACGTGGTGTTCGCACCTTCGCCTGCGGAGGTTTATCCGCACGGGCTGGCGAACCAGACATTCGTCGAGGTGCCGGTGCTGTCATCGCTGCTGGAAGGCGCAAGCCGTCCCGGCCACTTTCGCGGCGTCGCCACCATCGTCAGCAAGCTGTTTAATCTGGTGCAGCCCGATATCGCCTGTTTCGGCGAAAAGGATTTTCAGCAGCTGGCGATTATCCGCAAGATGGTGGCGGATATGGGCTTCGATATCGAGATTGTCGGCGTACCAACGGTGCGCGCCAAAGATGGTCTGGCGCTCAGCTCGCGCAACGGCTATCTCACCGACGACGAGCGTCAGCTTGCGCCTGCGCTGGCGCAGGTGATGAACGGGATGGCGGCGCGCCTCGCTAACGGCGAACGCCATATCGAAGAGATTATCGAAGCCGCCGAGGCAGAACTTGGCGAGAAGGGTTTGCGTCCGGACGGACTGGCGATTTGCGACGCCGATACGCTGGAGCCGCTGACGGTCGAGAGCCGTCGTGCGGTGATCCTGATGGCGGCATGGCTGGGCAAAGCGCGTCTTATTGATAATCAACAGGTCGACCTCACGCAGTAAGCGGGGTCGTTTTCAGGCAGAACAACAAGGTCTTCTGGTTATGATACGTACCGTTTTACAAGGCAAGCTGCATCGCGTGAAGGTGACCCAGGCGGATTTACACTATGAGGGCTCCTGCGCCATCGATCAGGATTTCCTCGACGCCTCTGGCATCCTGCAGTATGAAGCCATCGATATCTATAACGTCACCAACGGCCAGCGCTTTTCCACCTACGCTATCGCCGCCGAACGCGGATCGAAGATTATTTCGGTAAACGGCGCGGCGGCACGCTGCGCCTGCGAAGGCGATATCCTGATTATCTGCTCTTACGTGCAGGTGGAGGATGCGGAAGCGCGCCAGTGGCAGCCGAAGGTAGCCTATTTTGAGGGCGACAATCAGATGAAGCGTCTGGCGAAGGCGCTGCCGGTGCAGGTCGCCTGAGGGGCGGTGCTGACGTGGGCGGCGTGAACCGATCGCAAAGACGCAAAAGATGGCATCCCTGCCCGCTCGGCCCACGCCTTCCATGGCGTGGGACGCTTTGCTCTTCGGTTCACGTCGCCCACTTGTCAGGCTTTTGAGCCGTCTGGCAAAAAAAAGCAGCCATCCGGCTGCTTTTTTTATCAGGTGCGCAGGCCGCGTCCGCGCTGAATCAGCGTGTAGACCAGAATATAAAACACCAGGATAAAGGCGATCAGCACCGACAGGGTAAATACCAGCGGCACGTCGTTGATGCCGAGGAAGCCGAAGCGGAAGCCGCTGATCATATAGACCACCGGGTTAAGCTTCGACACCGCCTGCCAGAACGGCGGCAGCAGCGTCAGCGAATAGAACACCCCGCCCAGATAGGTCAGCGGCGTCAGCACAAAGGTCGGGATCAGGCTGATATCGTCGAAGGTGCGCGCGAATACCGCGTTCAGCAGGCCAGCCAGCGAAAAGAGGATCGCCGTCAGCAGCAGCGTCAGCGCCACCATCGGCCAGGAGTGAACGTGGAACGGCACGAAAAACAGCGAAACCGCCGTGACCAGCACCCCGACGCAGAGACCGCGCGCCACGCCGCCGCCGACATAGCCGGCAATAATGATATGCGTCGGCACCGGTGCCACCAGCAGCTCTTCAATATTGCGCTGAAACTTGGCGCTGAAGAACGACGAGGCGACGTTGGCGTAGGCGTTGGTGATCACCGCCATCATAATCAGGCCCGGCACGATAAACTGCATATAGCTGAAGCCGTGCATATCGCCGATGCGCGAGCCGATCAGGTTGCCGAAAATAATAAAATAGAGCGTCATGGTGATCACCGGCGGCACCAGCGTCTGGATCCAGATGCGCGCGAAACGGTTAATCTCCTTGGCCCAAATACTCTTAAGCGCCACCCAGTACAAATGTGTCATGCTTTTACTCCTTTACCCTGCACCAGGCTGACAAACAGCTCTTCCAGGCGGTTCGCCTTGTTACGCATGCTTAATACCTGCACGCCCTGCGCGCTCAGCTGGCCGAACACGCTGTTCAGACCCTGTTCGCGCATAACTTCAACCTCCAGCGTGGAGGCGTCCACCAGACGATACTGGAACCCTTCCAGCGTCGGCAGCGCGCTGCCCGGCGCCAGATCGAGAATAAAGGTTTCCGACTGCAGCTTGGCCAGCAGTCCCTTCATCGAGGTGTTCTCCACCAGCTCGCCGCTCTGGATAATGCCGATGTTGCGGCACAGCATCTCTGCCTCTTCCAGATAGTGCGTGGTCAAAATAATGGTGGTGCCTTTTTCGTTCAGCTCTTTAAGGAAGGTCCACATCGAGCGACGCAGCTCGATATCGACGCCTGCCGTCGGTTCGTCGAGGATCAGCAGCTTCGGCTCATGCATCAGCGCGCGGGCGATCATCAGACGGCGCTTCATGCCGCCGGAGAGCATCCGCGCGCGCTCGTTGCGCTTGCCCCAGAGATCGAGCTGCGTCAGATACTTCTCTGCGCGCTGCTGCGCATCGCGGCGCTCTACCCCGTAGTAGCCCGCCTGGTTCACCACAATTTGCTGCACGGTCTCGAACGGATTGAAGTTAAACTCCTGCGGCACCAGGCCGAGCTGGCGTTTGGCGTTCACCACCTCTTTTTCGAGGTCGTAGCCGAACACCCGTACGCTGCCGCCAGATTTGTTCACCAGCGAACTGATAATTCCGATGGTGGTCGATTTGCCCGCGCCGTTTGGCCCCAGCAGCGCATAAAAATCGCCGGCTTCGACCTTAAGATCTATGCCCTTCAGCGCCTGCACGCCGCCGGAATAGGTCTTGGTCAGCCGGGAAAGTTCCAGTGCATAAGTCATTCCGAATCCATATCCTGTTTTAATGTCGGTGAGTCGCGATAGACATAGCGAGCCGCTGGCTGACGCGATGTCGCCGCAACGTTGCTACTTATGATGAGCCACCCTGAGCGTAAAATCTTCCTGGGTGGGCATTTTTTTGCGGAGGTGAAGGCTGAACTCCTGAATCGGAGCACAGCCTACACCAGGCCGAGGCGGTCGGCCTTGGAAGATCGTGCGGTCAGGCTCAGGATTCGAGCGGCACCACTTTGCCGATAAAGGGCAGATGACGATAGCGCTGGGCGTAGTCGATGCCGAAGCCGACCACGAACTCGTCAGGAATGGTGAAGCCGACATACTCCACCGTTACTTCTACTTCGCGACGCTCGGGCTTATCCAGCAGCGTGCAGATGGCGAGAGATTTCGGCTCGCGCAGGCGCAGGATCTCGCGCACCTTGCTCAGCGTATTGCCGGAGTCGATGATATCTTCGACAATCAGCACATCTTTGCCGCGAATATCTTCATCGAGATCCTTGAGGATTTTTACGTCGCGCGAGCTGGACATGCCGCTGCCGTAGCTGGAGGCGGTCATAAAGTCGACTTCGTGAGGCACCTCGACGGCGCGGCAGAGATCGGCCATAAACATAAAGGAGCCGCGCAGCAGACCGACCAGCACCATCTCGCAGCCGCTGTCGCGATAGCGCTCGGAAATCTCTTTACCCAGTTCGGCAATGCGCGTTGCGATCGCCTCTTCGGAAATCATCACTTCAACAGTATGTTTCAAAACCTGTACTTCTCGTTGATTTTAAAGGGATCGTTCATCCTCAGCAGCGGATGAACAGAGAGAACCCGCACAGACCTGAGCGGGTAGCGATTCGCAGGAGAGTATCACAGCTTGCCAGACGCGGCGAGATGCAGCGCTAAGCCGCCGTCAGGCTCAGGGTACGCAGATGATATAAACTTAGAACTTACCGGCCTTTAACAGAACATTCCGCTGCGTGTTAGCTTATGACCAACATATCGTTACCTTACATCTGCGCTGAGCAGGAGATCCCATGTCCCATAACTCCAGTAAAAAACCCATATTGGCGATCGTAAGCTGCATCCCGAAACCCAGATGCTTAACTACGGCTACGATCCGCGCCTGTCGGAAGGTGCGGTCAAACCGCCGGTCTTTCTGACCTCGACCTTTGTCTTTAACAGCGCCGAAGAGGGGCGTGACTTCTTTGATTATGTGGCGGGACGGCGTGAACCGCCGGAAGGCAAAAGCGGCGGGCTGGTCTATTCGCGCTTTAACCATCCCAACAGCGAAATCGTTGAAGATCGGCTGGCGATCTATGAAGAGGCGGAGAGCTGCGCCCTGTTCTCGTCGGGCATGTCGGCCATCTCTACCACGCTGCTGACCTTTGCGCGCCCGGGCGATGTGATCCTGCACTCGCAGCCGCTCTACGGCGGCACCGAGACGCTGCTGAGCAAAACGCTGCATAACCTGAATATTGAGCCGGTGGGCTTCAGCGACGGCACCGATGAAGAGAAAGTGCGCGCCGCCGCGCAGACGGCGCTGAGCAAGGGTCGCGTCGCGCTGATCCTGATCGAGACGCCGGCCAACCCCACCAACAGCCTGGTCGATATTGCGCTGATCGCGCGCATCGCTGATGAGATTGGCCAGCAGCAGGGATCGCGTCCGGTGGTCGCCTGCGACAATACCCTGCTCGGCCCGCTGTTTCAGCGTCCGCTGAACTTCGGCGCCGATATTTCGCTCTACTCGCTGACCAAATATGTCGGCGGTCACTCCGACCTGATTGCCGGCGCGGCGATGGGCAGCAAGGCGCTGATTACCCAGATACGCTCGCTGCGCAGCGCCATCGGCACCCAGCTCGATCCCCACTCCAGCTGGATGATTGGCCGTTCGCTGGAGACGCTGTCGCTGCGCATGGAGAAGGCCTGGCAGAACGCCGAGGCGGTGGCCGCCTTTTTGCGCGACCATGAAAAGGTGGCGAAGCTGCAGTGGCTGCCCTACCTCGACGAGAACAGCGCCGAAGGCCGTACTTTCCGCCAGCAGTGCAGCGGCGCCGGTTCGACCTTCTCATTTGATATTGTGGGCGGACAGCCCGCCGCCTTCCGTTTCCTTAACGCGCTGGGGCTGTTTAAACAGGCGGTGAGCCTGGGCGGCACCGAGTCCCTTGCCAGCCACCCCGGCAGCACCACCCATTCTGGCGTGCCGGAGGCGGTCAGGCAGCGCATCGGCATCAGCGACGCCACTATCCGCCTCTCTATCGGCATCGAGAACGCCGGCGATCTGGTGGAAGATATTCGCCTGGCGCTCGAGAAAGCCTGATTAGCCGACGGTGAAGCCCAGCATCATGCCGGTGTCTTCATGCTCGAGCAGGTGGCAGTGCGCCATATAGGCGTGTTCGGCGGCGGCGCGGTGGTCAAAGCGCACCAGCACTTCGCTGCGCCAGCCGTCGACATTGACCATATCTTTCCAGCCCTGCCGGTGCGGCGCAGGCGGCTTGCCGTTTTCTGAAAGAATGCGGAACTGCGTGCCGTGGATATGGAAGGGATGCAGCATCTTGTCGCCTTCGCCGGAGATGGTCCATTTTTCCAGCTGGCCGGGCGTAACGTTAAACATCGGCTTCGCCATATTAAAGGCCTGGCCGTTGATCTTGTTGCCGCTGTGGGAATCGTAGCCCTGGGCTGCGCCGCCGCCGTGCGCGTCATGCGTCGACATATCGTGACCGTTCATCGCCATCCCCTCATGGCCGCCCATCGCCTCATGGCCGCCAGCTGCCGGCATGGCGTGATGGCCGCCCGCCTTGCCCATCGCTTTATCGCCGTAGCGCTGCATCAGCGCCGCCATGCCCTGCCGATCGAGCTGCGGATCCATCATTAGCTGCAGCCAGCGTGCGTTAGCGCCTTCCGCCGAGGGAACCGGCGGCAGCTGCACCAGACTATCCGGCAGCGTCGCGCTCGCCATTACGCGCAGCGGCAGGATCTGCACCAGCGGCAGCGGCTGGTCGAACGGCGCCAGCGTCATGCCCATCTGCTCAACCGGCAGAGTGACGATATCGAAGGTTTTGCCGTCAGAGGTATCGACCATCACCTCGAAGCGTTCTCCCGGCAGCAGCGGCAGCGACGTCACCTTCACCGGCTCCGCCAGCAGGCCGCCGTCGCTGCCGATAACATAGAGCGGTCGGTTGTCGCTGGCGGCGATATGCAGCGAGCGCGCGTTGCAGCCATTCAGCAGGCGCAGGCGCAGCCAGCCGCGCGGCACCGCCTGCTGCGGATACTGTACGCCGTTGGTCAGCATCATATCGCCGAACCAGCCTACCGCGGCGCTCATGATATCGAGCTGATAGTCGATGCGGCTGCCGTCCTGGGTTAGCCGCTTGTCCTGGAAAATCAGCGGCACATCGTCTGAGCCCCACTGCGACGGCAGGCGCAGCTTGTCGGTTTCCTCATCCTGCAGCAGGATCAGGCCCGCCAGCCCTTGCGCCACCTGATGGCCGGTTTTGCCATGCAAATGGGGATGGAACCAGCAGGTAGCGGCGGGCTGATCTGGCGTAAAGCTGACCTGGCGCGTCGCACCCGGTTCAATACGCGCCATCGGCCCGCCGTCGACGTCGCCGGGGATCGCCAGCCCGTGCCAGTGCAGCGTGGTCGCTTCCGGCAGGCGGTTAAGGATATTAACCGTGGCCTGCTTGCCGCGGCGCAGCACGATGGCTGGCCCCAGCAGCGCGCCGTTGTAGCCCCATGTCGGCACCTCCTTGCCCTGCCACTGGCTGGTGCCGGTCATGGCGGTGATCTGGATCTGGCCGCGCGGATCTGACTCCAGCCGTGAAGGAATCGGCAGCAGCGGACGGCTGGCCGCCATCAGGGATCGACTCCAGAGCGGCAGCGCCCCGGCCGCGCTCAGCGCTGCGGTCAGTTTGAGAAAGTGGCGACGATGCATAGCTTATTCATCCGTGTGATAAGGGAACCACAGCCTAAACCCTTCCCCTGCGGGAGGGTCAAGCCCTGTTAGCGGAAACGCCTGAAAAAAGTGCTCGAGCGGCCTTCCAGCGGCAAAATAATCGGAATCCTGCCAGTCACTGTGCTATCGTCACATGATGATTAATGAATGAGAATTACTATGAAGAAAAGCATCAGGATCCTGTTACTGCTGGCAGGACTCTTTGGCTTCTCCTCCACCAGCTTCGCACTAAGCGAATCCGAAGCAGAAGATCTGGCCGATCTCACCGCGGTATTCGTTTACCTGAAAAATGATTGCGGCTATCAGGATCTGCCTGATGCGCAAATCCGCAAAGCTCTGGTGTTTTTCGCCCAGCAGAACCGCTGGGATTTGAGTAATTACGCGGCCTACAACATGAAGGCGCTTGGCGAAGCGAGCTATAAAGATCTGAGCGGCATCGCCATTACCAACGACAAGAAGTGCAAGTCGCTGGCGCGCGACTCCCTCAGCCTGCTCGCCTACGTTAAATAAGCCGCACGCCCGCCTTAACGCCGTTCATTTGACCGTGCATGCACGGTCACTCCTGGTTATGATGTGCCGCTCTTTTTCATGGCCAAGTCATCAGAGAGGAGCCCACCATGGCGCAAAAAGAAATGTGGTATGAAACCCTTCATGCCGGTTTCGGACAATATTTCACGGTCGATAAAGAGCTGTACCGGGAAAAGACCGCGCATCAGGATTTAATCATCTTCGAAAACGCGCAGATGGGCCGCGTAATGGCGCTGGACGGCGTGGTGCAGACCACCGAGCGCGACGAATTTATCTATCACGAAATGATGACGCACGTGCCGCTGCTGGCGCACGGCGCGGCGAAGCGCGTGCTGATTATCGGCGGCGGCGACGGCGCGATGCTGCGCGAGGTGGCGCGTCATCGGCAGCTGGAAAGCATAACGATGGTAGAGATTGACGCCGGCGTAGTGACTTTTTGCCAGCAATATCTCCCTAATCACAGCCAGGGCGCTTATCAGGATCCGCGTCTCAATCTGGTGATCGACGATGGCGTAAACTTCGTCAGCCAGACTCAGGAAAAATTCGATGTGATCATCTCCGACTGCACCGATCCTGTCGGACCGGGCGAGAGCCTGTTCACCTCAGAATTTTACGCTGGCTGCAAAAACGCCCTTAATCCTGGCGGCATTTTCGTGGCGCAGAACGGCGTCTGCTTTCTGCAGCAGGAGGAAGCGATCAACAGCCATCGTAAACTCAGCCACTATTTCGCAGACGTCAGTTTTTATCAGGCGGCGATCCCGACCTACTACGGCGGCATTATGACTTTCGCCTGGGCAAGCGATAATCCGGCGCTGCGTCACCTTGACCTCGCCACGCTGCAAACGCGTTTCGCGGCGTCGGGCCTGACCTGCCGCTACTATAACCCGGCTATCCATGCCGGCAGCTTTGCGCTGCCGCAGTACCTGCTGACCGCCCTGTCCGCTGAACAGCCTTTATAAGGAGGTGAACCAAATTGCAAAAGCTTAAACTGCATGGCTTCAACAACCTGACCAAAAGCCTGAGTTTTTGTATTTACGATATTTGTTATGCGAATACTGAAGCCGAACGCGATGGCTATATCGCCTATATCGATGAGCAATACAATGCCAATCGCCTGACGGAGATCCTGACGGAAACCTGTTCGATTATCGGCGCGAACGTGCTTAATATTGCGCGCCAGGATTATGAACCGCAGGGCGCCAGCGTCACCATTCTGGTGAGCGAAGAGCCGATCGATCCAAAGGATATCGACAATTCAGAGCATCCTGGTCCGCTGCCTAATTCCGTTGTGGCGCACCTGGACAAGAGCCATATCTGCGTGCACACCTATCCGGAAAGCCATCCTGAAGGCGGCCTGTGCACCTTCCGTGCGGATATCGAAGTCTCAACCTGCGGCGTGATCTCCCCGCTGAAGGCGCTGAACTACCTGATCCACCAGCTGGAGTCCGATATCGTTACCGTCGACTACCGCGTGCGCGGCTTTACCCGCGACGTAAACGGCGTGAAACACTTTATCGACCATGAGATTAACTCGATCCAGAACTTTATGTCGGAAGATATGAAGGCGATGTATGACATGGTGGATGTGAACGTCTATCAGGAAAATATCTTTCACACCAAGATGTTGCTGAAAGAGTTCGACCTGAAGCACTACCTGTTCAATACCCGCCCTGAAGATCTCAGCCCGGCGGAACACAAACGCATTACCGACCTGCTGTGGAAGGAGATGCGCGAGATTTACTACGGCCGCAATATTCCGGCTGTGGGCCTGAAGACCTTTTAATGACCAGGCGCGCGATGTCACGCCATAGCGGCAGACGCGCGCCGATTTCTTTGGGGGTTTTAATTTCTAAGCTGCCTGTACGGCAGTGAACGGTTACCTTACCAAACTAACCTGCTCATATCCCACTAAAAAGCAGCAATATTGAGCCAAAACCCCTTTTATCAGGCACGCACTGCCGCGCCTTATTTTCCAATAAATTAAAGCCAGCCTATAAAAAAGGGTGTGCAAAAGGATGCCGAAAATAGTCCAGGCGAGAAAGGCTGATTACTTTTGAAATAAAAAACAGGATCGTACTTTTCAGCCGAAGCGCTCAATCCCACGCATGCCCAATAAACAGGCGCGGCCGTCCTGCCCTTCCCCTTATTTCAACGAGAAAAAAGCGCAGCGGGTGCCAGCTAAACCACCCGCAACGTTAATCCGTCAGCGCCAGCGCAATTCCGCGCTCGCGCAGCGTGCGGCACACTTCTTCGTCTAACCGGCTGTCGGTCACCACATCGGTCAGCTCATCCACCGGGGCGGCGCAGAACAGCGACCAGGAGCCATATTTGCTGCTGTCAGCCAGCAGAATGCGACGGCGCGCATTCGCCAGCAGATCGCGCTTCAGCCCGGCCTTCTCTTCTGTCGGCGTGGTGATGCCACGCTCCAGGCTCCAGGAGTTGCAGCTGACGAAAGCGATATCGGGATTGATGCTGCGCAGCAGACGCCGCCCGTGCTCACCTACGCACGACTGGCTCGAGTCGTCGATGCGGCCGCCGATAATGGTCACTTCAATCTGTTTGAATTCCGAGAGAAACAGCGCGATATGCAGATCGGCGGTAATCACGCGCAGCGGCAAATGCGTCAGCTGACGCGCCAGCTCCAGCATGGTGGTGCCGGCGTCCAGCACTACCGCATCGCCCGACTGCACGAACGTGGCGGCGTGGTGGGCGATAGCCTGCTTCTCCGCCAGATTACGCTGCATCTTCTCCAGCGTGGTAGGCTGCGCCGGAATAAAACGATTCAGCGTAACGCCGCCGTGGCTGCGGCTAATCACGCCTTCTTTATCCAGCTTAATCAAATCACGTCGAATGGTTGCCGGCGAGGCGGAAATAGCGCTCACCAGCTGATCAACAGTCACCAGATTATGGCTTTTCAGATAGTCCATAATCTGGTCAAGGCGACTTTGTCCCTTCATATTTCCCTATGCTAACTGCATCGCGAGTTTAATGGAGATCGCCATGCTCTCAGACTTCGCTTTACCTGTCCATGCGATATCAAAAGCGGTGCCGTGGTCTGCAGAGGTGCGGATAAACGGCAGACCGGCAGTGATATTCACGCCGTCGTAAAAGCCAAGCAGTTTCAGCGGGATATGTCCCTGATCGTGGTACATCGCCACCACGATGTCATACTGCCCTTCCTGACACTGCAGGAACACCGTATCGGGCGGACAGGGGCCGAAAACCTCAATGCCCTGCGCCTTCATCGCCTTCACCGCCGGCGCGACGGTGGTGATCTCCTCGTCGCCAAACAGACCGTTTTCACCAGCGTGCGGATTAACGCCCGCCACCGCGATACGCGGCTTTTCAAAACCGACGCGGCGCAGGAAGGTATCCGCCATGCCAATCACCGTTTCGATGCGCGTGCGGCTCAGCGTGTCGAGGAACTTACGCAGCGCGATATGCGTGGTGACGTGAATAACCTTCAGCTTATCGGTATAGAGCACCATCGCGTAATCTTTGGTGTCGGTCAGATGCGCCAGCAGCTCAGTATGGCCAGGATAGAGATGGCCCGCCGAGTGCAGCGCCTCTTTATTCAGCGGCGCGGTGGCGATGGCCTGAACCTCGCCCGCCAGCGCCAGCTCGGTGGCGCGTTTCACGCAGCGCCAGGCGAGATCGCCCGCCTGCTTCTGCACCACGCCCGGCTTCAGCGCATCGGGATCGGCCAGCGGCTCGTCGATGACGTTAATAATGCCTGGCGCGAAGTGCGCCTCTTTTACGCTATCCAGCACGCGCAGCTCGACCTGCGGCGTAATGTTCAGAGCAAGGATGCGGCGCAGCGTCGCCGCGCATCCCACCACCACCGCCGGCGCGCCGTTAAGATCGCCTTCCGCCAGCGCTTTGATGATGATCTCCGGGCTAATGCCCGCCGGATCGCCCATGGTCACCGCAATAATTTTACTCACTCGACTTCTCCTCAATAAAACCAATGGCTGCTACCAGGGTGTTTTCGTCGCCAAAACCGCCCGCTTTGGTCATCACCGGCAGGGTAAATTCACTGTTAAGCAGGACGCCGTGCGGCACGCAGTCCGCCACGATGCCCTGAATCTCAAAGCCGCTGGCGCCCAGCGCCTGCGCAACCGCAATCGCTACGTCGCCACCAGAGAGATAAAGCGCCGCGGGCCGGTGCGCGCGACAGAGCGTCAGAGTCAGTTCGCCCAGAAACTGGCAAATCGCTTCGCCCAGCTGCTGGCGCGTTATCTGCTGCTGCCGACACAGCGCCTCGATCTCATGACGCTGCCCGGCGTGCTGGCAGGTGCGAAGCACCGTATGGCGACCGGCGCGCAGCGCGGCGAGAACCTGCTCCGCCCAGCGCGCGCCGTCCGGCCAGCGAGGGCGTTCAAACAGCTGACGGATATCGATATCCACCAGCGTGATATCTCGCTGCGCCGCCAGCCGGGCGATCTGCTGCTGCGCGCTGGCGCTCATCGAGCCGATAACGGCCAGCACCGGCGCAGTGGCGCGTACCGCCAGCTGCGCGCCGAGCGCGTCGCTCAGTCCGGCGGCGCCCACCAGCAGCGGCGTTTCGTCAAGCTGCGCGGCGGCGGCCAGGATAAGCGCAATATCGCTCTCGCTTTCCGCATCGATCACCACTGCGCCCTGCTGCTCCGCCAGCAGCGCGGCAAAACGATCGCTGCGCAGCGCGGCGAGATCGATCTCCCTGCCCGCGATCCCAAGCTGCGTTAACACCCGCGCGCTGATCACCGGCGTTTTTGGATCGCTGGCGTATTCGGTCTCGGTCAGCGGCACGCCGTTGACCTGCACCTCGCCGCGGCGCGTCACCCGTCCCAGCCGCGGCACGGCGGGGACGATTAGCGCCCGCTGCTTGCCGCTGGCAGCCAGCGCGGCGCGCACTTCGGCGCCGATATTGCCGCGCAGCGTGGAATCGATCTTTTTAAACAGCCAGCCCTGCGCAATAAAATCCTGATGCCGCCGCACCACGGCTTCGGTACGCGCCGCCGCCTCTGCGGCGCTGACGGCGCGGCTGTCGGTGCTGATCACCCAGACGTCAGCGGCGGCGACATCCAGCGGCGCTTCGCTGCTGAACAGGACGTGCACGCGAGCGCCCGCCTTTGCCAGCCCGCTGCCGGCGTCGTTAGCGCCGGTAAAGTCATCGGCAATAACCAACACCGGCGTTTTCCATGACTTCTGCGTCATCTTCTCTCCCGTTGAGCTGCATGCTGCTACCGAATGATTATATTCAATCACGGTTGATTATATGTGAGCAAGATCAAATTAATCGAAATCGATATGCTCTATAAACTTAACCACAGCAAGTGACAGATATCGCACCCGTTTGACCAAATTTAATCATTCGCTCAGGCTTCGCAGTAATAAGGGTATAAAATGAATATCAACAGCACGGTAATTAGCGGCTTTCAGGCGCTGAACGACATTAGCTATCTGCTGAAAGGAAAAGCCAGCGCGCTGCTGGTGACGGACAAGAATATTGAAACCATCCCGGCGGTGCAGGCGCTTATCGCCCAGCTGAAACAGCATGTTGCTCGCGTCAGCGTGATTAACAGCGTGCCGCCGGAACCGAGCCAGCATGATGTCGCCGCGGTGCTGGCGGCGCTGCCCACGCGCGATGTGGATCTGGTTATTGGCGTCGGCGGCGGCAGCGTGCTCGATGTCGCCAAGCTGCTTTCGGTGCTGTGCGTCAATAACGCCCCGTCGCTGGAGGCGCTGCTGGCGGGCGAAAAGCCGACCGCGCGCACCACCTCGCTGCTGATCCCCACTACCGCCGGCACCGGCTCGGAAGCGACGCCCAATGCGATCCTCGCTATTCCCGAACGTGAAACCAAAGTCGGCATTATCTCGCCGGTGATGCTGCCCGACTTCGTGGCGCTGGTGCCGGAGCTGACCACCAGCATGCCGCCGCATATCGCCTCTTCCACCGGCATCGATGCGCTTTGTCATTTGATTGAATGCTTTACCGCCACGGTGTCCAATCCGGTAAGCGACAATTACGCGCTGATCGGCCTGAAGAAGCTGTTCGCCAGCCTCGAAACTGCCGTTGCCGAGCCGCACAACCTGCAGGCGCGGCTCGATATGCTGTGGGCCTCTTATTACGGCGGCGCGGCGATCGCCCATGCGGGCACGCATCTGGTGCACGCCATGTCCTATCCGCTGGGCGGCAAATATCATCTGCCGCACGGCGTCGCCAACGCCATCTTGCTGGCACCCTGCATGGCCTTTGTACGACCGGCAGCGGTAGACAAATTCGCGCAGGCTTACGATCTGCTGCCGGATGCGGATACCTCGCTGGATAACGAGAGTAAATCGCACGCGCTGGTGGCCTGGTTCACCGCGCTGGTTAAACGACTGAAGCTGCCAGCCAGCCTGGAAGAGCTTGGCATCGGCCCGGATCACCTGCCCTATTTAGTGGAAGCGGCGCTCGACGTGCAGCGTCTGATGAAGAACGTACCCGCTGCCGTCAGCGCGAATGACGTTCGTGACGTCTACCTGACGCTGTTCCCTTCATATCAGGAATAAAGAGGATTATATGAGTCAGAAAATTACCGGCGTATTGACCGCTATCGTGACCTGCTTCGATTCGGAAGGTGCTTATAACCCCGCCGCCCAGCGCGAGCAGGTAAAACGCCAGCTGGCCGCAGACAACGGCATCTTCTGCGGCGGCACCAACGGCGAGTTCTTTGTGCTGAACGAGCAGGAGAAGCTCGCCGTCACCGAGACCTGTCTTGATGAAGTTAACGGCCGCGCGCCGGTGGTGGCGCATATCGGCGAGATCTCGACGCGTGAGACCATCCGTCTCGGCAGGCAGATCGCGAAGCTGGGCGTGGATGCGGTTTCTGTGATCACGCCCTACTTCGTGCCGCTTCGTCAGGAAGAGCTGATCTATCACTACCAGACGGTCGCTGACGCGCTTGAGGTGCCGCTGTTCCTTTACAACATTCCGGCGCGCACCGGTAATACGCTACAGCCGGACACCGTGCGTACCCTCGCGTCCCATCCCAACATTATCGGCATCAAAGACTCGGCGGGCAGCTATGAGAGCCTGAGCGGCTTTATTAAGGCGGCGGAAGGCATCGAGAACTTCGACGTGCTTAACGGGCCGGACTCGCTGATCCATCAGGGCTTCGTCGACGGCTGCTCCGCCTGTATCTCCGGCCTGGCCAACGCCGCCCCGAACGAAATCAACGCCATCTGGTCGCGCTTCAACGCAGGCGATATTGAGGGCTCGCGCGCGGCGCAGGAGAACGTCACCGGCCTGCGCACCGATCTCTACAGCATCGGCTTCTCGCCAGCGGCGGTGAAGAAGGCGGTATCGCTGCTGGGCTACGACGTAGGCGACAGTCGCTATGCGGTGCGGTTCAGCGCCGACGAAGAGCAAAAAATCCGTCAGGTCGTCAATCAGTACCTGAAGTAATGGCCATCAGGGCAGCCGTTGCTGCCCTTTTCTGCTTTAAACCCATTGGGAAACGCGATGAAGATAATCTGCACCTCGCCGTCGTTCGCCAGATATGACACGACGCCGATTGATACCCTGAAACAGCACGGCTTTGAGCTGGTGACCCTGCCCGCCGACGCGCCAGCAGCCGCGCTGGCGCCGCATCTGCCAGAGACCGTGGCGATGATCGTCGCCTTTACCGAGGTAGACGACGCGCTGCTGGCGCAGGCGCCAGCGCTGAAAATTGTCTGCAAGCACGGCGTCGGCGTCGATAATATCGACCTCGACGCCACGCGCGCGCGCGGGATTTACGTGACCAACGTGCCGGACGCCAACAAGCATGCCGTCGCCGACTTCGCCTTTGCGCTGATCCTCAGCGGCGCGCGCCAGCTGACTCAGGCGGTAACGGAAACGCGCGCGGGCAACTGGCCGCGTATTTTCGCAACCGACGTCTACGGCAAAACGCTGGGCATTATCGGGCTGGGCAATATCGGTAAGCAGGTGGCGCTGCGCGCAAAAGGTTTCAGCATGCGCGTCATCGCCTTTGACTTCTATCCTGACGAAGCCTTTGCCGCCGAGCATGGCATCACCTTTGTCAGCCTCGACCAGCTGACCGAAGAGAGCGATTTTATTACCCTGCACACGCCGCTGACCGACGAGACGCGCAACCTGTTCGACGGTGCGCGTCTGCGCCGCATGAAGAAGCGCGCCTTTTTGATCAACGTTTCGCGCGGCGGCGTCGTCAATGAAGAGGATCTCTTCCATGCGCTGCAGGACAACGTAATTGCCGGTGCGGCGGCCGACGTATTTGTCCAGGAGCCACTCACTTCGCACCCGCTGTTTAGCCTGCCGAATTTTATCCCGACGTCGCATATCGCTGGCTACACCGACGGCGCCATCAGCGCTATCGGCGAACGCTGCGTGGCGCAGATTGTGCAGTGCGTCCGACAGGGCGAGCGGCCGATCAACGTTATGAACGGGCTGGCGTAAGCGCCGCCCTCGCCTGCAACCTGATTCGAGTGGAAAATAATGATGAATTCTTCGCTGCGCTCGACCAAAATTCGCTGGTGGATCGCTGGCCTGATGTGGCTGGCGGTCGCCATTAACTATATTGACCGGACGGTGCTCTCCGCCGCCGCACCGCATCTGATCACCGAGCTGGAGATCAACCCGGAGATGATGGGCCTGATTATGGCCGCCTTCTTCTGGTCCTATGCGCTGCTGCAAATCCCGGCGGGCTGGTTCGCCGACCGTTTTGGCCAGAAAAAAGGGCTCGGCATCGCGGTCGGCTGGTGGTCGATCGCCACCATGGCGATGGGCCTGGCGACCGGCTTTAAATCGCTGCTGGCGCTGCGCCTGGCGCTGGGCGTCGGTGAAGCGGCCGCCTATCCCAGCAACGCGGGCATCGCCGCGCGCTGGTTCCCGGATCGCGAACGCGCCACCGTATCGGGGCTGTTCGACAGCGCCTCGAAATTCGGCGGCGCGGTGGCGATGCCGCTTATCGTCTGGATGATCGCCATGGTGGACTGGCGCATTACCTTTCTGGTTATCGGCGCCATCGGCCTGTTCTGGGTCATCGCCTGGTATTTTATCTATGCCGAGAACCCGGAAGACCATAAAAGGATCGACCAGAACGAAGTGCGTCTGATCCGCGACGGCCAGGCGCAGAAACATGGCGACAAAGGCGTGCGGCCGATGAAGTGGTACCGGCTGCTGCGCTACCGCAATATCTGGGCGATGTGCATCGGCTTTTTCACCATCAACTACACCTCCTACTTTTTTATTACCTGGCTGCCGACCTATCTGGTGAAAGACAAGGGCATGGACTTTCTGAAGATGGGCTTCGTCGCCGCGCTGCCGCTGATCTGCGGCATGGTGATCGAGGTGCTGGCGGGCTGGGCGTCGGATCGCATGGTGCATAAAAAGGTGCTGTCGCTGACCGCCACGCGCAAGCTGTTTCTGACCATTGGCTTGCTGATGGCGCTCTGCATCGGGTTCGCGCCCTTTACCGAATCGGTGTTTATGACCGTGCTGCTGCTCTGTATCGCCAAGTCGGGCACCACCGTGGCCGCCTCGCAGGTCTGGGCGCTGCCGGGCGACGTGGCGCCGAAAAACAGCGTCTCTATCGTCGCCGGGCTGCAGAATACGGTGTCGAATATGGGCGGCGCGGTCGGCCCGATTATCACCGGCGCGATTGTTGGCGCCACCGGCAATTTTACCTGGGCGCTGGTTTTCTCCGCCGTGCTGGTGGTTATCGGCATCCTCAACTATCTGTTCCTGATGGGCAAGGTTGAGCCGATTGTCGATAAAGAGAAAGCGCCAGAGCCGCAGGCGGTCGCCAGCAGCGTCTGACAGGCGCGGGCAAAAAGGCTCTGATGGCGATCGGAGCCTTTTGGCGTTTAACGCGGCGCGATATTGATCAGGCTACCCGCCTGCAAGAGTGGCTTGAAACGGCGGTGCTGACGGCGTTCAGCGATCGGAGTGGCCGCGCTGACTCAGCGCCCCTGTAAAAACTGGCGGTAGGCGTTCATAACGGCAAGAAAATCCTCCACGCCGCAGAACGACAGGCTCTCTTCGTCGTAGTAGTTCATGCCTTCTTCCAGCCCGTCATCCTCTAAGGCAAGGTGGTTAGCGCGGATCATGATCTCTTCATCGTCCATCCACAGCGTATATTCATGGCCAATGCGCTGCCACTGGCGCTCGCTGCCCTTGATACTACGCATCGCGGCTTCGACCTCGTCCAGCAGCGCCAGGTTTTCTTTCACTTCCTCGTTAAACCAGTGGCCCACCGCTTCGTGATCCATTGACATGCGTACTTTCACCTGCCCGGTGAGATCGCGTAAAAATTCGTATTCCATGGGCTAACCCTTTGGTTAATGACGCGAGTGAATCCGCACCAGAATAGTGTGTGCGCATCATCAACGCTAAAGTGAGATCGGGGCGACATTATTGCGGGGAAAAAGCAAAAGAAAAAGGGGCGATTATCGCCCCTTTGTTTTTTAGTGAGTCACTCAGACCGCAGTCTGGAAAATCACATTGTCTGCTTTATCGGTGTACTGATCCAGCTGGTCAAAGTTGAGGTAGCGGTATGTGTCGCTGGCAGTTTTATCCACCTGCACCATAAACTGCTGATACTCATCCGGCGTCGGCAGTTTGCCGAGCAGCGACGCGACCGCAGCCAGTTCAGCCGATGCCAGGTAGACGTTAGCGCCGGTGCCGAGACGGTTCGGGAAGTTACGCGTCGAGGTAGAAACCACCGTCGCGCCGTCCTGCACGCGCGCCTGGTTACCCATGCAGAGCGAGCAGCCCGGGATCTCGATACGCGCACCGCTCTTACCGAAGACGCTGTAGTAGCCCTCTTCAGTCAGCTGAGCCGCATCCATCTTGGTCGGCGGCGCAACCCACAGGCGGGTCGGCAGCTGGCCTTTATGGCTGTCGAGCAGCTTACCTGCCGCGCGGAAGTGACCGATGTTGGTCATGCACGAACCGATAAACACTTCGTCGATCTTCTCGCCCTGCACGTCAGAGAGCAGGCGCGCGTCGTCCGGATCGTTCGGCGCACAGAGGATCGGCTCTTTGATATCGGCCAGATCGATCTCGATAACCGCCGCGTATTCGGCGTCGGCGTCCGCTTCCAGCAGCTGCGGATCCGCCAGCCATTTTTCCATGCCCTGGATACGACGCTCCAGCGTACGGCGATCGCCGTAGCCTTCTGCGATCATCCACTTCAGCAGCACGATGTTGGAGCTGAGATATTCGATAATCGGCGCTTTATCGAGCTTAATGGTACAGCCCGCCGCCGAACGCTCAGCAGACGCATCGGTCAGTTCAAACGCCTGCTCGACTTTCAGATCCGGCAGACCTTCGATCTCCAGGATGCGGCCAGAGAAGATGTTCTTTTTGCCTTTCTTCTCAACGGTCAGCAGGCCCTGTTTGATGGCGTACAGCGGGATGGCGTGCACCAGATCGCGCAGGGTGATGCCCGGCTGCATTTTGCCTTTAAAGCGTACCAGTACAGATTCCGGCATATCGAGCGGCATGACGCCGGTCGCGGCGGCGAAAGCCACCAGGCCAGAACCCGCCGGGAACGAGATGCCGATCGGGAAGCGGGTGTGCGAGTCGCCGCCGGTGCCGACGGTGTCCGGCAGCAGCATGCGGTTCAGCCATGAGTGGATAACGCCGTCGCCCGGACGCAGCGAGACGCCGCCGCGGTTCATAATGAAGTCCGGCAGCGTGTGGTGCGTGTTAACGTCGACCGGCTTCGGATAGGCGGCAGTGTGGCAGAATGACTGCATCACCAGATCGGCGGAGAAGCCGAGGCACGCCAGATCTTTCAGCTCGTCGCGCGTCATAGGACCGGTGGTGTCCTGAGAACCTACCGAGGTCATCTTCGGTTCGCAGTAAGCGCCAGGGCGGACGCCTTCAACGCCACAGGCGCGACCAACCATTTTCTGCGCCAGCGAGTAGCCGCGCGTACTTTCCGCCACGTCTTTCGCCTGACGGAACACGTCGCTGTGCGGCAGGCCCAGCGATTCGCGCGCTTTGCTGGTGAGGCCGCGGCCGATAATCAGCGGAATACGGCCGCCGGCGCGGACTTCGTCGATCAGCACGTCGGTTTTCAGCTCAAAGCTAGCCAGCAGCTCGCCGGTTTCGTGGTTGCGCACTTCACCTTTGTACGGGTAGACGTCGATCACGTCGCCCATGTTCAGCTCGCCTACGTCAACTTCGATCGGCAGCGCGCCCGCATCTTCCATTGTGTTGAAGAAGATTGGTGCGATTTTGCTGCCCAGCACCAGACCGCCGCCTTTTTTGTTCGGGACGTTCGGGATGTCGTCGCCCATGAACCAGAGTACGGAGTTGGTTGCAGATTTACGCGAAGAGCCGGTGCCGACGACGTCGCCGACGTAAGCCAGCGGATAGCCTTTGGCCTGCAGCGCTTCAATCTGCTTGATCGGGCCGACGTTGCCCGGCTCATCCGGGTTGATGCCTTCACGTGCGTTTTTCAGCATTGCCAGCGCGTGCAGTGGAATATCTGGACGAGACCATGCATCCGGCGCCGGAGAGAGGTCGTCGGTGTTGGTTTCGCCGGTCACTTTGAATACGGTGACGGTAATTTTTTCTGCCAGCTCAGGGCGTGACAGGTACCACTCGGCGTTCGCCCAGGATTGCATTACCTGCTGCGCATGGGTATTGCCCGCTTTCGCTTTTTCTTCAACGTCGTAGAAGTTGTCAAACATCAGCAGCGTGTGCGACAGCGCTTTGGCGGCAATCGGGGCCAGCTTCTCGTTGTCCAGCGCCTCAATCAGCGGATGAATGTTGTAACCGCCTTGCATAGTGCCGAGCAGTTCAATCGCTTTTTCAGGGGATACCAGAGGAGAGGTAGTTTCGCCTTTAGCAACCGCGGCAAGGAAACCCGCTTTAACGTAGGCGGCTTCATCAACGCCGGGTGGGACACGGTTGACCAACAGATCGGTCAGGAATTCTTCTTCACCCGCTGGCGGGTTTTTCAGCAGTTCAACCAGCGCGGCCATCTGGGAAGCATCTAACGGCTTAGGTACGATCCCCTGGGCAGCACGCTCAGCAACGTGCTTACGGTATTCTACTAGCACGACGTTCTCCTCGCTCACATTGTATGGGTCTCCGGTGCACCCTGATGCTAAGCATTCCATGAGTAGGGTAAGGTGCCCGGTTCCGCGTGGGGCAGCATAGCAGGGTTCAGGCTGTTTGTTAATCTGTTTACAAAAATACAACATAATTAACAGGGGTAAATTGTGCGGTTTGCATACAGTTAGAAAACGGTCGCAGGCCAGGCACCCAGTCGCTGAAACAGGGACTTCGCGGGGCAATGCATAACTTACAGCAGCGCAACCAGCTGTTAATCAATCGGTTTGGTTATGGTTTATGATGTCCAGCAGGCGATCACTGCCGCAGCAGAGATATTTCACAGATAACAAGCCGGCCTGAATTAACAAGCGCTCGCTGTAAAAGAAAGATATGCCCTCTCCTTTGATATTAATTTTTCGCTGTCTTCTCTCTTATCAGCAATGAATGATAAATAAGAGAGCCATCCCAAAAAGGCTCACCGTATAAAACACATAATCACCTAATGATTTACGTAGAAAGTTAAGCGAGTTACGGCTGAACTTATCGAGTTTATGCCTCGCCGATTTTTGGGTTTTTACTTCAACCTTAATATTATGCTTTCTATAACCCTGCCTTCTCATTCCTTTAATAAAGGCATGGTTAATCACATCCTTTGTGGTTACCTGAGCGGTTTTAATCTTGAATAAGGATGATATAATTATTCATCTTTTCATAGATGCGCTGATTATTAACTCCGTACTTTCTGTGTAATATTTTTTGCTTTTATCGACCGTATGCGGGGAACACTGAATGGTTACCAAACCCACCAGCCCCGCCGCCGGTTTATCCCCGCGCATGCGGGGAACACACGTCCTTGTTTCTCTCGTGATATGCCGCCACGGCTTTCAGCTGAGATTGTGGGGTTTTAGTCATAGCGATAGATCCTCGTCGGGGGCAACATAATCTGCATCACCGGGCGCAGAGCCGAATCGATGCACATACAGTTTTTCATTTTTGTGCGTAAGTAACAGCAAATGCTCGGATGTCTGCCAGCGCAGATCGTAATACGCCGCGCGCCATCCCGCTCGCGCTACATCAGCATATTCTGATTGTGTCTGACTGCCCGGCACGCGCTCACTGCCGCCGCGACGTTGTTTGATTACGTAAATTTTGTACATATAAGCCCCCCTTAATGGGGGCTGAGTTTACAGGATGAACCTGCGGCATTCACGCCCGCGATCGTCATTGTAGCGATCGGTTTGTGACATTGATTTATGCCCATGCCCCAGCAGCGTTTTAGTATCGACGCCCTGGACGCGATAGAGCCGTTCCGCCAGCGATCGCTGCTCATGAAATTTAGGCGGAGCACCCAGCCATGATGCGCGGCTAAACGCGATATCGCGAGCGTAAGCGAACCAGTGCGTCAGATTCCAGGGTCCGATCGTAGTGTCATTGATAAACAGCCCGTCACCCGGACATTGCTCTAACAGCTCATGCAAAGACAAATCCAGCGCCTCACAGCGTAGAGCCAGCGGTAACGCTATTTGCGCGCCAGTTTTCTGCTGCACAATGTGTAAATGATCATCCCAGATTAATAGCCGATGCAGCCGAACGATGTAACCGCGTCGTTGCCCGATAACTAACACAAGCAACATCGCAGAATGAATATATTCTGGGCAGAATACCCGCGCTGCATTATAAATCCTGCGCCACTCCGCCAAGGTTAATCGGTTCATCCCCGCGCATGCGGGGAACACGCGGGGGCAGCGCCATTTTTCATCGTGGAGAGCGGTTTATCCCCGCTTGCGCGGGGAACACGACAGCCTGTTTCGGATGGTCTTCAGTTTCGTCGGTTTATCCCCGCTTGCGCGGGGAACACTGAACTACGGATTACCCGACACTGAAAAAACGCGGTTTATCCCCGCTTGCGCGGGGAACACATTTCTTTCAGGTCTTCCCCGGTTTCGTCGTCCGGTTTATCCCCGCTTGCGCGGGGAACACTCGCGAAACTCAATGTACGGCAGTTTGTTGGCCGGTTTATCCCCGCTTGCGCGGGGAACACAACGATTAAATCAACTGAATTATCAGGAATTTCGGTTTATCCCCGCTTGCGCGGGGAACACCTGAGTTACCCGAACAGTGCCGTCAACAGTGCCGGTTTATCCCCGCTTGCGCGGGGAACGGCTTTGTTGAATAAATCGAACTTTTGCTGAGTTGAAGGATCAGATCACGCATC
>OKJE01000157.1_pt1 | contig 27036 bp, 23 predicted proteins | sample 1610151 | NCBI WGS metagenome assembly OKJE01 (sample SAMN04436626, study PRJEB24849) | human gut metagenome | biome: human gut; feature: NICU; material: stool | host: Homo sapiens | place: USA: Saint Louis, MO | collected 2009-12-25 | reverse complement strand
CGAGACCCCGCCATGAACTGATCAACCGATGTGATCAGTCCGAAACACGTCGGTTCTGGACCACCTCAGTTGCCGGTTCGTGGCAGGGCAGGGGTGGCTCCCGCGCGGGTGACGTCACTGTCCGAGATGGTTCCGGTGGCGCCAGCACCCGACTCCACACCCACAGCGGCGCTGGTACCCGCAGCAGCGCTGGGCGTTGTGCTTGGTGTCGCGGAATCACTGGGCGTCGCAGTTGCACCGGTTGCATCGGGCGTCTCGTCTGCCCCCGGGGTGACGTCGACGCTCGGGCTGGGATTGCTGCTCGGGGTGCCCGCCGTGGCACTTGGCTCGGGCGTTGAGGCGTCGTCCCTGGTGATGGTCACCTCCACCGGGATGACGGTGCCAGACTCCTCGGCGGTGAAGTAGACGACGTGCGTTCCGGACTTCAGCGAGGTCTTGGAGAAGTCGATCGTGCCGGTAGCGACACCGTCCTTGACGTCGAAGGTGGCCAAGGCCTTGGCGTTCGCATCCTGGGAGGTGCGGGCGACGAGCTTGGTGTTCGTCGGGGCGCCCTTGGAGGTGAGATCCAGGGTGTCGGGGGCGATGCCCTTCTCGGCGGTCTGACCAAAGGTGAACGAGAATGCGGTGTCGCTCACGCGTTTGGCGGAGACCGACACACCGCGACGGGCGAAGGATGGGGTGAGCTTGCCCTGATCCTTGATCCAGCTCACCCAGGTGTCCAGATCGACCTTGCCGGTGTCGACCGGCCTGGATCCCTTGGCGAGGGTGTGGAAGTTGTCGCCACCGTTGATGAGGAACGAGCCGGATCCCACGGTGTAGCTGGCCTTCGGATCGATCGGCTTGCCGTTGACCCAGACGCTGGTGATGCGCTGCCCCTCCGGCAGGTTCTCGTCGTAGGTGTAGGAGACGTTGTTCGACAGCCCCAGGGAGAGGAACGGGCGCGAGGGCACTTGGCCCTTCTCGTCGTGCTGCCACTGTTCCTCGAGCACCTGCTTGAACTGCTCGCCGGTGACTGTGGTGGTCATGAGCGAGTTGGCGAACGGCAGGACGAGGGCGGCGTCCTTGTAGGTGATCTCACCGGACTGCAACGAGGCACGGGTGCCACCGGGGTTCTGGATGCCGATGAAGTTCGGATCGTCCTTGCCCAAGGTGTCCTTGAACATCTGGGCAACCATGTTGCTCATGGCCGATTCGCGGTTGCGCACGCTGGAGCCAAACGACGAGTCCTGCGCGTCGGAGGCGGTGGTGATGGGTGCCGTCGCCGTGCCGATCGTCTTGGCGCCGATGACATCGGCCTGTTTCCTGGCGGCCTCGGTGTCGGAATTGATCCTGGCGATCACCGGGTCGGCGAGGTTGGCCTGTTTGGGGGCCGCCACCGTCTTGGCGTCGGTGGAGCACAACTGGGCACTCTTGGTGTCGTAGGCGAGGTCCACCTGGGCCAGGTGGGTGCCGTAGGACGCGGCCTGAAGCAGTGGGGCTCCGTTCCGGTCCTTCCACGAGTACAGCTGGTGGGTGTGTCCGTTGAAGGCGACGTCCACGTCGGTGCTCAGGTCGTTGTAGATCGGGGTGAAGTTGCCGTTGACCTTGGCAGGGTCGAAGTCGCCACCGGAGGCAGCACCCTCATGGATCGAGGCGACGACGACGTCGGCCAGGTGCTCGGACTTGAGACGTCTGGCCTCGGCGTTGACGGCCTCGACCGGATCGCCGATCGTCAGGTCGGCAATGCCGGCCGGGGAGACCAGCGAGGGCAGGTCCTTGGTGACGGCGCCGACCACGCCGATACGCACCCCACCCTTCGTGAAGACAGTGCTCGCCCTGAGATCGTCGGCGACGGTCGTGGTGCCCTTCTTGTAGACGTTGGCTCCCAGGTATGGGAAATCCCCGTCGATGCGTTTGTTGACGTGCTCGGTGAGATCGGCCAGTCCCTTGTCGAACTCGTGGTTTCCCACCGCCGAGGCCTCCAGGCCGGCGTCCTTGAGGATGTCGATCGTCGGGTTGTCGTCCTGGGAACCGGACTCGAATGTCGATCCACCGATGTTGTCGCCGGCCGAGGTGAGCAGGACATGGTCGGCCCCCTTGTCGGTGCGGGCCTGCTGCACGGGGGTGAAGAGTTTGGCAGCCTCACCGATACGACCGTGGAAGTCGTTGAAGCTGAAGACGGTGACGTCGGAGTCCGGGGTGCAGGTCGCCGGGGAGCTGCTGGCCTGGGCAGAGCCGGTCGCGGCGCTGGTCGACGGGGTGGCGTCCTTGCTGGGCGAGCTGCTGGCCGATGCGCTCGCTGACGGAGCGGCGCTGGCAGATCCGGTGGGGGCTGCGCTGCCGGTGGGGGTGCTCGCGCCACTCGGTGTTGCGGACTCACTCGGACTCGGCGACTCGCTGGGGGCGGCACCTGCTGCCGGACCCGTCACGGCGATCGAACCGATCATCGCGGTGAGGCACAGTGCCGACAACGCGATGCGGTGCGTCGGGGTGTTGATCATGTGTTCTTCTCCCGGGGTGGTGAGGTGGCGCGTCATGGGTGACGGACCATCATCACCATCTCACCCCGTGAGAAGTCCTGGTGGCAAGGCCCGGGGGAAATTGTCACCAAGAGTTCAAGCGCCGGATCGCCCCCGGAACCAGCGGCTGAATCACCGCTCGATGCCCTCGGGCAGCTCGCCGGTGTACCCCGCGGGGATGTGGGCGCACGACGGGTCGGAGGCCAGGTAGTTGCCGGTCATGGCGTAGGCCGTGGACCTGGATCCGCCACAGAAGTGGTTGAACTCGCAGGCCCCGCACTTGCCCTCGAACCCCGACGGGTTGCGCAGTGCCCGGAACACCTCCGACTCGCGGTAGATCTGTGGGAACGGCGTGTCCTTGATCGAGCCACAATGGATCGGCAGGAACCCCGACGGATAGACGTCGCCGGTGTGGTCGATGAACGCGAATCCCGATCCGGAGTTGATGGCGAGTGGGGTGCGTGGGGGACGCGGCTCCTCGATGTTCTCACCGAGCAACTCGTGGGTCTCCTTGGTGAGCCAGTGGTACAGCTCCCCGTGCTTGGCCGGGGCAGCCTTGCCCTGCCGTACTGCCTCGCGCTGGAAGGCGATGCGGCGATACTGCGGTGCCTCGGTCGTCTTGATGGCGATACGGGTGGAGTTGTCGTGCAGCCAGTGCAGGACGTCCTCACGTTCGTGGGGGGTGAGCATGTCGAGGTGCTGACCGCGACCGGTGGGCACCAGCATGAACGTGTAGAACATGAACGCCCCGAGGTCGATGGCGTTCTTGAGCATCTGGGGTGCCTCGTGGATGTTCTTGGCGGTGAACACCGTGTTGAGCTGGAACCGCATACCCAGCTCGTTGAGCATGTGGCATGCCTCGATGGTGCGATCGAAGGTTCCCGGGAATCCACGGAAGGCGTCGTGGGTCTCGGCCGATCCACCGTCCAGCGACATCGACATCACCGACACCCCGGCGTCCTGCACCGCCTTGACGCGCTCGCGGGTGAACAGCGGCGTCACCGATGGCGAGATCGACACGTGCAGGCCCTTGCCAACTGCGTACTCGATGAGGTCGACGAGGTCGGGGCGTTCGAAGCAGTCGCCGCCAGTGAGGACGAGCATCGGGTAGGGACGCTCGTAGCTGGTGAGTTGGTCGATGAGCTCGTGACCCTCGGCGTTGGTGAGCTGCCCCGGAGCGGCACGGTGCTGGGCCTCGGCCCGACAGTGCTGGCAGACCAGGGCGCAGGCGCGGGTGACCTCCCAGATGACGAGGAATGGTTTGTCGTTGAGATCGTGTTTGATCTCGCGCACCAGCGGGCCGTGCCCGGGATGTCCGCCCGGGTGGCCACCGGGGTGTCCCCCCGCAGCTCCGGGGTGACCACCAGAGTGTCCGGGGTGGCCGGTGGAGCCGTGTCGGGGTGTCGCGAGTTCAGTCATGCAGTTTCTCCTCAAGGACGTCGGTGGCCACTGGCTCATCGGCAGGTGTTTGGGTACTCCTCACCTGTGGAAGGCTACGGGGCAGTGGCCACCCATCCAACCTACCTCCTGTCGGACTCGCGAGAGATCATGCAGCGTACGGAATTTGGTGATCTGCTATTTGTGAAGATGCATAAATACAGTTTATGCTGGTAGTCGCTCCTGAAATGAGAGAGAAGAAGCCGCGCAGAAGACTACCGACCGATGAAGACTGGCATTGAATGATAAGAATTGATCACGTATCGCATCGTTATCGACGACGCGTGAGTCTTGACGACGTCTCTTGTGAGTTGAGTTCCGGGCTGTGGGGGCTGCTCGGCTCCAATGGAGCTGGGAAATCAACTCTCCTCGGTATTCTCTCCACGATGATGACGGCAAGAAGCGGGTCGGTGACGATCGACGGTGTCGACATCCACGATGTCGACACAATTCGACGCATGGTGGGTTTTCTCCCTCAGCAGTTTCGCCTTCCGCCCCTGTTCCGGGTGCGAAGAGTGGTGGAGTATGCGGCATGGGCCCGGGGCGTCGCTCGCGGTGACTGCTCGAGTGCTGCCAGCGGTGCCTTGGATCGTGTCGGTCTGTCTGGTCGACAGGGTGATGTCGTGAAGTCGTTGTCCGGAGGTATGCGTCAGCGTCTCGGGATCGCCTGTGCGATTGTCGCTGATCCCGCCGTTCTGTTGCTTGACGAACCAACGGTGGGGCTGGACCCTGCGTCACGTATCGGCATTCGCAATCTCATGGGTGAGCTCGCGGAGGATCGTACCGTCATCGTCTCCACGCATCTGCTCGAGGACTTTCAGGGATACGTCTCCAATCTCATCGCTCTTTCTGACGGACGCCTGGTGTTCACGGGCACATACTCTGAGCTGGAACGGATCGGACGCGAACATCCTGCGAAAGGAGCCAATGCTGCCGAGGCTGGATATCTGAGCCTGGGGGCGGCATGAGCTCCGCATCCACACGCCGCGGCATGGCCTTTCCCCTGCAACGCCGAACGTTCGTCAGCCTGGTCATCGTCGGTGCCCTGTGCAGCATCGTCGCGCTGAGATCGCAATGGTCGTGGGGGGTGTGGCGAGTACAGGACGTCACGGTTTCCCTGCGTGAGACCAGCATGCTGTGGGCACTCGTCGCTGGGTTGGTGGGAGCAGCATCGGCTGCGCGGCTGCGCCCCACTGACATGATCGTTGGAGGATGCCCGGCACGGCCTCTGTCCGCCATCCAGTGGCAGTGGCTCTGGCGAGAAGCTGCGGCGATCCTTGTCGGGACATGCGCAGGTGCTCTGCCACTGCTCATCAAGGGTTGGCGCACCACCACACCTACCCTGTTCGAGGCACTGGACGTGTTCGTCGTGGCACTGTCCGTCGTGGCTCTGCTGGCGATCGCGCACCTGGTTGCAGCGATGATCTCCCATCCAGTGGTGTGGATCGTTGCCCCGCTCGTCTGCCTGCTCGTGACGACGATTCCCATGACGGTGAACGAGAATGCGCTGGCCAACACGGGACGCAGCTCGGTCACCTTCGCGTGGTCACTGGGCATGATCGAGCCGACGGGTGACCATGTCGTCACTGGTGAGGCGGTAGTGTGTCGGGCACTGTTCTTCCTCGTGGTCACCGTGTCCTGCATTGCCGTGGCAGCTCGATGCATGCGAGTGCGCACCGACGGAGTCGGGTGGCAGACCGTGACCCCGTGTCTGGCATTTCTGCTTCCCCCGGTGCTGCTCGTGGCAGCAGGCATGGTGCGGCCTCTCTCACTGTTCCAGGACGCACCTGCATCCGTGATGTGTCATGAGAGCCGTGGGGTGCAGGTGTGTGTCCGTGACGAGCACCATGATTTGATCCCGCTCTATGAGCAGGCAGCGACTGCAGTCCTTGGGATTGTTCCGGCGCAGAACCGGCCACACAGAGAGGCTCTCGTCGAGTCCGGACTTCCCGCCCCGGCCGGAGCGTCGACGACTGACGTCGGCACGCCCACCGCCTTCGACTCGCGGGATCAGCTCCTGCAGAACGTCGGTGCGAACCTCGCTGAGAAATTGTCAGGTCGTGAGTCCTGCGCGACCTCGCAATCAGGCTTGGTGGATGAGCGTGCTGGGGCCCAGCGCGATGCCGCCATCGCTGTGGAGAGGACCATTCTTCGACTGGCTGGTCTTGGGTACGAGCAGGTTGCCAGCTCGCAGACCACTGCCCTCGACAGCGCAAACCTGACCGAATTCCAGAGATGGTATTCCGCCCATCAGACTGCCGTGCAGGAATGCTCCCTGTTGCCTGCAGACGTTGGGCATCTGTGAGGTGGCGGCGGTGACATTCCTCAGAGGTCGACATGCCCTCACGCTTCTGGCAGGTCCGGTCGTCTGTCTCCTCATTGGCCTCCTCACCTGGACACAGGTGTTCTCGCTGGCACCGGGAGACGTCTGGGATCGTCCGGTGTGTGCCGTGGAGGTCGTGGTACTCCTCGACACGGCTGTCCTTCTCTGGGGTGGATCCGCCAGCCTTGCGTGGATGGAGAGAGTCGCACCGCGACCCCTGCGGTTCTGCTACGCCTGCACCGCCGTGTGGACGTGTCTGTGTGCCATCGGGCTGCCGCTGCTCATGTGCCTCGTGCTGCGGACGTTGCCTCCCGATGCCCTACCAGGGTCGGAGAACGTCCTCGTTGACGGCATACCGACTCGGTTCCAACTGCCCTGGGGAGTGTTTGAGAGGTACTCGGTGGTGTGTCTGTTGTGCACGGGCATTGCACTCATGGCCACGGGGTTCGTCTCGCGGAGCTTCGGTCCGCTGCTGGGGCTGCTCTCATATGTCGTCATCGTTGTCGTGCAGTCCAACACCCTGCTGACGTTTCTGCCAGGTGGGTATCCCGGTGAGGCCGCAGCCATGACCGGTGAAGCTGCACTCACGATCAGTCCTGCTGCGATCGTGTGCGCAGTCACCGTAGCAATACTTGGTATTGCCGAATACACGTGGCGGGTTGGAGGGGTGAAAGCGCTGTCGTCTTGATCGGCGCCCCAGCAACCAGCAACTCGTCCGTCCCAGTGCCGCCCTGGCACCGTCGCCCCTGAGCCAATCGTTCCTGGGCCAATCGTTGCCGACAACCTGTCGACGAGCCGGGTCGGGTGACGATCGTGATTGACCGCCGATGTCAGGGGTATGTCAAGGGTTCTGTGGGGGCAGCTTCTCCTCAAGGACGTCGGTGGCAACCTTGTTGCCAGCGATGATGGCATTGGGCACACCTGCCCCGTTGACACCGGCTCCAGCCGCGAACAGCCCGGGAAGCCTGCTCAGGCCGGTACGCACGGCGTCGATGCGTTCGTGATGTAGTGGACCGGGCTGTGGCATGGCGGCGGTGAATCGGTGCACGAGGTGGTTGTGTGGATTCACCCGCAGCCCGATGCGTCCCAGCTCCTCCACCGAGGCGGCGCCGAGTTCCTCGTCGGACCACTGGTCGATGTTGATTCCGCGGTCTCGTCCGACATTGAGCCGCAGCAGATGTGTGTCGGCAGGGTGTCGGTCGGGCCACTTGTTGGTGAGGTTGACCACTTGACGGATGAGTGGCGACCAGGCCGAACCGACGAACCAGTCCACCGCCTCGGCGAGGGGATGCGTCGGACGGTCGATGCGCAGGACGACGGCAGCCACCGTCACTGCGCGCTCCCTCGACAGCGTCGAGGCGGTGTCAGGGGCAACCGAGCGCAGCAGTTCGGCACTCACGGCCGTCGGGGTGGCCAGCACCACGGAGTCTGCGGCCAGGGTGCGTTGCCCGGACTCGTCGGCCACCTCCAGCAGCCAGCGGCCTGACGTGCCCTGCTGTTCCCGACCATTCGCCGAGGCGGTCCTGTCCTCGGTACGGGTCACATCGTCTGTGTCCATCCCGCTTCGCGTGGCGTCCTGGGCGGTGGTGCCCCGGGCTGTGGCACCCCGTGCCGTGTCGCCCTGAGCAGTGGTGTCTTGAGCAGTGAGGCTCTGTGCAGTGGCGTCCTGAGGTGTCTCTCCCCGGGTCAGTGCCACGGCACGGGTACCCGTGAGTACGGTGACGTTGGCCGACAGGGCAGTGGTCAGCTCGCCCATGCCCTGACGCCAGGACCCCATGGTTGGTGTGCGCGGGGCCTTGGTGGGGTGTTTGGCGTGACGGCCCGGGTGCGATCCGTTCTCGCCGAGTCCCAGCTCCCGACGCACGGTCTCCTGCAGAATGGAGTCTCCCGAGGTCGCCGTCCGCACCAGGCCCGGCGAGACGCTTTCCAGTGCGAAGGCATTGATGTCCGCAGCGTGGATCGCCCCCACCAGGGGATCGACGATCGCCGTGGCAACCCCCTTGCCGAATCGTGCCCCGATGAACTCGCCCACGGTGACCCCGGCAGGCTGAGGGCGTGCCAGGACCGGTTCCAGACCAGCTCGCAGCAGGTCGGCCGGGGAGAGCACTCGGGAGGCGATGGTGGGGAACAGCTTGGTCGGCCCCACCGGCGTCACCCCGTCGGGCAGTGGCACGACTCCGTGCCGGCTGGACAGCAGTGAGGTTCCTTGGGTGGGGTGGATCATCGACTCGTCAAGACCGAGTTCGGTGATGAGTTTCTGGACTCCCGGAGCGCGCAGCGGCGCGGCTTCGGCACCCAGGTCGACGGCCTGGCCGTCCAGCCGAGCTGAGCGGACCTGTCCACCCAAACCGTCCGAGGCCTCGACCAGTGTCACCTGGCACCCAGATTTCTGCAGACTGTGTGCGGCGACGAGGCCACAGACCCCGCCTCCGACGACGATGACCCGGCGAGCATTCACGTCATCAAACGTACCCCAACCACGGCGCACAATCCTCCCGGGGGACGTGCCTGGTTCGAGGGTTCCTCCCACCGGCGAACTGCCGGTCTTTCGCAAGGATCGTCGGGGGCAAGTCATTGCCGAGTGGGCGACGGCGTACTACATTGGCTACCGATCGGTAACTTACCGTTCGGTAGGTATGTGAGTCACGCACCCGACCCTGCTGGGAGGCAGTACATGGTTTCGCACGGCGACGCCACACACGGCAAGGGGTCATCAACCCACCACCTGTCACGAGGGGACGCGTCCCAGCCGCGCAGCGCGGCAGAGCATGACGGGTCCGAGTCCATGCAGCAGGGGCAGTCAGGCTCCATGCCGTCGGATTCGGCGCAGTCTGGTCCGGTTCAGCCGACTGGTCCGGTTCAGCCGGATTCCGGGCAGCACGACGCAGCCACCTCGGCAGACGGCACCTGCCCGTTGTTCGCCGATCTGGCCCAGCAGTTCCCGGTGGACCAGCCCGCGTCCGACATGATCCAGATCCTCTCACCCGACGGGGTGCGCACCGATCGCGACGACCTCCCCGTGCACGTGAGTGACGCCCAGCTCGTCGACGCCTACGAGAAACTCGTCATGGCCCGGCGGCTCGACATCGAGGGTACGAACCTGCAACGACACGGGGAACTCGGCCTGTGGCCGCCCCTCATCGGCCAGGAGGCCACCCAGGTGGGTGCCTGGCTGGCCTTGGGCGGTGCGGACCAGGTCTTTCCCACCTATCGCGAGCAGGCCCTGGCCACTTGGATGGGCGTCGAGCTGTCCCAGGTGCTGGCCACCTGGCGGGGAACCGCACACTGCCCGTGGGACACCGTCGCCACGCACTTCTCGGCCTACCCGGTGATGATCGGCTCGGGCACCCTGCACGCCGTCGGCTACGCCATGGGCATCCAGCGTGACAAGGCCGCCGATCCGAGCGTGGACGCCGCCGTGCTGGACTTCCACGGCGACGGGGCGATGAGCGAGGGCGACACCAACGAGGCCTACGTCTTCGCCGCCGCCATGAAGGCCCCGGTGGTCTTCTGTGCGGTGAACAACCAGTGGGCGATCTCCGAACCGACCAGCGTGCAGGCGTCAACCTCGCTGTACCGACGCGGACTGGGATTCGGGATTCCCTCGGTGCAGGTGGACGGCAACGACGTCCTGGCGGTGGCAGCCGTCCTCTCGGCGGCCCTGGACCATGCCCGATCCGGCCGGGGACCGGTGATGGTGGAGACGTGGACCTATCGCACCGGAGCCCACACCACCACTGACGACCCGACCCGCTACCGCACTGCGCAGACCGACGAGTACTGGGCCGGTCTGGACCCGATCGTCCGGATGCAGAAGTATCTGCGCTCCCGGGAACTCATCGACGACGCCTGGCTCGCCGAACTCGACGAGCGGGCCGAGCAGTTCGGCGCCCAGGTGCGCGACGCCGTCCACCAGCCCGACCCGGACCCGGTGGCCCTGTTGGACGATGTCTACGCCGAACCCACCCCGGACGTGCGGGCCGATCAACGCGAACTCGCCGAGTGGCTGCAGGGAGGTCAGTGATGACGACGATTGCCAAGGCCCTCAATGCCGCGATGGCCGACGCCCTGGCGGCCGATCCGAAGGTGCTCGTCATGGGCGAGGACGTCGGCACCCTGGGTGGTGTGTTCCGCATCACCGACGGACTCAAGGAGCGGTTCGGCGGGCTGCGCGTCATCGACACCCCGTTGGCCGAGTCGGGCATCGTCGGCACGGCGATCGGCATGGCGATGCGCGGTTACCGCCCGGTGGCCGAGCTCCAGTTCGACGGGTTCACCGCCCCGGCCTTCGACCAGATCGTCTCGCAGCTGGCGCGCTACCGGGCCCGGGTGGGCGGCCGGTGGTCGCTGCCGGTGACCATCCGGGTGCCCTACGGTGGTGGGGTGGGATCCCCCGAACACCACTCGGAGTCGCCCGAGGGGTTCTACGCCTCGGTGCCCGGCCTCAAGGTCGTCACCTGCGCCACGCCCGACGACGCCTACTGGATGCTGCGACAGAGCATCGACTGCGATGACCCGGTGATCTTTTTCGAGCCCAAGCGGCGCTACTACGTCAAGGGTGAGATCTCCCCGGCGGCGTCGACGGGGCTGCACCAGGCCAGGGTGGTGCGCCCGGGGACCGACGCGACCCTGCTGTGCTACGGGCCGATGGTCGACACCTGCCTGGCTGCCGCCGAGGCTGGCGAGCAGGAGGGGATGAGTCTGGAGGTCGTCGACCTGCGCTCCGTCTCACCGATCGACATGGCCACCGTCGAGGAGTCGGTGCGATCCACCACCCGGGCGATCGTCGTGCAGGAGGCAGCCCGTACCCAGGGCATCGGCGCCGAGCTGTCCGCTCGCCTCACCGAGTCGCTCTACTACGTCATGGAGGCACCGGTGCTGCGGGTCACCAGTCCGACGACCCCCTACCCGCCGTCCCGGGTGGAGTCGAGTCATCTTCCCGACGTCGACCGCATCCTCGACGCCGTCGACCGATCACTTGCATACTGAATTCTGTCATTGTCAGGAGGCCAGGAGACACCGTGAAGACGTACACCATGCCCGACCCGGGCGAGGGACTCACCGAGGCCGAGGTCGTCTCGTGGCTGGTGAGCCCCGGCGACACCGTGAAGATCAACGACGTGCTGTGCGAGGTGGAGACCGCCAAGTCGATCGTCGAACTTCCCAGCCCGTTCGCCGGAACGGTGCACAGCCTTGCCGCAGACGAGGGCCAGACGGTGCCGGTGGGCGGAGCGCTCATCGTCATCGACGACGGCTCCGGTGCAGACGATTCCCACCCCGGTGACGGTGCCGACCAGGCAGGGACCGACGACGCGGGGAAGTCCGGTGGCAATGCGGCCACAGACGGTGAGGAGAAGCTGCTCGTCGGCCACATCCCGGCGGCCGAAGGTGGTCGACGACGTCGCCGTCGCGGGGCCGGAGCTGGGCAGCAGGCGAGTGCGGCGCGCGGTGCCACTCAGCAGACCACCCCTGATGAGCCTCCGGTTGCAGCTTCCGCGCACCAGGACGGCCTCACGCCACCTTCCGCCCCGGCCGGACAGGATCGGAGCGCCGTCTCCCCGCTACGAGACGCTGATCCCCAGGCGCACGGCACGGCGCCCCAACCCGATCCGTCGAATCCGCCACGCATGGACGCGAGCACCGGCCCAGAGCACGTGCTGGCCAAGCCCCCGGCTCGTCGGCTGGCCGCCGAGCTGGGTGTGGACCTCACCACCGTCACGGGTACCGGGCGGGACGGCGTCATCACCCGCACCGACGTCAAGCAGGCTGCGACCGATCGAGGGGTGACGGACTCGGCGCCCCAGCCATCTGACCAGCGAGGTGCGACCCGGTCGAGCTCGGACGGGCAGCCCCAGTCGGTCACCCCGGCCCAGACCAGCGGCGACGCCCAACTCTTCGCCCAGTCGTGGATCTCCCGGACCATGCTCGGCGGTGAGCCGACCGCACCGGGGGAACGGCGCGTCCCCATCCACGGGGTGCGCAAGGTGACCGCAGAAGCGGTCAAGACGTCCATGGACACCAAGGCACTCGTCACCGCCTTCCTCACCTGCGACGTCACCCCGACGATGGACCTCGTCGCCCGGCTACGAGCCGACCGCGCCTTCCGCGGGCTGCGAGTCTCCCCACTCACCGTGTGGTGCAAGGCCGTCACCCTGGCCATGCGTCGCACCCCCGTCGTCAACGCCAGCTGGGACGACGAGACTGGCCAGATCGTCCACCACGAGCAGGTGAACCTCGGCATTGCCGCCGCCACGCCACGTGGACTCATGGTTCCGGTGGTACGCGATGCCCAGGACATGACGATGCTCGACCTCGCCCAGGAGCTCACCCGTATCATCGCGGTGGCCAAGGAGGGCCGTCTGCAACCCGCCGACTACACCGGCGGCACCTTCTCCATCACCAATGTGGGGGTGTTCGGGCTCAATGCCGGCACCCCGGTCGTCAACCGCGACGAGTCCGCCATCCTCGTGCTCGGGTCGATCGATCGACGACCCTGGGTGGTGGGCACCGGAGACGACGAGCGGATCGTCCCGCGCTGGGTGACGACGATGAGCCTGGGATTCGACCACCGCCTCATCGACGGGGAACAAGGCTCGACCTTCCTGCACGACCTGGCAGAGATCCTCTCCGACCCGACCGCGGCGCTGCTGTACTGACCGGACTGGTGCCCGAAAAGCGCGGAGCAGGGCGAGGTGCGGCAGTGACGCGGTGAACGACCCGCGACGCGACGCAGCCATCTCGTCATCGTTTCGGTCTGGCCCAAGGAGATGCAGTGAATCCCACCAGCAACGCGAACCATCCACGGAACCATCGGCCAGACGCAGGCCGCACCCCAGATCCCGAGGCCTGGGCTCGCAGGGCACGTCTGGCCCATCGCACCCTCCGGCGGTACTTCCGAGCCGGTCGGGTGTTGCTGCACGAGGCCGTGCCATGTCGCCGCCAGGACCGACGGCACAGCTACGAGTGGCCGCATTCCCAGGTCACGGCCGCCGCCACCGACCTGGCCTGCGTCGGAATCGGCCTGGCCACTGCCCACGACGCTGGCCAGGAGACCTACTGGAGCCCGTTGCGGGGTGCCTACACATCACTGCCGCGCCCGCCGCACGGGGTGGGTGGACGCATCTACATCGACGACAACGCCTGGATGGCGCTCATCCACGTCCAACGAGTACTCGCTGGAATCGGCTCCGACAAGGACCTTCGTCGCGCCCAAGCCATCCATCGCTTCATCCAGCGCTCCCGGGACACCGATCCGAGTCATCCGGCTCCCGGCGGGGTGTTCTGGATGGCCCAGCCGATCTGGGCCACACTGCTCAGCCATTGCCGGTCGGGCGATGGCTCGGGCCGTGGGGATTCACGGTTGCGCGCTGCACCAGATGGGCGGTGTTCTGGGATGCGGGTTGGATCGGCGCTGTCCGGGGGCCTGTCTCGCGCGTCACACCTGCTCGGCGCGTCGGCCTCGGGCAACCACAGTCGCAACACGGTCTCCACCATGCCGCCGACCCAGCTGGCCCTGCGACTGCACCAGGTCACCGGGGAGGATCGTTTCCTGCGCGACGCCCGGCCCATCTACGAGTGGGCCAGGGAACACATGCTCAGCCCGGACGGTCTGTTCTGGGACAACATCGATCTGGCCGGGAACATCGACCCCACCTTCTGGAGCTACAACCAGGGGGTGCCGATCGGTGTGGAGGCCCTGGCCTGGCAGATCACCGGGTCTGTGGTGCACCGACGTCGCTTCGACGAGATCATCGAGGCGTCCCTGGCGTATTTTCGTCCCGAGGAGCCGGACGGGCCGTTCGACGGGCAGCCGATCTTCTTCAACGCCATCTTCCTCAAGAACCTGCTGTTGGCCTCGGCGATCATTCCCGATGACCGCGCCGTACGCATCACACAGTGTTACGCCGAACGCATGTGGCGCACCCGTTGCGACCAGGACTCGGGACTGTACCGACGCCCCAGCGCCGATCACACCGAGCTGCTGGAGCAGGCGGCGATGGTCCAGCTCTGCGCGGTGCTCGCGGCGGATCCGCGCTGCTGGACGTGGCTGTACTGACGGTCCGCTGGACGGCAGGTGTGCCCGCCCGCGGTGCTGGGGGAACCCGTTTTCCTGCCGTCGGCTCCGGAATGCCCGGCAGCGCTCGCCATCGTGCGGCATGGTGTCACTGGCTCGCGTTGATCCAGTACCGATCCACCCGAGCGGTGAGTCCACTGGTGATCTCGTAGCTGATCGTCTCGGCAGCTGTGGCCATGTCGTCGGCGGTGATCGTCTCGCCTGCCTGACTGCCGATGAGGACGGCCTCGTCGCCCACCTTGGTTCCGGCGTGCGGGCCGGCGTCGACCATGATCTGATCCATGCAGACCCGTCCGACCACCGGACAGCGCCGACCACCCAGCAGCACGACGCCCCGGTTGGAGAGCAGCCGGGGGAATCCGTCGGCATACCCCACCGGGATGGTGGCGATGGTCGTGCTTCGCTCGGCGGTCCAGGTGCGTCCGTACCCGATGTTGGTGCCGGGGGCCACCTGTTTGACGAATGACACCCAGCTGCGCCACGCGAGGGCAGGGCGCAGGTTGGCGCGCTGCAGGCTCGGATTGGGGTCGTAGCCGTAGGCGGCGATGCCGGTGCGCACCATCGTCGTCGCTCCCAGATCGTGGCCGAGGACGGCACCGGAGTTGGCCACGTGCACCTGGGCGATGGGTCCTCGGGACGTGGCGGTACGCTCCACGGCAGCCAGGAAGTCCTCGATCTGGTGGGTGGTGAAGTCCTCACCGTCAGGGGTGTCTGCCAGGGGAAGGTGCGTGAAGACTCCCTCGAGCTCGAGATTGGGCTCTCGGTCGACGAGGTCTGCCAGACGCAGCAATTCCTCGGCTGGCAGTCCGATGCGTCCCATGCCCGTGTCCACGCCGATGTGGACCTTGACGGTGCGAGCCAGACGGCGTGCGGACCGGCCGGTGGCCGCAATGTTCGTGTCGTCGGTGACGGTGAGCCGCATTCCCGACGTGACGGCGGCATCGAGGTCGTGTGGCAGGGCGGGGGAGAGCTTGAGGATTGGTCTGGTGATGCCGGCGGCGATGAGTTCCTGGCCCTCGGCGACGTTGGCGACGGCGAACCAGTCGGCGGCGTTGGTGCGTTGGGCCTCCAGGGCACACTGGCTGGCTCCGTGACCGTAGCCGTCACCCTTGACGGCGAACATCACCTGTCGCCCCCCGGCCTGCTCACGAACCTGCCCCAGATTGTGAACGATGGCTGCAAGGTCGACGACGGCTTGGGAGGGCGAGGGGCAGTACGGCATGGGTGTCATTGTCCCACTGGTTGCCCCCACGACGGGAACGACGCCTTGTCGGGGCTGGGATGTATCGGCACCCCGTACCTCTGTGTGGTGGGTTCATCGGGATGAACGATGCGTGGCTCTTGTCTGTGGTTATCGGTCTTGGGAGGGGCGGAAGGGGGAGTGTGGGAGGTTGTAGTCTCTTTTTCCGGTCCATCGGCGTAGGTATTTGGGTGAGAAGGCGGCGGGTGGCCAGAGGAGGTAGGGGGAGAGGTCTTCGAGTTCGGCGTAGTCGTGTCCGGTGACGAGAGTGCCTGGGTGTTGGGCTGAGGTGTACTGGTGGAAGGTGATGGGTCCGTCTCCGTAGATATGGAGGGTGGCAAATGTGGTTTCGGCGTGGGTTGGTGAGTTCACGGTGACGCGGAAGTAGGAGGGGTGTGAGTAGCCTTCGAGGGTGAGGTGGTGTCCTTGTTGGTAGTCGTATGAGGTGATGACGTAGACGTTGTCGCCGGGTCGTCCGATCCAGATGTTGCCGTCGAGGTTGATGGTTGTTTGTTTGTAGGTGACGAGGGGGCCGACGTTGGAGAGTTTGACTTTTCTGGTGAGTAGGAAGTCGATTATCGCTTCTTTGGATGGCATTGCCTTTTCCATTCCTTGGGGGTTTTCTTGAACATGATCTGATTTCCGCCCCCGGGGAGCTGTCCGAGGGTGTAGGCGGGGTCGTCGGAGTAGATCATGGGTTGTTCGCCTGTTGCCCCTTCGTAGAAGATTTTTCCTGGGGGCATGGTGAATTTGGTGATGTGCTCGCCGATGTGGACCTGCACGGTAGCCCAGTGGGAAGCCTGCGGGGTGATGCTGGTGGCTCAGCCCATCCGCCGGGACGGGAACTGCTCCTTGGCGTAGCGTGCGACCTGCCAGGTGGCCATGCCGTCGGTGCCGGCACCGATACCTCCACCGAGCAGCGGGATCTTCTTCATACCCATGACAGCCACCCGTTTGCCGGTGGCCAGGCTGCCCAAGGTCTCGACGACGTGGGTGGCCACGGTCTTCTCCAGCTCCGGATCACTCACCGGGGCGGTGGCCATCGCCATGGGGGTGCTGGGTATCTTCTCGTTCCGGATGAGTTCGTCCACGCTGTCCTGGGTGAGCAGGCAGGTGAAGATGGCGGTTCGCACCCGGGGGTCGTCGACGTCGTAACCGCGCAGGTGGGAAATCGCGGCGACCATACGTGCCTGCAGAGTGGCGAGGGCGCCCATGTTCGCCGGCAGAGCCACCGGAATGGTGACCCAGCCGCCCAGATTCGCCAGGAATCCCTGAGTCCCGGCCATCCCGATGTGGCTGCGCACCAAGGCGTCGATGGCGGCCTCGACCTCACCCTTGCGGTTCAGCGTCGCACCAGCAGCCTTGCGAGCTCCCGGTAGCGGCCCGGCACCGTCGATGGCGACGTCCATGATGGTGCGAAACACCGACAACGCCGCGTTCGGTGCCACGACGAGGGCCTTGGACAGGGCTTCGCCAGACTTGCTCATGGCCACGATCCTTCCTGAGACTCTCCTCCAGCCTATCGACGCCCGCAACCGGCGTGACGCAGCTGGGCGAAGACTGCACGACGGCCTCTCCCGGTGACCGTTGCCGCCACGTGGTGTGAGAGGGCCGGGGTGGCCTGAACCATGATGGGGTGTGGGGATGCGCGAATCTCGGCGCAGCTTCGGCCGCCGATGGCGTCATGCCTCGCTGTTCTGCCGAGGCTGGCTGCCTAGGCTGGAGTACATGGACCTTTTCGGTGACCCGGACCAGTGGCCTGACTCCGACCTGCTGTGTCTGACGGGGGTGCTGGGCCCGCATCTGGTGCTCGCCGCCCTGCACGAGGGCGTCTTTCCCATGCCGCTGGGTGACGACGCACCGCGTGAGTACCGCAGTGCCACGGCGTGGTGGTCGCCGCAACGTCGCGGCGTCCTGCCCTTGGACCGCCTCAGACTCTCCTCCAGCCTGCGCAAGACCACCAAGCATCGCACGACCACGGTGGACCAGGCCTTCGACCGGGTCATCGAGCGCTGCGCTGACCCGTCTCGACCGGGTGGCTGGATCGACTCGACGATCATCGACAGCTACACCGAATTGCACCACAACGGCTGGGCCCACTCGGTGGAGACGTGGGACGAGGACGGACGCCTCGTCGGTGGGCTGTACGGGGTGAGCGTCGGCGGGTTGTTCAGCGGCGAATCCATGTTCCACGACCCGGTGCATGGCCGGGACGCCTCCAAGACCGCGCTCATTCGGCTCGTCCTGGAGCTGGGGGAGAGCAGCCATGCTCCGACGGTCGATCAGGAGCCCTGCCGCGACGCCACATCACACACCCTGTCTGAACCGTCCGCGTCCGGTGAGTCGACCAGTGCCGCCCAGGCTGCCCCCTCCGGCTGCCCTGCCTCCGGGTGGCGGCCTGTGCTCGTCCACCCCACTGCACTGCTCGACGTGCAGTGGCTCACGCCGCATCTGGCCAGCCTGGGAGCAGTCGAGATCGATCGTGCCGAATACCTCCACCAGCTCGAGGGCGCCCTGGCCGCTCCCGGGCCGCGCTGGCGTACCGATCGTCTCACTGGCCCCCAGATGCTCACCGAGCTCGCACGGCGCGGCTAGACTCCTATCCATGATCGACCCCAAGCTGCTGCGCACAGATCCAGACGTCATCCGTCGTTCCCAGATCGCCCGGGGTGAGGACCCATCGGTGGTTGACGAGCTCATCACCGCCGACGAGACCCGCCGGCACGCGATCGCGACCCATGAGTCGGCCCGTGCCGAGCAGAAGGGTCTGGGCAAGAAAATCGCCCAGGCCAGGGGTGACGAGAAGGCCGCCCTGCTGGCCCGTACCAAGGAGCTCTCCACCCAGGTGGGCCAGCTCAAGGACGAGGCCGCCGCAGCCGAGGAACGATTCACCGAACTCGCCAAGACCGTGGGCAACATCGTCATCGACGGCGTGCCCGCTGGTGGTGAGGACGAGGGCGTCGTCATCGAGACGATCGGCACCCCGCGCGACTTCGCAGCCGAGGGATTCGAGCCCAAGGACCATCTGGAGATCGGCGAGGCGCTGCACGCCATCGACATGGAGCGGGGCACGAAGATCTCTGGGTCGCGGTTCTACGTGCTCACCGGCATTGGCGCACAGCTGGAGTTCGCCCTGCTCAATCTGGCCATGTCCAAGGCCGCCACGTGGGGATTCACCCCGATGATCCCCCCGGCGCTGGTCAAGCCGTCGGCCATGGAGGGCACCGGATTCCTCGGCCAGGCCGCCGACGACGTCTACTACCTGCCCAAGGACGAGCAGTACCTCGTCGGTACCTCCGAGGTGGCCCTGGCCGCCTTCCACTCCGGTGAGATCCTCGACGACGCCGAGCTGCCCAGGCAGTATGTGGCGTTCTCCCCGTGCTACCGACGCGAGGCCGGTTCCTACGGCAAGGACACCCGGGGCATCTTCCGCGTCCACTGGTTCGACAAGGTCGAGATGTTCGTCCACTGTCTGCCCGCCGATGCCGAGGCATGGCACGAGAAGCTGCTCGGATTCGAGAAGGAGTTCATCGAGGCCTTGGAGATCCCGTTCCAGGTGCTCGACGTGGCCTCCGGTGACCTGGGATTGTCCGCGGCACGCAAGTACGACTGCTACGGCTGGCTGCCGACCCAGAACCGCTACCGCGAGATCACCTCGACCTCCAACTGCACCACCTTCCAGGCCCGACGCCTGTCCATCCGCCACCGCGGCCCCGACGGTGTCGAGCCGCTGGCCACCCTCAATGGCACCCTGTGCGCCATGACCCGCATCATCATCATGGTGCTGGAGAACCATCAGCAGGCCGACGGCTCGGTGCGGGTGCCGCAGGCCCTGCGCCCCTTCCTGGGCGGTGCCGAGGTGCTGCGTCCCCAGAACTGAGGCCGGTGCGCACAGCAGGATCGATTCATGGGCGACGAGGTCGACGACTACTATCGCGAACTGCCCGACGGCACCATCAAGCAGCGCAACCCGTTCACCGGCACCCAGGTGTGGACGGTTCCGGGGCGGGGCGCCCGTCCGCTGGCCACCCCGGTGACCGATGCCCGCCCGCTGAATGCGGACGACCGGCTCACCAGCTGCGCGTTCTGCCCGTCCCGGCTGCGGCAGACCCCGCCGGAGAAGGCTCGTCTAGTTGCCGATGCGCAGGGGAGCTTCTTCGGGCATCGCCTGGTGAAGGACGTGCCGTCCTGGCAGCTGGACGACACGGTGGCGCAGTTTCGCCGTATTCCCAACCTCTTCGAGATCCTCCCGTGGAGCTACTGGCGCGTCAACCACGGGATGACGATGACCCCGCAGCAGCAGGAACGTCAGGAGACCTACCTGGCCCATCCCGACGGGCGGGCGCACGTCTGTGAGGTCCTTGACGCCGTTCTCGCCGCGAACGGTGCCAGCCTCAAGGCCGAGGACCTCACCGAACGTGAGCTCCGGGAACGGTCCGCACCGTTCTTCGCCGGTGGTCACGACGTCATCGTCGCCCGGCGTCACTACACCGACTCCGGGCAGACGACGGCAGACCTGGCCGGGTCGGGGAGTCTGTCGGTGGCCGACCATCGCGCCTTCATCGGCCTCACGGTGCATGCCATGGGTGACCTGTACGCCCAGAACCCGCAGGCCCGCTACGTCGTCGCCTTCCAGAACTGGCTCAAACCGGCTGGGGCGTCGTTCGACCACCTGCACAAGCAGCTCGTCGCCATCGACGAGCTGGGTACCAACAATCAGACCCTGCTTCCCAAGGTCGTGCTCAACCCGAACATCCACAACGAGTACGGGCCGGATTTCGCCGCAGCCCACGGACTGGTCCTGGCACGCAACGAGCACGCCGTGGCCACCGTCGGCTTCGGTCACCGATACCCCTCGGTGGAGATCTGGTCGACGAGCGCCCTGGACCAGCCGTGGCGCATGACACACGAGGAGATCGGTGCCGTGGCAGACCTGCTGCACGCCATGCACGTGGCGGTGGGCCCGCACGTGCCGTGCAACGAGGAGTGGCACCACCGCCCGGTCGGGGTCGGCGTGCCGGTGCCGTGGCGGGTCAACCTCAAGTTGCGGGTGTCGACCCTGGCCGGTTTCGAGGGTGGTACGAAGATCTACGTCAACACCATCTCGCCGGCCGCACTGGCGGCCCGTCTGCTGCCCGAGCTGTTCAGCGCCCGCAGTGCCGGCCGTATCGCGCCGATGGACCTGGGCGAGGAGTGCAAGATCCCGCGCGGGGTGCTCGCCTGCACACGGATGCGATGAACGGCTGGCGCTGTTTTCCGATGCTGCTCTCCGGCAGGCCAGGAGGGCATTCCTTCGGATCGGTCCTCCCGGGGCGTCATGTCGCAGTCGATGGGCCCGAACGATGGACTCGTGGCAGCGCGCTGACCTGCTCGCCGGCAGTCCCCGGCTCAGCCGAACCAGCGGTTGAGCTCGGCGGCGGTACCGTCGTCGTCGAAATCCGCGGTGACGGCGTCGGCGGCGGCTCGCACCTGTTCGAGGGCATCCCCCACGGCAACTCCCCGGCCGGCCCAGCGCAGCATCTCGATGTCGTTGTTGCCGTCACCGATGGCCAGCACCGAGCTTGCGAGGATTCCCAGCATGTCGCACGCCTCCTGCAGTCCGGAGGCCTTCGTCACCCCACGGGGAGCGATGTCGAGCCAGGCCGACCAGCCGACGAAATACGTCACCCCGGTCATCCCCAGCTGGTTCGCCAACTCGACGAAGACGTCGGGGGAGGCATCCGGGTCGCGCACGATGATGCGGGTCGCAGGGGTGGCCTTGAGCTCCTCGACCGGTTCCACGTGGATCTCACCGGCGAGCTCACCGTCGGGGAAGTGCTTGCTCACGCGAAAACCCACGCCCACCTCCTCCACGGCAATACGCGCCTGTGGATGGATCCGCAGCACCTCGTCGATGACGTGGGAGGGGTCGAAGGTGTGTCTGCTCACCACGCGCAGCGGATCGCTGTGTGCCAGCACCGACCCGTTCGACACGACGAGCAGACCTGCTGGAAGCCCCAGCTCCTCGTGCACGCCGATGGCCCCGGTCACTCCGCGTCCCGTCGCCAGGACGACGGGCACTCCCGCCTGGCACACTCGGTGGACGGCTTCCCTGACGGAATCTGGCAGACGCCCCTCGCGATCCACGATGGTGCCGTCAATGTCCAGGGCCACAAGCTGCGGGGAGAACGTCATGGGTTACAGATTGCCAGATTCACGTGAACGCGGAGTGAACAAGGCTGCATCGCCACGCGATGGGCGTGATCGTCTGATCGAGGATGCCTCATTGTGGTGGGGACACGGTGGTGACGTAGGCGGCATGGTCGGAGGAGCCGACACGTGCAACCGTGCAGTGAGTTGCCAGGAGCTGTGGCGTTGTGAGGACGTGATCGATCTGGGCTCGCCACTGGTCGGGGATTGATACCGGCCATGTGCCCTGTCGCTCTGTTCCGCACTGCTGAGCAGAGTCAACGAGCCGTCTGCGCTCATGGGCGAGAGCACCGTGGCGAAGTGTGGCGTTGAAGTCGCCGGCAATGACCAACGGTTGCTCGGAGTGCTCCCCGAAGGCAACGACGCGTTCCAGGTCTGATTTCCAGTCCGCGCGCAAACCGGGAAGTGGTGGTGCGGTGTGGATTCCCACAACTCTGGGCAATCGAGGATTGGTGAAGGCCAGCGACACGGTTCCGAACGACGTCACTGGCCCCGTCACCAGGTGGGCCGGGCCCAGACGGGAGCTCACGGCCATTGACGTCGGGGCCACGCCACCGGAGTAGGAGGAGGGTAGCCCGGTGTCCGGGGCCCCGTAGATGTGCCCATGGAAATCGCAGCCGCGAAGTACGTCAGCCACCTCGGTGTCGGAGGATTCAGGAAACACCATGATGTCGGGATCAAATCGTGTGACGAGCTCGGTCACGTCGCCCGAGGTGAGCTGTGTCCCCGTGTTGTAGACGATGATCGTCATCGGTCGGGTGATCGTGTGTTGCTGTGCTGCTGGCGGCGCCATCACCCCAGCCGGGAAGAGGATGAAGCACAACCCGCCCACGACCCACATGGATCCAGCCGCTGAGCCAGGCCAGGACCTGTGACGTAGAGCTGTGATCGTCATCACGAGTCCAACCACCGCGATGAGCGTTCCCAGAAGTGTTGGGAAGGCAATCAAGTGGGCGAGCAATGGAAGGGTGCTGGTGAGGCTCACCGCTGTCGTTTCCGGGAGGAGTGCGCACACGATCACGAACACGCCGACGGCGAATTTCAGGGTGTGTGAAAATGCCGGGACCTGCTGTGGCCTTGCGAGACGGTGAAACCTTTGGTGGGGTGTTCGGCCCTGCTCATGAGGAGACTCCATCAGGGGGCCATGAGCTTGTCATGCCGATGGTCATCCATGTGTCTCAAGGGTAGTGCCGGTGGCAACGCGTGGCCGTGGCGCAGTTGTGGTGCAAAGCTGTCCCGGCGGGCCTGGGGTGAAACACGGCTCGTTCCCACCCGTCTCCTCGGTTAAGCTTGCGAAGTGAATCCAGCAACGTACCTGGCCCTCGTCCTGGTGCTGGCCGTGGCTGCTCAATGGCTCGGCTGGCGACTCAAGCTGCCCGCGCTGCTCTTCCTGCTCATCATCGGTTTCGCACTCGGTCAGTGGGTCACCCCCGATGAGATGTTCGGTCAGAGTCTGCTCTTCGGCGGGGTGAACCTCGCTGTGGCCATCATCCTCTTCGAGGGATCGCTGTCCCTCAAGCTCCGGGAGGTGCGTGACCTCGGGAAACCCATCCTCAGACTGTGCTCGGTGACGGTCGTCATCGCATGGCTGCTCATGGCTCTTGCCGCGCATCTGCTCGGCATGGACATCCGGGTCGCCCTGCTGCTGGGGGCCCTGCTCGTCGTCACCGGCCCCACGGTGATCAACCCGATCCTGCGTCAGGTGCGCCCCACCAGACGGGTCTCGGCCCTGTTGCGCTGGGAGGGCATCGTCGTCGACCCCATCGGCGCGATCCTCGCCCTGCTGGTCTACCAGGCGATCACGTCCATCGGGGGCAACCACATCGGCCACGGGTTGGCCGTGCTGGGCTGGACGATGGTGGTCTCGGTGCTCGTCGCCTTCCCCATCGGCATGCTGCTCACCTTCATGCTGCGGCGCCTGCTCATCCCGGACTTCCTGCAGGGGGTCATCTTCGTCGCGGTGGCCTGTGGCACCGTCGTGGGTGCCAACCTCATCCAGGAGGAGTCCGGGCTCATGGCGGTGACCCTGCTCGGCATCTTCCTGGCCAACCAGAACCTCGAGCTGGACGTCGTCGTCGAGTTCAAGGAGCATTTGCAGATCCTGCTCGTCGGGGCGCTGTTCATCATGCTTGCCGGGCGCGTCAATCCCGACGAGATCGTCCGGGTGCTGCCAGTCGGGCTGGCCTTCGTCGCCATCTCGGTGCTGCTCATCCGCCCACTCTCGGTGTTCATCGGCCTGCACGGCACCGAGACGACCCGCCAGGAGCGGGTGCTCATGGCATTCATGGCCCCGCGAGGCATCGTCGCTGCCTCGGTGACCTCCGTCTTCGCCCTGGGTTTTTCCGACACCGCCGATTCCATCGCCCACCAGGCCGAACAGCTCATGGCCACCGATCCGCAGCGGGCTGCCGACCTTTCCTCCTTCGCCCAGAACCTCGCTGGGCTCTCCGACCAGGTGGACCAGTTGGTGCCGATCGTCTTCCTCATGATCGTGTGCACCGTGGCCATCTACGGCCTGGGGATCGGACGGCTGGCGGAGAGACTCGGCCTGGCCAGCGCCAAGCCTCGGGGCGTCATGTTCGCCGGATCGCCGCCCTGGGCCGTCGACGCGGCCAAGTTGTTGCGTTCCCTGGACGTGCCGACCCTCATCGTCACCCGTCGCAGCTACGACCTCTACACCGCCCGCAAGGCCGGTCTGCGCACCGTCGCCGCCGACTTCCTCAGCGAGTACGCGGTGGAGGAGATGGATCTGTCGGGCATCAACTACATGGTGGCGTGCACTCCCGACGACAACACCAACTCCATTGCCGCAGTGCAGTACCGACGTGTCCTGAGCCGGGCCAACGTCTTCCAGGTCAGACGTGCCGACGAGGGCCACCCCAAGGATCGCACCACGGGCACCGTCTCCACCCTCAAGGCCCGAACGGCGTTCAATCCGGGGCTCACCCATGCCGAGATGGAGCGGCACTGGCGTGAGGGCCAGCGGGTGCGTGCACTGCCCATCACCGAGCAGTTCGGCTGGGACCAGTTCACCCACTACGTGTCCGGAGCGGTCATCCTGTTCATCGTGCGTCCCGGATCGACGGTGGTGGCCACCGAGGACATGGGCAATCCGAAGATGGGCGACATCGTCGTCTACCTGGGACGTACCCCCAGGATCGACGAACTTCCCCGGGCCGATCGGGACGTCGAGGATGGGAAGGCCCGTCGTCGCGCCAAGGTGCACACCCTGCGCGAGTCAATGAGTACCTCATCGGCCGAGGAACAGGTGCGCGAACGGGCCAACGCCCGTGCTGACGCCGAGGGGCGTCAGCAGTCTGGGGGCAGTGCGCATCGTATCCCGCAGGAGCGTATCGAGCAGGACGCTTCGGGGCAACGAGGGACGGATGAGGAGACGCGGCAGCGTGCTTGGACCTCGAGCTCACACCTCGATTCCGAAGACATCATTGCTGGCACGGTCATCCCGGGAGAGCTGGACGAGCCGGATGGGTGACCCCAGAACCCTTGGTGAGGGCGCACGATCATCTGGAGGCCATTTTCTCGCTTGTTTGAAGGTCTGAGGCGGTTGGGCTGCTCAGCCCAGTTCCCCCACTTGGTCGCAGCGCTTCATGACGAGGAGATCGTGGGTGATGGCAAGCTTGGCCGCCCCTTGCGTGGTGGTCCACAGGTTGTCCATGGGGCTTCGGAGGTCTCCACGTTCAAATGCTCAATGGGTGTATCGGCAGTTTTTGCAAAAACGCCAAGGAATCCACAGAGCCAACAAGGAAATGCGAGAAAGAAGAATAATCCAAGAGTTCTATCACCGAATTCCCAAGATGAGAATTCCATGAATAAATTCCCAAGCCAATATGGTGAAGAACAACATGGAAACTGTCATGAAACTCATTCCACGGATGACATGCCTGTCGGTACGGTAGACGCATGTCCGGAGAGCACCGAGAACCCAGCCGGCAATGGAAGATGCAACCAAGGGGACTAGATAGGTGATTAATACCTACTTTCTGAGAGTCAATTGGTCCGGTATTTCATAGCGACCTGGAGATCGAGGAAAGATGTAGTAGACGATCATCAGGAGAACTCCACTCAGGGTCGCCACAACGGTACCCATCAGTCTGATTCTGCGCTTTCACCCTGCTGGATTCTCGCATTTGAGCACGGTTTTTGCCCATGTACCGGTAAACCATCCTGTCAGAGGGAAGGCAAGTGCATGGCGAAGAAGAATATGTCATATGACCAATTGTCCTTTGGCACCTCGAAGGTCACGTGGCGTAGCAAGAGGAAAAATACCCAGATGGTTCCGGTGATGGCGCCCACGGCAAGGCCTTCAACGGGGGAGCGATGGTATTGCTGTCCGGTTGTGTTTTTGTGGTGGTCATCGTTGTCTTCCTTGGAGGGGTTGGTGGTGTTAGGTCTTGGTCTGGCTGTCGCTGGCTGCTGAGTGGCTGTCTGGTAATAGGAGCGCCGTGGTCTCTGCGGTAGGAAGAGTTCCCTGAGATTAGTGTCACCGTTAAGAATCGTGCCCATGCGGCCGCATCTCACCGAAACAGTGCAGAGGATCAAGAATGAGAGGACAAGGATAGCCCCGTAATGCCGAAAACGTAAAACCACACTGCCACTGTTATGAAAAGTATGACCGCTGAAGCAATGCTCATACTAAAAGTAAAAGGAGCTTCACTTTTCTTGAGTCTGATTCCGATATCACTGAGGATCAGCCCGGCACAAGGAAAAACTGCCAGCGGAAGTGGGTGCACTGCTGCTTCCACGCTGATAAAATATATATGATCTGCAAACAGGAAAAACTCGGTCGAGAACATGAGCACGCCAGTGAAAGCTGCCATGGCAGCACCTATGATTTTGGTTTTGAGTCTCCTGTTTTTCGGGTCGTCGCACGCGTACACCTTCCGTTCCCACAATCCTGTGAGCCACCCAACCAGAGGGAAAATGAGCGACATGGTGAATAAAGACGGATACTCCTTGGAGCCTATCGCCTTTTGAGAACTGACGTAGGACATCACGAATACCGTATCCCAGATGGCTCCGACGATGGTGCCGATGATGAGGCCGTTGAGTGGTGCGTGATGGTGGTGTTGTTTGGTTGTGTTTTTGGTGGTGGTCATCGTGGTGCCTTGGTGTGGGGGTCGCAGGCGTCTCCTACGCCGTCGTGGTCGGTGTCGATTTGGTCTTGGTTGGCGATGGTGGGGCAGTTGTCTTGGTTGTCGGGCACGCCGTCGCCGTCTCGGGTGACGTGGATGGGGAAGGTGAGGGTGTCACTGGT
>OKJE01000155.1_pt1 | contig 27273 bp, 44 predicted proteins | sample 1610151 | NCBI WGS metagenome assembly OKJE01 (sample SAMN04436626, study PRJEB24849) | human gut metagenome | biome: human gut; feature: NICU; material: stool | host: Homo sapiens | place: USA: Saint Louis, MO | collected 2009-12-25 | reverse complement strand
GCGAAGGCGGCCGTACCGTTGGCGCGGGCGTTGTTGCTGAAGTTATCGCTTAATTGCGTTAGCAGGTGGCCTTCGGGCCACCAGAGCAGAAAAGAGCACTTCGGTGCTCTTTTTTTTTGTCTGAGGCCTGCGCAACCCGCCTTATCCACACTAATTCTGGGTTTGAAATAAAAATTATTCTCATTTAAGCTTTGATCATAAATTGATCGAGGTGAGCAGTAAATGTACGTTTGTTTGTGTAACGCCGTCAGTGACAAAACCCTCCGCGAGGCGGTTCGCCGCTATCAGCCTAAATCTATCCAGCAGCTGCGCCAGCTTGTCCCGGTTGGAAAGCAGTGCGGTAAGTGCATTCGCGTAGCGCGAGAAATCATGGAAGACGAGCTGCAAAACGTGCCGCTCTATAAAGAGATCGCCTGATCGTTCGCGCGTGCCGACTGTAATACCCACAGATTTGGTCGCGTTTTTTTGACTTCTTTTTATCCGCATCTACGCTCTAATTTAACTGGAAGCGGAGGAAGCAAAATGAAGGGCGACATTAAAATCATAAGCCATCTCAATAAATTGCTGGGAAATGAACTGGTTGCAATCAATCAGTACTTTCTTCATGCGCGAATGTTCAAAAACTGGGGCCTGATGCGCCTCAACGACACCGAGTACCATGAATCCATCGACGAGATGAAGCACGCCGATAAATATATCGAGCGTATTCTGTTTCTGGAGGGGATTCCCAATTTGCAGGATTTAGGCCGGTTGCGGATTGGCGAAGATGTTGAGGAGATGCTGCGCGCCGATCTTCAGCTGGAGCTGGAAGGGGCGAAGGACCTGCGCGAGGCGATCGCCTATGCGGATAAGGTGCATGACTACGTTAGCCGCGACATGATGATCGAAATTCTCGCGGATGAAGAGCACCATATCGACTGGATTGAAACCGAGCTGGATCTCATCAATAAGCTGGGCATCCAGAACTATCTGCAGGCGCAAATCCGGGAAAGAGACGAAGAGTAGACCCGCTGTGACATATCCCCTTATCGAGCCCGCTTGCGCTCTCTGATGGCGCAAGCGGGCTTAATCTCTTTTGCTTTCCCTACCAGACCTTGCCCGCCTTGCGCGCGCTTCGCTATTGCCGCCATAAAAATGCCACCAGAAAATAAGGTTAAAAACAGAACACGGGTTGCTTCCTGAGCAGATTTACGTATAATGCGCGGGCTTGCCAATATTAGCAGGCGCGATTCGAGCAGAATCGCAGGCGGCAGCATGTTAGGTCGCCTGACAATACTCCCAATTGTGGAGTTATATGCTGAACGATTACACTCTCCCATCAATCGTAATGGGTGCGAGTAGTAATTTTTTTCGTCTATAAAAAGTTTGGAGCTCTGGTCTCATGCAGAACCAAAGAATCCGTATCCGTCTTAAAGCGTTTGATCATCGTCTGATCGATCAATCAACCGCGGAAATCGTTGAGACCGCCAAGCGCACTGGTGCGCAGGTTCGTGGTCCGATCCCGCTGCCGACTCGCAAAGAGCGCTTCACCGTTCTGATCTCTCCGCACGTTAACAAAGATGCGCGCGATCAGTACGAAATCCGCACTCACAAGCGTCTGGTAGACATCGTTGAGCCAACTGAAAAAACCGTTGATGCTCTGATGCGTCTGGATCTGGCTGCCGGTGTAGACGTGCAGATCAGCCTGGGTTAATCAGGTCATCGAGCGATTGAGAGGTTGATACAATGATTGGTTTAGTCGGTAAAAAAGTGGGCATGACCCGCGTCTTCACTGAAGACGGCGTTTCAATCCCAGTAACCGTAATCGAAGTTGAAGCAAACCGCGTTACTCAGGTCAAAGGCCTGGAGAACGATGGTTACCAGGCAATCCAGGTTACCACCGGTGCGAAAAAAGCGAACCGTGTGACCAAACCTGAAGCTGGTCATTTTGCTAAAGCTGGCGTTGAAGCCGGCCGTGGTCTGTGGGAATTCCGCACCGCTGAAGGTGAAGAGTACTCAGTTGGCCAGAGCATCAGTGTTGAAATTTTCGCTGACGTTAAAAAAGTAGACGTAACCGGTACCTCTAAAGGTAAAGGTTTCGCAGGTACCGTTAAGCGCTGGAACTTCCGTACCCAGGACGCTACTCACGGTAACTCCCTTTCTCACCGCGTTCCGGGTTCTATCGGTCAGAACCAGACTCCGGGCAAAGTGTTCAAGGGCAAGAAAATGGCAGGTCAGCTGGGTAATGAGCGCGTAACCGTTCAGAGCCTGGATGTGGTACGTGTTGACGCTGAGCGCAACCTGCTGCTGGTGAAAGGTGCTGTCCCGGGTGCGACCGGTAGCGACCTGATCGTTAAACCAGCTGTGAAGGCGTAAGGGGATAGCAATGGAATTAGTACTGAAAGACGCGCAGAGCGCGCTGACTGTTTCCGAAACTACCTTCGGTCGTGATTTCAACGAAGCGCTGGTTCACCAGGTTGTTGTTGCTTACGCTGCAGGCGCCCGTCAGGGTACCCGCGCGCAGAAAACGCGTGCTGAAGTAACTGGTTCAGGCAAAAAGCCGTGGCGCCAGAAAGGCACCGGCCGTGCGCGTTCAGGTTCTGTAAAGAGCCCGATCTGGCGTTCAGGCGGCGTGACCTTCGCTGCACGTCCGCAGGACCACAGTCAAAAAGTTAACAAAAAGATGTACCGCGGCGCGCTGAAAAGCATCCTGTCCGAACTGGTACGTCAAGATCGTCTGATCGTTGTCGAGACGTTCTCTGTAGAAGCACCGAAAACCAAGCTGCTGGTACAGAAACTGAAAGACATGGCGCTGGAAGACGTGCTGATCATCACCGGTGAACTGGATGAGAATCTGTTCCTGGCTGCCCGCAACCTGTACAAGGTTGACGTGCGCGATGCAGCGGGTATCGACCCAGTTAGCCTGATCGCCTTCGACAAAGTCGTTATGACTGCTGATGCAGTTAAGCAAGTTGAGGAGATGCTGGCATGATCCGTGAAGAACGTCTGCTGAAAGTACTGCGCGCGCCGCACGTATCTGAAAAAGCGTCTGCTGCGATGGAAAAAACCAACACCATCGTTCTCAAAGTTGCTAAAGACGCGACCAAAGCAGAGATCGTTGCTGCTGTTGAAAAACTGTTCGAAGTAGAAGTTAAAGACGTGAACACCCTGGTTGTTAAAGGGAAAACTAAGCGTCACGGACAGCGTATCGGTCGTCGCAGCGACTGGAAAAAAGCTTACGTCACCCTGAAGGAAGGCCAGAATCTGGACTTCGTCGGCGGCGCTGAGTAAGTCGGAGGAGAAAGACAATGGCAGTTGTTAAATGTAAACCGACATCTCCGGGTCGTCGCCACGTCGTTAAAGTGGTAAACCCTGAGCTGCACAAGGGCAAACCTTTTGCCCCGCTGATCGAAAAGAACAGCAAATCCGGTGGTCGTAACAACAATGGTCGTATCACTACCCGTCATATCGGTGGTGGTCACAAGCAGGCTTACCGTATTGTTGACTTCAAACGCAACAAAGACGGTATCCCGGCAGTTGTTGAGCGTCTTGAGTACGATCCGAACCGTTCTGCGAACATCGCACTGGTTCTGTACAAAGACGGCGAGCGCCGTTATATCCTGGCCCCTAAAGGCCTGAAAGCCGGCGACCAGATTCAGTCTGGCGTTGATGCTGCGATCAAAGCAGGTAACACCCTGCCGATGCGTAACATCCCGGTGGGTTCTACTGTACACAACGTAGAAATGAAGCCGGGCAAAGGCGGTCAGATCGCTCGCTCTGCTGGCGCTTACGTGCAGATCGTTGCGCGTGAAGGCTCCTACGTTACCCTGCGTCTGCGTTCAGGCGAAATGCGTAAAATCGAAGCTGATTGCCGCGCAACCCTGGGCGAAGTCGGCAACGCTGAGCATATGCTGCGCGTGCTGGGTAAAGCTGGTGCAACTCGTTGGCGTGGTGTTCGTCCGACCGTTCGCGGTACCGCGATGAACCCAGTAGATCACCCGCACGGTGGTGGTGAAGGTCGTAACTTTGGTAAGCACCCGGTAACTCCGTGGGGCGTTCAGACCAAAGGTAAGAAGACCCGTAGCAACAAGCGTACTGATAAATTTATCGTACGTCGCCGTAGCAAATAATATTAGAGGATAAGCCATGCCACGTTCTCTCAAGAAAGGTCCTTTTATTGACCTGCACTTGCTGAAGAAGGTAGAGAAAGCGGTGGAAAGCGGAGACAAGAAGCCCCTGCGCACCTGGTCCCGTCGTTCAACGATCTTCCCTAACATGATCGGTTTGACCATCGCTGTCCATAATGGTCGTCAGCACGTTCCTGTCTTTGTTTCCGACGAAATGGTCGGCCACAAGCTGGGTGAATTTGCACCGACACGTACTTATCGCGGCCACGCTGCTGATAAGAAAGCCAAGAAGAAATAAGTAGGAGGAAGAGATGGAAACTATTGCTCAACATCGCCATGCTCGTTCTTCTGCTCAGAAGGTCCGCCTTGTTGCTGACCTGATTCGCGGTAAGAAAGTGTCGCAGGCTCTGGATATTCTGACCTACACCAACAAGAAAGCGGCTGTACTGGTTAAGAAGGTCCTGGAATCTGCCATTGCTAACGCCGAACACAACGATGGCGCTGATATCGACGATCTGAAAGTCGCGAAAATTTTCGTAGACGAAGGCCCGAGCATGAAGCGCATTATGCCGCGTGCTAAAGGTCGTGCAGATCGCATCCTGAAGCGCACCAGCCACATTACTGTGGTTGTGTCCGATCGCTGAGACTCTGGAGACTAGCAATGGGTCAGAAAGTACATCCTAATGGTATTCGCCTGGGTATTGTAAAACCATGGAACTCTACCTGGTTTGCGAACACCAAAGAATTCGCTGACAACCTGGACAGCGATTTTAAAGTTCGTCAGTTCCTGACTAAAGAACTGGCAAAAGCGTCTGTATCCCGCATCGTTATCGAGCGTCCGGCTAAGAGCATCCGTGTGACCATTCACACCGCTCGCCCGGGTATCGTTATCGGTAAAAAGGGTGAAGACGTAGAAAAACTGCGCACGGTCGTCGCGAACATCGCTGGCGTACCTGCACAGATCAATATCGCCGAAGTCCGTAAGCCGGAACTGGACGCGAAACTGGTTGCTGACAGCATCACTTCACAGCTGGAGCGTCGCGTGATGTTCCGTCGTGCGATGAAGCGTGCTGTTCAGAACGCCATGCGTCTGGGCGCTAAAGGTATCAAAGTTGAAGTTAGCGGCCGTCTGGGCGGAGCTGAGATCGCACGTACCGAATGGTACCGTGAAGGTCGCGTACCGCTGCACACTCTGCGTGCTGACATTGACTACAACACCTCTGAAGCGCACACCACTTATGGTGTAATCGGCGTTAAGGTATGGATCTTCAAAGGCGAGATCCTGGGTGGTATGGCTGCTGTTGAACAACCGGAACCGGCTGCTCAACCTAAAAAGCAGCAGCGTAAAGGCCGTAAGTAAGGAGAGTCGCTGATGTTACAACCAAAGCGTACAAAATTCCGTAAAGTGCACAAAGGCCGCAACCGCGGTCTGGCGCAGGGTACGGATGTTAGCTTCGGTACTTTCGGTCTGAAAGCTGTTGGCCGTGGTCGTCTGACTGCTCGTCAGATCGAAGCAGCACGTCGTGCTATGACCCGTGCAGTTAAGCGTCAAGGTAAGATCTGGATCCGTGTATTCCCGGACAAACCGATCACCGAGAAGCCGCTGGAAGTGCGTATGGGTAAAGGTAAGGGTAACGTGGAGTATTGGGTTGCCCTGATTCAGCCTGGTAAAGTCCTGTATGAAATGGACGGCGTACCAGAAGAGCTGGCCCGTGAAGCCTTCAAGCTGGCAGCAGCAAAACTGCCTATCAAAACCACCTTTGTTACTAAGACGGTGATGTAATGAAAGCAACAGAGCTGCGTGAAAAAAGCGTTGAAGAGCTGAACACTGAGCTGCTTAATCTGCTGCGTGAGCAGTTTAACCTGCGCATGCAGGCAGCATCCGGCCAACTGCAGCAGACCCATCTGCTGAAACAGGTTCGTCGTGATGTTGCACGCGTTAAGACTTTACTGACTGAGAAGGCGGGTGCGTAATGACCGATAAAATCCGTACTCTGCAAGGTCGTGTTGTTAGTGACAAAATGCAGAAATCTGCAGTTGTCGCTATCGAGCGTTTCGTGAAACACCCGATCTACGGTAAATTCATCAAGCGTACGACTAAGCTGCACATCCATGACGAGAACAACGAATGCGGTATTGGTGACGTGGTAGAAATCCGCGAAACCCGTCCGCTGTCCAAGACCAAATCCTGGACTCTGGTTCGCGTTATCGAGAAAGCCGTTCTGTAACAGGAACTGTTTTTTCTGAAGAAACCCTCTGCTTCGGCAGAGGGTTTTTTTTTGCGCCTAATCTCAATCCGGCGCGATCAGCTGCCAGCCACTTTATAATCGCCCCTGCCGTTAGCGCGGTGAAAAAAGAGACGATACTATCGTTCCTTCACTCACCGCAGCAAAAGGGCAGGGGATGCAACAGACACTGTTATTGAAGAATGCTGAAGTCGTGGTCTGTATGGATGATACGCGTCGGGAGATTCGCAACGGCAGCATCTATATCAAAGGCGATAAGATTGAGGCGGTAGGCGCAGCGGATGAGCTGCCGCAAAGCGCAGACGAGATTATCGATTTGCGCGGGCATATCGTGGTGCCGGGCCTGATCAATACCCACCATCATATGTATCAGAGCCTGACCCGCGTGGTGCCTTCGGTGCAAAACGGCGAGCTGTTTAACTGGCTAACGCACCTTTATCCCATCTGGCAGAAGCTGACGCCAGAGATGATACATGTCTCAACGCAAACGGCGATGGCCGAGCTGATGCTCTCCGGCTGCACCACAACCAGCGACCACCTTTACGTCTTTCCCAACGGCTGCCGACTCGACGACAGTATCGCCGCGGCGGCGGAGATGGGCATGCGCTTTCACGCCAGCCGCGGCAGCATGAGCGTCGGTCAAAAGCAGGGCGGCCTGCCGCCGGACAGCCTGGTAGAGAAAGAGTCAGCCATTCTGGAAGATACGCAGCGCGTGATTGAGCGCTATCACGATGACCGCCGCGGCGCCATGCTGCGTATCGTCGTTGCACCCTGTTCGCCTTTCTCTGTCAGCCGCGAGCTGATGAAGGAGTCTGCCACGCTGGCACGCCGCTATAAGGTCTCGATGCATACCCACCTGGCGGAGAACGACAGCGACATCCGCTACAGCCGTGAGAAGTTCAATATGACGCCGGCGCAGTACGTTGAAGATCTCGGCTGGGTTGGGCATGACGTCTGGCACGCGCACTGCGTAAAGCTTGACGATCGCGGCATCGCGCTGTTTGCGCGCACCGGAACCGGCGTGGCGCACTGCCCCTGCTCCAACATGCGCCTCGCCTCCGGTATCGCCCCGATACGGCATATGTGCGACGCGGGCGTCACTGTTGGCCTGGGTGTCGACGGCTCCGCCTCTAACGACAGTGCCAATATGATTGGCGAAGCGCGGCAGGCCATGCTGCTGCAGCGGGTCGGCTTTGGATCCGACGCGATGAGCGCGCGCCAGGCGCTGGAACTGGCGACGCGGGGTGGCGCAAAGGTGCTGAACCGCGACGACATCGGCGCCATTGCGCCTGGCATGCAGGCGGATCTGGCGGTCTTCAATCTCAACCAGCTGGGGCTGGCCGGGGCAGGGCACGATCCGGTCGCCGCGCTGGTCTTCTGCAATCCGGGGCAGGTGGCCTACAGCGTTATCAATGGAAAAGTGGTGGTGCGCAACGGGGAATTAACGGTTATCGACCTGCCAAACCTGCTTTATCGTCATAACCGGCTGGCCGCGCAGCTGATGGCTTAAAGCCGTTAAACAAGGGGACAATAGCGAGTGTCGAAAAATAAGGCAGATTACATTTGCTACTGCTGAGACTATTCCCTAGAATACGCCCTCCCTGTTATCAGGGAAAATAAGCGGCTCCATTGCTGAGCCGTTCATTTTTTCTACCCATCTGTGAGAACCGGTGTTATAATGCCGCGCCCTCAAATATGGGGCTTTCTAACGACCTGAAGTCTGGGTCCCGAAGTAGTAGTTGACATTAGCGGAGCACTAAAATGATCCAAGAACAGACTATGCTGAACGTCGCCGACAACTCCGGTGCACGTCGCGTAATGTGTATCAAGGTTCTGGGTGGCTCGCACCGTCGCTACGCAGGCGTCGGCGACATCATCAAAGTTACCATCAAGGAAGCAATTCCGCGTGGTAAGGTGAAAAAAGGTGATGTCCTGAAGGCGGTAGTGGTGCGCACCAGGAAGGGTGTTCGTCGCCCGGACGGTTCTGTCATTCGCTTCGATGGTAACGCATGCGTTATTTTGAACAATAACAGCGAGCAGCCAATCGGAACACGTATTTTTGGGCCGGTAACTCGTGAACTTCGTACTGAAAAGTTCATGAAAATTATCTCTCTGGCACCAGAAGTACTCTAAGGAGCGAACAATGGCAGCGAAAATCCGTCGTAACGACGAAGTTATCGTGCTGACCGGCAAAGATAAAGGTAAGCGCGGTAAAGTTAAGAATGTCCTGTCTTCTGGCAAGGTCATCGTTGAAGGCATCAACCTGGTTAAGAAACACCAGAAGCCGGTTCCGGCTCTGAACCAACCAGGTGGCATCGTTGAAAAAGAAGCCGCTATTCAGGTTTCCAACGTTGCGCTTTTCAATGCGGCAACCGGCAAGGCTGACCGTGTAGGCTTTAGATTCGAAGACGGCAAAAAAGTCCGTTTCTTCAAGTCTAACAGCGAAACTATCAAGTAATTTGGAGTAGTACGATGGCGAAACTGCATGATTACTACAAAGACGAAGTAGTCCAGAAACTCATGACAGAGTTTGGCTACACTTCTGTCATGCAAGTCCCTCGGGTCGAGAAGATCACCCTGAACATGGGTGTTGGTGAAGCGATCGCTGACAAGAAACTGCTGGAAAACGCAGCAGCTGACCTGGCAGCAATCTCCGGTCAAAAACCGCTGGTCACCAAAGCACGCAAATCAGTTGCAGGCTTCAAAATCCGTCAGGGCTATCCGATCGGCTGTAAAGTAACTCTGCGCGGCGAGCGCATGTGGGAGTTCTTTGAGCGTCTGATCACCATTGCTGTACCGCGTATCCGCGACTTCCGTGGTCTGTCCGCGAAGTCTTTCGACGGTCGTGGCAACTACAGCATGGGCGTTCGTGAGCAGATCATCTTCCCAGAAATCGACTACGACAAAGTCGATCGCGTTCGTGGTTTGGATATCACCATTACCACTACTGCGAAATCTGATGATGAAGGCCGTGCTCTGCTGACTGCCTTTGACTTCCCGTTCCGCAAGTAAGGTAGGGTTACTTAATGGCTAAGCAATCAATGAAAGCACGCGAAGTTAAGCGTGTGAAATTAGCAGACAAATTCTTCGCAAAACGCGCTGAACTGAAAGCGATCATTTCTGATGTGAACGCAACCGACGAAGATCGTTGGAACGCTGTTCTCAAGCTGCAGACTCTGCCGCGTGATTCCAGCCCGTCTCGTCAGCGTAACCGCTGCCGTCAAACAGGTCGTCCGCACGGTTTCCTGCGGAAGTTCGGGTTGAGCCGTATCAAGGTCCGTGAAGCCGCTATGCGCGGTGAAATCCCGGGTCTGAAAAAGGCTAGCTGGTAATTGTCACCAATTGAATCACGGGAGTAAAGACAGATGAGCATGCAAGATCCGATCGCGGATATGCTGACCCGTATCCGTAACGGTCAGGCCGCGAACAAAGCTGCGGTCACCATGCCTTCCTCCAAGCTGAAAGTGGCAATTGCCAACGTGCTGAAGGAAGAAGGTTATATTGAAGATTTCAAAATCGAAGGCGACATCAAGCCGGAACTGGAACTGACTCTTAAGTATTTCCAGGGCAAAGCTGTTGTAGAAAGCATTCAGCGTGTCAGCCGCCCAGGTCTGCGCATCTATAAGAAAAAAGATGAGCTGCCGAAAGTTATGGCGGGATTAGGTATTGCTGTTATTTCTACCTCTAAAGGTGTCATGACTGATCGTGCAGCACGCCAGGCTGGTCTTGGCGGCGAAATTATCTGCTACGTAGCGTAATCGGAGGAAACTATGTCTCGTGTTGCTAAAGCACCTGTCGTTGTTCCTGCCGGCGTAGAGGTAAAACTCGACGGTCAGGTAATTTCGATTAAAGGTAAAAACGGCGAGCTGACTCGTACTATCAATAATGCCGTAGAAGTTAAACATGCTGACAATGCACTGACCTTCGCTCCGCGCGACGGTTTTGCAAACGGCTGGGCACAGGCGGGTACCGCTCGTGCGCTGCTGAACGGCATGGTTATCGGTGTTACCGAAGGCTTCACTAAGAAGCTGCAGCTGGTTGGTGTTGGTTATCGTGCGGCCGTTAAAGGCAACGTGGTTAACCTGTCACTGGGTTTTTCTCACCCGGTTGATCATCAGCTGCCCGCGGGTATCTCTGCAGAATGTCCGACTCAGACTGAAATCGTGCTGAAAGGCGCTGATAAACAACTGATCGGCCAGGTTGCAGCTGACTTGCGCGCCTACCGTCGTCCTGAGCCTTACAAAGGCAAGGGTGTCCGTTACGCCGACGAAGTCGTGCGTATCAAAGAGGCTAAGAAGAAGTAAGGTAACACTATGGATAAGAAATCTGCTCGTATCCGTCGTGCGACCCGTGCACGTCGCAAGCTCAAAGAGCTGGGTGCTACTCGCCTGGTGGTACATCGTACCCCGCGTCACATTTACGCACAGGTGATCGCCCCGAACGGTTCCGAAGTTCTGGTTGCTGCTTCTACTGTAGAAAAAGCTATCTCTGAACAACTGAAGTACACCGGCAACAAAGATGCAGCTGCCGCAGTAGGTAAAGCTATTGCAGAGCGCGCTATCGAAAAAGGCATCAAAGATGTTTCTTTCGACCGTTCCGGTTTCCAATATCATGGTCGTGTCCAGGCACTGGCAGATGCTGCTCGTGAAGCTGGCCTTCAGTTCTAAGGTAGAGGTCTAGGATGTCACACATCGAGAAACAAGCTGGCGAACTGCAGGAAAAACTGATCGCGGTAAACCGTGTTTCTAAAACTGTGAAAGGTGGTCGTATCTTCTCCTTCACCGCACTGACTGTAGTGGGTGATGGTAACGGCCGCGTTGGTTTTGGTTACGGTAAAGCGCGTGAAGTTCCGGCAGCGATCCAGAAAGCGATGGAGAAAGCCCGTCGCAACATGATTAATGTCGCGCTGAACAACGGCACCCTGCAGCACCCGGTTAAAGGTGCTCACACAGGTTCCCGTGTGTTCATGCAGCCGGCTTCAGAAGGTACCGGTATCATCGCCGGTGGTGCAATGCGCGCCGTTCTGGAAGTCGCTGGAGTTCATAACGTTCTGGCTAAAGCCTATGGTTCTACCAACCCGATCAACGTGGTTCGTGCAACTATCGACGGCCTGGAAAATATGAATTCTCCAGAAATGGTCGCTGCCAAGCGTGGTAAATCCGTTGAAGAAATTCTGGGGTAATCACGATGGCTAAGACTATTAAAATCACTCAAACCCGTAGCTCAATCGGCCGCCTGCCTAAGCACAAAGCCACTCTGGTTGGTCTGGGTCTGCGTCGTATTGGCCACACCGTTGAGCGTGAAGACACGCCGGCAGTACGCGGTATGGTCAACGCGATCTCTTACATGCTGAAAGTAGAGGAGTAACAGATGCGTTTAAATACTCTGTCTCCGGCCGAAGGCTCCAAGCACGCTTCTAAGCGTCTGGGTCGTGGTATCGGTTCTGGCCTCGGCAAAACCGGTGGTCGTGGTCACAAAGGTCAGAACTCTCGTTCTGGCGGTGGCGTACGTCGCGGTTTCGAGGGTGGTCAGATGCCTCTGTACCGTCGTCTGCCGAAATTCGGCTTCACCTCGCGTAAATCATTCGTGACTGCAGAAGTGCGTCTGTCTGACCTGGCGAAAGTGGAAGGCGGTATCGTTGACCTGAGCACGCTGAAAGCAGCCAACATTATCGGTGTTCAGATTGAATTCGCGAAAGTGATTCTGTCTGGTGAAGTTTCTGCACCGGTAACGGTTCGCGGTCTGCGTGTCACCAAAGGTGCTCGTGCTGCAATCGAAGCTGCTGGCGGTAAAATCGAGGAATAAGTAGCAGATGGCTAAACAACCGGGATTAGATTTTCAAAGTGCCAAAGGCGGATTTGGTGAACTGAAACGCAGACTGCTGTTTGTAATCGGTGCACTGATTGTCTTCCGAATTGGCTCTTTTATTCCAATCCCCGGTATTGATGCCGCTGTACTTGCCAAACTGCTTGAGCAACAGCGTGGCACCATCATTGAAATGTTCAACATGTTCTCTGGTGGTGCTCTCAGCCGTGCTTCAATCTTCGCGCTGGGTATTATGCCGTATATTTCGGCCTCTATTATTATCCAGTTGCTGACGGTGGTTCATCCAGCGTTAGCGGAGATTAAGAAAGAAGGGGAGGCTGGCCGTCGTAAGATTAGCCAGTACACCCGCTACGGTACGTTGGTATTGGCGATATTTCAGTCAATCGGTATTGCTACCGGTTTACCGAATATGCCTGGAATGCAGGGCCTGGTGTTGAATCCAGGCTTTGCCTTCTACTTTACCGCTGTTGTAAGTCTGGTTACCGGGACGATGTTCCTGATGTGGCTGGGCGAACAGATTACTGAACGAGGTATCGGTAACGGTATTTCGATCATTATCTTCGCGGGTATTGTTGCGGGTCTTCCGCCGGCCATTGGCCATACCATCGAGCAAGCGCGGCAAGGCGACCTGCACTTCCTCCTGTTGCTGTTGGTTGCAGTTCTCGTATTTGCAGTGACCTTCTTCGTTGTTTTCGTTGAGCGTGGCCAGCGCCGCATTGTGGTGAACTATGCGAAACGTCAGCAAGGTCGTCGTGTATACGCTGCACAGAGCACACATTTACCGTTGAAAGTGAATATGGCGGGTGTTATTCCGGCTATTTTTGCTTCCAGCATTATCCTGTTCCCCGCGACGATAGCATCCTGGTTCGGGGGCGGTACCGGTTGGAACTGGCTGACAACAATTTCGCTGTATTTGCAGCCAGGACAGCCGCTATATGTGCTACTCTATGCGACTGCAATCATCTTCTTCTGCTTTTTCTACACGGCGTTGGTTTTCAACCCGCGCGAAACGGCAGATAACCTGAAGAAGTCTGGTGCATTCGTACCGGGAATTCGTCCGGGAGAGCAAACGGCGAAGTATATCGATAAAGTAATGACGCGTCTGACCTTAATCGGCGCACTGTACATTACTTTTATTTGCCTGATCCCGGAGTTCATGCGTGATGCGATGAAAGTTCCCTTCTACTTTGGCGGTACATCACTGCTCATCGTAGTGGTCGTCATCATGGACTTTATGGCTCAAGTGCAAACTCTGATGATGTCTAGTCAGTACGAGTCTGCATTGAAGAAAGCAAACCTGAAAGGCTACGGCCGTTAATTCAGGCGCTTGAGAAGTTACGGAGAGTAAAAATGAAAGTTCGTGCTTCCGTCAAGAAATTATGTCGTAACTGCAAAATCATCCGCCGCGACGGTGTCGTACGTGTGATTTGCAGCGCCGAGCCTAAGCATAAACAGCGCCAGGGCTGATTTTTTCACATATTTTTCTTGCAAAGTCGGGTTGAGCTGGCTAGATTAGCCAGCCAATCTTTTGTATGTCAATGCGTTTCCATTTGAGTATCCTGAAAACGGGCTTTTCAGCATGGGGCGCATTTATTTAATTATAGGAGTGCATAGTGGCCCGTATAGCAGGCATTAACATTCCTGATCATAAACACACCGTTATCGCATTAACTTCGATTTTCGGTATCGGCAAGACCCGTTCTAAAGCCATCTGTGCTGCAACGGGTATCGCTGAAGATGTTAAGATCAGTGAGCTGTCTGAAGAACAAATTGATCAGCTGCGTGATGCAGTTGGTAAATTCGTTGTTGAAGGTGATCTGCGCCGTGAAATCACCCTGAGCATCAAGCGTCTTATGGACCTTGGTTGCTACCGTGGTTTGCGCCATCGTCGTGGTCTGCCAGTACGCGGTCAGCGTACTAAGACCAATGCACGTACCCGTAAGGGTCCGCGCAAACCGATCAAGAAATAATCGGGGTGAGTAAATAATGGCAAAGGCACCAGTTCGTGCACGTAAGCGTGTAAGAAAGCAAGTCTCAGATGGCGTGGCTCATGTCCATGCTTCTTTTAACAACACCATCGTTACCATTACCGATCGTCAGGGTAACGCACTGGGTTGGGCAACCGCCGGTGGTTCCGGTTTCCGCGGTTCACGTAAATCTACTCCGTTTGCTGCTCAGGTCGCTGCAGAGCGCTGTGCAGAAGCCGTGAAAGATTACGGTATTAAGAACCTGGAAGTTATGGTTAAGGGTCCGGGTCCGGGTCGCGAATCAACTATTCGTGCTCTGAACGCCGCAGGTTTCCGCATCACTAATATTACTGATGTGACTCCGATCCCTCACAACGGTTGTCGTCCGCCGAAAAAACGTCGCGTATAACGCCGCGTTTTTAGGATAGTTGGAGAAAGAAAATGGCAAGATATTTGGGTCCTAAGCTCAAGCTGAGCCGTCGTGAGGGCACAGACCTTTTCCTGAAGTCTGGCGTTCGCGCGATTGATACCAAGTGTAAAATTGAACAAGCCCCTGGTCAGCATGGTGCGCGTAAACCGCGTCTGTCTGATTACGGCGGCCAGTTGCGTGAAAAACAAAAAGTTCGTCGTATCTACGGCGTTCTGGAACGTCAGTTCCGCAACTACTATAAAGAAGCAGCACGTCTGAAAGGCAACACCGGTGCAAACCTGTTAGCTCTGCTGGAAGGTCGTCTGGATAACGTAGTTTACCGTATGGGCTTCGGCGCCACTCGTGCAGAAGCACGCCAGCTGGTCAGCCACAAGTCTGTAATGGTTAACGGCCGCGTTGTTAACATCGCTTCTTATCAGGTATCTCCGAATGATGTCGTAAGCATCCGTGAGAAAGCCAAAAAGCAATCTCGCGTGAAGGCCGCTCTGGAGCTGGCTGAGCAGCGTGAAAAGCCAACCTGGCTGGAAGTTGATGCGACTAAGATGGAAGGTGTGTTCAAGCGTATTCCTGAGCGTACCGATCTGTCTGCGGACATTAACGAACACCTGATCGTCGAGCTTTACTCCAAGTAAAGCTTAGTACCAAAGAGAGGACACAATGCAGGGTTCTGTGACAGAGTTTCTAAAACCGCGCCTGGTAGATATCGAGCAAGTGAGTTCGACGCACGCCAAGGTGACCCTTGAGCCTTTAGAGCGTGGCTTTGGCCATACTCTTGGTAACGCACTGCGCCGTATTCTGCTTTCTTCCATGCCGGGTTGCGCGGTGACCGAGGTTGAAATTGATGGTGTACTGCATGAGTACAGCACCAAAGAGGGCGTACAGGAAGATATCCTGGAAATCCTGCTCAACCTGAAAGGGCTGGCGGTAAGAGTTCAGGGTAAAGATGAAGTCATTCTGACCCTGAATAAATCTGGCATTGGCCCTGTGACTGCAGCCGACATTACCCATGACGGTGATGTCGAAATCGTCAAGCCGCAGCACGTGATCTGTCACCTGACCGATGAGAACGCCGCTATCAGCATGCGTATCAAAGTTCAGCGTGGTCGTGGTTATGTGCCGGCTTCTGCCCGAATTCATTCGGAAGAAGATGAGCGCCCAATCGGCCGCCTGTTGGTCGACGCTTGCTACAGCCCTGTAGACCGTATCGCCTACAATGTTGAAGCAGCGCGTGTAGAACAGCGCACCGACCTGGACAAGCTGGTCATCGAAATGGAAACCAACGGCACAATCGATCCTGAAGAGGCGATTCGTCGTGCGGCGACCATCCTGGCAGAACAACTGGAAGCTTTTGTTGACTTACGTGATGTACGTCAGCCAGAAGTGAAGGAAGAGAAACCAGAATTCGATCCGATCCTGCTGCGCCCTGTTGACGATCTGGAATTGACTGTCCGCTCTGCTAACTGCCTTAAGGCAGAAGCTATCCACTACATCGGTGATCTGGTACAGCGTACCGAGGTTGAGCTGCTCAAAACGCCTAACCTGGGTAAAAAATCTCTTACCGAGATTAAAGATGTGCTCGCCTCACGTGGTCTTTCTCTGGGCATGCGCCTCGAGAACTGGCCGCCGGCAAGCATTGCTGATGAATAACCGGATCACAGGTTAAGGTTTCACTGAGAAGGATAAGGTCATGCGCCATCGTAAGAGTGGTCGTCAACTGAACCGCAACAGCAGCCATCGTCAGGCTATGTTCCGCAACATGGCCGGTTCTCTGGTTCGTCATGAGATCATCAAAACGACTCTGCCGAAAGCCAAAGAGCTGCGCCGCGTAGTTGAGCCGCTGATTACTCTTGCCAAGACCGACAGCGTAGCTAATCGTCGTCTGGCATTCGCCCGTACTCGTGATAACGAGATCGTGGCAAAACTGTTTAACGAGCTGGGCCCGCGTTTCGCGAGCCGTGCCGGTGGTTACACTCGCATTCTGAAGTGTGGCTTCCGTGCTGGTGACAACGCTCCGATGGCATACATCGAGCTGGTTGATCGTCCAGAAGCTCAAGCAGAAGCTGCCGCAGAGTAATCTGTAGCATCGTAAAAAACCCGCTTCGGCGGGTTTTTTATTGCCCAAAATTTATGCCGTCCGTTAAGCTCACTATTCTGGCTACATCAGGAGGCGTTAATGTGGTTAATTGATCAACTGGCTGAACAGCATATTCGCGCGGCGCAGGAAAAGGGTGAGCTCAGCAATCTGCCTGGAGAAGGCGCGCCCCTCGAGCTGGATGACGACAGTAACGTGCCGGCTGAATTACGCAGCGGCTACCGACTGCTGAAAAACGCCGGTTTTTTACCGCCAGAGCTGGAGATGCGGCGCGAAGCGCTGGAAATCAGCGACCTGCTGCGCAATCTCGACCCGGAAGACCAGCGCTATCGCGAGCAGAGCAAACGCCTGCTTGTGCTTGAGCTTCAGCTGCGCCAGGCGGGAATGAGCACCGCTTTTTTGCAGGGCGCCTACGGCGAAGCGATCCGTGGACGTCTGCTTAAGGAGGAGTAGTGTACCGTATCGGACAGCTGGCCAAACTGGCCAACGTTACCGTCGACACCATCCGTTTCTATGAGAAACAACAAATGATGGGGCACGAGATCCGAACTGAAGGCGGCTTTCGCCTCTACAGCGACAGCGATCTTCAGCGGCTTAAGTTTATTCGCGTGGGTCGGCAGATGGGTTTTGGGCTGGACGCTATCCGCGATCTTCTCTCGATCCGCGTCGATCCCGCGCATCATACCTGCGAGGAGTCAAAGGCGATTGTTCAGGCGCGTCTGAATGAAGTGAATACCCTTATCAGCGAACTGCAACATGTGCAGCGCTCGCTGCAGCGCTTATCCGACGCCTGCTGCGGCGCTGCCCACAGCAGCGACTGCTGCTCCATTCTTGAAGCGCTTGAGAAAGGGACGGAACCCCGGCCGGAACATGCGCACCGGCGGGATTGAATTTTGCGCAAAAGGGCCTATATTTATGCGGTTGAAATCAGGAGACAGTGATGAGTAAATATCAGCATACAAAAGGCGAGATCCGCGATAACGCAATCCAGGCTTTATTACACGATCCGCTGTTTCGCCAGCGTGTCGAAGCGAAGCAAAAAGGCAAAGGCAGCTATCGGCGTAAAGACAAACATGCAAAACGTGGCGGTTGGGAGGCCAGTGATAAGAAAAGCGCTTATCACTGGCCTTCTGCTTTCTGGGCATAAAAAAGCCGCCTCATGGGCGGCCAGGTTTAGATTTTGCCGTTCTGCTGCTTCAGCAAATCTCGAATTTCACTCAGCAGCACCTCTTCGTTAGAGGGTTTCGCTACCGGTTTTTCAACTTCTTTCTTCTTGTGCAGCTTATTCATCAGCTTGATGGCGACAAAGATAGCGAAAGCCACAATGATGAAGTCGAATACTGACTGAATAAATACGCCATATTCCATAATGACCGGCGGGGTAGCGCCTTCAGCAGGTTTTAGCACCCACTTGAACTGTTTGAAATCAACGCCGCCGATAAGCAGTCCCAGCGGCGGCATGATGATATTCGCCACCAGTGAAGAGACGATTTTGCCAAAGGCGGCACCAATAATCACACCGACGGCGAGATCGACCACGTTACCGCGCATTGCAAAATCACGAAACTCTTTGAAAAAACTCATACTTATCTCCTTTCCCTTGCCAATCGCTAAAGTCTAACAAACCTTACGGCAATTGCCATCTAAGCGGCGGCATTTGTTGCTATTGCGCCGCGGCCGCGCTTACAGGAAGAATGGGCTCGGCTGGAATAAACGCTCAACGTCAGGCACAAATTTTTTGTCGGTCAGGAACATAATGACGTGATCGCCTTGTTCAATGCGCAGGTTGTCTTTGGCGATAAGCACATCCTCGCCGCGCACTATCGCGCCGATAAGCGTACCCGGCGGCAGTTTAATGTCGTTGATCATGCGGCCGACCACGCGCGAGGTAGTTTCATCGCCGTGGGCGATCGCTTCGATCGCCTCAGCGATGCCGCGTCGTAAAGAGGAGACGCCTACTATATCCGCCTTGCGCACGTGGCCCAGCAGCGCAGAGATCGTTGCCTGCTGAGGCGAGATCGCAATATCGATCACGCTGCCCTGAACCAGATCGACATAGGCGCGACGCTGGATCAGCACCATTACTTTTTTTGCGCCCATCTTTTTCGCCAGCATTGCCGACATGATATTGGCTTCGTCGTCATTGGTGACCGCAATAAAAAGATCGACCTGATCGACATGCTCTTCCGCCAGCAGCTCTTGATCCGACGCGTCGCCGTAAAAAACGATGGTGTCCTGCAGCTGCTCCGCCAGCTCGGCGGCGCGGCGCGGATTGCGCTCGATCAGCTTCACGCTGTAATTTTTCTCCAGCCGCTGCGCCAGGCCGAAACCTATATTGCCCCCGCCTACCAGCATAATGCGCTTATAGGGTCTTTCCAGCCGCTGCATTTCACTCATCACCGCGCGGATATTCTTGCTGGCGGCGATAAAGAAGACCTCATCGCCCGCTTCGACGATGGTTGAGCCCTGCGGACGAATAGGGCGGTCCTGACGGAAAATAGCGGCGACGCGGGTATCGATATGCGGCATGTGCTCGCGCAGAATAGAGAGCGGATTGCCTACCAGCGGACCGCCATAATAGGCTTTAACCACGGCGAGGCTAACCAGGCCCTCAGCAAAATTGACCACCTGCAGCGCGCCAGGGTACTGGATCAGCCGGTAGATATTTTCGATCACTAACTGTTCGGGTGAAATTAGATGATCAATAGGTACCGCTTCGGGAATAAACAGCTTCTCAGCGTCGCGCAGATAATCCGCCGCGCGAATACGCGCGATGCGGTTAGGCGTGTTAAACAGCGAATAGGCTATCTGGCACGCCACCATATTGGTTTCGTCGGAGCTGGTAACCGCCACTAACATATCGGCATCTTCCGCGCCGGCTTCGCGTAAAATACGCGGATGCGACCCGTGCCCCTGAACGACGCGCAAATCAAACTTATCCTGCAGCTGACGTAAGCGGTCAGGATCGGTATCAACCACCGTTATGTCATTGTTCTCGCCGACCAGGTTCTCCGCCAGCGTGCCGCCAACCTGGCCGGCGCCCAGAATAATAATTTTCATTGCGTCTCGTGCTCTTCTGTTAGTGCGCTTTTATCAGCTTAGCGTAGAAAAAACCGTCTCCGCCGTCGATGGTCGGAAAGACCTGCAGCCCGCTTGTCTTGCCGCCCGGCAAGGCTTCGGCGCGCGCATCGGCGTGGCGCGATAAAAAGGCGGCGATCTGCGCGTCGTTCTCATCCGGCAGCACGGAACAGGTGGCATACAGCAGCACGCCGCCCGGTTTCAAATGCGGCCATACCGCATCGAGAATTTCGCGCTGCAGCGTAGCCAGCTCGGCAATGTCCCGGTCGCGACGCAGCCACTTGATATCGGGATGACGGCGAATAACGCCGGTGGCGGAGCAGGGAGCGTCCAGCAAAATACGGTCGAACTGACGCTCGCCACACCATGCCGCTGGGGTACGTCCGTCGCCCTGTTTGACCTCTGCCTGCATATTAAGGCGCTGCAGGTTCTCTTTAACGCGCGTCAGACGTTGCGCGTCGACATCGACCGCCAATACCCGCGCCCTGGGCGCTATTTCAAGAATATGCGTGGTTTTGCCGCCCGGCGCGGCGCAGAGATCGAGGATATCTTCGCCATCTTCAGGCGCCAGCAGCAGGGCGCAGCGCTGGGCGGAAAGATCCTGAACCGTAACCCAGCCCTCTGCGAAGCCTGGCAGCTGGCCGACCGGCGCAGGCGCCTCAAGCCGCAGCGCGTCAGGAGCCGTCTCGTCAGGCACGGCCACTTTTCCGCTGTCAGCCAGCAGCGCCAGCCAGCTATCGCGGCTGTGATGCTGGCGATTAACGCGTAGCCACATCGGCGGGCGCTGGTTATTGGCCTCGACGATCGGCTGCCAGTTTTCCGGCCACGCCTTTTGCAGTCTTTGCAGCAGCCAGCCTGGATGCAGATAGCGCTGCGGCGCCTGATCGACCTCTGCCATCAGCTCCGCCTGCTGACGCTGAAACTGACGCAGCACGCCGTTAATCAAACCCTTAAGGTTGGCGCGCTTCAGCACTTCAGCGCCGGCGACGGTTTCCGCCAGCGCAGCGTGAGCAGGTACGCGGGTATAGAGCAGCTGGTAGATGCCAACCATAATGAGATAGTGCAGTACGCGCTGTTTGCCGCCTAACGGGCGCGCCATCAGTTTTCCGATAACGGCTTCGAGCTGCGGCAGCGTGCGCAGCACGCCGAAGCAGAGCTCCTGCAGCAGCGCGCCATCTTTATCGGCCACTTTTTTCTGCGCGGCAGGCAGCACCGCGCTGAGCGATTCGCCCTTATCAATAACACGCTCAATAAGTTGCGCGGCAAGGCTTCGCAGATTCGTTGATTTAGTCATTCGCGTTACGTCATTAAACAAAAAGCCCGGACAGAGCCGGGCTGGAGTCAGGCTAAGACGCGGCCTGACGTGAACCACTCGCGACGCGAGTTCAGCAGATCCTGTGCCGACATCGCTTTTTTACCGGCGGGTTGCAGCAGCTGAAGATTCAATACGCCTTCAGCGGTAGCGACCTGAATGCCGTGCTTGTCGGCGGCAAGGATTTCGCCCGGCTGTTTCGCGACGTGGGGCAGCACGCTGGCCTGCCACACCTTCACCGGCTGATCTTCAATCAGGAAATAGCTGACCGGCCAGGGATTAAAGGCGCGAATAGCGCGCTCCAGCTGAGCGGCGGAGAGCTGCCAGTCAAGGCGGGCCTCCTCTTTGCTAAGCTTTTCGGCATAGTTAGCCTGCGCGTCATCCTGCTTCTCCGGCTGCGCGCGGCCGTCCGCCAGCTGAGACAACGTTTCCAGCAGTCCCTGCGGGCCGAGCTGCGCCAGCTTGTCATACAGCGTGGCGCTGGTGTCCTGCGCGGTAATCGGGCAGCTCAGCTTATACAGCATATCGCCGGTATCCAGGCCAACATCCATCTGCATGATGGTCACGCCGGTTTCGCTGTCGCCAGCCCAGAGCGCGCGCTGGATAGGCGCCGCGCCGCGCCAGCGTGGCAGCAGCGAGCCATGTACGTTGATGCAGCCGAGACGCGGCATTGCCAGCACCGCCTGCGGCAGAATAAGCCCGTAGGCGACAACCACCATCACATCCGCTTCTAAGTCGGCGACCAGCTGCTGATTCTCGGCGGGACGCAGCGATTTTGGCTGAAAGACAGGAATGTCGCGAGATTGCGCCAGCGTTTTCACCGGGCTGGGCGTCAGCTTATTGCCGCGGCCAGCGGGGCGATCGGGTTGGGTAAAGACGCCAACGACCTGATGCTCAGAAGCGAGCAGCGCGTCGAGATGACGCGCTGCAAAATCAGGTGTGCCAGCGAAGATGATTTTCAGCGGAGCAGACACGGTTATCTCTTCTTTGAACGTCAGGAAGGACGCGCGTTCTGGCGCGCCAGTTTTTCCAGCTTTTGCTTAATGCGCTGACGCTTGAGTGGCGACAGGTAATCAATAAACAGTTTGCCGTCGAGGTGATCGATCTCATGCTGAATGCAGATAGCGAGCAGGCCGTCGGTTTCCAGTTCGAAACTGTTGCCTTCGCGATCCAGCGCGCGCACTTTCACGCGTTCGGCACGCGGAACGAAAGCGCGCTGCTCAGGAATAGAGAGGCAGCCCTCTTCAATACCGGTTTCGCCGCTTTTCTCCAGCAGCTCCGGGTTAATCAAAACCAGACGTTCGTCGCGATTTTCCGACACGTCGATGACGATGATGCGACGATGAATATCCACCTGCGTTGCCGCCAGGCCGATACCCTCTTCGGCGTACATAGTTTCAAACATATCGTCGACGATGCGCTGAACTTCAGCGTTAACTTCTTTCACCGGCGCCGCGATTTTGCGGAGACGATCGTCAGGGAAATGTAATACCTGCAAAACTGACATAAATATCCAGATCTGTATGCGATTAAAAAAGATTATTGCTTCATATTGTAGACTTTTTGAGGCCTGATTGACAGCATTCACCCGCAGGAAGCGGTGCCTAAAGCAGGGAGCGAACATGGGAAATATCGAGCGCTATTTGCGGCTTGCCGCCGTAACCGGACTGACCGGAAAACGCTGGCTAGACATAGCGGAGGCGCTCGATGCAGGTGACGATGCGCCGCAGCTATTGAGGTCGGCCGGCCTGAGTGAGCAGCAGATTCATCAGTTTTCTCATCTTCCTGCGCGTCAGATAGCCGCGACCGAGGCGTGGCTTGCGGCCAGCGACGCCCACCACCTGATCACGGCCCTGGATAGCGCCTATCCCGCCGCATTACGTGAGATCCACCGCTTCCCGCCGCTGCTCTATATAAAAGGCGAGCCCGCCTTGCTCTCTTCCATGCAGCTGGCGGTGGTGGGTAGCCGTAACTGTTCGCACTACGGGCGGCGGTGGGGCGAATGGTTTAGCCAGCAGCTGGCGCTGAGTGACCTGACCATTACCAGCGGACTGGCGCGCGGCATAGACGGCATCGCGCACCGCGCGGCGCTGGCGGTGCAGGGGAAAACCGTAGCGGTACTGGGCAGTGGCCTGCAGCATCTCTATCCAAAACATCATGGTGCGCTGGCGGAGGAGATCGTGGAAAAAGGCGGCGCCCTGGTTTCCGAGTTTTCACTGGCCACGCCGCCGCATGCGCTTAACTTTCCGCGACGTAACCGCATTATTAGCGGGCTAAGCCGCGGCGTGCTGGTGGTGGAGGCGACGCTTAAAAGCGGTTCGCTGGTAACCGCGCGCTATGCGCTGGAGCAGAATCGTAATGTCTACGCCTTGCCGGGCGCGCTGGGCAACCCCGGCAGCGAAGGCACCCACTGGCTTATTCAGCAGGGCGCGCTGCTGGTGGCCCAACCCGGCGACATCGTAGAAGATCTTCGCGCTGCGCTTAACTGGCTACCTTTTACACAGCCGGAAGTAATATATTCTGAGGACAGCGGTGATGTGGCATTGCCATTTGCTGAGGTGTTGGCTAACGTAGGTGATGAGGTTACACCTGTTGACGTCGTCGCTGAACGTGCCGGCCAACCTGTGCCAGTGATTGCAGCCCAACTGCTGGAGCTGGAGTTAGCAGGATGGATCGCAGCTGTACCCGGCGGCTATGTCCGATTGAGGAGGGCATGCCATGTTCGACGTACTAATGTACTTGTTTGAGACATATATCCACAACGAAGCAGAAATGCAGGTTGATCAGGATACATTAACTGATGACTTAACCGATGCCGGTTTTCATCGTGAAGATATCTACAATGCGTTGAACTGGTTAGAAAAGCTGGCAGATTATCAGGAAGGTTTAGTCGATCCGATTCTGTTAGCCAACGATCCGCTTTCAATGCGCATCTACACGGAAGAAGAAGGCCAGCGTTTAGATGCCGAATGTCGTGGTTTCCTGCTGTTCCTTGAGCAAATTCAGGTGCTCAATATGGAAACGCGTGAAATGGTCATCGAACGAGTCATGGCGCTCGATACGCTCGAGTTCGATCTGGAAGATCTCAAATGGGTGGTGCTGATGGTGTTGTTCAATCTTCCGGGATGCGAAAACGCCTATCAGCAAATGGAAGAACTGTTATTCGACGTCAATGAAGGCATGCTGCATTAATTATCGGTTATGCAGCCATCGTTATGAGCAAATCAGCACTCTTCACCGTGCGTAAACAGGATCCCTGCCCCGCCTGCGGGGCAGATCTCGTTATCCGCAGCGGTAAACACGGCGCCTTTTTAGGCTGTTCAAACTATCCAGCCTGCGACTATATCCGGCCGCTAAAAAATCAGGCTGACGGTCATATCGTCAAGGTGCTCGAAGGGCACGCCTGCCCGCAGTGCGGCGCAGATAAAGCGTTGCGTCAGGGACGCTACGGCATGTTCATCGGCTGTAGCCACTATCCCGAATGCGACTATAGCGAAGCGATAGATAAACCGGATGAAACCCTTATTGCCTGCCCGCAGTGTCTGGAAGGCAAACTGGTACAGCGTCGTTCGCGTTACGGCAAGACTTTCCACGCCTGTAACCGCTATCCGGCCTGCCAGTTCGCCGTCAATGCAACGCCAGTCGCAGGTATATGCCCGCACTGCGCTTTTCCGCTGCTGGTAGAGAAGAAAACCGCGCAGGGCGTTAAACGCTTTTGCGCCAGTAAAAGTTGCGGCAAGGCCGCCGCATCAGAGAATTAAGATAATATCATGCAAAACCACACTTTTTCCGGTTCGCTGGATGCCTGCGTTGAGCAGCTGCGCCAGCAGGCCGTTATTGCTTATCCAACCGAAGCCGTATTTGGTCTGGGCTGCGACCCAGACAGCGAAAGCGCCGTCATGGCGCTGCTGGCATTAAAACAGCGTCCCGTTGAGAAAGGATTGATCCTCATCGCCGCCGATTATGCTCAGCTTGAACCCTATATCTCCGACCGTGAGCTGTCCGTCGAGCAGCGCGAACGCATGTTCGCTCACTGGCCGGGCCCGGTAACCTTTGTTGTGCCTGCCACGCCGCAAACGCCGCGCTGGCTGACGGGGCGTTTCGATTCGCTGGCCATCCGCGTAAGCGATCATCCAGACGTACAGGCCCTGTGCCGCGCCTTCGGCAAGCCGCTGGTATCGACCAGCGCTAACCTGTCGGGCGAAGCGCCTTGTCGCACGGTCGAAGCGGTCAGGGCGCAATTTGGCTCTGCCTTTCCCGTACTGGTGGGCGAAACCGGCGGCCGACAGAATCCGTCGGAAATTCGCGATGTTTTAACCGGCAATCTTATTCGTCAGGGCTAATTCATGGATCAGTTTGCGGTATTCGGCAATCCCATCAGCCACAGTAAATCGCCTTTGATCCACCAGGCGTTTGCGGAGCAGACCGGGATTGCGCATCGTTATGGCCGGGTCTGCGCGCCGCTTGAAGCATTTCCCGAGACTATCGCTGCCTTTTTCGCCCATGGCGGACGCGGCGCGAACGTCACGCTGCCTTTTAAGCAGCAGGCCTGCGAGTTTGCCGACGAGCTGAGTGAGCGAGCGGCGCTCTCCGGCGCTGTTAATACCCTGAAAAAGCGCAGCGACGGGCGGATCCTGGGCGACAATACCGACGGTATTGGTTTGCTGAGCGATCTGGAACGTCTTGCGTTGATCCGCCCGGGCGATCGCATTTTGCTGGTGGGGGCTGGCGGCGCGGCGCGCGGCGTCATTCTGCCGCTGCTTTCCGCCGGCTGCGCGGTGACGATTGTTAATCGTACCCAGGCTCGTGCGGAGGAGCTGGCGCAGCTTTTCCGCCAGAGCGGCGAGATCGACGCCTGCCGCTTTGATCAGCTGACCGGACGGACCTTCAATCTTATCGTGAATGCGACCTCGAGCGGCGTAAGCGGCGAAGTGCCGCCGCTGCCAGCTTCGCTGATTGATGCGCAGGTACGCTGCTACGACATGTTTTATCAGGCGGGCGCGACGCCGTTTTTGCACTGGTGCGAGCAGCATGGCGCGCAGCAGCGCGCCGATGGTCTGGGCATGCTGGTGGGGCAGGCCGCGCACGCATTTCAGCTGTGGCACGGCGTCCTGCCGGAGATCGCCCCCGTTATCGCACAGCTTAAACAGGCGATGCAGCCATGAATCAGGCGATTCAGTTTCCCGATCGCGAAGAGTGGAACGCGGATAAAGCAGCCGTCTGCTTTCCGGCGCTGGTTAACGGCATGATGCTGACCTGCGCGATCTCTGCCGAAGCCCTTTCACAGCGCTTCGGTCAGGGAGAAGCAATGGCCTTATTTACCGCGCATCGCTGGGATTTGGAAGATGAGGCGGAAGCGGCCATTGCTAATCAGGCATTTGACGATCAGGAGTGGGTCTGGCTCGCCTCTGCCAGATAGTCATCCTTCCAGCGAACATAGTTGTTGGCGGAGTAAAGTAGGCCCGCAATCTCCTGCTCGCTTAGCGGGCGCACCTGCCTGACCGGGCTACCCAGATAAAGGTAGCCGCTCTCCAGGCGCTTGCCCGGCGGCACCAGGCTGCCAGCGCCAATCATCACATCATCTTCAATAATGGCGCCGTCCAGCACGATTGATCCCATCCCCACCAGTACGCGATCGCCGATAGTGCAGGCGTGCAGCATCGCTTTATGGCCGACGGTTACGTCCGCGCCAATGGTCAGAGGAAATCCCTGCGGGTTGCTGGCGGACTTATGGGTTACGTGCAGCACGCTGCCATCCTGTATGTTGGTGCGCGCGCCGATGCGTACCTGATTCACGTCGCCGCGTATCGCGACCAGCGGCCAGATGCTGGCATCGTCTCCTAGCGTAACGTCTCCAACCACTACGCTAGAGGCGTCAACCATGACGCGCTGCCCACACTGCGGATAACTCTCTTTATAACGTCGTAGAGCTGACATCTGCTTTCTCCTTATAGATTCGGCTACAGACTGGAGCGGATCGCGGGGCCAGACAAGCGTAAAAGGCCTGCGATCGTTGAAGATCTCTTCAATAAGTGTGTTTTATCGCCATACGGAAAAAAAGATCGAAAAAAGGGTTGTGCAATAAAATCGGATCCCTATAATGCGCCTCCACTGACACGGCACAACGGCTTACGAAATGCGGTGTTCAGGAGAGCCGGGTTACCGGGTCGCCGGATGAAATCACTGAAAAAAGTGGTTGACTCCGAAGGAGAGTAG
>OKJE01000152.1_pt1 | contig 27534 bp, 28 predicted proteins | sample 1610151 | NCBI WGS metagenome assembly OKJE01 (sample SAMN04436626, study PRJEB24849) | human gut metagenome | biome: human gut; feature: NICU; material: stool | host: Homo sapiens | place: USA: Saint Louis, MO | collected 2009-12-25 | reverse complement strand
AAAGATGGCGGTAATCCACAAAGCGCTGGATGAATGCAGCGCAGAGCATCCGGTATTTTATGAAGATGAAGTGGATATCCACCTTAATCCTAAAATCGGTGCGGACTGGCAGTTGCGCGGACAGCAGAAACGGGTAGTGACGCCGGGGCAGAACGAAAAATACTATCTGGCCGGCGCACTGCACAGTGGCACGGGTAAAGTCAGCTACGTGGGCGGCAACAGCAAAAGTTCAGCGCTGTTTATCGCTCTGCTGAAGCACCTGAAAGCCACTTACCGGCGGGCGAAAACAATCACGCTGATCGTTGATAACTACATTATCCATAAAAGCCGCGAAACACAGCGCTGGTTGAAAGCAAATCCCAAGTTCAGGGTAATTTACCAGCCGGTTTACTCGCCGTGGGTGAATCATGTGGAACGGCTATGGCAGGCACTTCATGACACGATAACCCGTAATCATCAGTGCCGCTCAATGTGGCAGTTACTGAAAAAGGTCCGCCATTTTATGGAAACCGCCAGCCCATTCCCCGGAGGAAAACATGGTCAGGCAAAAGTGTAGCGGTATTAGGCGCAGCTATTTAGTATGTCGGCCAATTCGCCACTTTCCACGAGGAATAGGGCCCATTCCTCTGACCTGTTCCCGATCGGGATTATTTTTGTTAGTTAAGACGCCAGAATAGCCCTTCTCGATAAGTTTGCCGTCTTTAAAGAGTTCGCCTGTACTTTGCTTATAAGTCCAGTGTGCCATAGTGATTTCCTTATGCGGTTCTGCGTTCTTTCCAGCTGTCAGTGTGTTGGATGTTGCCATCTACATAGTTCCAGGTTATTTTCTGGTAGCGCAGGCCAATGTGCTCAATATGTCCGTGCTTCTCGAGGTCTCGCTCCTTGATATCAAACATGATGGGCACAATGTGGCATATTTTTACGCTCTCGAGTACAGCATTGAAATATTCTTCTTCGATGCCATTGTAGTTGATGCGGTAATACCTGAAGATGGCTTTTTTCAGCGTTCTGCCCGTTGTTATAGCGCGGTAAAGCAGAGGCGAAGAGCGATCTATTTCTTTTTCGAATGTATATGCCTCATGCTGGCGCATTGCAGTCGTTGCCGCCGTTAAATCATCAGTAGGTATAAATACATCATGTTGCATACCTACAAGTTCAATGCTGCCCTCACGTCCATTAACGTCTACGCCACCTCTGACCAGCTTATTCTCTTCATCATAAAGCCACAGATAAACGGGTATTGCCATAACCTGAACTCCCTTTCTGGTGAATAAACCTCCTGAATGTACACGTCAGTCAGTTGTCAGAATTGACCAGAATCAAGTAATGGCGATTATATGCACAGTAAATGAGTAACAATTAAGACTGACATCCCGATGAGATATGTTGAGAGCCATCGTTAATAGATCGATAAGCCTGCGCGACAAGGCCGTGATCAGTCAGGTGTAGAGTACGAAAAAGCGCCCAGAACAGGAAAATGAACGCGAGTAATTTAATAGATCTTCGTAATGTTGAGGTAACCCACTCTTTAAAAACAGCGGACAGACTTATCTTCCTGCTAACAGCATTGTAAGTGGTAATAACGGCACTAAAGAGTGGAATGCTGATTAGCGTATTGATTAAAATAGCAAAGTAACTCCTTAGCGATTCCCAGACTTCCTGATCGGGCTCACCCAAAATAAAGTATGTAAACTTATCAGCGCGTTGAAAGTCGAAAAAACCGGTAAGATAGTTAACCAGGCCTTCATAAGGAACTGATAGCGCAACCAGTACCATAGTGACAGCAAACAGCGCTAGCTTGATAAATAAACTAAGGACACACTTTTCCATAGGTGATGACCTCAATATCCGCCTGCCGGAACCGGGCCTGCCATTAGCTTCATTCCACAAGCGCCACGGTTGCGGTAAGCACCATCACCAGAGAATGCTAAAAAGGTGCCTACGCCAGGAAAAGATAAGGGAGAGTAATACGCATCGTTGATGACAAACTTTCCATGTAAAGCCATAACTCACCACTAATATATGCGATTAAAAAATCACCATACTGCAACCGGCTGCATAATTATTTGATTCAAAGCAAAGTAAGCTTTCAGGAAGCAAAGCCTGCCAGAACATTAATCTACTGTCTGATGCTGGATAAATAGCAACTTTATCGCTAACAACTATTCCCAAATTAAGCATGGCTACTCTTCATGATGCTTGTGCTGCCTGGAGCTGAAACTATTTTAGCTTTCATTTTTAATCTTTCGTCTATTTGTAAAAGTGTATATAGCACAATAAATTAACCAAAGTATCTCAAAGCAACCAGTTAATTAATACGCCACTCATCGTGATTTCAATCACGTTCTGGCTAACGCTGTAACCATAAAATTATATTGATTTGATATTTATCAAAAACTGAGGTAACACTGAAATGTAGCGTTAAGGTTTTTAGCAAATGTACTTCTAAGCATATCTATTAGTGCATATTTTTAGCTGAAAATGATTGCAGCGCTGGCACTTGAGCATTACTCTATTCACCAGGTAATACCAGCAACACCAGGAATCTCACCTCTATTTATTTCTGGGAAATACATATCAGCTACCATACTAAAACCTGTTTGCAAATTGACGCATTAATAAATGGATTGCTATTGAGCTTAAATAATAAATAGATATAAATGAACTATGGCATTACATGGAAAGATGATTCTGAATGGTGCTGACTATGCGCCTTTTAACCTATACGGCGTTGGTGTATTTATGGCCTTTTCTGGCAATGGCATTTACCGGAACAAAGGTGCTTGTGGCGCAGTTAAAAGTGATGGTTCGTTGCCTCCAGTAAAGTACTGGATCGTTGAGCGCGGATCGGGTGGTTTTCTCTCAAAGAGAAAAACTGAGATACAAGATACTTTTAATAGATTTTTTCGTGGCGCAGAGCTCGGACGTAATGAATGGTTTGCTCTCTATAAAGATGACTGGAACATTGATGACAGCACCTGGATAGATGGTGTTCATCGCGGATTGTTCAGGCTTCATCCGGGTACTGTATCTGAGGGCTGTATAACGATTGCTCATAACTCCGATTTCGCAATGATACGTAATGCGCTTATGAACACTTCCCTTATGCGCGTTCCATGTATGCGTTCTCTTATGGCTTACGGGTGGATTGAGGTAGTAGCTAATGGCTCAAATACTTGCCCGTAAAATTTCAAAATTATTATTTTTTATAATAATTATGTATGTCGTTGCTCGCGCACTTGGCAATCCTGAGCTTTATGTTAGTCACGATCTTGCATACAAAGTAGCTGAAATAATTAGCGGTGATATAAATGCGGAATCAGTTTCCGACGCTTACTTTTATCTGGATTTTATCTCAGTATTAATGATAACCACGCCTGTTTATTTGATAGCGATAAGATTATTCCTCAAGTTAAGAAGAAAGTAACATGCCAGTTCCTCCATTATGTGGCTTAAAGACGATGGTGCGCAGACATCGAGATTTCTGTAGATGCTCAGGATCGTGAAGGAATCATAGAGCTTATTGGGCTTAGTCATGGCATTATACAGATGACGCCTTACGCCTTTTACCCAATGCACGAACGCGGCAACCTGGTAATCCACAGGCATAGCGCATTACTGCAAAAAATAATTTTAAGGACATTAAGGGTAACCGCAATGTTTTTATCGCGTTCAGCCTGCTTAATGATTATAAGTGTTCGGTTCTTTTTTTTATGATTATATGACGCTTTCTCACGAGTTTTGAGGTTAAATATCTAACCTCATATTAATAAAAGATTTACTGAGCATAGTCATCCCTATAAAACATCTTCACACTTCCCATCTGGTCAAATAACCAGCAATCCGCTTTTGCTGATTCAGTCTACTTTCCTCTTTTCACTACTTACCAGCTTTACTTAATTACCTTATTCTAAATCTCTTTCCCGCATACCCTTTCCCCAACTTCTTCTAAAAACCCCTTGCGATAACATATAGCGCTTCACTATTTCCCGATGCGTTTTATTAGTGCGAGGGTAAATCCGGGCATCCTCTCTGGAAAACGCACAATGACCTGGACAAGCTTACCGGTGCTGGATCTGGCGCAACTCGCCGGCAGCGAAACGGAACAAACCGACTTCTTAACCCACCTGCGCGAAAGCGCACGCGACGTGGGCTTTTTCTACCTTATCAACCACGGCATCCACCCGCAGCTGCAGGAGAACGTGCAGAGCATTACGCGCGCCTTTTTCGACCTGCCGCAGCAAGAGAAGCTGCGCGTCTCAATGATCCACTCGCCGCACTTTCGCGGCTACAACCTGGCGGGCGTAGAGTACACCCGCGAGCAGCGGGACCAGCGCGAGCAGTTCGATATCGGCGCGGATCGCGAGCCGCTGCTGCTGCAGGCGGACGATCCGGCGTGGAAGCGCCTGCAGGGACCGAACCTCTGGCCAGAGGCGCTGCCGCAGCTGCGCCCGGTGATCAACGCCTGGCAGCAGGAGATGACCCGGGTGGCGCTGCGTCTGCTGCGCGCCTTTGCCCGCTCGCTGTCGCTGCCGGAAGACGCCTTCGACGCGCTCTACGGCCGCTATCCCAACGAGCACGTCAAGCTGATCCGCTATCCCGGCCAGCGCGCAACTGACAGCCAGCAGGGGGTTGGCGCGCACAAGGACTCCGGCTTTCTCACCTTTCTGCTGCAGGACGCGCAGCGCGGTTTACAGGTGGAGGTGACACCAGGCAACTGGGTCGATGCCGCGCCGATACCGGGCGCGTTCGTGGTGAATATCGGCGAGCTGCTGGAGCTGGCGACCAACGGCTATCTGCGTGCCACCGTGCACCGCGTGCTCTCGCCGCCGCAGGGGCAGGAGCGCATCTCCATCGCCTTTTTCCTCGGCGCGCAGCTCGACAGCCAGGTGCCGATCTATCAGCTGCCCGACGCGCTGGCGGCGGAAGCGCTGGGGCCGACCAGCGATCCCACTAACCCGCTAATCCGCGACGTGGGCTGGAATTACCTCAAAGGACGTCTGCGCTCGCACCGCGATGTGGCGCAGCGCTACTACGGCGATTATCTCAAGACCCTCTCATAAGGAGATTGCATGAAAAAGAAGATGGTAGCGACGCTGGCGCTGGCGGCGCTCTTCTCAGGAACCAGTTCGGCGGCGGTGCTGCGCGTGGCGGCGGATCCGGTGCCGCACAGCGAGATCCTTAACTACGTGAAGAAGATCGATCCTCAGCTCGATCTGCAGGTGATCGAACTCAACGGCAACCTCAACGCCAACGAGCTGCTGGCGCGCGGCGACGTCGACGCCAACTACTTCCAGCATCTGCCTTACCTGCGCGATCAGGAGAAGGCGCTGGGCGAAACGTTTGACGTGGCGGCGACGGTGCATATCGAGCCGCTGGGACTCTACTCGCACAAGGTCAAATCCCTGCAGGCGATCCCGGACGGCGCGCAGGTGGCGGTGCCCAATAACGTCACCAACCTGAGCCGCGCGCTCTACCTGCTACAGGCCAACGGACTGATTACGTTGAAGGCGGGTAAGAATGACGCTATCAACAACCTGGCGACGCCAGCGGATATCGACAGCAACCCGCACCACCTGAAGATCGTCGAGATCGAGTCGCCGCAACTGCCGCGCGCGCTGGATGACGTGCAGCTGGCGGTGATCAACGGCAACTACGCGCTGCAGGCGGGGCTGACGCCGTCGAAGGATGCGCTGGCGCTGGAGAAAGCGCAGGGCAACCCTTACGCCAACGTGCTGGTGACGACGCCGAAGCTGGCGAACGATCCGCGCATCAAGGCGCTGGCGAAGGATCTCACTTCGCCGCAGGTGGCGAAGTTTATTGAGCAGCAGTATCACGGCTCGGTGATCCCGGTAAATCCCTGAGCCGGTCAGCCTGAATCGGCTGCGCTACTGGTAAGGGGCATCGTTCAACGTTGAGAGCCAGCAGAAAACGGCTGCAGCGTTGAGCGTTCGATATACAGGCGCTGATGTTAATATCAGATGCACAGCGTGCCGGGGAGCCGGCACGCGCAAAGAACTACAGCATATTTTGCTGCAGCAAAAAGTCCCACCAGGGGATGCCGAGCAGGATATGAACCAGAAAGGTCAGCAGAGCCAGCACCGCTCCCACCAGCCACCAGGTTTTAATATCGTTATAACCCGCAGCAAAAATAATCGGCCCCGCCGCGCCGCCGTAGTGGGTGATGCAGCCGCCGTAGGAGTTGGAGAAGAGGATCGCCAGCGCAAACAGCAGCGGGGCGGTTCCGGTTATCAGCCCGATGGTGGCAAATACCGGCACCATCGCGGCCACATAGGCGCCGCCTGAGGCGAACAGGTAGCGCACGACGATACTTAAAAACAGGAGCAGCACGATGGTGCTGTTACCCGGGCCGAGGAAATCGAGGTGGGCAGACATAAAAGAGGCCAGCCACTGGAAAAAGCCCACTTTATTTAACGTGGCGCTCAGCCCGATAATACCGCCGTACCAGATCAAGGTGTTCCAGCCACCCTTGTTTTGCAGCACCTCATTCCAGCTAATGATGTTAAATATCAGCGCGCTCACCATGGCGATCACCGCAACGGCGGACTCATTCAGCCCCAGATGACGGGAAAAAATCCAGCCCAGTAAGGCAGAGACAAAAACAATAACCAGCGCTTTCTCTTTACCGCTTATCCGCCCCAGCTCACGCAGCCCAGCCGTCGCGATATTGATATTGTCTATCTTCTTTAATTCCGGGCGCGCAATGATGTAGGTGATACAGGGGATCACCGCCAGCATCAGCAGACCCAGCGGCATCGCGGCCAGCGCCCAGTCGGCCCAGCTGATCTGGATATGGAAGATATCCGACATAAGCTATAGCGCCAGGGCATTGCCGGCAAAGGCGGTTAAAAACATATAGCTGGTGGTCTTTGTCACCATATAGATGTTGATCATCAGGTAGCGTCCCGCTTTGCAGGGCGTCTCGCTGGGCGTGGACCCCAGCACCAGCGCGATGCTGTTGATAATGGGGAACACCACGCCGCCCGCGCGGGCCGTATTAGAGGGGGTGGCAGGCGAGAGCAGTAAATCCAGCAGCGCCGTGACATAGCCCAGCCGCAGGGTGGTGCTGCCAAACTTTAAAATAAACCAGTAGGCCAGACGCTTTCCGAGTCCCGTTGTTACAAACGCGGCGCTCAGGGTAAAGGCGCTAAACACCAGCCATGTGGTGCCTGACGCATAGCCGCTCAGCACATCCAGCGAGCCGATCGGGGAGTCGTCAAATTCCGCCACGACAAAGCAGGATAGCGCCACGGCCGAAAGCATCACCACAGGCTCCGGATAAGGCTTGCTCACCAGCCCGACGATGGCGGCGAAGTAAATACCTGCCAGTATCCAGGCTTCTCTGGTTAATCCTTCAGGCGGAGGGATCGCCACAGATAACAGCACGATCGCGGCAAGAAGCAGTAATGTTATTCTTTTTGATTTCAATGTAGGTTACGCCAGTTATATTTTTTATCGGGTTGCTGGCAGAGGCCTCAGGGAAAGCCGGCCTCTGCGCTAAGGGTGTTGCTCTATGCGGGAGAGCGGTTAAAGGCTCTGCCCGGCAAGGCGTACTGTAACCGCCTTATCCTCCGCCGTTAGCTGATATTCAGGTAAGCGATCGAAGTTCAGATAGCGATAGGTGTCATCCCGCGTGGCGTTGATTCTCTCCATATGCCACAGATATTGCTCCACCGTCGGCATTTTACCGATAATGGCCGCCACGGCGCTGAGTTCAGCCGATGCCAGAAAGACGCTGGCGTCGGTGCCAAGGCGATGAGGAAAGTTGCGGTAGAAGTTGAAACCACCCGACTCCGCTGCCGCACCCGCGCCTGATTGCCCATACACAGCGAGCAGCCGGCGGGTTCGATTCTGGCACCCGATCGAATAAAGGTATTGAAGTATCCCTCTCTGGCAAGCTGCTGCGCATCCATTTTCGTCGGGGGCGCGAGCCAGAGCCGGGTAGGGATCTCTCTGGAGTCGGCAATGATTTTACCGACGGCGCGGAAATGGCCGATATTAGTCATGCAGGAGCCGATAAACACCTCATCTATCGGCCAGCGCGCCACCTCGGAGAGCAGCCGGGCATCGTCTGGATCGTTAGGGGCGCAGACAACAGGTTCGGTAATCTCCGTCAGGTTGATGTCAATCACCGCAGCATACTCGGCGTTTTTGTCGGCAGCCAGCAGCGACGGCTTAGCCAGCCAGGCCTCCATCTCGGCAATACGCCGCTCCAGCGTCGCGGGATCCTGATAACCCTGACGGATCATCCAGCGCAGCAGGGTCACGCTGGAGCGCAGATACTCCGCCACGCTCTCCTCTTCCAGCCGCAAGACACAGGCGGCGGCAGAGCGTTCGGCAGACGCGTCGGCCAGCTCAAAAGCCTGCTCTACTTTCAGCATGCTCAGCCCTTCGATCTCCAGGATGCGCCCCGAGAAAATATTGACCTTATTTTTTTTCTCCACCGTGAGTAAGCCCTGCCGGATGGCATAGAGCGGAATGGCATGAACCAGATCGCGCAGGGTGATCCCTTTTTGCATCTCGCCGGTAAAACGCACCAGCACCGACTCCGGCATATCCAGCGGCATAATGCCGGTCGCGGCGGCAAACGCCACCAGCCCGGAACCGCCGGGAAAGGAGATGCCGAGCGGGAAGCGCGTGTGGGAATCTGCTCCTGTTCCTACCGTATCAGGAATCAGCATACGGTTGAGCCAGGAGTGAATAATGCCGTCGCCGGGCTTCAGCGCAACGCCGTTGCGGCAGCTGATAAAGTCAGCCAGCGTTTCATGCAGTTCCACATCCACCGGCTTTGGATAGGCGGAGGTATGGCAAAACGACTGCATCACCAGATCGGCTGAAAAGCGCAGGCAGGCCAGATCGGTCAGCTCATCGCGCGTCATCCCGCCGGTGGTATCCTGCGAGCCGACCGTGGAGACTTTGGGTTCGCAATACTGCCCCGGACGAATACCCTCCACGCCGCAGGCCCGGCCCACTATTTTCTGCGCCAGCGTAAAGCCGGCCGTGGAGGGCTGGGGCGCTTTGGGCTGCCGAAAGCGCGTGGACGGGGCCAGCCGCATCGATTCCCGCGCTTTTGCCGTCAGGCTTCTGCCGACGATCAGGGGAATACGGCCCCCGGCGCGCACTTCATCCAGCAGCACCTCGGTTTTCAGCGCGAAGGTGGTGATAAGCCGCTGAGTCGCGCTTTCCCGCACTTCCCCCTGATAGGGGAAGAGGTCAATCTGCACCCCGGTTTCCAGCCCGGAGACATCCATCTCAATCGGCAGCGCCCCTGAATCCTCCAGGGTATTAAAAAAGATCGGCGCGATAGTGCCGCCAAACACAAAGCCGCCGTTTCGCTTGTTGGGCACCGAGGGGATATCGTTGCCGATATGCCATAAAAGGGAGTTGGTCGCCGATTTGCGTGACGAGCCGGTGCCAACCACATCGCCCACGTAGACCAGCGGGTAGCCCGCTTTCTTTAGCCCATCGAGCTGCGCCAGCGGGCCGCGGCTGCCTGGCTCGTCGGGGGTCACCCCGTCGCGTGGATTGCTCAGCAGAGAGAGGGCATGAAGGGGAATATCGGGACGTGACCAGGCCTCTGGTGCCGGTGACAGATCGTCCGTTGTGGTTTCACCGGGGACTTTAAAAACGGTAAGCGTAATGCGTTCCGCTAAGGCCGGTCGGCGGGTAAACCATTCCGCCTCGGCCCATGATTCAATAACGCGCTGCGCCCAGGGATTTCCCTGCTTCGCTTTCTCTTCAACCAGGCTGAACTTATCGAAAATAAGCAGCGTGCTGCTTAACTGCGCCGCGGCACTCTCCGCCCAGCGCGGCTCATCGAGCAAATCAATCAGCGGCTGAATATTATATCCCCCCTGCATGGCGCCCAGTAATTCCACTGCCTGCTGGGGCGGAATAATATCTGAGTGGTTGTCATCCTGAATAAGCTGGTAAAGAAAATCGGCTTTAATTTTTGCTGCCGGATCGACACCCGGCGGTACGCGTGCGGTTAACAGCGCAATAAGGCTATCCTTATTTTCATGCGCTCCGCTCGCCAGCAGGCGAATAACCTGTCTAGTTTGCTCGGGCGTTAAGGAGCGAGGGGGAATATTATTTAATGCGCGTTCCTGCACATGCTTATTATAAGCGTCTAACATAGGATCTCCGGGTCAGATAATATCAGGTAAGATGCGTTAGCTAATAAAAAGGGGTTGTTGACAGTGCCTCTTTGGGCTGGGTCAGCAGGCCGTCAGCAAACGCCGCCAGCTGCGCCAGGCCATAATCCCATTCGCCGAATCCAGCTTCGGTATTGATATGGCCCGCTTCGCCAATATCCAGCAGGCGAGCCTGCCAGCGCCCGGCCCAGAACCGCGCCCGCTCCAGCGGCATTAACGGATCGTTTTGACTGACCACCATCAGCGTGGGCGTGGGCAGCGATTCAGGCAGCACCGCCTCCTCCAGTTCGAAAAACGATGGCTCCGCCGGGGCCACCATCAGGATCCCGGCAACATTCAGCCGCTGCGTTTGCACCAGACGGCATGAGGCCAGCGCGCCGAAGCTGTGTCCGAGCAGAATGGCGGGGCGCTGAGAGCAGTGCAGCTCGCGACGAATGGCGGAGACCCAGGCGTCAATATCGGCATCCTGCCAGTTGCGCTGGCTTATGCGCCGCCAGTCAGGAAAGCGACGGCCCCAGCAGCTTTGCCAGTGGTGGGCATCGCTGTCCCTCAGGCCCGGCACCAGAACAAAGGTGAATAACTCACTCAGCTGTTGCAGACGTTGCGTGGTCATCCCTGTCTCCATCCTTAGCTGCGCCTCAGGCCGGGTAATGGGCCAGCAGCCAGCCCACCGCCAGCAGATCCGCACTGCCGCCGGGGCTGATATTTTTTCTGGTCAGGGCGCGGTCCATATTGCTCAGCGCAAGCGCGAGTTTTTCTCCCGACAGGCTGGGGCAGTTAAGCATGCGCCTGGCGTAGCGCTGCACATACCTCAGCCCCTTCAGACCGCTGCGCGACACCACGTTGGTGTCGGGATTAGTGGCCATCAGGGCGAGCAGCATCTTCAGCAGCGCCTCCTGCTGCGATAACCCCTGGCGCAGGGCGCTCTCCCACTGCGGCAGGCCGAACCGCCTGACGGTCGCGAAGCCGCTCTCCGCCTCACCCCGCGCGCCGCTCAGGCCAGAGGTGAGAAAAATCTGCTCGCCTTTGGTTTTGGCCACGGTGCGCGATCTTAACTCCCGCTCAACCAGGCCCGCGCAGATGGCGCTGGTTTCCCGGCAAAGGCGCTGCCGGGTCAGTCTCTGGGCGCGGTTAGCCAGACGGCCTGCGGCGGCACACAGCAGGCCGAGAGAAAAAATGGCGCCCTTATGCGTATTGATGCCGCCCGTCGCGTCAAACATCGCCTGTTCACACGCCAGGCCGACGGGTCGGATGGCCCACAGCGTCTGCGATGCGGGCAGCCCGGCGCTGGCCTCTCCCTGGGCATAAAAGTGGGCAAACCAGGGGGAAATGGCGCGAATGCTGGCCATAAACAAGCGAATATCCATATCCCGATGCGCGCCGTTACTGACGCGGTCAACCAGACCGGGCTTGGGCGTCAGCGTCACCTCGCGATACATCGCTTCTGCAGCCAGCCCGGCGATACGCTGCGCCGGCTCGGCCCGCTCAGGGCACAGGGCTAAAGTAGTCACAGGCTAACTCCTTAATCACCTGGGTCAGCGCATGCGCGGAGTGACGGCGCATCCGGGAGCAGACGTGGGCGGGCTCGTTACAGATAAAGCAGCGGCGCTTGGGCTGGTGGATGGCGCTGCGCTTGATCAGGCCCGCTGTCGGACAAAAGACATCCATATCCCACAGGCGGCCCAGCGGGTGCGTATCCTCCAGGTGCGCGGTGACATGCTTGATCATCCATGCCGGCGCCGACAGCGACCAGAAGGCCTCCGGGCCTGTCGGCAGAAAGCGAATTTCATGCTGGAGAACCGGCCACTGGTGCTGTTGAAGCGACTGGTTAAGGGCTTTTTTTGCCTCCACCATAATCTGGCGGGCGAGTGGGGTATCTTTTATCTCGCCCGGCCAGACCAGCGTGGTGGAAATCAGCGGCTGTTTGAAACGCAGCAGCCACGCCTGCTGCAACCGGGCGCGCGCCTCTCTGGCGTGCAGAACCGCCTCAAGGGTCACGCCGGCGTCTGAAACGGTGGGGGTGTCGTCGCTCATTCTTTTACCTGCCTTACCACGTCAATCACGCTGCCGTCGCGATAGCGCACCACGCCCACGATGCGGTCAGTAAAGGCAATCGGCTTCGGCTCTCCCGAAATCAGCAGCGCTCTCTGGTAGAGCGCCTCGATATCCATCACCGGCAGCCCGGCGGCCATCAGCCGCTGTTTAATCTCCGGGCGGGCATCGTTAACGGCAATGCCGTGGTCGGTAACCAGCACATCCACGCTTTCGCCGGGGGTGACGCGGGTGGTGACCTGTCTGACCACGGTAGGAATGCGGCTGCGGATCAGGGGGGCGACCACAATGGTGAGATTCGCCGCCGCGGCAACATCGCAGTGCCCGCCCGAGGCGCCGCGCATCACGCCATCAGAGCCGGTCAGAACGTTAACGTTAAAGTCAGTATCAATCTCCAGCGCGCTCAGAATAACGATATCCACGCGATCGCAGCAGGCGGCTTTAGCGGCCGGGTTGGCATAGACGCTGGTAGAGATTTCCACGTGATCGGGATTCTTCGCCAGCGAGTCGCCCGCGACGCTATCAAAGCTTTGGGTATCCAGCAGCTTGGTGATAAGGCCTTTTTCATGCAGATCGACAATGCTGCCGGTGATGCCGCCCAGCGCGAAGCGGGCGACGATCTGGTGTTTGCGCATCCGCGACTCCAGAAAGCGCGTGCAGGCGGTGGAGGCGGCGCCCGATCCGGTTTGCAGCGAAAAGCCATCCCGGAAATAGCCGGAATGCTCGATCACGTCGGCGGCGGCGCGGGCGATCATCAGCTCGCGCGGGTTGCTGGTTACGCGAGCGGCGCCCACGCTGATCTTCGCCGGGTCGCCAACGCTATCGACTTTAACGATGTAATCCACCTGGTCCTGAACGATGCTGGCGGGCATACAGGGAAAGGGTTCAATGCTCTCCGTGAGCAGCACCACCTTGCGGGCATACCGGGCATCGACCATGGCGTAGCCCAGCGAACCGCAGCGGGAGGGGCCGCCGCTGCCGCTGGCATTGCCATATTCATCGCAGCAGGAGACGGCTAAAAAGGCGACGTCGATAGTGATTTCCCCCTCTTCGATCAGCTTCACCCTGCCGCCGTGCGAGTGGATCTGCACCGGCTCTTCCATCAGACCGTGGGAAATCGCCTCCGCTAACGCACCGCGCATCCCGGAGGTATAGATTCGGCTAATCACGCCATTTTTAATATGCTCAATCAGCGGGGTATTGCAGGCCATCAGCGAGCTGGACGCCAGCGTCAAGCCCTTTAGCCCTTTTTGCGCCAGCTTCTCCATTACCGCGTTGATAACCCGATCGCCTTCGCGGAAAGCGTGATGAAAAGAGACGGTCATGCCGTCGCGCAAATCACAGCGGGCTAATACCTCATCCAGCGAGTCCAAAAGCTTGCGCCCATATTTCTGCCGGGTATCGGCAAGATAGGGAGTATGGGTATTTGCGCCGCGAAAGCGTTCATATTGCTGGCGGGATCCGGCGAGGTTTTGCAGTGCTTCAGTTAAATCAGTCATGGTTAAATCCTGTTGCTCTGGAGGGGTCAGGGATTACTGGCGAATACCGGAGGCGTTTTTCCGTTCGATAACGACCCTGGCGTGGTTGATAATCGGCGCATCGATCATTTTGCCGTTCAGTGAAATCACCCCCAGTCCGTTTCGTTCCCCCTCCTCAGCGGCGGCGACAACGCGCTCGGCATAGTCCACCTCTTCCTGGGTTGGCGCGTAGGCGTTGTGCAGGAGCGCTATCTGGCGAGGATTAATCAGGGATTTACCGTTGAACCCCATACGCTTAATTAAATCCACCTCCTTTAAAAAGCCCGCCTCATCGTTAATGTCGGCATACACCACATCAAACGCATCAATCCCTGCCGCACGGGCCGCATGTAACACCGCGCAGCGCGCATAAAAGAGTTCGGTGCCGTCTCCGCGTTCGGTTTGCATATCCATCACATAGTCAAACGCCGCCAGCGCAATCCCCATCAGGCGCGGCGACGAGCGGGCGATGGCAACCGCATTAATCACCCCCACGGCCGATTCGATCGCCGCCATTAATTTGGTTGATCCCACTTCACGACCGCAGCACTCCTCAATGCGGGTAATTTCGCGCTCAAGCTGGTCAATATCTTCCGGCGTATCGGTTTTCGGTAAGCGGATAACGTCAGCGCCAGCGCGAACCGCCGCCTCCAGATCGTCCAGGCCAAAAGGGGTATTTAGCGGGTTAATTCTCACCACGGTTTCGATATCCCGGTACATCGGGTGCTGAAGGGCATGAAAAACCAGCAGCCGCGCGCTGTCTTTCTCTTTCAGCGAAACGGCATCTTCCAGATCAAACATGATGGAGTCGGGTTTATATATAAAGGCGGTCGAGAGCATGGCGGCGCTTGAACCGGGTAAAAAAAGCATACTGCGACGTAATTTTTTCATTGTAGTTTTTCCCACATTATCTCTTTTCTGCCTGTTCCCCGCAGGATCGCCGTCTGCATTCTGGCGCGAATAACACAATCCAGCGCGCCTTTATCCTCAACAATGATTTGCCCCCGGGTCACGTTAAACGCGGCAAGGGTTTCCTTCACCACCGCGGTAATTTGCGCGCCAAACTGTTTATAAACTTCGCTGTTAATCGTTATATCCAGACCCTCTTCACAGGGGCTGACTTTAACAACCAGATCGCTTGATTCCAGCGTCCCGGCTATTGCCGCATTTAATATGTGCATAGTGCTTCCTGAATAATGATTTATTAGGCGCTTGCCAGTTCGGTATCGGTCTGTTTTGACCGACGTTCAGATAACCATCTGTATAAGTAAGGGAGGGTCGTTGCCGGTACCCGGCGCTTAACCGCCTGCATCTCTTGCTGGTGCAGGTGTTTCCTCACCGCAGAGGCTGAGACAGGAAGATTATTTTCATCGGTCATCCTGGGGATTTCGGTTACGTTAATCGCGGCTGCCGGCATTAGGGTTTTATCTTCCAGCCAGTGGTGCATCGCGCAGTTATATTGCGCCGTGACCTTGCAGAAGGGCTCCGTGCCGACAAAGCGCTGATTAATATTTAACGCCGGGGCGATATAGCGGCGAAACATCATTAAATCGATTGCCGCATAAACCTCATCAATCCGCTGCTGCTCTTTAAGGAAATAACCGGGAAAGGTGCCGCGCGAGATAATATATTTCGAACCGGGATGGACCGTTATATTGGGCAGGTGCTGCGATCCCGCCTGCACCATCGCCAGACGATCGCGGAAGGAGAAGGTAGAGAGATCTTCCTCGACCACAAAAACGTGCAGCCAGTCGCACGCCTGTGCCGCCTGCTCAATCAGGTACTGGTGGCCCAGGGTAAAGGGATTGGCATTCATCACGATGCTGCCGATGCGCGGGGCCGCCACCAGATGATGACTGCGCAGCTGGCGGCAGTAGCGGTGAATACCGACCGGGCTGTTTTCCATCAGGGTCGCGCGGTTGTCGAGAGTTACCAGCGGATAAAAGCCGCATCCCTGAAAGGACTTCACGTTGTCGGGATGCGTCAGAAGAAAAAGCTGATGCTCACCGTTTTGCATCGCCAGCAGCTCCGCTTCGTGAATAATCTTCAGACCCAAAGAGGTTCCACGCCAGGCTTTCTCGACGGCAATACATTTTAAGGTGTTGCCTGCGAGACCGGCACAGGCGACCAGCTGGCGGTTATAGCGAGCAATAACAAACTGCTCAATATCTTTATCGATGCCTAATCCATTGCTTTGCAAGAAGCTGGCGATCTCTTCTTTTACTCTGCCGTTGCCAGTTTCGACGGTTTCGAATTCTGGTGCCTGCTCGGAATACATCAGCTCTCTCCTGAAAACATCGTTAAGGGGATCGAATTGTGGGTGGCCCTGAGCGCACTACGAGGCCAGCAGATCCTGCTGCGGCTCCGCTTCCACGATGGTATTTGTCAGATGCCCGATATTTTCAATCACCACCTCAATCTGGTCGCCCTGATGCATAAAGAGAGGGGGAGTGCGTTTTTTGCCGACGCCGCCGGGGGAGCCGGTAATAATCACATCGCCTGCGCTAAGGGTGGTGAAGGTACTGATATAGCTAATCAGTTCGTCCACTTTATGGATCATGCTGGCGGTGGAGTCGTTCTGTACCAGACGGCCATTCAGGTAGGTCTGAATGGTTAGCATATGCGGGTCCGGGATCTCATCAACGGTGGTCATATAAGGGCCGAATGCCCCGGTGCGCCGCCAGTTTTTCCCGGCGGTAAACCAGGCATGCTGCCAGTCGCGCACGGAGCCATCCATATAGCAGCTGTAGCCGGCAACGTGGCTCAGCGCCTTATCAACCGCAATAGCGGCTCCCGGCTGACCGATAATCACGGCCAGCTCGCCTTCATAATCAAACTCGTTGGATAACGCCGGTTTTAATACTGCAGTCTGGTGGCCGGTTTGCGAGTCGGGGAAACGGACAAACAGGGTCGGCGCGCTGCTGGTTTCAGCGAACTCTTTGCGCTTATCGGCATAATTCATTCCCACGCAAAATATCTTTCCCGGATTTTCTATCACCGGTAAAAAGGTGATTTCCTCTGGGAGAATATCTGCCGGGAAATCGACATACTGCCTGGCAATATCCAGCCCATTCCACTGAAGCAAATCTTTTAGCGTAGGGTACTGGTGGCCAATTTTATCGCCGAGGTCAATAATGCCCCGCTCGGTAAAAATACCGTAGCTTTTATGTCCACGATGGCTATAGCTGGCTAATTTCATAGTGAAACCTGCTTATTTATATCAAGGTCGCTGGTGGCTCACGCCCGACTGCGCGGCGTGAGCGCGTGATAACGTTTTTCGCTATTTCACCGACTCTGCCGGAACGGGCAGCGACTGATTTTCGCTGGCGGATAGATAGCTGGCGACAACGACCCCCACGGCGAGCAAAACAATAATGAAGCCCGTCATGCCCTGCCAGCCGGTAAGATGGAAGACAAAACCGTTAACGAAGCCGATAACCGATCCACCCATGTAGTAGAAGAAGAGATAGAGGGCGACGGCCTGACCACGCGCATGGGTGGCGTTTTTACTTACCCAGCTCAGACCGATAGAGTGGCAGCCAAAGAAACAGCCGGTAAAAATGACGGCGCCGACAATAAAGACCACCACATTAGAGGCCAGCGTCAGCAACATACCTGTCGCCATCAGCAGGAACAGTATGCGCAGCACATTCATGCTGCCATATTTCGCCGATAAACGGCCCGCCTGAGGCGCGGTAAAGAAACTTAACGCAAAGCTAATAGAGATCAGACCGGCATTGGCGGGAGAGATATTGAACGGCTCGGCTTTGAGGAAAAAGGCTAAATAGTTATAGAGCGAGGTGAATACGCCAAAGATGATAAAGCTGATAACAAAGGCCAGCGCCAGTTTGCGGTTTTTGAAATGATCGGCCGCGCCTTTTACCACGCGCAGGACATTCAGGGTTGTTGTGGGGGTAAAGTTTTTCGAGGCGGGCAGTAAAAACTTCACCAGCACCGCCACCGCAATCAGGCTGACGGCAAATCCATAGAAGATGGTGTTGATAGAGGTATACTCAATCAGCTGGCTGGCAATCACGCGTCCTGACATGCCGCCCATGGAGTTACCAAAGACAAAGTAGCCGGTAACCACACCAGCCACCACCGGGGCGACCTCTTCGCTGATATAGGCCGTGGCCGCTGCGGCAATCCCGCTGAGCGCCAGTCCGATAACAGCACGCAGCACCACCAGCATCGCCCATGACTGCACCAGCGGGCAGAGCAGCGTCAGTGCGCCCCCCAGCAGCAGGGAAACAATGATCAGTTTTTTCCTGCCGTAGTGATCGGACAGGGTGCCGGTAAACAGCAGCCCGATAGCCAGCAGTGCGGTTTCAGCTGAAAGAATAATACTGACCTGACTGACCGGCACATCATATTCCACTGCCAGAATCGGCAGCAGCGGTTGAATAAAGAAAAGCGACGCTAATTCGGCCAGACCAGATAAAGCCAGCGCCAGGATAACGCGAATATAGTGGCTGGCTTTAACCTGATCCGCGCCTTGCTCATTATGCTGCAGTGTATTTATAGCCATGATGACCTCTATCTTATTTTGGGTACAAAGGTGGCTAGCCTGTAAGGGCTAAAAGTTAGTTGTTATTAGCAGGCTTTTAATTGTTATATGGCTTCAGACAGAACATATTCCGGCACGCAGACGTCGCCTTCAAACAGCTTGCGTGAGGTACGAATGACCGCCGCGCGCGTTTTTTCAATCTCATCGCCCTGTTTTAACAAAGAGACAGATATTTTTCCGCCGGGATGTTCAATATGCGTCAGAGCGTTATTACGCGCCCCAGGCTGGGGGGCGACAATTTTATTTGCCACCGAGCCTTCAATAAGGGTTGCGGTGGCAATGCCAATTGAACCGGTAATAGCCAGCGATTTATGGCAGTTGTGCGGCATAAAATAGCGCGCCCGAATGGTGCCCCCTGCGGCTGGCTTACTCAGCAGCACCGGCTTGGGAATCACCTTGCCCGAAACATCGCCGAGGCCCATCGCCGCTCCCGCCTGACGGCGAATCGTTTCCAGCCGCGCCATAAAGGGCCGATCGCCATCCAGCTCAGCGGGTGTTTCGCCACCGCTTTTTCCCAGCGACGCGGCGTCAATCAGCACCATCGGCATCGCCATATCGATGCAGGTTACCGCCACCCCCTCAATCACATCGCTGGCGTGGCCGGTTGGCAGCAGCTTGCCGGTCTTACAGCCTGCCGAGTTAAGGAAGGTGAGTCCCACAGGCGCTGCCGTTCCCGGTGCGCCATCAATATGGGTGTCGCCCTCATAGCTGACATCGCCCTGCGGGGTTTGTATTTCCGCATCCACCAGCGTGCCGGTATTGAGATTGCGAATGCGCACCGTTGTCACCGGGTGCTGGGCGTTAACCAGCCCCTTTTCAATAGCAAAAGGACCAACGGCGCTCAGCATATTGCCGCAGTTGGGCGTGGTATCCACCCGGCGCTCATTCACCATCACCTGCACAAACAGGTAGTCGACATCCGCGTCGGGACTCTCTGAAGGACTGACGATAGCGACTTTGCTGGTCTGGGGCGCACCGCCGCCAATTCCGTCAATTTCCAGTTCATGGCCCGCGCCCATCAGAGCCAGCAGCACCGCATCGCGTTCCGCAATATCGGCAGGTAAATCGCTGGCCAGAATAACCGGGCCTTTAGAGGTACCGCCGCGCATGAGTACACAAGGGATTTTCAACATTTTGTTTTCTCATTTGAGCCTTTGATAAAAAACAAAATGAGCATTCCATAGTTAATTAGCGCGCGCTAATGCCAAAAAAAGGATGATTAATACGCTTTGCGTATCAATAGCGGGGGCGCTAGTGTAATGACCTTAACGCGAATTAGGGCAGGGAGAACGTATGCAGCATGAATTACAGGGTGTGCAGGCTTTTGTAAAGGTTGCGGAAATAGGGTGTTTTACACGGGCGTCACACTTTCTTCATATTTCACAGCCGGCGTTAACGCGCAGAATAAAAAGACTCGAAGAAAGTCTGGGGGCGCTTTTATTTGAGCGATCGACGCGTAATATAAAACTGACGTCAGTGGGCAGAGAGTTCTTACCCAAGGCGAAGAATTTAATTGATCTCTATGAGATTTCTATTCTGAGCATTAAAGAGATGGCAACGCACCAGAGTGGGGTAATCGCCTTATCCTGCTTACCGACCGCAGCCTCCTATTTTCTGCCTGCGGTGATCGGAGATTATAACAATCACTATCCCAATATCCGCATTCGCATTCTGGAGCACAGCGCCAGCGACTGCCTGGAAGCGGTATTAAATGGCGATGCAGAATTTGGCATAAATATGATAAACATCACACATCCCAATATCGACTTTACCCCGCTGGTCAACGAACCCTTTGTGCTGGCGTGTCGGCGCGATCACGAGCTGGCGCAAAAACCGCTGGTGCAGTGGGAGGATTTGAACCGTTTAAAGCTGATTGGCGTCAGGCGCTCAAGCGGAAACCGGGCGTTGATCGATCAGGCGCTGGAGAGCGCCGGCGTCAGGCCCAACTGGTTTTACGAGGTCAGGCACCTGTCGACGTCGCTGGGTATGGTAGAGGCGGGGCTGGGCGTGGCGGTGGTGCCCAGCCTGGCGATGCCGACCGATGAAGATCACGTCTTGGTCAGCCGTCCGCTGGTTGAGCCTGTGGTGCGGCGAACGCTAGGGCTGGTACAGCGCAGGGAGAGTGCCTTAAGCCCGGCGGCGGAGAAGTTTAAAGAGATGCTGCTGCAGCTCTGGTCGCAGGATGCCGCCAGCCCGTGGATTAATAAATTCACTAGCCAGAGCGGCAGCTCCTGCCCGCAGGATGCCCGCTAGCCTGGACTCTCCCGGTCAGGCAATGCACAAGCGGGCCGAAGCGGTATGGGCAACGGTGGCAGATAAGGCTATGCTTTCAGGCTGCCTGCATGAGCCGTTTCCCGTGCACCATTCCTGGCCTGGCGATAGTGACTAAACCTATGCGATCACGCGTTTATCGAGGTGCTCTTCTCTCTGTTACGGCGCTGCTGCTGACCGGCTGCGCGCGCTCCGATGCCCTCTGGCTGGTGACGCAGGATCTTTGTCAGCCAAACTATCACTACCGGCGCGACCCGGCGCCCTGCCAGCAAATTTATCAGCCGCCGGGCAGCGGGCAGGGCTTTAGCGTTCTCCAGAATCCGCGCTACAAATACCATTTTATTCTCGTGCCCACTCAGGCGATGGCCGGGATTGAGAGCATTGCGCTATCGCGGCCGGGCCGCACCGACTACTTCGGCTACGCCTGGCTGATGCGCTATCGCCTGATGGCGGCTTATGGCGCTGACGTTCCCGAGGACAAGCTGGGGATGGCGATTAACTCCGCCTGGGGACGCAGCCAGAATCAGCTGCATATCCATCTGACCTGTCTGCGCGAAGATGTGCGTCGCCAGCTGCAGGCCGAGCGGCCGTACATTAATGAGCAGTGGCGCCCCTTGCCCGATCGCTTGCTGAACCATACTTACTATGCGCGCCGCGTGATGCAGCCAGCGGCGATGGGGATCTATCCCATCGCCTCGGTGGCGCGTTATTTTCACCTGTCGCCGCCGCAGCTGGCGGAGTATGGCGTGGCGCTGATACCCACGACCTTTTCGGGGGAGAAAGGATTTATCCTGCTCACCACGCGGCGCGGCTGGGATAAGGGAAACCGGGCGTCGGTAGAGTCGCTGCTGGATAAAGGCTGTGCCATTCTTGGGCAGCCTGATAAGGCAGAAGAAGGGTAGCGGGCTGCCAGAACCCGCTCTTTGTCGTCCGACTACGGAACTGACAGGCTGTACAGATTGTCTTTATCCTGATCTACTTTTAACAAAATCAATCAACGTGGAAAACACTATGCGCAGGACTCAGAACGCACTCTTTTTAGCGGGATTACTTTTTGGCTCGCTGAACCTCGTTCCCGCTGCACAGGCGGAAGGCGACGCCGCCGATACCGTTCCGCCACCGCCGCAGGTTCAGCAGCAGGCGCCAGCCGATACGCAGCCGCAGGGCGACGCCACCGACAGCAGCGGCCAGCCGCCGCTGGGACCCAACGCCGAAGAGCCGGAAGCGGGCAGCACGCCGTCTCCCGCGCCGGACGCGAACGCCGGCAGCCCGCAGGCGCAGTCGAACTACGATATCAACCGCATCATCATCGACTACAAAGATTACAAAATCGGCGACAGCGTGCCGCAGCAGTATCTCGACAAATCCTACACCATCGTCGAGTGGCAGAAGCGCAACCTGCCTGCGCCGGAAACCGGCAGCCACTGGACCTATATCGGCGGCAACTACCTGCTGATCACCAACGACGTCGGCAAAATCCTCAAGGCGGAATCGGGCGATATCTACTATCGCGGCTAAGCGCTTAATCTGTACCTGTGCAGGTGAGATGGCTTCGGGCCATCTCACCCGCTTGTAGATAGTCAGGGCAGGATAAAGCCGGTCACGCGACCGGCTTTTTTATGCGAAACGTTCCGGGCGGAAGCTCGCCAGCATCGGCTGCTTCTCGCCGGTCACAATCTCTTCCGCCAGCAGCTCGCCGGCAATCAGCGCCAGGGTGGCACCGGAGTGGGTAAAGGCAACAAAGCAGCCCGGCACGCTCTCCAGCTCGCCCAGAACCGGCTCGCCGTCGCCGGGGATCGGTTTTAACCCCAGCTTCCAGCTGGCGGCGCGCAGCGGTTCACCTTTAATCAGCTTGCTCGCCTCTGCGGTAAGCTGGTCAACGACCTGCTCGTCAATGGCGTAGCTGCCATCGGCCTGTAAGCGGATATCCTCTTCATACCAGTCGTGATCCAGCGCGAAGGTGTTGCCCGGATTGGGGCGCACCGCCGCGCGCGGCGTGTTCAGCACCGCCTTCAGCCCGTGCGCGCCCGGCGCGGTGATCACCAGCATCGAAACGGGCGAGCCGTTAGGGATGGTGACGCCGAGCGGCGCTACCACGCCGGGCGTCGCCGGGCCGCAGGCGACCAGCACCGCGTCGGCGCGCAGGCTATCGCCGCTCGCCAGCCTGACGCCGCTGGCGCGCTTGCCGTCGCGCAGCACCTCGCATTTTCCGGCATGCTCGACGATCTCGCCGCCCAGCGCGCGCAACTGCTGTGCCAGATGCGCCACCAGATGTGGCAAACTGACCCACCCCTCGCCGGGGTTGAAGATCGCCTCCTGCCCCAGCGCCGCGCTCTCGACCTGCGCGTCGGCCTGCGCCAGGCTGTCGCGCGTTACCAGCTTCGAGTCGTAGCCGAGCGCCTTTTCATAAGCATGACGCGCGCGCGTGCCGCTCAGGTTATCCGCCTCCCAGAACAGGCCGCCGTCGAAGCGCAGCCAGTCGCGCGTTGGATCGGCGGCAAACAGCGTGCGGTAGCGGTCGATGCCCGCCATGCGCAGCGCATGATAGGGGGCAGAGCGCTCGCCCGCCGAGTTAAGCCAGGAGAGCGAGCGGCCAGAGGCGCCGGAGCAGAGTTCCGCCTCGGTCACCAGCGTAACCGCCGCGCCGCGTTTCGCCAGATGCAGCGCGCTGGAGACGCCCAGCGCGCCGCCGCCCAGTACCACTACGCGACGGAGATGTTCTAATGCCATGATTCGGTTCCTTGTTCAGTTCAGAAAGAGAAGGATTTACAGCACTTCCGACAGAAAACGTTGCAGGCGCGGCGACTGCGGCGCGTCGAACAGCGCGGCGGGCGGGCCCGCCTCGACAATCTCGCCCTCGTCCATAAACACCACCTGATCGGCCACCTTGCGCGCGAATCCCATTTCATGGGTCACCACCACCATGGTCATGCCGCGCCGACAGAGATCGGCCATCAGCGTCAGCACCCCTTTTACCAGCTCGGGATCGAGCGCCGAGGTCGCCTCGTCAAACAGCATCACCTCGGGATCCATCGCCAGCGCGCGGGCGATCGCCACGCGCTGCTGCTGGCCGCCGGAGAGATCGCGCGGACGGTGATCGGCGCGCTGGCCGAGGCCCACCTCCTCAAGCCGCTGGCGCGCAATCGCCATCGCCTGCGCCTTCGGCAGGCCTTTCACCTTCCACGGGGCGAGCGCCACGTTCTCCAGCGCGGTGTGATCGGGAAAGAGGTTGAAGTGCTGGAACACCATGCCGATGCGCAGCCGCAGGGCGTCGGGCTTGTCCTGCAGCACCGAGCGTCCCGCCAGCAGCACATCGCCCGATTTAGGCTCATGCAGACGGTTGATGCCGCGCAGCAGCGTCGATTTACCGGAGCCGGACGGCCCGATAATGCAGGTGGTGCTGCCGGGCGCGATGCGCAGCGACACGCCGCGCAGCACATCAATCGGCCCATAGGAGAGCGAGAGATCGCGCAGCTCCAGGCTTGAACCTTTCCAGCTCGCCGCAGCGGGCGGCTCGCTCAGTTTCATCGCAACGCTCATGATTGCCCCCGATTGCTGGTTAAGGGTTGTGCGGTCAGCGCGCCTTCGTGGCGCTTTCGCACCTCTTCCACCTCTTTCAGGCCGCTCTGCGGCGCGGTGAGCCGCCGGCGGCCGGTGCGGTAGCGCACGTCGATAACGTTTACCGCGTGGGTCAGCGGCACGGTGATCATCAGGTAGAACAGGCCAGCCAGCATCAGCGGCGACAGGTTACCGGTCAGCACTGCCGCGTCCTGACCGACGCGAAACAGCTCGCGCTGGCCGGTCATCAGGCCAAGCAGGTAGACCAGCGAAGAGTCTTTGATGATGGCGATAAACTGGTTAACGATAGCGGGCAGCACGCGGCGGATACCCTGCGGGATCACCACCTGGCGCATGGCGCGGCCGTAGCTCATGCCGAGCGCGCGGCACGCTTCCATCTGCCCGCGCTCTACGCTCTGAATGCCCGCGCGGAAAATCTCGCCCATATAGGCGCTGGCGATCAGGCTAAGGGCGAAGATGCCGAGCGGGTAGGGCGTCGGACCGAACAGCTGGTAGCTGAAGCGCGCCAGGCCCTGACCAATCAGCAGGATGGTCAGAATCGATGGCAGGCCGCGAAACAGGTCGGTATAGAGCCGCGCGGGCAGCCGCAGCCAGCGCGACGGCGAAATGCCCATCAGCGCCAGCAGCAGGCCGAACAGCGTGCCGAGCAGCGTAGAGGCGATCGAGATGATCAGGGTATTGACCAGCCCGGTCGCCAGCAGCTGCGGCAGTACTTCCTTCATTGAGTCGAAGTCAAAGAAGGTGCGGGAAAGCATTGTCAGAAGATCCATCGCCGTACTCCATCAGTACGCGTGACGGGCGAACCCGTCACCGGTAAAAAGCCGAACGCGCAGCGTTCACATATTACTGGCCGCCAGGCAGGTACTCTTTGGGCATCGGCGAGCCGGGAAACCACTTCTGATAAAGCTGTTTCCAGGTGCCGTCCTGCATGGCGGCCTTGATGGCGTTGTCGAGCGCGGCCTTGAACGCCGGTTTGTTTTTGGCGATGGCGACGCCCGCCGGGGCATCGAATGACGGAATATCGGCGGCGGAGACCAGCTTGAAGTGCGTGGCGTAGCTTTTCGCCGCCTCATAGTCGAGGAAAACCGCATCCAGCGTGCCGTTGTTCAGCGCCGAGACGGCGGCGTTATTGTCGGGGAAGCGCACCACGTCGCTCTGGGTGAAGTGCTCCACCGCGTAGCTCTCCTGCAGCGTGCCCTGAATCACCCCAAGACGACGTTTCGCCAGCGTCTCGACGTTCTTCACGCCGCTGTCGCTGCGCGTCAGCACCGTCAGGTAGCCCGCCAGATAGCCGGTGGAGAAATCCACCGTTTTTTCGCGCGCCGGGGTAATACCGATGGCGGCAACGGCGGCGTCAAACTGACCGTTGGCGACGGCGGGCAGGATCGCGGAGAAGTCCTGTCCGACGAAATCCACCTGCTCGATGCCCATGCGGTGCGCCACGTTTTTAAAGAACTCCACGTCGAAGCCGGTGAACTGGCCGCTGGCGTCGGTGAAGGTATAGGGTTTGGAGTCACCCACGCTGGCGACGCGCAGGTGACCCGGCTCCAGCAGCCCCCAGGGGTTGTCGTTGCTGGCCGCCAGCGTGCTGAAAGAGAAAGAACAGAGTGCGATTGCTGCGCCACAGAGGGCGCTCAGGTGAATTGGCGATTTCATAGCTCATCCGTTTTTGCAGGTTAAACATCAGAGACAGCTGAGCCGGTAATAGTTGGTATATGAGACCGGTCTCAACGCAAATGACGACAAGAGGACAGTTGTTGTGAGACCGGTCTCAAGGCGTTAGAATGAGTTTAAGCACAGCATTTTTTCGCCGTCAATCTTCCTGTCATCAACCTGTGATTCGAATTAATTATGACCAATCAGAAAGCACGCATTAAAGCGCCCACCGTCGCCGACGTCGCCCGGGCGGCCAGCGTATCGAAAGCGCAGGCGGCAAGGGCGCTCGGCGGCTACGGCGCCGTCAGCGAAGAGGTCCAGACCCGAGTCAACCAGGCCGCGGCGGCGCTGGGCTATCGGCCCAACGAGGTGGCGCGCACCATGAATACCGGCCGATCCAACACCATCGGCGTGATCGTCGGCGATATCGAGAACCCGCACTTCGGGCTGGCGCTGCGCGGCATGGCCGACGTGGCGCGCCAGGCGGGCTTTCACCTGCTGCTGGGCAACAGCGATGAAAAGCTGCAGGCGGAGCAGGATGCGGTACGCGTGATGCTGGAGAAGCGGGTCGACGGCATCATCGTCGCGCCCAGCCACTCGGCGCGCGACAAAAATGATCATCTGCTGCAGGTGCTGGAGGAGGGACGCGCGCTCAGGCTGTTCGATCGTGCGGTTATCGATCTTAACGTGGAGGCGATCTGCTGCGATTTCACCGCCGTGGCGCGCGAGGCGACGCAGCGGCTGCTGGCGGCCGGACATGAGCGCATCGCCTATATCACCAGCATGGAGCTGGAGGATGCCTACCGCGACGCCTCGGACTTTGGCCTGACGCCGGTGGCGCAGCGTGTGGGCGGCATGATGGAGGCTTTTGCCGCGGCCGGTCGGACCTGCGATACCTCGCTGATCCAGGCCAACGCCGGCAGCGATGCGCAGATCGCGCGTATCGTCGAGTCGCTGTGGCAGCGCAGCGCGCCGCCGACCGCGCTGATCGCGTCGGACAGCCTGGTCGCCATGTCGCTGCTGCGCGCCGTGGCGCAGCGCGGGCTGCGCATTCCGCAGGATCTTTCCTTCATCATGTATGACAACTTTCCCTGGAGCGAAATTGTTGCGCCGCCGCTGACGGTGGTGGCGCAGCCGGTTTATGAGATGGGCCGCGAGGCGGCGCGCCGCCTGATCGCCGACATTCGCGGCGAGCGCATCGGCCCGCTGCCCGCGTTCGGCGCCGAGCTTATCCTGCGGCAGTCTATCGCCGCGCCCGCTCAGTAGCTGGCGCGCGGCGCGCCTGTGGCCTGCTGGCGAAACAGCGCCAGCCGCTGGTCCAGCGCGTCGGTATAGAGCATGGTGTCAACGCCGATGGCGATAAAGTTCGCGCCCCAGCTTATCGCCCGCTGCGCCATATCCTGATCGACCGCCAGGAAACCGGCGGCTTTGCCCGCCTTGCGGATGCGGCGAATGCTTTGCTCAATCACCTGCTGTACCTTGGGATGGGCGGCGTTGTCGGGATAGCCCAGCGAGGCGGAGAGATCCGCCGGGCCGATAAAGATACCGTCGACGCCTTCCACCTCCAGCAGCGCATCGAGATTATCAATTGCGGTTTTGCTCTCCGCCTGGATCAGCAGGCAAAGCTCCTCACCGGCGCGCGCCATATAGTTTTCTACTCGTCCCCAGCGCGCCGCCCGCGCCACGGCAGCCCCGACGCCGCGAGTGCCGACGGGCG
>OKJE01000148.1_pt1 | contig 28829 bp, 23 predicted proteins | sample 1610151 | NCBI WGS metagenome assembly OKJE01 (sample SAMN04436626, study PRJEB24849) | human gut metagenome | biome: human gut; feature: NICU; material: stool | host: Homo sapiens | place: USA: Saint Louis, MO | collected 2009-12-25 | reverse complement strand
ACTCGCCCTCATGGCAACAGCGACCCTCGTGTGCGGTCTCCTCGCGAACTGGCAGTTCGAGCGAGCAACGCGAGCCCTCGACGCCCGCGATGAAACGCAATCCGCCGCGCCCGTCCCGATCGAGGAGCTCATGGACGCGCACGCACCCGTCACAAACGCGGTCCAGGGGCGTCTCGCGTCATTCACGGGGGAGTTCGTGCCCTCGGAGCAAGTGCTCGTGCCCGGCCGCGAGATCGACGGCCACGACGCCGCCGTCGTCGTCACAAACGCACGCATCACCAAAGGGCCGCTTCGCGGCACATCCATCCCCGTCGCGCGCGGTTACACGACCGCCCCCTCGAGCGAATGGGGTACCCTTCCCGAGCCGCCCACCGGCTCGCATGAAATAGTCGTGCGCCTCGAGGCCTCCGAGGAGGCGAGCGGCACCGTGCGCCACGAGGGTGATGGGGGCGTGGCGACCGTCGGAACGCTTTCCTCCACCCTGCTCGTGAACGTGTGGGAGGGGCCGATGCTCGCCGGGTACGGCGCCCTCACGAACGAGGCACGTCAGTACATGGCCGGGCCGGGGGAGTCCGACGGTGCGAGCGCAACCGCTGCGGATGCGTGGCGTGACCTCGGGCCGCTTCCCGCCGCACAGTCGAGCTTCACGAGTGGCCTCAACCTCCAAAACTTCGGATACATGCTCCAGTGGATCCTCTTCGGCGTGTTTTTCCTCTACATCTGGTGGCGAAGCGTGCGCTCCACCTACCTTGATGAGCAGGCTGAGCGTAGGCTCGAACTCGAATCGCGGCTCGCCGGCGAAAACTCGGACTAGCCGCCACCGCCCCAACCATGCCGCAAGGAGGCCCCGTGGCTCGCAAGCCGCTCAATGACACTCAAATCCGCACGTCGATGGCCCGCTTCCGGGTCGCCTCGATCGTGGAAGGTATCGCCCTGCTCGTGCTCGTCGCGATCATGATCATGCGCTACCTCGTGTACGGGGGCCAGAGCGATCTGTGGGCGACGATTTCAAAGACGTGGAGCCCCATCCACGGCCTCATCTACATGATTTACGTCGTGCTCGCCTTCGACCTGTGGAGCAAAATGCGCTGGGGCCTCGAGCGTATGCTCCTGCTCATGTTCTTCGGCGTGATCCCCGTGCTGAGCTTCTTCGGCGAGCGCTGGACCCACGCCAAAGTCGAGCGCGATCTCGCCGAGCGCCCCACACTCGGCGATGCGGCGGACCAGTAGTACGCGCATTAGGATGGAGAGCGTGATGAACGACAACCAGCTCAGCACCCAGCAAGACCCGGTCCTCGTCGTCGATTTTGGTGCGCAATACGCGCAGCTCATCGCGCGCCGGGTCCGCGAAGCGAACATTTACTCAGAGGTCGTCCCGAACTCGATGAGCGCGAGCGAAATCCTCGCGAAGAACCCCAAAGCGCTCATCCTCTCCGGCGGTCCCAGCTCCGTGTATGCCGACGGCGCCCCGAAACTCGACCCCGCGCTCCTCGAGGCAGGTATTCCGGTACTCGGTCTGTGCTACGGCTTCCAGGCGATCGCGCAGGCCCTTGGAGGCACGGTCGCCCCTACGGGCACGCGCGAGTACGGCGCGACCCTGCTCACTGAAATTCAGGGCGATTCCGTTCTGCTTGCCGATCAAGACCTCAACCAGAACGTGTGGATGAGCCACGGCGACTCGGTGACCCGCGCCCCCGAGGGCTTCCGGGTGCTGGCCAGCACCGCTGGGGCCCCGGTGGCTGCCTTCGAGAACCTTGACCGCAAACTCGTTGGTGTGCAGTGGCACCCCGAGGTGCACCACAGCGAGTCCGGCCAGGACGTCCTGGAACACTTCCTCCGCGACGTCGCAGGGTGCCGTGCCGACTGGACGGCCGCCAACATCGTCGACGAGCAGGTGGCCAGGATCCGGGAACAGGTGGGGGATCGACGGGTCATCTGCGGGCTTTCCGGCGGCGTCGACTCCGCCGTGGCCGCCGCGTTGGTGCAGCGAGCCGTCGGTGACCAGCTCACCTGCGTCTTCGTCGACCATGGACTGCTGCGCCAGGGGGAGGCCGACCAGGTGAAGAACGAGTTCGTCGCCTCCACCGGTGCCGAGCTCGTCGTCGCCGACGAGGAGGAGAGGTTCCTCACCGCTCTGGACGGGGTGAGTGAGCCCGAGCGCAAACGCAAGATCATCGGGCGCGAGTTCATTCGTACCTTTGAGGACGTCGCCCGTCGTCTCAACGACGACGAACCGATCGACTTCCTCGTCCAGGGCACCCTGTACCCCGACGTCGTCGAGTCCGGCGGCGGTGAGGGGGCTGCCAACATCAAGAGCCATCACAATGTCGGTGGGCTTCCCGAGGACCTGCAGTTCTCGTTGGTGGAGCCATTGCGCACCCTGTTCAAGGACGAGGTGCGCGCCGTGGGCCTGGAGCTCGGTCTGCCCGAACAGATCGTCTGGCGGCAGCCGTTCCCCGGGCCGGGGCTGGCCATCCGCATCATCGGTGAGGTGACCAAGGATCGGCTGGAACTGTTGCGCACCGCCGACGCCATTGCCCGTGAGGAACTCACGGCTGCTGGCCTGGACCGTGACATCTGGCAGTGTCCCGTGGTCCTGCTGGCCGACGTCCACTCCGTCGGGGTGCAGGGTGACGGCCGTACCTACGGTTCACCGATCGTCCTGCGCCCGATCACCAGTGAGGACGCCATGACCGCCGACTGGGCGCGGGTGCCTTACGACGTCCTGGAGCGCATCTCCACACGTATTACCAACGCCTGCCCGCAGATCAACCGCGTCGTCCTCGACGTGACCAGCAAGCCGCCGGCGACGATCGAGTGGGAGTGACCGGTCGGTGGAGTAGCCCCCTGTTTCTGCCCGACCCCTGTCACCGCCCGAATCGGTGACGACAGAAACCACTTGGGCCAGTGATGAAGGTTGGGCCCCTGCCGTGTGGCAGGGGCCCAACCATGTCGGCGTATTCGTGGGTGTGGATCAGCGATGATCCTGATAGGGATCGAAGACGTTGGGGTTGGCGGTCCCGTTGCTCCACTGCTGGTTGTTCCACTGGTTTCGTGGGGACACGTTCTCGTCGGACGGCATGATCATCCAGGCGATGAGGTAGAGAATTGGTCCGGCACCGGCGAACAGCACCAGAGCAGCAGTGATGATCCGCACCAGGGTGACGTCATAGCCGTAGGTGTCGGCGATCCCGGCGCACACCCCGCCGACCATCTTGTTACTGGTGCTCCTGACAAGTTTGCCCATGGGCGTGCATTCCTTCCAATGCGGCTGCAGTATCAGCATTCATGATACCCGTGTGTCGAGGGGGACATCTGCTGCGCATTGCGGCAACAGGAGGTGCCCAGGTGATTCCGGTCGGACAGTCGGACAGCATGAGAACCGGTGACCAGAAAGGTCTGGTCACCGGTTCTGCGGTCAAGGATCAGAGCTGTGTCAGGAAGCCTTCTTCTTGGTGATGGCCCCGTAGATCCACAGCACGATGAGCGAGCCGACGATGGACAGCAGCCACGTCTTGAGGCTCCAGAACCTGTCGAGCTGAACGTGGAAGATGGCCTTGCCGATGAAGCCGCCGAGCATGGCGCCGACAACACCGAGGATGAGGGTGGCGAACCATCCGCCTCCCTGCTCTCCGGGCATGATGGCTTTGGCGATGGCTCCGGCAATGAGTCCGAGGACGATCCATGCAATGATTCCCATGCGTATTACCATACTTGGCTCAGATCAAGGCAGCAGCTTTGTTGCCACTGTCAGGAGAGGTATTTCTTCGGTGGCGCAAAATTGCACCAACAATGAGCGAACGGGAATATCCTGCCCCGCGCTGAAAAAAGGGGCATCAGGATGTGGATCGGTGGGTGAGGACTGCGTCCTGTCGAAGTATTGCCACAGTGGCAGTGGCGCCGGTGGTTGGTGTCGGTGACCAGCCGTCACCGACACCAACCCGCCTGGGTTCTCACCGACGCAGGGCTCGGCGAGCCAACCAGTTGCCCAGGAATTGTGCGAACTGCACGAGGATGATGATCGTGACGACGGCAACCAGGGTCACCGACCAGTCGAACTTCTGGTAGCCGTAGGTGATGGCGAACTGACCCAGACCGCCACCACCAATGGCACCGGCAATTGCCGTCATGTCGACAATGGCGATGAGCACGTAGGTGTAGCCCAGGATGAGCGGCCCCAACGCCTCTCGTACGACGACGTCGAAGAGGATGCGCCACGGTCCGGTTCCCATGGAACGAGCTGCCTCGACGACCCCGGGGTCCACCGTCACGAGATTCTGCTCGACGATACGGCTCATGGCGAAGGTGGCGGCGATGCACAGCGGGAAGGTGGCCGCCTGCACACCGATCGTGGTACCGATGACCTTGAGGGTGAGCGGGGCGATCGCCGTCATGAAGATGATGAACGGGATCGGACGGATGATGTTGACGATGACGTTGAGCACGAGGTTCACCGGGCGGTTGGCCAGCACACCGTTGCGACGCGTCGCGTAAAGAAAGATGCCCAGCACCAGACCGAGGAGTCCGCCGATGAGCAGGGTCACCAGGGCCATGAAGAGGGTCTGACCGATGGACTCGAGGTAGATCGGTTTGAGGTAGGTCCAGTCAGTCATGGATGTCAGCCTCCTGTGCGGGGTTGGAGCGTGCTGTGTGGCTGATCGCCGAGAGTTCGTCGGTGGCCCTGGCAACATCGTCGTCGGGGCCGGTGAGGGCAACGGTGTAATTGCCCAGGGCGCCGTCGCGAGTCTCGATGACGCCACCGTGGACGATCTTGAAGCTCACGCTGTCGGCCAGTTTGGCCAGGGTTGTGCCGAACACTGCGCCATCCACGGAGGTGACGTCGACCAGCCTCGCGCCGGGATTCTCCTCGCGCAGTCTCGCGGCCTGCTGCTCGGTGGGATGTTGTCCCACGATCGTCGAGACGAATCGGCGGGTGGTCTCGGACTGTGGGTGGGCGAAGATCTCACCAGTGGTTCCGGTCTCCACCAGGTGGCCGTGATCGAGTACCGCCACGTTCTGGGCGATGCTGCGCACGACCTCCATCTCATGGGTGATGACGACGATCGTCACCCCCATTCGCTCGTTGACCTCCTGCAGCAGCTGCAGCACGTCGGCAGTCGTCTCGGGGTCCAAGGCAGAGGTGGACTCGTCTGCCAGCAGGATGGATGGGCGAGTGGCCAGGGCGCGTGCAATGCCCACCCGTTGCTTCTGACCACCGGAGAGCTGGTCAGGATGTACCCAGGCCTTGTCGATGAGCCCGACGAAGTTGAGCAGCTCGGTGACCCTGGCCTTCTCGTCGGCCTTCTTCCAGCCAGCGAGCTTGAGGGGGTAGGCGACGTTGTCGTAGATGGTGCGGGAGTTGAAGAGGTTGAACTGCTGGAACACCATCCCTATGTCGGCACGCAGGGGGCGTAGTTTCTTCTCCGTCAGGCCGGAGATGTCGGTTCCGTCGACGATCACCGAACCGGAGGAAGGGTGCTCCAGGCCATTGATGAGTCGCACCAGGGTGGACTTGCCGGCTCCGGAGTGGCCGATGACTGCCGAGATCGTTGCGCGACCGATGTCCAGGCTGATGTCCTCAAGAGCCTGAACAGTGCCCGAACGGGTCTGGAAGATCTTCGACACGTGGTCAAATCTGATGTGTACGTCGTGTGCGGCAGTCATGGATTCTTCTCCAACTGGGGCGAGTCCGGGGGGGGCAGTTCCTGCTCGTGGTTGCCCGGACGCGCCAAGGTGGGTGGGCAGACGTGGTGACGGCACCGATGGTGGATCGGTGCCGTCAAGGAGTCACTTCCTGGCTTTCTTGATGTCGGCCTGCAGGCCGTCCGTGATGTGCTGCAGTTCGGCCTGGCTGCGATCTTTCACGAGCACCGCGGAGTTGTTGGAGTCCTTGAGGACGGCCTTGGCAACCTCGGGGTCGTGCCAGATCTTGATGGCCTTGAGCAGTGTCTCGTTGTTCTTGTCCTCGGGGCGGGCGGCGAAGACGTTGATGTAGGGAGCAGCGTTGTCCGACTTGGCAGAGTCGGCGAACAGTGCAGCCTTGGGGTCGATGCCGGCGTCGTTGGCGAAGTTGTTGTTGATGACGGCGCCGTCCACCGAGGGCAGCGAGGTGACGGTCTGTGCGGCATCCACCGGGGTCACCTTGACCTTGGAGGCCGAGGCATCGATGTCGGCGGGAGTCGACAGGGGGGAGCCACCATCGTTGAGCTTGATGAGACCTGCCGACTGCAGTAGCAGCAGGGCGCGTCCTTGGTTGGTGGCGTCATTGGGGATCGCGATGTTGCCGCCCGAAGGGATCTGGGAGAGCTTGTCGTGGGTCTTGGAGTGCAGCCCGAGCGGGACGATGTAGGTGGCCTCCAGCGGGATGAGGCTGTCGTTGTTCTCGACGTTGTAGTTGGTGAGGAAGAAGATGTGCTGGAAGTAGTTGAGATCCAGCTGTTTCTGCGCCAGTGCCCGGTTGGGCTGATTGTAGTCGTTGAAGGTGATGGGCTCGATGTTGATGCCCTGCTCGGCGGCCTTCTTCTTGTAGATGGGCCAGAATGAGGCGCCTGCCTCGGTGGTACCGATCCTCACTGTGGGGTTGGCGGACTCGTCGGCATTGGACCTGCCCTTCGTCGTCCAGGTGATGATGCCGGCGATGAGCGCGATGGCGACGATGATGACGCCAATGACGACGCCCTTGGACGGGCGATTGTTGGGCTTGTCGGGGAGTGGCTGGGCGGTGGTCATGGTGATGCTCCTGAAATGATGTGCCTGGTGCGTCCCGGATCGATCCGGACAATGACGACGAATGAGGCGTGAAGTGAGACGAGGATTGTGCGTGGGTCGGATGCTCCGACTCGGTATCGTCCTCATGAACTCAGGCCATGATCGACGCACCGGGCCATCGAGGACATCTCGACGGGGGCGTCAAAGTGACGATCTGGCCGCTGGCTCCGTGGTCCCGCTGGAGTGGACGACGATGTATCCGTTCAGCGGGTGCCGGTCATTCGTGACGGGCGCATCATCATGGCGGACATCTCGACGGCGCACTGGTGGGCGTCTGCGAGGTGGCGAAGGATCGCTGCCATGGTTCCTGCTCCTGTGTATGAGGTGCTCTTGAGCACTGTCGCGCTTGTCATGCCTTCCTGACACAACCAGGTCGTCACACGGGGCACCCTGCTCTCGCGAGGGGTTGCCGTCCGGCAAGCCGTGGCTTGTCGCCGGATCTCAAGACCTTGATGGCAGATTATGGGGCAGTGTCGACGATGTCAACCCGCCCGAGTCGGCATGATGGCATGAATGAGACGCCACGCTGCGTCCTGCGTCGATGTGCGGTCCTCATGCCGTGGTGAGAACTCTCACCTCGTCCGAGGCTCTGCGGAATGTGGTCGGTGATGATGTCCACGCCCTGATTTCTGCGGTCACATCCGTGCGGGAGGACAGCTGGGCCTGGCGGGTGTGTCCGTCTGGAGGGCGCATTCCGCGGTACTGAATTGTCTCACCCTTGCGCATAGAGTTACTGACCATGAGTGAGCCTGATCTGTCTGCCTTCTTCGCCCCCCGGCCCTCTGCGGAGTCGGCCCATCCCGGGGGCGACCAGTCAGGTCCGGGGCGGGATGGGCTGGATCGGTCCAGAGCTAATCGATATGGGGCCGATCGCCCTGTCGATGCTGATCGTCCTGTCGATCCGGGGATGCTGCCCTCCGACGTGGCACGTACTGGCATGGGTCGAGCAGTGGATGCCCATGAACTCCTGGACGACCTCAACCCACCCCAGCGGGAGGCCGTGTTGCACTCGGGTTCGCCGGTGCTCGTCGTCGCTGGTGCTGGTTCCGGCAAGACGCGGGTGCTCACTCGTCGGATCGCCCACCTGGTCACTCAGCGTGGGGTGCACCCGGGGTCGATCCTTGCCATCACCTTCACCAACAAGGCCGCTGCCGAGATGAAGGGGCGGGTGGTGGACCTCGTCGGGAACCGTGCTCGAGCCATGTGGGTGTCCACCTTCCACTCCAGCGCGGTGCGTATCCTGCGTTCGGACGCCGACAAGTTGGGACTGTCGCGGAATTTCTCCATCTATGACGACACCGACGCCAAACGACTCATTTCCCTGGTTGCGCGAGATTCCAATGTCGATCCAAAGAAATTCAAGCCGCGTACCATCCTCAACTGGATCTCGAACCAGAAGAACGAACTCACGACCCCATCTGAGGCGGCGGAAGCGGCGCAGACCGGGAACGATGAACTCTACGCGTCATTCTATACGGAGTATCAGCGTCGTCTCCACGATGCCAATGCACTCGACTTCGACGATCTCATCATGAAGACGGTCATCCTGCTGCGTCAGTTCCCCGAGGTGCGGGAACATTACCGACGCCGCTTCCGGCACGTCCTCGTCGACGAGTACCAGGACACCAACACCGCCCAGTACCAGATGATTCGTGCCCTGTGTGCCGATGAACCGGAGCACGCCAGTGGGTCTGAGGAGGATGCGAGGCGTCACGTGGCTCCCCCCGAACTCATGGTGGTGGGCGACTCGGACCAGTCGATCTATGCATTTCGCGGTGCCACGATTCGTAACATTCTTGATTTCGAGAAGGATTTTCCAGGGGCCCGAACGATTCTCTTGGAGCAGAACTATCGCTCCACCCAGAACATTCTCGCAGCTGCGAACTCCCTCATCCAGAAGAACACCGGACGTCCGGCGAAGAACCTGTGGACCGACCAGGGTGACGGTGCGGCGATCACTGGGTACGTTGCCGACACCGAGCATGACGAGGCTTCCTGGATCGCCGGACGCATCGACGATCTCGTTGACCAGGGACGTACCAGCTATGGTGAGGTCGCGGTGTTCTACCGCACCAACGCCCAGTCCCGCGCCCTGGAGGACGTGTTCATCCGCACCGGTCTGCCCTACCGCGTGGTTGGCGGAGTGCGGTTCTACGAACGCAAGGAGGTGCGAGACGCCGTCTCGTACCTGCGGGCCATTGCCAACAAAGCCGACGACGTCTCGGTACGTCGCATCCTCAACGTTCCCAGACGAGGTATCGGAGCTCGTGCCGAAGCTGCTCTGGAACTCTTCGCCACTGCCCGTCGCATCTCGTTCAGTGAGGCCATCGAGCGGGTGGACGAGATCGACGGCCTGGCCACCCGTTCCGCAAACCAGGTCCGAGCGTTCGCAGAGCTCATGGCCCGACATCGGGCGATGATGGATCAAGGAGCACGAGCAGACGAGATCACTGCCTCGATCCTCAAGGAGTCCGGCTACACCGTCGAGTTGGAGAACTCCAAGGATCCCCAGGACGAGACTCGTCTGGAGAACCTCGTCGAGCTGGTCTCGGTGGCCGAGGAATTCGTTGCGCGGGCCCACACTGCCGACGTGCCCGATGAGGACGCCGCTGCTGGTGATGTGGATGATCTCGTCCTTGACGGTGACGATTCCCTGCCGGCCTTCCTGGAGCAGATCAGCCTGGTCGCCGATGCCGATCAGATCCCGGCCGAAGGGGATGGCGTCGTCACCCTCATGACCCTGCACACGGCCAAGGGGTTGGAATTCGACACCGTGTTCCTCACCGGTTTCGAGGACGGCCTGTTCCCGCACGAGCAGTCCCTTGCCGATCCCACACAGCTGCAGGAGGAACGACGACTGGCCTACGTGGGAATCACCAGAGCCCGCAAGCAACTGTTCATCTCCCGTGCCGTGGTGCGTACCATGTGGGGATCGCCCCGATACAACCCGGAAAGTCGATTCGTCGATGAGATTCCGGAGCGACTCTTCACCTGGGAGCGTGTGGTGGATGCCGCGGGTTGGCAGGCCCAGGCTGGTGAGACCACCCGGAGGTCCCGAGACCGGCTCTCCGACGGGGGATTCGGTGCCGGTGCCGCTCATCGCTCCAATCGTGGGGGAGCGCGTGATGATGGGGGCTGGTCGATTGGCTCCGGCAAGGGGGCTGCGCATGGTCTGGGCAGGCCGGAACTGTCACTGCAGGTCGGTGACAAGGTGTTGCACACCAAGTGGGGTCTGGGAACCGTCACAGCGACCTCAGGGCACGGCGCGAATGCCAAGGCCGACGTCGATTTCGGTTCCGTGGGCGTCAAACGCCTGGCCCTGAAGTTCGCCCCGATCGAGAAGCTCTGAATCCACGTCACGAGGCTCGAGGAGCTGCGAGGGCAGAAAGAAGCCCTCGTGCCAATTCGGTAGCGAGGAGTTTCGGTTCAGGGGGTGCGATCCACGGATCGTCACAGGTGGACTGTCACAGCTTGGCGCCCAGGCCCCGCAGGAATCCCAAGGCGTCCTTGGCGGAGTAGACGTCTCCGGGGGTGGTGCCAGCGGGATAGTACTCGTAGTGCAGATGACATCCGAAGGCGCGCCCGGTCTCCCCGACGGCCCCGATGTGCTGGCCTGCCTTGACGGCCTGGCCGGGATGCACGTCCACCGATGACAGGTGGGCATGCAGGGTGGACCCACCGTTGGCGTGGTGGATGACGATGTTGTTCCCGGCCCAGCTGCCGCCGGTTGGTTGACCGACGATCCCGGAGGTTGCGGCAACAACGGGCGTGCCGCAGGAAGCGACGAAATCCGTGCCGGTGTGGTAGCGGGCCCATGACCCGACCTCGCCGAACCGGGCACCGATGTGGTACATGCCGGCGGGGATGGGGGTGGTGGCACCGCCACTGGTGGCGACAGAGGTGGCGGCGTCGTCATCGGCCTTCTTGCCATCCGTGGCCGAAGTCTCGGACTTGTCGGCGGCCTGTTGCTGTTTCTGTCGTGCGGCTTCCTCACGCATCCGCTTCTCGGCGGCCTTCTTCTCGGCAGCGATCTTGGCGGCATTGGCTCGGACGTCCTTGATGGCGGCGTCCAACTCGTCGGCGCGCACCTTCTCGGAGACCTCGGTGGCACTGCCCATGACGTCCTTGGTGGAATGTGTCATCGATTCATGGCGTTGAGCGGACATGGAACGGTTCATCGCACGATCCAGCTCAGTGCGCACTGCGCTGCGGGAGACGGTTGAACCATGTCCGTCGAGGGCGGCCAGTCCGCCGTCCTTGGTGTGTGCCGTGGGGTTGGTGAGGGACTTGTCGTCGGAGACGCTGCCTGGGCGGGCACCAGCTGCCTGTGGTTCCGGGATGGCCTTGGAGTCGTCGGGTCGAGTGGTGTCCACCATCATGGAGTTGGCATTGGTCACCGAGGAGTGTGCCGAGCTGTTGATCCAGATTCCCCCGACGGAGATGAGCCCCAGTGCTGCGACGGCCACGGCGGCGATCCCACGACGGGCATGCGGGTGGTCGCCGTGTTGATCGGTGAACGGGGTGTGACTCTGTGCGGCATCCCCGCCCCTGGGAGTGCTTGGCAGGTGGGTGTTCTGCTGTGACTTCTCACGCCAATGTGTTGGTGCGATCTTCACTGGACTCCCTCTGCTCTTGGGAGGCGTGCGTCGTGGACGCCCGGCCGCCGCTGTGCCATGAACCTGTCGTTGCCAAAGTCTAGCCGGACTCGCCGGAGATGGCTTCTTTCATTTCTGAGAAAACTTATCATCTCTCAGGAAAGCCCACAATGAGAGCGGTCACTTCTCCCGACTGGTGGGACGTGCCTGGCTGGACATTCCTTGATTGAGGGCCGCAAGGTTCCCTCCGGGGGCTCGCAGGGTGTCAGGTGGATCAGGTGGTCACCGCACGGATCCACGTACGGGTTCACGGCAGGGGGCAACGACTGCCGATGCGCTACACGTACGTCAGGAAATTCAGGAACAAGAATGCACGTTTGTTCTCGATGACGATAGGCTACTGCCAGACGTCGGACGACGACCTGCTGTACGGTTCCTGTTGTCCGGCAAAGACCTACCGGAGAGCGGTGGGCCACCTCGCAGAGTGGAGAGATTGTGGACCTGTATGAATACCAAGCCCGCGACTTGTTCGAGAAGCACGGAGTTCCGGTGCTTCGCGGGATCGTGGCAGAGAATCCGGAGCAAGCATCCCAGGCCGCAGCTGAACTCGGTACTTCCGTTGTCGCTGTCAAGGCCCAGGTGAAGATCGGTGGCCGTGGCAAGGCTGGCGGTGTGAAGATCGCCAAGTCGCCCGAGGAGGCCGCCCAGCACGCCGAGAAGATCCTTGGCATGGACATCAAGGGTCACACCGTGCACAAGGTGATGATCGCCGAGGGTGCCGACATCGCCGAGGAGTACTACTTCTCGATCCTGCTGGATCGCAGCGAGCGTCGTTACCTTGTCATGTGCTCCCGTGAGGGTGGTATGGACATCGAGACCCTGGCCAAGGAGCGCCCCGAGGCCCTGGCCAAGGTGCCCGTCGACCCGATCGAGGGGATCGATGAGGCCGTGGCCGGCACGATCCTCACCGAGGCCGGGTTCCCGGCCGAGGAGCATGCAGCCATCGTCCCGGCCATCGTCAAGTTGTGGGAGACCTACCGCGACGAGGACGCCACTCTCGTCGAGGTCAACCCGCTCATCAAGACCAAGGACGGCAAGGTCCTGGCCATCGACGCCAAGATGACCGTCGACGACAACGCCTCGTTCCGCCAGCCGGACCACGCCGCTCTCGTCGACCGAGCCACCACCGACCCGTTGGAGCTGCGTGCCAAGGAGCTTGGGCTCAACTACGTCAAGCTCGACGGCAACGTCGGTGTCATCGGGAACGGTGCCGGTCTGGTCATGAGCACCCTGGACGTCACCGCCTACGCCGGTGAGGAGTTCCCCGGCTCGCCCAAGCCAGCCAACTTCCTCGACATCGGCGGTGGTGCCTCCGCCGAGGTCATGGCCAATGGCCTGGACGTCATCCTCTCCGACCCGCAGGTGCGCAGCGTCTTCGTCAACATCTTCGGTGGCATCACCGCCTGCGACCAGGTGGCCAAGGGCGTCAAGGGTGCCTTGGAGAAGCTCGGTGACCAGGCGTCCAAGCAGCTCGTCGTACGTCTGGACGGCAATGCCGTCGAGGAGGGCCGCGCCATCCTGTCCGAATACAACCACCCGCTCGTGACCATGGTCGAGACCATGGACGAGGCCGCCCGCAAGGCCGCCGAGCTCGCATCGAAGGAGGCCTGATCGTGGCCATCATTCTGGATGAGAACGCCAAGATCATCGTTCAGGGCATGACCGGCTCTGAGGGCATGAAGCACACCCAACGCATGATCGACTCCGGGTCGCAGATCGTGGGTGGCACCAACCCTCGCAAGGCGGGCCAGAAGGTCGAGTTCCGTGACGGCGTCAGCGTGCCGGTGTTCGGCACCGTCAAGGAGGCCATGGCCGCCACCGGCGCCAATGTGTCGGTGATCTTCGTGCCGGCCAAGTTCACCAAGAGTGCCGTCATGGAGTCCATCGAGGCCGAGATTCCGTTGGTGGTGTGCATCACCGAGGGGGTGCCCGTCAAGGACACGGCAGAGTTCTTCACGGCTGCCCAGCGGTCCGGCAAGACTCGCATCATCGGACCGAACTGCCCGGGCATCATCAGTCCCGGCAAGTCCAATGCCGGCATCGTCCCCGCCGACATCACCGGACCGGGACGGGTGGGTCTGGTCTCCAAGTCCGGAACCCTCACCTACCAGCTCATGTACGAGGTGCGTGACCTCGGCATCTCCACGGCCATCGGCATCGGTGGCGACCCGGTCATCGGCACCACGCACATCGACGCACTGAAGTACTTCGAGGAGGATCCCGAGACCGACGTCATCGTCATGATCGGCGAGATCGGTGGCGACGCCGAGGAGCGTGCCGCCAAGTACATCAGTGAGCACGTCACCAAGCCGGTCGTCGGCTACATCGCCGGCTTCACTGCCCCGAAGGGCAAGACGATGGGTCACGCCGGCGCCATCGTCTCGGGCTCCTCGGGCACCGCTGCTGCCAAGAAGGAGGCCTTGGAGGCTGCTGGCGTGCGCGTCGGCAAGACGCCGACCGAGACCGCCAAGCTGGCTCACGAGGCGATGGCGTCGCTCAAGAAGTGAGACAACTCGTCGACTGATCCGCCAGGGGGCGGGGCACGGATGAACATCTGTGTCCTGCCCCTTCCTCGTGTTCGAGGCAATGGGTCCCCCTGGATCCTCCCCGAGAACTCTCGGTGAGCATGTTGGCTGGGCGGCTGGTTCAAGACCACTTGACTCAGGGGCACCTCACATGGTGCCCCCGGCTGCGGAACAGCTGGGAACGCGAGTGTCTCGTGGCTGGTGCTTGGCGAGTTTCCCGGACCCTGGGCGGCGAGGAGCCGTGCAAACGGGCATGGGTTGGGTGCCAGATGCGCAAGGCCGTTCAGCACTTGCTGTGTCTGTGCGAAGTCGTCTGTCAGCACTCGCCGTGTGGGGCCGTTCGTTCGATCTAGCTGCGGGAATCGTCCGGCAGCGTGCACCCAGACCGTCCGTTCGGCTCTTGCCGCGCGGGGCTGTCCAAGCGCTTGCCGCGCGGGGGATCGTTCAGCACTTGCTGCGCAGGGTCGTGCGTCAGTGCTCGCCCAGGTCCCGCCCGTGTTCGGTTCTTGCCGTAGAGCCAGTTCAGGGTCCGCTCAACGCACCTGACTGGCTCGCTGGGCAGCACGCAGACCGAGCTTGGCCCACTCGTCGGCGGGGAATCCGAATGCCTTGGTGGTGTTGGCCAGTAGGTAGGTCACCTTGTTGTTCACCGAGGCAATGGCCACCTGGTAACGAATCTCCTTGCCTGATCCCGCGTCAGCGGTGATGGTGAAGGTGCGACCGGACACTGCCTTGCCATTGGCTCCCGGACCCTTGACCTCCTTGGCGTCGGAGACCTTGGCGGTGCTCAGGTTCTTGGAACACCGGGAGATGGAGTCGCCAATCTTCTTGGCGGAGGCGCTGGCTGCCGAGGAGTCCTTGAAGGTGAGATTCACCTCGTCCACACCGAAGCCCTGTGGGGCAGCGGAGTCCTGGTAGAGCAGGTAGGTGCGCTGATTCCTTGCCGTCGGACCGGAGAACGTCGCCAGGGTGACGCCTTCGCACTGGGTTCCCTTCGTCGTCACCGACCCGATGGGAGTGGTCGACCACTCCCCGGCGTCCGGGGTGATGCGAGGCAGGTCCGAGGTGATGAGCCAGCCAGCGTCACCGGCGACTGGAGGTACGGCATCGGCCGTTTCCACCGCATCTGTCGGACAGGTGCCACCGCTGAGGCCGCAGGACTTGGTCGCTGCTGCGGCCAACGCCTTGCCGACCTTCGCCGCCGGGACCGCCGAGTCGACGTTTGCCACGTCCAGAGCCTCGATGACCGTACCCATCCTCATGAGCACGACGGTGCGGTACTGCGACTTCACGCCTTGGTAGGCGATCGTCACCGACTGCGACTGATCCCCCAGGTGCTGGAAGGTGGCCGCGGAAACGATGTGTGCTGGCACCGAGGAACACGAGGCCAGTGAGGCCAGCTCGGCCTGATAGGCAGCCTGGGCGGCAGCGTCGTTGGCATAGGAGTCGATGCGGTGCAGTGCGGCAGTGGCCGTTTTCGAATTCGTGGACAGGGCTCGTTGCCAGGTGCTCACCGAGCGAGGATGATTGGTGTCTCGCACCACACACGAGATGGCGTTGGAGTCGCTGGCGGAGACCTTGTCCGTCGTCGATGCCACCGTCCATGTGTCATCGGTGATGTTCTTGGCGTCCTCGGCGGTGAGAAGCCCCTTGTCGGACAGACGCGTCACCGTACGTGACGACTGGCTGGACGTGGATGTGCCTGTCACACCGGGTGCTGGTTGCTGATCCCTGTTCTTGTGGTGCACCAGGGCGATCCCCGTGAAGACGATGGCCAGGACGAGCAGCCCCACCAGCGCCCAGAGCCACCAGTTGATCTTGTGCCCGCCGACGATCAGCTCGTCGTCCTCATGGCTCGTGCCGTCAGAGACCTTGGCTGCACTGCGGTCGGTGTGATGATCGTTGTCGTCGCTGCGACGGGGGCCTTTCGAGGCGCGGTTGGGCTCGGAACGCTTCTGCTGATCCGAATCGGTGCGCAGCGGGTCCGTGCTGGCACGTCTGCTCGAGGTGTCGTGTCGGGAGCTGGTGCGGTGTGCCGCTGCTGCGGCCTCCAGCGCCGTCGTCGTGAGGGAGCGGGTGTCGGTGATCTCCGAGGCCGACTCGGGGTCATTGAACGTCACACGGGGGATGATGCCGGTCTGGGGATCGCCGTGTTGACGGAATGCAGCGTGGCGGTCGATGCTCCCAGACGTCTCGGCGGATTCGGATTTCGCGGTGGCGTCGTCTGTGAAGAAGCCTCGTCGGGCTCGACGAGCGCCGCGCCCACGTGGTGCGGAGTCTGCCTTGCCAGACTCGGCTAGGCTATCGTCACTGTCAGCGAACCGGCGTGTGCTACCGGCAGGAAAATCCTCGGAGGAAAGGGCGCGGCGTGGCCGGTTGTTCACTTCGTCGCTCACTCCTGTACGCCTCCGAAATCGATGGTTGCAGCAACGTGTACCCGGTGAGTTTACATGTTTGTATGGAGTGCTGAACATGTCGTCGTCGGACCAGACCAGGAAGGAAGTCCACAATGCCCAGGTCACGTGAGTCCGCATCGGCAGATGGTTCACGAAAGTCTGCGACGACAGGTCATCGCTCTGGCTCGGATCCCCGCCGGGAGCCCCGGGTGGACCTTGCGGTGTCGTCATCGACGACGTCGGCCAAGGAGCCTGACTCGGTGCGGTGGCCCTGGCCGGTGACGACGATTGTCGGAGTGCTGTTGGTGCTCGTCGGACAGTGGGCGGTGCTGGCCGGTCTCATCACCCCGGCATGGATGAGGACGGGTCGAAGCGGGTTCACCGAGGTGCTCGTGGGAGCTGGGAAGCTCTGGCTCACTGCCCAAGGCGTTCCGCACGACCTGGTGGGCATCCATGTGGCCGTGATCCCGCTGGGGCTCACCCTCGTCATGATCGTCTCCGAGACCGCCGTGGTACGTCGCGCGGCGCGCTCGATGTCAGCAAGCCTGCGGGCCCGGCACCAGCGAGTCGTCCGGCGCAATGTCGGTGAACTCGCTGCCCTGGCGGCAACGGTGCATGTGGCGGTGGCCACCGGTGTCGGCGCCTGGGTCGGTCCCGGGTCCTGGTTGCGGCTCATCATCGCTGCATTGCTCGTCGGGACGTTCTGCGGACTTCTCGGAGCGTGCTGGGGCGCTCGACGCAACCCCTTGGATCGCGTGGCCCCCCGCGTCCGTGACGTGGTTCTCGGAATCGGCGTCACCGTGATCGCATGCCTTGCCCTCGCCGCCCTGCTGCTGGGGGTTGCCCTCGTGGTTCATGCCCAGACCTTCCTGGACATGGAATCGGCGCTGGGGGCCCGCGGCGCAGATGGTGTCGGCATGATTCTCATACATGTCGCCTGGTTGCCCGTCATCGTCGTCTGGGCACTGGCGTGGTCGCTGGGGGTGGGGGTGTTCCTGGGATCGGGAACCGTGACCTCGGCGCTCGTCACACATGTGACGGTGGTGCCTGCCATCCCGATCCTGGCGGCAACCCCCCAGTCGAACCAGGCGATGACCTGGTGGACGCTGTGGATGCTTGCCCCGATCCTCTCAGCCGTGGTGGGAGCGGTGTTCGTCCTCCGGGGACGCGACGAGGCGTACGGGACGACCACTCGGCACGGCCTGGCGACGGGAGTTGGAGCTGGGCTGGTGCTCTGCGTGCTTGCCGTGCTCTCGACCGGATCGTTGGGTACCGGGAATCTCGTTCGACTGGGCCCGAACCTCATGCAGTTCCTGGCCCACTGCGTCGGTCTCCTGGGGGCAAGTGGTGCCATCACGGGGTTCGCCATCGGGTCATGGCGGTGGCACCACGATCCGAGCAACCATCGGATCAGCGATGCCCAGGCTGCATGGATCGAACCTGCGGAGCTGGACGAGGCCGACCAGGACACGATGGAGCCCACGAATCATGATCTGAACCGGCAGAAGGAGACCGACGGGCCGGAACGCGGTGAGGAGGGTCAGGGCCCTGAGGATCCGAACCGGAGCGATCACGAGCCCGAGGCTCTGGAGCCATCCGAGGCTCTGGAGTCAACTGAGCATGCCCATACCGTCGGTTCGTGGCGAGGATGGTTCCGCCACCTACCCTCGTGGCTGCGAAGGCAGGAGACGCATTCCGGTACACGGGACGGATCGGATGACCAGGTGGCCGAGGAGGATCAGGAAACAGTCCAGATGGGCCGATTCTCCGCGAACCGCAACCACGCGGCCAGCGAGGATGAGACACGTCGGGTTCACCGAGCAGGCGATGACTCCGAGTGCGCTGATGGGAATGCCCCTGCCCATGCCACGGGGGCCAGCCATGCCACGGCGACCAGCTCGCACTCCATCCCGCGTCCGGGGGCGACCGACGCCCCGGTGAGCCCAGAGGACACAGAGGCGTCCGACGACACTGCCTGGGGCGAGGAGGACGAACCGACCATCCAGGTGGATCGGTCGCCACGCCGCTGATCCTGCTGGTCTCTGGTCCCTCCTGTCTCGTCCTGTCAGCCCCCGGTCCTTCCCACTTCCTTCCTCCAGCTCCTGACCTCTCATCCAGTGCCATGTGCGAGGGCTGAGGAGGCCGTCGCTGTGCAGCCCGTGGTAAATCTGTTGCTCTGTGCCAGAACTGCCATGATGGGTGTGTCCGGATCGGGTGCCCCACCGAGATCGCCACGTGGAATCGCCGCGTGGGCTGAGCCATGTTCTTCTCCCGTGGTGGACGTCCATGCCGCGCAGGGGCATACTTGTTGCCAAGCACACGTGCTCCGGGGTCGGTGAAAATCCGAACCGGCGGTGACAGTCCGCGACCCGCGAGGTTCGTCCTTGCGGTTGAATCGGTGAAACTCCGATACCGACGGTGAGAGTCCGGATGGGAGGAAGCACGAGACGCCGCACTGGCAGCGGATGCCGTGCCATCAGCGAGTGATGGCACGATTCGCCCGCACCTGTGGCGCGTCTGATGGCGGGTCTCGCCACACCCCGGAACGCCGACAACCACGGTGTCGTAGGGGGACTCATGGCGCACTTCGACAGTGACCACGTCGATGACGACGGTGAACGCTGGGACGCGCCCGATGTGAGACGACGTCAGCTATGCCACGAGGACCGTGTGGACACCGATGGCACCGACTGGACGAGACCCATGGATCGAGCACTTGAGCTTGCCGCTCGAGGACCCGGGAGCGGTAGGTGCAACCCCAATCCCCGAGTGGGCTGCGTCATCGTCAGTGACGACACGGTCGTCGGGGAGGGGTATCACCACGGGGCGGGCACTGCCCATGCCGAGGTCGAGGCGCTGCGCGACGCCGGGGATGCCGCGCGTGGTGCAACTGCCGTCGTCACCCTGGAACCGTGCAACCATACCGGACGTACCGGTCCATGCACCGAGGCGCTCATCGCGGCAGGTGTGAAGCGCGTCGTCATCGCCCAGCGGGATCCCAACCCGCAGGCGCGCGGGGGAGTGCAGCGACTGCAGGATGCGGGGGTCGAGGTCGTAGCCGGGGTCCGAAGCGATGACGCCTTGCTGCTCAACACCGACTACACCTTCGACATGGAGCATGGTCGGCCCTGGGTGGTGTGGAAGATCGCGTCGACCCTGGACGGGTACGTCGCGGCCGCCGACGGGACGAGCAAGTGGATCACCTCCGAGCAGACCAGGCAGCAGACCCATGAGATGCGTACCGATTATGGTGCCATCGTCGTGGGTACCGGCACGGTTCTGGCGGATGACCCGCACCTCATCGGCCGTGCTCCCGGGGCCGGCCAGGAGTACGACGGTCCCCTGCGCGTCGTGGTGGGGACCCGGGAGCTGCCGTCCGAACTCAAGGTTTTCGACGACATCGCCCCCACCCTCGTCATGGCGACCCATGACCCCGCGGCGGTGCTCGCGGCGCTGCACGACCGGGGCATCCATCGGGTGCTGTTGGAAGGTGGTCCGACCCTCGCCGCAGCATTCCTGGCAGTCGACCTCGTCGATGAGGTCGACGCCTACGTGGCCCCGGTGCTTCTGGGCGCCGGGAAACCAGCCGTGGGGCCGTTCGGGGCCATGGCCCTGGCGCAGGCTCGTCGATTCCACCGTCTGAGGTCAAGCGACGTCGGCTCCGACGTGCAGATCATCGCCACGCGACGTGTCGAGCCGTGGATGACCGCCGCTCGACGGGTCGAGGATCGAGACTGGGCGACACGTACCAGTGGCCAGGATCACGGGAACACGCACGATCTCGGGAACACGAGGAGAAGAGGAACAGGTGTTCACAGGAATTGTTGAGGAAGTGGGCCGGGTGGCCCGTCTGGAAGCCAGGGGGGACAGCGCCGTCCTCACGGTTGCCGGCCCCCACACCGCCGTTGGAGTGCGGGCGGGGAATTCGGTGTGCGTCAACGGAGTGTGTCTCACCGTCACCGGCCACACCGACGAGCAGATGAGTTTCGACGTCATGGCCGAGACCCTCGAATGGACCTGTCTGGGTCAACTCGTCGCTGGTGACGAGGTCAATCTCGAGGCGGCGATGCGTGCCGACGCACGATTCGGCGGTCACGTCGTGCAGGGCCATGTGGACGGCACGGCACAACTCGTCAAACGTGCCGATGCCGAACACTGGCGGGTGCTGCGCTTCGCCCTGGCTCCAGAACTCGCCCAGTACGTCGCCATGAAGGGAGCAGTCGCCGTCCATGGGGTGTCGTTGACGGTGAGTGCGGTGAGTGGCCCCGCTCCCGAACCCTGGTTCGAGGTGAGTCTCATCCCGACCACCTTGGCCAACACCGTCCTGGGCAGGTTGGCCACCGGAGACGTCGTCAACATCGAGACCGACGTCTTGGCCCGCTATGCCCAGAATCTCGCTGATTTCGCGCAGTACCGGACACGAGGAGATCACTGATGACGTTTGCGACGATTGAGCATGCACTGGAGCAGCTGCGGTCCGGGCGTCCGGTGCTCGTCCTGGACGACGAGGATCGGGAGAACGAGGGGGACGCCATCCTTGCCGCCGAGCTCGCCAGCCCGCAATGGGTGGGATGGATGGTGCGGCACACCTCTGGGTACCTGTGCGCCCCGATGGAGGACACCCGCGCCGACCGACTCGGCCTGCCACTCATGTGGTCGGCGAACACCGATCCGCTGCGCACCCGCTACACCGTGTCGGTGGATGTCTCGACCTCGACCACCGGGATCAGCTCGGTGGAACGGGCCGCCACGACTCGCGCTCTGGCCGACCCACGTACCACCTCCGCCGATCTCATCCGCCCCGGCCACGTCCTGCCGCTGCGTGCGCGGGACGGGGGTGTGCTCACCCGCCGTGGCCACACCGAGGCCGCCGTCGACCTCACCCGGTTGGCTGGTCTGCAGGCCGTGGGACTCATTGGCGAGATCGTCCACGACGACGGCACCTGCGCCCGTACCCCAGACGTCCTGGCTCTGGGACAGGCCGAGGGCCTCGACGTCATCACCATCGAGTCGCTGGCGAACTGGCGTCGATCCCATGAGGAACAGCCATCCACCACGACGCCAGGCAGCAGCACGACCCGGGTGAGTCCCACGGTGAGTGCCCAGTTGCCCACTCGTCATGGCGTGTTCACCATGACCGGTTACCACGATCAGCTCACCGGCGCCGAACACGTCCTGCTCGTGGCCCAGCGCGGTCTGGGGGACGAGCGTCAGCCACTGGTGCGGGTGCACTCGGAGTGCCTCACCGGCGACGCCTTCGGCTCCCTGCGCTGCGACTGCGGGGAGCAGCTGCAGACTGCGATGCAGACGGTCTCCGAGCATGGTGGTGCCGTCATCCTGCTGCGTGGCCAGGAAGGACGCGGGGTTGGGTTGCTGAGCAAGATCGCCGCCTACCACGCCCAGGACAGCGGGCTCGACACGGTCGATGCCCAGACCACCCTGGGGCTGCCGGTCGACGCCCGGGAGTACGGCGCCGCAGTGGCCATCCTGCGTGACCAGGGCATTGACGCGGTGCGGCTGCTCACGAACAATCCCGACAAGGTGACGGGTCTGCGTGCCGGCGGCATCACCGTCGAGCAGATGGGACTGCAGATCGACCCACACACCCACGACATCGACTATCTGCGTACCAAACGTGACCGGATGGGCCATCTGCTCACCCTGCCTGCCGAGTCCGACAATGCCCTCACTGCCACAGCCGATCCGGACGACACCGATGTGCCAGACGGCCCCACCGACAAGGAGATCTCATGAGCACCCGAACCAGTTTCTCCGGGCCTGTCGCCCCAGACCTCACCGGACTGCGCGGTGATGGGCTCAAGGTGGCCATCGTCGCCGCCCAGTGGCATCAGGAGATCATGGATGCCCTCGTCGACGGGGCCACCCGCGGTCTGGCTGAATCTGGGATCGACGAGCCGCGGGTCGTGCGCGTGCCGGGCACCTTCGAGCTGCCCGTGGTGTGCTCCCGACTTGCCTCCTCCATGATGTTCGACGCCCTGGTCGCCCTGGGGGTCGTCATCCGCGGCGGAACCCCGCATTTCGACTACGTCTGTCAGGCGGCGACGAGCGGCATCACCCAGGTGTGCGTCAACACAGGTGTGCCGATCGGGTTCGGGGTGCTCACCTGTGATGACGAGCAGCAGGCCGTCGACCGAGCTGGTCTCCCGGAGTCGCGGGAGGACAAGGGGTTCGAGGCGGCACAGGCTGCGATTGCCACCCACCAGGCGATTCGGTCCATCGGCTGCTGAGCGATCTGATAAGTGGTGGTTGCCACGGGTCGACGGGAGGCGGCAGTTTGGCCCGAGCCCTGGCCCGCGCTCCCAGGGCCAGGAGGGGATGAGCCCAGAATGCAGAACAGACCACGTCCTGGTCTGCGTTTTCCGGGGATCCGGCGTCTTGCCCCACGGTCTGAGCCTCTCGGACTCGCTGGCCCTCGGGACGGTGACGATTCGGTACCGACGCTGGACGGGCAGGCACTGATCCGACGTCATTCGATAGGATGTGGGAGTGACATTGCGCGTTGTCGTCCTCATTTCCGGAAGTGGCACGCTTCTGCAGGCCCTCATCGACTCCTGCCATCACCGCGATGTCGAGATCGTCGCGGTGGGCTCCGAGATGCCCTATGCGTACGGCCTGCAGCGAGCCCGCGAGGCTGGTGTCGACGTGTTCGTCGAGCCGCTGGCCAAGGGTGATGACCGTGCCGCCTGGGATCGGCGTCTCACCGACGACGTCGTACGCTACGAGCCCGATCTCGTCGTGTGTGCCGGGTTCATGAAACTGCTCGGACCGACCTTCCTGGATGCCTTCGGAGGTCGCACGATCAACTCCCACCCGGCCCTGCTGCCGTCGTTCCCCGGAATCCACGGCCCCCGAGACGCCCTGAACTACGGCGTCAAGATCACCGGGACGACGATCTTCATGGTCGACGCCGGCGTCGACACCGGAAGGATCCTCGCCCAGCGTGCCGTCCCGGTGCTGGACGACGACACCGTGGAGACCCTGCACGAACGCATCAAGGTCCAGGAGCGCGAACTTCTCGTCGACGTCGTGCAAGACCTTGCCCACCACCAATGACCTCACCAGCCCGGCCACACGCCGGGCTGTCATTTTTCACATCGAAAGGAAGATTCGTGGATCGTCAACCCATCCGCCGTGCCTTGGTGTCCGTCTTCGACAAAACCGGCATCGAACAGCTTGCCACCATGCTCGACAAGGCAGGTGTGGACGTCGTCTCGACCGGATCGACGGCCAAGGCCCTCACCGACGCCGGTCTCCAGGTCACCGAGGTGAGCACCGTCACCGGATTCCCTGAATGTCTGGATGGACGGGTCAAGACGCTCCACCCGCGCATCCACGTCGGGATCCTTGCCGATCGCAGACTGCACTCCCACCGCGACCAGCTCGCCGAGCTCGGTGTGGAGCCCTTCGACCTCGTCGTGTGCAACCTGTACCCCTTCTCCCAGACCGTTGCCTCGGGAGCCGGTTTCGACGACTGCATCGAGAAGATCGACATCGGCGGGCCGTCCATGGTGCGGGCTGCCGCCAAGAACCATGCCTGCGTGGCCGTCCTCACCTCCCCGGCACAGTACGAGGACCTGCAGCACGCCCTTGACGAGGGGGGCTTCACTGCGGCCGAGCGTCGCGTGCTGGCCGCCAAGGCCTTCGCCCACACGGCCTCCTATGACGTCGCCGTCGCTTCCTGGTTCGCGCGTCAGGACGGGGTGGCCACCGACGGGGTGCCCACCTTCGTGGGGACCACCGGCGAGCTCAAGGAGAAACTGCGCTACGGCGAGAACTCCCACCAGAGCGCCGCCGTCTATCTTGGTGACGGCGAACCTGGTCTGGCTGGTGCCAAACAGCTGCACGGCAAGGCCATGAGCTACAACAACTACGTCGACACCAACTCCGCCCGTCGTGCCGCGCACGACTTCGAGGAGCCCTGCGTGGCCGTCATCAAGCACTCCAACCCGTGCGGTATCGCCACCGGTGTCGACATTGCCGAGGCGCATCGCAAGGCACATGCCTGCGATCCGCTGTCGGCCTTCGGTGGTGTCATCGCCACCAACCGCCCGGTGAGCGTCGAGATGGCCAACCAGGTCAAGGAGATCTTCACCGAGGTCGTCATTGCCCCCGGATACGAGGACGGTGCGCTCGAGATCCTCTCGGGAAAGAAGAACATTCGTCTGCTGCAGTGCCCGGCACCGCGAATCGGTGGTCACGAGCTGCGTGAGATCGACGGTGGCCTGCTCATGATGGAGACCGACGTCTTCCAGTCCGACGGCGACGACCCGGCCAACTGGAAACTCGCAGCCGGGGAGGCCGTCGACGAGCAGACCCTGGCCGACCTCGCCTTTGCCTGGCGGGCCTGCCGCTCGGTGAAGTCCAATGCCATCCTGCTGGCCCACGACGGCGCCTCGGTGGGTGTGGGCATGGGACAGGTGAACCGGGTGGACTCCTGCAAACTTGCCGTGGACCGGGCAGGGGAGCGTGCCGCTGGATCGGTGGCCGCCTCCGACGCCTTCTTCCCGTTCGCCGATGGACCCCAGGTGCTCATCGATGGCGGTGTTCGTGCCATCGTCGAGCCCGGTGGCTCCATCCGCGACGACCAGACCATCGAGGCATGCCAGAAGGCTGGGGTGCCGCTGTACTTCACCGGAACCCGCCACTTCTTCCACTGACCCGGGTTTCCACCGACCTGGGCAGCCGAGAGGCCACATGGCAGTGCGGACACGACTGTGGGCCCCGGTATGGGGCCCACAGGTGTTGTTGATGGTGGAAGGACTGCTGCTCGGAGCCGTCAGTCCAGCTCGGCGATATAGTCCCACAGGGCCACGACGTGTTTGCCGTCGGGAGCCCACCGCACCATGCCGTCCCCAGACGGTACGACGGCATGCATCTTCACCGAGGTCGTCCTACCGGCCTTGATGGTCTTGGGCGGGGGATCACCCTTCGGGTTCATGGTGTGGAAGGCCCCGGTGCCGTCCTGGATGTTGAACTGGGCAGCCGACAGTGGGATGTCCTTCGTCACGTCGCTGAAGGTGATCTGCCAGGTGAGGTCGGCGGATTCCTCCCCAGCCTTGGTGTCCCCACTGGGAGGCTCGGGGCCCAGGACGACCACCTTGGCCGAGACCCCGGGATCCAGCTGGGCCACCAGAGGCATGCCCTGGTACGACATGGCCGGTTCCTTGGCGCTACCGGTGGGAATGCCCTGGGGCGTGTGACTGGGCAGGAAACTGGGCATGGTCCGGGAGGAGAGCTGCTCGGCGGCGCTGGACGAGTTCGGCTGGGCCTCCTCGTTCTCGTGCTGGGAGCAGGCTGTCAGTCCGAACGTCGCAGTTGCGACGATGACCACCGGGACGATGAGGCGAGTGCGGGTCATGGGTCCTTCCTTACGTGGCACCGGTGTCCTCCCCGCGTGGTCGGGGGAGGACACCGGTTGCGTGATGCCGTCACTGACGGCCACCTGACTCGGATGATGTCACAGACGACTGGGGCCAGGCGATGGGTGATGTGTCACCGGCCGGTACGAGGCAGCGCAGGCTTGCCGGCCACGGCAGGGACATCATGCTGCACCACGGACGTGCCGGGCTTGCCGGCAGGGCCGTGCGGTGTGGCCGACGAGCGGGTGGGCTTGGTGGTCGGAGCAGTGCCCTGCGACGGGCTCGGCTCGGTGCTGGCGCTGGGGCTGGGCTCCTCGGAGACATTGTTGAAGATCTCCGAGCCGAACGGCATGAGACCAGCCTGGGCGGCGTAACCAAGGTGTCCCATGCCATCCAGACCACCGGAGACGGTGCCAGCCGGAAGCTTGTCGTTGTTGGTGCCCTGCGACACCTGGAAGATGTCCTCCATCGTCCGCAGCCACGAGTAGTGGTTGTAGTGCGTGTGGGAGACGGTTCCGGGCTTGATGAGCGGGGAGATGAGCACCGAACCGGTGATACCGCCGCCGGGGGTGGCATCCTGGGCGTTGAAGGTGGCCAGCGGGGACTCGCCCTCGTTGAGGTGGCCGGGGATGCCGGTGGCCGACATGGTGATCTCGCTCACCTCACCGGTCGTCTGGAGCGGCTTGTCGTTCTTGTCGACGAGGATGAAGGAGCTTTCGGTGACGGGGTCGGAGGACTTCTCGACCTGCTGGGGACCCTCGTTCTTCACGGCTCCGACGTAGGCCCCCTCGGGGATGCCCGTACCGGTGACTTTGCGGCCCAGATCCTTGACCGTGACCGGGGCATAGACCGAGCTCACGCCGGCCTCGGCCTTGGCCTCGACGGTCTTGGCCTTGCCGTAGCTGGCACCGGTGTTCTTGGCACCCTTGACACAGTTGGAGGCGTCGGCGTTGACGAGGTCCTTGTCCTGCTCACAGGACGGCGGGCGGGTGATGTAGCCGTTGTCGCCGGGTCCCGGGAACTTCTGGTTGCCGTGCTCGTCGGTCTCCATCGGGGTGTTGGGGCCGGTCGGCTCCCAGTCGACGTCCACACCGTTGATGTTCTGTCCGGCGGCGTCGGCAGCCACGAAGTTCTTTCCCATTCCGGACGGGTTGGGGAAGGTGTTGGGGGCGTACTTCTTGTAGCCCTCGGAGAGTTCGGTCATCGACGGGCTGGAGTACTTGTAGAGCATGTTGCCCGAGGCGTCCTTGGCGACCTTGGAGTCGTCGGTGGCGTTGTTGAAGCTCATGTTCGTGAACGGTGGGTTCGCCTCGTCGAAGGTGACGTCGATGAGGCCGCCATCCTTGAAGGCCTCGGACTTCTCGATGAGCGGGATGTAGTACTTCAGCCACAGATCGGCGGCGTAGAGGCCACCGATGTGGTTCTTCGGCGGGGTGCTCAGCGGCTTGGAGTAGTCCGGCTCGCCGTTCTCGTCGAACAGACCGGAGAGGTTGTTGCCCTTGCAGGTGGCGTCGTGGGCGTCGGAGCAGTTGTTCGGGGTGATCCAGTTGAACGCTGGCACCTGATCGGCCGGCTTGGCCAGATCGGCCAGCAGACCCTTGTTCGGGTCCTCGACGGACTGGATGTGGTTCTCGTCGGTCATGGTTCCGCCGTCCACCGGACTGGTGAGAGCATCCTTGCCGCTGTTGTCGTTGCCGACGATCGAGTGGAACCACGGGAAGGGGAAGTGCTTGGCGACGTACTGGTCGTTCTCCTGGGCACCGGTGAACGAGGAGATGCCCTTGGCCTTGTCGTCGTCGGAAGGCTTCATCGACTTCGGGTTGTGCGAGGGGTCGTTCTCGCGGGAGCCGGGAGCGCCACCCAAGGCGTCCTCTCGACCAGCCTGGGCATGCAGGTCCTGGGCGTATCCCTTCCAGGTCACGCCGGCGGCGTCGAACTGGTTGAAGAGGGTGGGAGTCTTTCGGGGGTAGGTGCAGCCGTTCTCGCCGTCCGGGGCGTTGGCTCCGGCCAGCGACATGACCTGACCGTAGTTGTCGTCGGGGCCGAAGGGCTTGCCCTTGTGCTTGGTGATGATCGACTCGTTGGAGCCCAGATCGGTGTTGGAGATGTCACAGTCGGCCTGCAGGTCGAAGGACGTGGCCTGGCCGGAGACCAGGGAGGTGTAGTTGTCCTGGGAGTAGTGGCCGGTGCCGTAGTAGTGGGTGAGCAGGGCACCTTGGGAGGGCAGCGTCTTCCACAGGTAGGAGTTCTGGTTGAGTCCGGTGAAGGTGGCGTCGTAGGACTTGTTCTCCAGGATGATCAACCACACGTGCTTGACGTCACCGGGCTTGAGCCCGGTCGTCGTGATGCGCTTGTGGCCGGTGGTGGAGGCCGCAGCAGGGGTCGCTGCGGGAGCAGGCTTGGTGGGTGATGGTGTCTGGGCCGCGCTGGCAGGGGTGACGAGACCGAAGGCCATGAGGCCCGCAGTCACGGCCGCTCCGGCAGCGGTGATGCGGTGATGTGTCGTGCGCATGACTTTGTTCTATCGGCACCGATGGCAATGCCAGTTTCGTGAAAGTGAACGAGAGGTGAAGAAAGTCTGAAGATTTGGTTTTCCGGATATCCTGACCGAATGCGAGCTGGATCAGTGCAACCGGTCGCCCTGGGTCGGCAGGCATTCTCCCTCGTCGCCCGGCACTGTCGTGACGCCGGAGCCAGCCATGTCATCCTGCCCGAGTACTGCTGCCAGACGATGGTCACCCCGTGGCAGCTGGAGGGCATGGCAGTGAGCCGGGTGCGCTGTGGTGCCGACCTGCTCATGGACGCCCAACACCTTGCCGAGACGGTGGAGCGGCTGCATTCCGATGCCCGCCGCCCGGTCATCGTGCACTGCCGCACCTACGGAAACGTCGAGTCCCCACAGCTGCACAAGGTGCTGACCGAGGCCGGCCGGAACGGCGCAGGTCTCGTCATCGACACCACACACAGCTTTCTGGACGACCCTCCCGATCGGCTGCGTGCCGTGCAGCGTGCTGCGTGCCACCTCGGCGGGCCGGGGGAGTCTGGGGTGACGGGTCCGTGTGATGAGAACCGTGCGGGTCGGGCAGGAGAGCATGGCGGCGTCAC
>OKJE01000137.1_pt1 | contig 32395 bp, 21 predicted proteins | sample 1610151 | NCBI WGS metagenome assembly OKJE01 (sample SAMN04436626, study PRJEB24849) | human gut metagenome | biome: human gut; feature: NICU; material: stool | host: Homo sapiens | place: USA: Saint Louis, MO | collected 2009-12-25 | reverse complement strand
GTCGTGACGGGGTGTGCCATTGCCGTGGCAGCCTCAGAGGCCCTGGCCGATCCCGCGATGGATGCTGCGCTCAAGGAACTCATCACACCTGCACAGTATCCACGAGCCATGAGTGCCGCCCAGGCTCGGACGTCACTGGTCAGCCTGGCGAGTCGCCCGACGACCGGCGCCCTGTACGGGCTGACTCCGGTACTGCCCTTCCTACTACGACTTGTGTGTGACAGCACGTTCCTCGTGCTGCTGACACGAATTCGCGCATCGTTCCAGCCGGATGGGCGACCGAAGTCGTCGAGAAGGATGGAGTCATCGGACCAGTCCGGTGACGCGTCTGCCCAGGCGTCCGACACCCAGATCTCCGACAGAGGAGTCGACGAGACGGGTTCGCGGCACAGGGTTCCGCCGCCCTCCCGAGACCGATTCCTCACCGCCTACCGGCACGGTCTGCGTGCGGTGTGGCAGGACGTCATCGTGCGTCTCACAATCTTCTGCGCCCCGCTGGTCAACCTCATGGTGTTCACGGCCACCTCCTGGGTGGTCTTCACCATGCGCGACGTCGGCCACGACTCGCTGACCATCGGACTGGTCAGCGCAGGATTCACGGTGGGTTCCCTCATCGGTGCCGCCCTGACACCCAAGGTCACCGACACCGTACGGTCGGGATGGATAGCGATCGTCGGGCTGGCATGGATGGCCACGATCCTGCTCTTCATGTTCGCCACGCCGACGTCAGCTGTGGTGGTCTTCACCCTGGCCACGGCATGCATGATCCCGTCAACGTCGATCGGCAGCGCCCTGTTCGCCCACGTCTTTCACCGAATCCCCTCGGACTTCCAAGGACGAACCCTGGGCATATTCACCTTCGTCAACGGTCTTGCCACCGTCGCCGCACCGACCCTGGCCGCCCTGGCCGTGGATCACCACGCGTCACGGACGTTGGGCATCGGCGTCACCGCGCTCGGAGCAGCAGGCATCGCCGTCCTTGCGACGAGCAGATCCATTCGTCACCTGCCAGCGCTCAAGGAGCTGGGGTGATGAGCCGCATGGTCACCGGCGCATTCGCGATCAAGCCTGCGGAACATCGGTGTGAACGAAGTCATGGCCCTTGAACAGTAGAGGTTCACCCACCGCCATGGCTGCCCCGTAGGAGAAACAATCGCCAAGGTTCAATTTGGCCCGTGACCCAGATCCTCGCCCATACTTCTCCATGCCGATTCGGGCCCATTTCACATGTTCGTCATTGACATCGAGGACTCTCAGCCCGAGCTGCTGCACAACAGCATCCACAGTGCCAGGCCCTGAGGCCCTCATGACGAAGGCGAGTTCCACCACAGTAGCCGCGGAAATCTTCAGGCACGTAGCAGATCTCAACTTGGCCTCGAGTTCAGCAGAATCATCCTCGTCTCTGAGAACAGCAACAATTGCCGAGGTGTCAACGATCATCGGGGAAGACCCTCGGAATCGTAGAGGTCCTCGTCAGTCAGCCATTGGTCAGACGTATCGGCAACCATGGCTCGCAGATCGGCGATGGCGGCTGTGAGATCGGGTCGCACAGGCTCTCGATCCAGAGCCTCTCGCAACGCTGTCTCCACCGCAGCGTCCCTCGTGGTGCCGCGACGTGCAGCGAGCTCGTCCGCCAGATGGGACACTCGGGGAGAAAGTGTCACTGTTGCCGTCATGGGTCAATGATATGCGCCGAGGATCAGCAGCAGGGCCCGTGCACGCACATGCGTCACCCCAGCAGGGCCGGGACCAGCGTCGAGCAGATGATGACGGCGATGGCGACGACCCCCCACAGGTCAGCAGCGCCGAACCGGGATTCCTCGGCCCAGGTGCGGTGGATGGCGGTGGCGAAGCCCCGGGAGTCCATGGCCCGACTGAGCGCCTCGGCCGAGCGCAGGGAGTCCAGGATCATCGCCATCGTCATCGACCCGGCGTAGCGCAGGTACGCACCGGGGGTGGCACGGCGTCTCGTCCCGCGCGGCCCGAGCCCACGCAGGGTGCGCACGTCACGGGAGATGCCCCAGGTGCGAGACGTCTGCCCCATCCGGATCATCCCGGCCACCGACGCCACCACTGGCCAGTCCGGCAGGTGCGTGTTCTGCCCCAAGGAGTCGCCGAGCCGGGTGGGGTCCAGGGCGCACGAGGTCATCGCACCGGGCATGACGAGCACGAGGATGCGACCTCCCTGGCGCAACGCCTCGGCCTGCACGGCTGGATCGGTGAACCCGTGATGGAGCATGAGGGTGGTCCACACGAGGATGACGGCGGCAAAGAGCACCGGGAGCGTGTGTGCCAGCGCCTGCTTGCCGCTGCGGGCACACAGGAATCCCAGGACTACCGACGGCACAAGTCCGATGAGTCCGATGAGAGGGGTGTGCACCCAGGCCGATGCCACGATGCCGGCCACACCGATGGCCATGAGGGTGAGCGGGTTGAGATGCCGTTGCATCCACGGGACGCGTTGGGAGGCGGCAGGGGGGTCGGGCAGCCGGTGCGCTGCCAGGTCGACGACCTCGTCGGCAAGCTGGACGACCAGCGGATCGTGGGTGGACACGATGACGGCAACACCCTGCTCGGCAGCCTGCGCGACGGCTGCCAGGACGGATTCGACGTGGTCGGCGTCGAGCCCGACGGTGGGCTCGTCGAGGATGAGCAGGTCGGGCTGCTGGGCCAGGGCCGCGGCAATGGCAAGGCGGCGCTTCTCCCCACCCGAGAGCGTCATGGGGTGTGACTGTGCCACCCCGGCCAGACCGAACCGTCTCAGAGCAGCAGGTGTGACGGGTTCCGGAACAACCGGGTCAGTGGTGGCGGACGCGTCTTCCACCTCACCGAGGGACGGGTCATCGGCTGGCCTGCCCTGCGACGCTGCGCGGGGCGATTCCTCCACAGCCGCTGCGCGGGGCGATTGCCCCGCACCTGGCGCTGGGGCGGGGTGTGTCGTGGATGGTTCGGCCGGGGGTGATCCTTCCACGATCGTCTGCACCCGGGCACGGGAGGCGGCAGCGCAGGGGGCGTCATCACCTCGAGGGTGACGAGCGGCGTACGGGGAGGCCACGAGCTCGTCGGCGACGGTGGTGGCGACGAGGTAGTGCTCGGGATTCTGCGGTACCCACGCCACACTCCCCGGAGCCGGAGTGGTGGCCCACCTCCCCTGATGCAGGGGGTGTTTGCCCCGGGCACGGGAAGGGCCATCCTGGGTCGGTGTCGCACGGCCCCCGGACGCCGAGGTGGCGTGCCCGCACCAGCGCACCTGGCCGTCCGCCGGGTCGTCCAGTCCGGCGAGTACCCGCAGCAGGGTGGATTTCCCGATTCCAGACGGTCCCACGAGCGCAGTGATGGTGCCGGCGCACACGTCCAGATCGATGTCCCGCAGCAGGACGGTGTCACGAGAAGGATCGTCGACATCGGTGCGGCCCGTGCAGTCGTCGCGAGCCACGTCCTCAACTGGCGTCGCAGCCGGCGTGCCGGCAGCACGGTGGTTGTCCGGGGCCCTGTGCCTTGCAGCCCTGACCCCCGGGCGGGCCACGTCCACCCCGATGGCCTGCACCACGGTGGCCCCGGAGCGCCCAGGATCAGTGGTTCGGGTGGGTGGCTGCGGGGCCACGTACTCGGCGAGGTAGTCGTCCATGCCGACGATGCGATCCACGGTGCCCTGTTCGGTGAGCACGACGACGGTGTCGAGCACGTCTCGCCAGGTTCGTGGATGATGGTCGACGACGACGAGACTTCGTTCACCCACCGTGGCGGCAACGAGGTCGCGCACCTGGCTGCTGGCCTGTGGGTCGAGCATGGACACCGGCTCGTCGAGCAGCATGAGACCGGGGTCGCAGGCAAGCACCCCGGCAAGAGCCAGCCGTTGCATCTGGCCCCCGGACATCTCCAGGAACTTGTGGTCCAGCCCCGTCTCCAAGCCCACTCGGTGGTGCAGATCGGCGGCCAACGGCCACATCCGTTCCCGGGGCTGCTGCAGGTTCTCCGGACCAAAGGTGGTGTCCCGCCCGGCTCGTTCGGCGACGACGGCGTTCTCCGGGTTCTGCTGGAGCAGACCAACCGTCCCGACGACATCACCAGCACGCTCCACCGACCCGTCAAGGCAGTAGCTCTCCTCGTCCAGCAGACCGCCCAGGGCGTGCAGCAGAGTCGTCTTGCCGGCCCCGGACGGCCCGGCGAGCAGCACCCGGGAACCGGCTGGCAGGTCGAGGTCGATGGGGCCGAGGATGGGGTTGACGGCCCCCGGCGGGGTCACCGTGAGACCACGAACCGTGATCCCCGTGGTGGCGGGAGCCGTCGTCATTTGGCGTCGGAAGCCTGCAGGCGGGCCCGTTCCCGTCCGACCGGGAAGGAGTTGAGTGCACCGGCACCGGCCAGTCCCTTGACGATGAGCTGGCCCAGGACGCCGGCGAGGACCGCCCCGGAGATGAGGCAGAAGATCATGTAGAAGACGGTGTCGGTGGGCCGGAACATCGGGTAGTAGTAGAGCCGTTCGAAGACCGACTCGAAGAGCGCACCGATCATGCCACCGACGACGGCGACGCGCATGCCATCCCTGCGGTAGCGCCACACCGCCAGCGAGATCTCCATGCCGAGGCCCTGCAGCACACCGGAGACCAAGGTCATGTCGGCCCACTGGCCCCCCAGCAGCATCTCGATGGCAGCTGCCAGCAGCTCGGCGAGCAGGGCCGCACCGGGTTTGCGCACGATGAGCCCGGCGACGGCACCGGAGAGCAACCACAGCCCCATGAAGAGGCCTTCGGTGGGCTTGTAGAGCAGCCACAGCGGTGACAGGGCGTTGAACAGCGCCCCCAATCCGATGAAGATGACGCCGAATGCCACGGCGATCATCACCGGGGTGAGGATGTCGATGGTGCGGTACCGAACCTTGTCAGCCATGAATGGTCCTTCCATGTCGCGGAAGGGGCGTGCGCGCACGCAAGAGTCCCGACTCCCTACGCCGGTACTGGCCGGTTCAGGTTCGAGGGTCTGGGCGCCATGCCCACTCTCAGCACCGATGTGCTCCCCTGTCGTTGGTCCCATCGTAGGCAATTCGGGGCCACTTCGCGAAAGCGCATGCCCCGAAGGCACGGCACAAAGCAGGGCCACGGTGGCAGGACGAGAAGGGCACTGCGTCCGGGAAGGGCACCATGACACATGGCACCGACACATCGGCACACGGCAGCGACGGGACGAGGCTTGGCCCATCGTCATATTGTTTCTGCGGGGTCACCCCGAATGACGTCGACGTGAGGGCGGTGCCGTGCAGCTCGAGAACGAATCATCCCTGTCGCAGACCCCGGGCCGCGATGACGGCGTCCACGGTGAACCGGCAGACCGTGGGAGAAGCCGTCACGGCGGGTCCACGGGCCGTGGGGGTGGCCGCCGCAGTTGGCACCGCCGGGCGTCCCGACCGGTGTCCTTCTGGCTGGTCGCGCTGCTCGTCGTCGCACTCGCCGGGCCGGTGATCCACCAGCAACGCTGGCTGCTGGTGCACATGGTCACCCTGGGTGTGGCGACGACGTCGATCCTGGTGTGGGGCCAGTACTTCACCGAGGCGATCCTGCACACCAAGCTCGGTGACGAGGCCCGGCGCGTGCAGGTGTGGCGGATCTGGACGCTGCAGGTCGGTATTGCCACGGCGTGCGTCGGCATGATCGGGGACTGGCCGTGGGCCGTCATGGCCGGTGCGACGATCGTGGGGCTCGCCGTGGCCTGGTTCGGCATCGGGCTTGCTCGTCAGGTGCATCATGCGTTGCCGGGACGGTTCGACTCGACGGTGCGGTTCTACGCCGCCGCAGCCTGTCTGTTGCCGTTCGGGGCGAGTCTGGGAGCGATCATGGCGTTCTCCCCGCGCGAGCCGTGGCGCAGCCGACTGCTGCTGGCCCACCAGGGGTTCAACATCCTGGGTTTCATCTCGGTGACGGTGCTCGGCACCTTGATGACGTTGTGGCCCACCGTGTTGCGCACCCCCATGCTGCCCGGGCAGAGCCGTAGGGGGCGTCGAGCCCTGTGGCTGGTACTGGCGGCGGTCGGCGTCCTCACCGGTGGGGCGCTTGCCGGGTTGTGGTGGCTGGCCGGGGCGGGGGTGCTCCTGGAGTTCGTCGCCCTGCTCGTCGTCGCCGTCGACCTGGTGGGATGTGCCGCACGTCGTCCGCCACGTGACTACCCGGGATATGCGATCGGAGCCGCCATCGTGTGGTTCGGGGGCTGGCTCGTCTGGCTGCTGGCCACCATCGTCGCCCATCGCGACACCCTGATGTACGAGCAGCTCAGCATACTCACTCCCGCCGTGGTCATGGGGTTCCTGTTGCAGTTGTTGCTCGGCGCCATGAGCTACCTCATGCCCATGGTCATGGGTGGCGGGCCATCCGTCGTGCGGGCCACCAATGCCAGGATGCACGCATTCGGGGCCACCCGGGCCGTGCTCACCAACGCTGGTCTGCTCATCTGGGTACTGGCGCGCGGACGAGCCGTGCAGCTGGTGGGGATCGTCACCGCCGGGATCGGTCTGGCCGGGTTCCTGCCTGCGATGATCGCCATGGTGCGCACCGCCATCCCGTTGCTCAAGGAGCGTGGCATGGCGGCTGCCCGGGCCCGCGCAACCCCACACCCGGACAATGGGGCCTCCACAATTCGGAGGTCGGACGCCGAGGCGTCGGGGCACGACAAGGACGCCGGGGGCGGCACCAGAACCGATGGCGTCGTCGCGAACGCCACGCGCAAGCCTGCAACCCACCCCGATCCGAACTCCACCGCACCACCGGGGCGTCGTTCCTTCGTGGAGTCGGTCGTCGGACTGTCGGCCGTGCTGGGGGCCAGCGCTGCCGCCCACGGGTGGGACGAGCACCGAGCCAGCTCCGCCATCCACGTCGCACCGACCGGGCACACGACGACGATCGAGATGACGGCCCACGACATGCGCTTCCATCCCGATCACGTCGAGCTACCAGCCGGGGACCGTCTGGTCGTCAAGCTCACCAACACCGACCCTGCCCAGGTCCACGATCTGCAGCTGGCCTCCGGCCCGTACTCGGGACGTCTGGACCCCGGACAGACCACGACCCTGGACGCCGGGGTGCTCGAGCAGTCCCAAGAGGGCTGGTGCACCCTCGTCGGTCACCGATCCATGGGCATGACGCTGCGGATCGACCTCGTCGGAGCCACGTCCTCGGACCGGAGAACACCGGCATCCGAGGCCGCCTCGCCCAGGCGCGCAGTGGATCTCACCCAGCCCCCGGGCCGGGATTTCCACACCCGCGACGCCCGACTTCCCCCGCTGGAGGCCAGCCGGACCCATCGCGTCGACCTCACCGTCCGCGAGAGGGAACTCGAGGTGGCACCAGCCACGACCCTGGCCGCGATGACCTACAACGGCCAGTTCATGGGGCCGGTACTGCAGGCTCGACTCGGTGACCGCATGCAGGTGCATCTGGTCAACGACGGCTCCATGGGTCATTCCATCGACTTCCATGCCTCCCGATCCTCCCCCGACACGACGATGCGCACCATCTCCCCCGGTCGGAGCCTGGACGTCGAGTTCACCATCGATCACGCGGGAATCTGGCTGTACCACTGCTCGACGATGCCGATGAGTGCCCACATCGCCGCCGGCATGTTCGGAGCGCTCATCGTGGCCCCGGCAGATCTGCCCACCGTCGACCGGCAGTACGTGCTCGTACAGTCCGAGACCTACCTGGCCGAGCAGAACAACCAGCCGGTCGACACGGGAAAGATCGCCGACGAGAAGGTCGACCTCACGATGTTCAACGGCCATGCCAACCAGTACCTCTTCGCCCCGCTGCAGGCCAGGGTGGGTGAACGGGTGCGGTTCTGGGTGCTGGCCGCCGGACCCAGCCGGGGGATGAGTTTCCACATCGTCGGGGCACAGTTCGACACCGTGTTCAAGGAGGGAGCGTACCTGCTGCGCCGCGACGATCCTGGTTCTGGCGGGTCCCAGGCCCTCGACCTGGCAAGTTGTCAGGGCGGATTCGTCGAGACGGTGTTCACCGAGCCAGGCCGCTACACCTTCGTCAACCACTCCTTCGTCGAGATGGAGCGTGGCGCACGTGGATTCATCGAGGTACGGCCATGAGCCACGACTGCTGAACCGCCCGATCCACCAACGCCTCGCTGCCAGACCTGCGAATCCCTGGGCGACGACGGACGCCACCGATCGCCGTGAGAGACATGCGGGGCGGAACAACCCGCCACGAGAACTGGTTACCGCCACCATGAGCGATGTCACCGTAACCAGAAACGCAGAACAGTCCCGTTACGAGGCCCACATCGACGGCGAACTGGCAGGGTTTGCGCACTACACGCAGCAGGACGATGTCGTCGTCATGGATCACACCGAGACCGAGGACGGGTTCACCGGGCACGGTGTGGCAAGCCAGGTCGTCAAGTACGCCTTGGACGATCTGGCAGGTCAGGGTGCCACCGTGCGACCGACCTGCCCGTTCGTCGCCTCGTGGCTCGACAAGCACCCGGACAACCCGATCACGGTACAGCAGGGCGGTCACGGGCAGCAGGGCTGAGCCACCACCCGACGTTCTGACTGAGCCACCTGTCTCGAGATCGACTCCCACCGCCGCGGAGCTCCCAATGCTGCAGGCTCTCTGCGACGCGGGGGGCCGTCCTTGATGCACCCAGTGCGTCCGGGTCGGGGCCCCGATCATCCATGCCGAACCGGCCTGTGACGGCCGGGCGCACTGGTTGATCGCCGGGGTGCCCTGGTCGTCCGAAGCCCCTGTGCTGCCCGGGAGCACGGAACGCCCACCAGCCGACGGGCTCCGGCACCTCGCAGCTCAGTCGCCGAGGCTGGTACCCACTTCACGAGCGGCTTCCACCCACGGGTGGTCCGCCGGCACGTACTTCACCTTGCCGGCCACCTCCTTGAGGGCGACGGTGTCGGTACCGGAACCCTTGGCGGCCACCATGATGCCGAAGTTCCCCTCCTGCACCATGCGGGCACCCATCGTGCCCAGCCGGGTGGCAAGCAGTCGGTCGTGGGAGCACGGCGTGCCACCGCGCTGGACGTAGCCCAGGATCGACACCCGCGACTCCAGACCGGTGGCCTCCTCCAGCTCGGAGGCGAGCTTGATGGTGTTGTCGCGCATGGAGGCCTCCAGGTCGCGCTTGGCGCGCTTGGCCGCCGGTTTGGTCTTGGCACTGGAGTTGTCCACGAGGGCACGAGCACCCCGCAGGGCCATGGCGTCCGAGACGTCGCGTGCCCCCTCGGCCACGGCGATGACCGAGAAGTTGAGTCCCTGGCTGCGCCTCCTCTCCACGGCCTCGGCAATCGACTCGAGCTTGTAGGGCACCTCGGGCAGCAGGATGATGTCTGCCCCACCGGCGATGCCCGATCCCAGGGCCAGCCAACCGGCCCGGTGCCCCATGACCTCGGCCAGGATGATCCGGTGGTGGGAGTGGGCGGTGGAGTGCAGCCGGTCAATGGCGTCGGTGGCCACCTCCAGGGCGGTGGAGAAGCCGAACGAGTCGTCGGTGCCGACGATGTCGTTGTCGATGGTCTTGGGCAGGTGGATGACGTTGAGACCGGCCTTGTGCAGTTTGTAGGCGTTCTTGGAGGTTCCACCCCCACCAAGTGTCACCAGGGCGTCCAGGCCGAGCTTGTCGTAGTTGTCGACGATGGTCGGCACCATGTCCGTCTCCTCGCCATTGACGATCATGCGATTGACCTTGTCACGGCTGGTTCCCAGGATCGTCCCGCCCACGGTGAGGATGCCGGAGAGGTCGCGTTGGGTGAGGTCGACGTAGCGGTTCTGCGCCAGGCCCAGGAATCCGTCATGGAAGCCGACGAGTTCCATGCCGTACTCGCGGATGGCCGCCTTGCCGAAGCCACGGATTGCTGCGTTGAGGCCGGGGCAGTCTCCCCCGGCGGTGAGAATGCCGACTCTCTTGTGGTTTCCCATGCTTCCTCCCGGTCGCTCACACCATCGGTCGTCTCACACCATGTTCGCAGATGACATGGCAGGGACGCACACCCCGGGTGTGCGGGAGACGTCACACGGACTCAGAAATCTCAGGAATGCAGGGCGCAAGGGGATGCAGGCGAAAATCCTGGCATCACGATGTGGACGAGAGGTCAGACGCAACATCGGCCCCGACCAGTCCCGACACCGTGGACGGGCAGGACACCGTGACAGGCAGGGTGCAGACGTGCCCGAGTTCAGCATCCATGCCGACTCACATGTGGGCCGCACACGTCAGCGAGGACGCTGGCGCCCTGCCAACCCATCGATCCCCTCCAGGGCGATCCGCCGCACCTGAGCGTGTCGGTGATGTCTGGCCGTCGCGAGACGTTCCGCAACGATGACCCCCGCCACGAGCGCTGCCGCCATCACCAGTCGTGCCTTCACACCTACCCCCTGTCTGTACCACCCAGTGTTGCACCGTCAGACGTCACGTGTGCCGGAGCAACCAAGCCGAATGCTACGCATCCGACGACGGGTGGCCCCGACGAGTGACCCCAGGGCAATTCTGCTCCATCCACAGCAACTGACGCACCGAGGCGAACAGTGTTCGCCCAACCGTCACACACGCGATTGAATGGCACGGTGAGCAGTCCCAGTCCAGCCGTACCTCATGAACCACCAGCCGTGCCGCACGAACCGGGCGAGATTCAGCACCACGCCACCACCGTCGTCTCCCGAACCGACGCCGGGAGCCGCCATGCCGACCTCCAGGTGTCTCGGCTGCGCGACCTGCTGCTCGCCGACGTACCGGCTGGGCGTCTGGTCATCGCCTGTGACGCCGTCGGGGGCATAGGCTCACGGCCCGGGGACTCCTACCCGGCAGATCCGACGTGGTGTGCCCACCTGGCAGCGCGAGTACCACTGCTGGAGGTGCTGTGCGTGGGAGCCCGACCGATGATCCTCGTCAACACCCTGTGTCAGGACGCCACCTCGGCCCAACCGCTGATCGAGGAGTTCCAGCGGTGCGCGGTTGCCGCGGGGATCGATCCCCAGGCCGTCACCGGATCGACGGAGGACAACGTCATCACCACCCAGACCGGAATTGGGGTGACGGTCATCGGGGTACGACCGGACAGAGCCCCTGGCACGCCGGTTCCCGGCGAGGCTTCGGCGGCAGCGGCACAGGCGCAGGAAGCCGACGTGCTCGTATGCGTCGGCTCCCCGATCTCGGCGCCGGATGACGAGGTACGCCCTGGTCGGCGCGAGATCGTCACCCTGGACGAGGTGCGTGCGCTGCTGGGCTCGGGCCTGGTGCACGACTGTGTACCGGTGGGATCGCACGGAATTGCCTGGGAGGCCGATCAGATCGCCGTCACCGCAGGACTGCGGTTCGATCCCGGCAGGACCGATCTCGATCTCACGAAGTCCGGCGGACCGTCAACCTGCGTCGTACTGGCCTGCGCACCAGAAGACGTCAGCGAGCTGCGCACACATGTGAGCGACGACCGGCCGTGGGCTCGGATCGGCACATTGCAGCCCCAGCACAGGGATTGACACCAGACATGCTATTTTGTGCGTGTCCCGGGTCGGACTCGGCCCGAGGTACTCCGCAGCGAGCGAAGTCGGTGCAAGTCCGACACTGTCGCGCAACGGTGATGCCCTCCAGCTCAGTCCGGTCGCCTCCCTGCGAAGTGGCATTCACCGACTCTCGCCGTAGGAGTCTGCCGAGCACACCGGGTGTGCCCCAGCGGGTCCTGCGACACGACTGCAGGAGACTTCATGGGTACTCCACTGCCGAGACGTGCCTCGGCCCTTCTCACCCTTCTCGTCGTACCTTCCCTGGCCCTGGCGGGCTGCTCGGGCACGAAGGACGGCTCCACCTCCCCGAGCGCCTCGACGACCACCCCAGCAGCTGGCACCGGTGCCAACATGTCCGGGTGCATCAAGTCCGGGGAGTTCGACAAGGACAAGGACTACTTCGGCGACAAGGCCACCTTCACCGGGGCCAGGAACGTCCACGTCAGCTACCACAAGTCCTACAAGGTCCTCACCCTCGGCAAGCAGGACAAACCGTCGCAGACCTTCGTGCTGCTGCAGTGCGGTGCCCCCAGACCAACACTCACCGGTGACCTCGCCAAGGCCCCGATCATCGACGTCCCGGTCAAACGAGTCGCCGCCTCCTCCACCACCCAGATCCCGGTCCTCCACACCCTGGGATCCTTGGACGCAGTCGTCGGCGTCAACCAGCTCGAGCAGATCTATCGCGGACCGGCACGAGACGCCCTCGAGGCCCGCAACACACCCAGCTACGGGTCGAGTCGGATGCAGATCGACACGGAGAAGCTCATCTCCCTCAAACCCGACGCCGTGCTGGCCGCCAGCTCAGAGGTGAAGGAGTTCAAGCAGGTGCAGTCCGCCGGCATCCCGGTGCTGCAGGACCTCGACTATCTCGAGTCCACCCCGCTGGCCCGAGCCGAGTGGATGAAGACCTACGGCATCCTCCTCAACAAGGAGGGCGCCGCCACGAAGAACTTCGACGGCATCACCAAGCGCTACACCGAGGTGGCGAAGAAGGCCAGGAACGCCACCGACAAGCCCAGCGTGCTCGTCGGCCAGGAGACCAAGGGGCAGTGGTACGTCCCGGGAACCGACTCCTACATGATCAGGTTCATGACCGACGCCGGAGCCACCGACGCCATGTCCCAGGCCGTCAAGGGCAGCGGAGCCACCCCGACCGACGCCGAGGTCGTCTTCAAGTACGGCTCCAAGGCCGATTTCTGGCTCAACGGCAACTACATGTCCATGACGACGTGGCACGGCAAGGACGACGCCCTCAAGCAGAACCCGCGCTACGCGAACCTGTCGGCCTTCCAGCACGGCAACGTCTGGAACCCCAGCAAGCGCACTGCCCCAGACACCGGGAACGACTTCTGGCAGTCCGGGATCGTCCAACCCGACGTCGTGCTGGCCGACCTCACGTACATCTTCCATCCTGACCTCATGAAGGGGTACACGCCGTACTACTACACCAAGCTCAGCTGACCCTCTCAGCGGCGATGTTCGCCGCACCACCATCCCCTCACCTCCACTTGGGAGCAACCATGTCCATCAATCGTCTGGTGGCGGGCCTGGCCGCCACCGCCATGTGCATCGCCACCCTCACCGGGTGCTCACGCTCCGAGAAATCGGATTCCTCGGCGGACACACCGCCCAGCACGTCATCCAAGCAGGGCTGCATCAAGGACTTCGACCCCTCGAAGGACTACTTCGCCGACAAGGCCACCTTCCGCGACGCCCGCGACATCACCGTGTCGTACCACAAGTCGTACAAGGTGGTGACGCTCAAGCACCCGTCGAACACCGCGAAGAAACCCGTGCAGTACGTCCTGGTGCAGTGTGGCGCCCCGCAGCCGAAGCTGAACGGTGACCTCGCCAGGGCGCAGAAGATCACCATCCCCACCACCAAGGTGGCGCTGGGTTCGACGACCCTGCCGATGAAGTTCCAGATGTTGGGAAAGCTGGACTCCGTGGCTGGCATGGTCAACGTCGACAGAGTCGGGAATCCGGACACCCGTCAGGCCCTCAAGGACCACAAGGTCGCCAGTTTCGCGGCAGGTGACAACGCCACCGAGATCAACACAGAGAAGCTGGCGGCGCTACGCCCGGACCTGTTCATCTTCAACCTCGTCAGTGGTAGCGACAACACCAGCAAGATCGACAAGATCAAGGAGATGGGCATCCCGGTCGTCGCCGAGCCGAACTTTCTCGAGAGCACCCCGCTGGGGCGTGCCGAATGGATCAAGTACGACTCGCTGTTCGTCAATGCCGAGAAGACGGCGAACCAGAAGTACGACGAGATCGCCGAGAAGTACCATGCGACCGCGAAACGCGCCGCCACGGTGACGACACGACCGACCGTGCTCCACGGATCGCAGTACAAGGGCGTCTGGTACATCAAGCCCAACGAGAACTACGCCATCCAATTCCTGCGTGACGCCGGTGGTGAGTACGTGTTCAAGGACCTTCATGGGGTGGCATCCAGGAAGATGGACACCGAGGCCATCATCAAGAAGGCCCACGACGCCGACTTCTGGATCGACGGGCCGGAGAAGTCGTCATCCCGGAGATCCTCAAGGCCGACCCACGTCTGAAGTCGCTCAAGGCCCTCGACAACGGCAACGTCTGGGACGCCACCCTGCGAGCCGACCCGAAGCACGGCAACGACTACTGGCAGACCGGGGTCGTGCGCCCCGACCTCGTCCTGGCGGATCTGACGGCGATCCTGCACCCTGAGCTGGATGCCAATCACCAGTTCTACTTCTACCGCAAGGCCACCGCGAAGTGACTGCGACTCAGGATCAGGTGCCGGGCCGTCGCGGGAGACACGGACGTCACGAGGCACACCGCGGACGTATCAGGGGCAACCAGTGAGACACGGCCACCAGGAGACGTCGCAGAACCGAGAGGCACCAGGCCAGGACGTACGAGGTCAGGATGGGCGGGGCCGGGACGTGCGGGATCACCGAGATGTGCGGAGCCGCCAGACGCAGGGACGACGCGGGCTGCCACTGCCGGTGCGTTTCACGATCCTCGCAGCGATCTTCGTCGCCGTCACCTTGGCCGGCCTGGCGCTGGGATCGGTGAACATCCCGCTGGGTGACGTCATGGCGGTCCTCACCGGTGGTACCGACGTCGACCCAGTCTCGATGACGATCATCCGCGACGTCCGCGAGCCTCGTACCATCACCGCCCTGCTCGTCGGGGCAGCGCTGGGAGTGTCCGGGCTGGAGATGCAGACCCTGTTCCGCAACCCACTGGCCGACCCATACGTGCTGGGTATCTCCTCGGGTGCCAGTCTGGGCGTCGCCCTGGTGGTGCTGTCCACCTCGGCATCGGCGGGGGCGGCCAGCTTCGCCTCCGGGCTGGGAATCGGGCCGGACCTGTTGGTCATGGTCGCCGCGGCGCTGGGGGCAGCCGTCGTCCTGCTCATCGTCATGCTGGCCGGCCGGTTCATCCACTCCTCGACGATCCTGCTGCTGCTCGGCGTCATGATCGGATACTTCGTGTCGTCGGGGGTCACCGTGCTGTTGTCGCGAGCCAGTCCGGAGCTCATCGCCCAGTACACCCGCTGGCAGTTCGGCAGCTACCACGGCGTGACGTGGCAGAACCTGCGGGTCATGGTGCCGATCATGGTGGTCATGATCCTCGCCAGCCTGCTGCTCGCCAAACCGCTCAACGCACTGCTGCTGGGGGAACGTTACGCCCAGACGATGGGGATGAACCTCAAGGTGGTGCGCACCCTGCTGGTGGCGAGCACCGCGATCCTCGCCGGCGCCGCCACCGCGTTCTGCGGGCCGATCAGTTTCCTGGGCATCGCGATCCCACATCTGACACGTGGGGTGCTGGGAACGGCCGATCATCGTCATCTGCTGCCCGGATGCATCCTCACCGGCGGATCCCTGGCATTGATGGCCGACATCCTGGCACAGCTGCCTGGCGACGACGTGCTGCCCGTCAACGCCGTCAACGCGGTGTTCGGGGCGCCGGTCGTCATGGTCATCCTGGTGCGATGGTACCGAGAGGCGGAGGCGACATGACCGGTCTCACACTGTCGAACCTGACGGTCGGGTACCGTTCGGGCCGCCACGTCACCACGGTGCTGTCGGGGGTGACGGGGTCGGTGGGTGCCGGGCAGATGATTGGGCTCGTGGGGCCCAATGGTGCCGGAAAATCCACCCTGCTGCGCTCGGTGGCCGGGCTTCAGCCAAGCCTCGGCGGCGAGGTGCTGGTCAACGGCACCCCGACGTCACGGATGTCGCGCCGTCAGGTCGCCCGGGCCCTCTCGACCGTCCTCACCGACCGGGTGTCGGTGGCCCGGCTCACCTGCCGCGACGTCGTCTCACTGGGGCGTCATCCACATTCGGGCATCGGTGGGCGGCTGCGGCCTCATGACCATGCGGTCATCGACGAGTCGCTGAGGGCGGTGGGCGCCGCCGATCTGGCCGAAGCCTTCATCGGGGAGCTGTCCGACGGTCAGCGTCAACGGGTCATGGTGGCCCGCGCCCTGGCCCAGGAGCCGTCCATCCTGTTGCTCGACGAACCGACCTCCTTCCTCGACCCGCCGGGCAGAATTGCCCTGCTCGGTATGTTGCGCGAGGTGTGCACGACGCGCACCATCGCGGTGGTGGTGTGCAGCCATGACATCGAGGCGGTGATGCGTTACGCCGACATCCTGTGGGTGGCTGGGCGTGACACCGACGTGACAATCGGGGCCCCGGAGGATCTGGCCCGGGACGGTTGCCTGGAGGAGGCCTTCCGCACCGAGGGAATCACCTTCGACCTGCGCACCCTCACCTTCTGGCAGTCCGACGAGGGGCGCCCGAGGGCAGTGGTCGCCGGAGCAGGCACGGACGCCGACCTGGCCCGTCACACCTTGGCACGGGCTGGGTATCGAGTGGTGGAGGAATCCCTCGCCACCACGGACACCGATCTGGCCAGTGCCGGTACGAGCAGTACTGACGAGGGCACCACCCCACTCACGGTACGCGTCGTTGCGGGCGGCTGGGAGGTCGACGGCACGGTGCTGCCAACCCTGGCCGACCTGCACGAGCTTCTCGTTTCGCACCGGGAGGGCTGTTGCGCTTCCCACCGCGGCCGGGGAGGCACGTCGGCGCAGCTCAGACGAGGCACGGCTGACGATGGGCGAGGGTGCAACATCGCCGGGCAGGGGGCCGCTGGAGAGGAGACGGCCACCGCCCCCGACCCGGGACGTTCCACGGCTCATCGAATGGACGCAGACCCACCAGACGCAAGGAGTCGGTCATGACCGTCCGCTACCTCGTGCTGTGGCCCACCGCCGCCTGTGACCTCGCCTGCCCCTACTGCTACCGACGAAACCGCCGGGGCGGCCGGATGGGCATCGAGGTGGCGGACGCAGCACTGGATCTCGTCGCCGATGGCGTGCGCGGCACCGGTCGGCCTGCCCACGTCCAGCTGGCCGGCGGGGAGCCGACCCTGGTGCCGGACCTCGTCGAGCACGTCGCCCGCCGGGTCGCAGCCATTCGAGGCGGGCGGGTCACCTGCGGCATACAGACCAATGCCACCCACCTCGATGGCGACATGGTCGCCATGCTGAGACGCCATCGGGTGCGTGTCGGGGTGAGCCTTGACGGGCCGCCACAGGTGCAGGAGCAGGCGCGTGGGTCGGCGGCCTCGACCTTCCGGGGCCTGCTTGAGCTGGCTCGAGCCGATGTCCCGGTGCGAGTGACGACGGTGCTCTCGGCCCTCAACGTCGACCACCTGGGTGAGCTGGCGGTCACCCTGGGCGGACTTCCCAATGTCACCGGGTTCGGCCTAGACCCGTTGGTGCCGATCGGCAGCGCTGCAGGTCGGGAAGATCTGGTGCCGTCCGAGGAGGCCGTCGTCGCGGGGGTCACCGCCCTGCACCGATGCCTCGCGCAGGTCAACGCGATGCGGGCCGACCCGTTGCGCTGGCGTGAGCTGGAGACCGTTCGGGCAGCGCTGCGTCACGCGCCGAGCGGTCCCACTCGCCCCGGGCCAGGACAACCGCGTCCACCAGCCACCGGGGAAACGTCCCGGATCCGATCCACATACCCCTGCTGCATCCGCACACCAACACCCGCCGACGATTCGAGCCACACTGGCACGTCGAGCCCTCGTGGCAATCCTGTTCGTAACGACGTCAACTGCCACGCAGACGTGGTCGACCCGTCCGGGCGAACACTTCTGCCACTGGCAATGCCGAACCGACCGTACTGTCATGCGGCGGTCGGCGAATCCTTGGCGGTGGCTCCCGACGGGAGCGTCTACCCCTGTTCCCAGGCCGTCGGAGACGTGGCGTCCCGGGTCGGAACCATCGACGACGTCGACTGGGATGGCTTGAGGCGTCGTTTCGCGCACGATGTCCACACGTTGCGTGGACCGTGTCATCGCTGCGCCCTGGCGGACCGGTGCCCCGGCGACTGCCCGTCCCGGGTGGAGGCGAATGCGTTGGCCGACCCGGAACACCGTCACACCCCGCTCACCTGCCTCATCGACGACACCCTTGCCCGTCTGGAGATCGCGTCATGACCACCCTGTGCTTCTTCTCAGCCACCGGAGGGGAACTCACCCTCGTCAGCCAGGCCCTGGCTCGGATGCGTGCCGACGGCCTCGACGTCACCCTCTTCGGCCGCACCAAGGACCAACTCCTCGATCCGGAGTTGTCCCGCGCCTTCGCCCGAGCAGCCGCTCGCAGTGACGCCGTCGTGCTGAGTCTCCACGGTGGGACGGCCTCCTGCCCGGCATGGTCGGACCTCGTCGAGGCCTGGCAGGGCCGCCGCTCCCGCGGACTTTCGCTGCCGTGGATCCACGTCCAACCCACCTCCGGGGACGATGACGGGCTGCTGGCCGCCCAGGACTGGGCCAGTGGCCTGGACGACGGCACCTGGAAAGGGCTCATCGGTCTGCTGGGGATGAGCGGTCCGGACAACGTCGAGGCGGCGCTACGAGTCCTCGCCGACCGGGTGACGGGTGGGAACGTGCCCGTCCCCGAGGTCGTCCGTGCCCCCACCGAGGGAATCTGGCATCCGCGTCACGGCCTGTTCACCAGCCTCGCCGAGTATCGGCAGCACCTGAACCCCGACCGACCCACTGTCGGCATCACCTTCCCGCGCAGCTACTGGCTGGAGCACAACACGGCCCACATCGAGGCCCTCGTCACTGCCGTCGAGGAGCTCGACGCCAACACGCTGCCGTTCTTCTGCCTGCGGCTGCCCGACGCGCGACGCGGCAACCCCGGCATGGCGCAGGTTCTGGAGAATCTGTTGCGGGACGACGAGGGCCGATGTGTCGTCGACACCCTGGTCGACGTCCACGGGATGTCCATGACGGCTGGCGTGCCCGCCAATGCCGACGCCTACCCGAATCTGGGGGTGAGTGTGCTGCACGCCCTCACCTCCTACGCCCCACGAGCTGCCTGGCAGGCCACCGCCCAGGGCATGGGGTCGATGGACGTCGCCACCCAGGCCGCGCAGCCGGAGTTCGACGGCGCCCTCATCACCAAGTTCCTGGCCACCCGGGAGGTCGACACCGTTGACGACCTCACCGGAGCCGTCGTGCCCCGCATGGTCCCGGTCCCGGGCCGGGCGCAGGCGATGGCAGAGCTGGCCCTGTCCTGGGCCCGGCTGGCTCGCACCCCAGCCGGTCAGCGCAAGGTGGCGATCGTCTTCCATCACCATCCGCCACGCAATGATCGCATCGGCTGTGCCTCCGGTCTGGACACCTTCGAGTCGGTGCGTCAGCTGCTCATCCGGATGGCCGACGAGGGGTACGACGTCCCGGAACAGTTCGAGACCGGCGACGACATCGCCCAGGTGCTGTTGTCGTGCCTGACCTGCGACCAGCGCTGGCTCACCCCCGACCAGATGCACGAGAGGGCCGAGGCCCACGCCGATCTGGAAATCTCGCGTCCCTGGTACCGGGGGCTGCCGGACTCCGTGCGGGAGTGCATGGACCGCAACTGGGGGCCGCATCCGGGCACCCTCTTCGTCCACGACGACGAGTTCTCCTTCGCCGGTCACCTCGACGGCAACGTGTTGCTGACGATCCAGCCGCCGCGCGGGACGTTCGAGGCCGTCACGGACTCTGCCATCCACGACCCGGTGCTGCCTCCCCCGCACCACTACCTGGCCCACTACCGCTGGATCCGTGACGTCTTCAAGGCCGACGCCGTCATCCATGTGGGCACCCACGGCAGTCTGGAATGGCTTCCCGGCAAGGGGCTGGGCCTGTCCGAGGAGTGCTACCCGGAGCTCGCCCTGGATCGGATGGTCAACATCTACCCCTACATCATCAACAACCCCGGCGAGGGCACCCAGGCCAAGAGGCGCAGTGCCGCCGCCCTCGTCGACCATCTCACCCCACCCATGCGTCAGGCCGACCTGTACGACTCCACCGCCGAGATCGACCGCATCCTGCGCGAGCACGCCGGGGCGCAGTCACAGAGCCCGCAGCGCGCCCGCCTCGTCGCCGAGCAGGTGTGGGACGCCGTCGTCGAGGCCGGCTTGGACACCGATCTGGGCCTGACCGCAGGTGACGTCGACTCAGACCCCACCGAGCTGCTCGACAAGGTCCATCACCACCTGCTCGAGCTGCAGGATCGCGAGATCTCCGACGGTCTGCACGTCCTCGGACAACTCGTCGCCGGCCAGGACGACCCCACCGCGGCCGAGGTGGAGTACGTCGCCCAGCTCACCCGTCAACCCAACGGGCAGGTGCCGTCGCTGCGCGAGGCGGTGCTGGATGCCTGGGGAACGAGTCTCGACGAGGTCAGCACCAAGGCGGGCGAGCTGGTCACCGTCACCGCTGACCTGCCCGACGGGCTCACCGGACGCGAGATCATCGAGGCCACTCACCGGCAGTGCGTCGACCTGCTGGCCCCAGTCGTCGCCTGTCACCACGGTGGATGCTTCGACACCGAAGGGGCCCACGACCTGGCTGCCCAGCTGTGTCGCGAGCAGCTCGGTGCCGAACGGGGCGACGTCGTCGAGACCCTCACCTGGGTCGCCACCGACCTCATGCCGCGCCTGGACGCCACGACCGACGAGATCGAGTCGATCATGACGGCCCTGGACGGTGGATTCGTCTCCCCCGGACCGTCGGGAGCGCCCAGCCGTGGCAACGCCCACATCCTGCCGACCGGCCGAAACTTCTTCTCCCTCGACCCCGAGACCATGCCGACGCCAACCGGTTGGCGAGAGGGGGTCGAGCTCGCCGAGCAGCTGCTGGCCGGGTACGCCGAGGCCCACCCCGACCAGCCGTGGCCGCGCACCGTCGGTGTCGTGGTGTGGGGAACGGCCAACATGCGCAGCGGCGGGGCCGACATCGCCGAGATCCTGTACCTCATGGGGGTGCGCCCGGTCTGGGAGTCATCAGGCCTTGTCAGCGGGTTGCAGATCATCGACCCGGATGAACTGGGACGTCCTCGCATCGACGTCTCCCCGCGCATCTCCGGGTTGTTCCGGGACGCCTTCCCCAACCTCGTCGAGATGGTCGACCGGGCGGTTCGGATGGTCGCCGCCCTGCCGGAGGATGGCGACGACAACATGCTGCGTGCCCACGTCGAGGCCGACGTCGCCGACATGATCGCTCGCGGGATCGACGTCGGGCAGGCTCGCCGCAAGGCGACGCTGCGGGTCTTCGGTTGCCCACCCGGCGGATACGGCGCCGGTGTGGAGGAACTCATCGAGACCAAGGCGTGGCAGGACAAGGCCGATCTGGGACGGGCCTACATCGCAGCCTCCTCCCACGCCTACGGCGAGGGGGTGTTCGGGGACGTGGAGCCCGAGCGATTCACCGCTGCGTTGTCGCGGATGGACGTCACCGTCAAGAACGAGGACACCCGCGAGTACGACATGCTCAGCTGCACCGACTTCTACAACTACTACGGCGGGCTCATCGTCGCTGCGACGACGGTGCGCGGTGAGGCACCGATGTCGTTCGTGGGTGACTCCTCCGATCCTGCCCGGATCGCCACACGCACCACCACGCAGGAGGCCCGGATCATCCTGCGCTCCCGAATCCTCAACCCGTCGTGGATCGAGGGTCTGCAGCGCCACGGGTACAAGGGGGCCGGGGACCTGTCCAAGGTGCTCGACATCCTCATCGGCTGGGACGCCACCGCCGACGTCGTCGACGACGGCCTGTGGGAGAAGGTGGCGCGTCGTTATGCCCTCGACCCGGCGATGCAGGAGTGGTTCCACGAGGTCAACCCGCACGCCCTGCACAACATCGTGGACAAGCTCCTTGACGCCGCCCAGCGCAACATCTGGCAGGCCGACCCGGGCACCGTCGAGGAGTTGCAGGACACTTACGCCGACATCGAGGGGACCATCGAGGAGGTCTCCGACGACCCGTGCTCGGGCACCGGCGGCACCCCCGACGCCCCCATCAGCCCCAGGAACCCCATCAGCTCTAGGGATACCACCGGCACCGGAGACTCCCAGGGCTCGACGAGCACCACCAGCCCGGCCGAGACTGCCCCACCAAAAACCTCCGACGGGGGCTTGGACCTTGCCGCGCTGAACCTCACCTCACTGAGGTTGAACCGATGACGTCTGTTCCGATGATCTACCCGTTCACCGCCGTCGTCGGGCAGGACGAGGCCAGGAGCGCCCTGCTGCTGTGCGCCGTCAATCCTCGTATTGGCGGGGTGCTGCTCAGCGGGGAGAAGGGGACGGCCAAGTCGACGGTGGTCCGTGGCCTGGCCGAGTTGCTTCCCGGTCGGGCGATGCGCACCCTGGCACTGGGGACCACCGAGGACCGTCTCGTCGGTGGGCTGGATCTCGAGGCCACCCTGGCCACCGGTCGTCCAGTGCTGCAGCCCGGGTTGCTCAGTGAGGTCGACGGTGGGGTGCTCTACGTCGACGAGGTCAACCTGCTCGACGACCATCTCGTCGACCTGGTCATCGACGCCTGCGCCGGCACACTCCGGGTGGAGCGGGAGGGCCTGACAGCCACCCTGGCAAGCCGCTTCGTCCTGGTCGGGACCATGAACCCGGAGGAAGGTGCTCTGCGCCCCCAGTTGCTGGACCGGTTCGGACTGTGCGTCGAGGTGCACGGCGAGTCGGACCCGGACACCCGCGCCGAGATCATCCGTCGTCGTCTCGACCACGACGCCGACCCAACTGGGTTCGCACGCCGTTGGCAGGACGACCAGGAACGTCAGACCGCGGCCATCGGCAGGGCACAGCGCATCGTCGACCAGATCGCGCTGAACCGCACCGTCACCGAGCTCATCTGCTCGCTGTGCCGACACAACCACGTCGCCGGGCACCGGGGCGACGTCGTCATGGCAGAGGCCACTCGTGCCCATGCTGCCCTGGCCGGCCGCAGGACTGCCACCGAGGACGACGTGTTGGCGGTCAGCGAGATGGTGCTGCGACACCGCCGACGTGACGAGACGCCGGCTGACCCTCCCCCACCGCGAGACCAGCACCCCGAGAACCGTCCGGACCGGCCCGAGGACCCCTCCCGCAATCCTGATTCCACCCCCGAGGGGTCCGATCCACCTCAGAACTCGGAGCAGGGCCCCGACCCAGGCGTGGAAAATCTGCATGGGAACGACGATGCTGCCACCTCAGGTGGCACACCGGGCGATCACGCGCACGATGACCACGGCAACGCCGAGGACAGCGACCCCGGTGACGATCTGGCAGGCGGGAATCAGCAGTCCGAGGGCCAGCGCGACGCGGATCGCGACAGCACCAAGAACCCATCCCACGGCAGCGACCAGGTGGCCGCCCTGGGTGAGGCATTCGCCGTGCGCCCCCTGGAACCCGAGCAGGATCGCCTCTCCCGGCGAGCTTCGGGGCGACGCCTGCGCACCCGTAGCGAGGGCCGTCGCGGCCGTTACGTCTCGTCCCGCCCCACCGACCGTCCCGACGATCTCGCCCTGGACGCCACCCTGCGAGCCGCAGCGATCCACCAGAAGTCGCGGCGGACCGGCCCGCACCGCTCGGGCAAGACGCCCTCCAGCGGGGCGATTCGCATCGAACCCGTCGACTGGCGTGCCAAGGTGCGGGTCGGTCGAGCTGGCTCCTGCGTGATCCTCGTCGTCGACTCCTCAGGGTCGATGGGGTCACGTGGCCGGATGACCGCGTCGAAGGGGGCAGTCCTCTCCCTGCTGCTGGACGCCTACGTCAAACGTGACCGGGTCTGCCTCATCGGGTTTCGTCGGGACCGGGCCGAGGTGCTGGTCCCGGTGACCTCCTCGGTGGAGGTGGCCCAGCGCTGCCTCGCCGAGCTGCCCGTCGGCGGGCGCACCCCACTGGCAGCTGGACTGGTCAAGGCCTGTGAGGTGGTTCGCCCGCTGCTGCTCAAGGATCCCGGGCTACGGCCGCTCCTGGTGCTCGTCACCGACGGGCGCGGCAACGTCGGTCTGGACGCACGACCCAACGGTCGAGCCACCGACGAGGCAATCGCGTTGGCAACCGAGATCGGTGCCGACCGACGTCTCAGCTGGGTCGTCATCGACACCGAGGATCCACGCGGCATCCGGTTGTCCCGTGCTCGCGACATCGCCGCCGCGTTGGGCGGGCCGTGCCTGCACATCGACGACCTGCGCGCCGACGACCTCGTCAACGTCGTCTGCCAACTCGACCCCACTGCTCCCCGAAAGGACTGCTGACATGGCACCACGTCCCGTCTACCCGTTCTGCGCCATCGTCGGACAGGAGGAGATGAAACTCGCCCTCATCCTCGCCACCATCAGCCCCGACCTGTCCGGGGTGCTCATCCGCGGCGAGAAGGGCACCGCCAAGTCCACCGCAGTCCGCGGCTTGGCAGCCCTGCTTCCGAAACACCGGGAGGTTCCCGGTGCCTACCACCTGTCCCCCGAGGAGTACTCGACCCACGCCGAGGAGCTTGGCCTGCCGGCGACCATGCCCGAGCCGCGTACCGTCCAGGTGCCCGTCGTCGAACTACCGGTGGGGGCCACCGAGGACCGCGTCACCGGGACCCTCGACATGGAGACTGCCCTGCGGGAGGGACGACGTCGCTTCGAGCCCGGTCTGTTGGCTGCGGCGCACCGGGCGATCCTCTACGTCGACGAGGTGAACCTGCTCGATGATCACGTCGTCGACCTGCTGCTGGACTCCGCCGCGATGGGCGTCAACACCGTCGAGCGGGAGGGAATCAGTGTCACCCATCCAGCGAGATTCACCTTGGTCGGTACCATGAATCCCGAGGAGGGCGAGCTGCGCCCCCAACTGCTCGACCGGTTCGGACTGTGTGTCACCGTCGGCGGGGAGGACGATCTCGACCAGCGTGTCGAGGTCATCCGGCGCCGGCTGGCCTTCGAGGACGACCCGGCAGGATTCACACGTACGTGGGAGGAAGCCAGCCACGAGATGAGCGAACGAATCACACGGGCCAGTGACCTCGTCGACCAGGTGGTCATTGACGACGAGACCCTCATGACGGTGTCGCGCACCTGCCTCGACGCCCACGTCGACGGCCACCGAGCCGACATCATGATGGTACGGGCGGCACGCACCCTCGCGGCCTGGCAGGCTCGCACCCAGATCTCCACCGACGACCTCGCCCGGGCAGCCCGGCTGGTGCTGCCACACCGCATGAGACGGCGTCCCCTGGAATCCGTGGGGTCGCTGGGGCCGGCAACCCCACGTGAGCAGAGGAGCCGATGAAGCCCGTGGAAAACATGGATCCCGGACACTGCACTCACCTCGAGCCAGTGGGGAGCGTGGGCTGCGTCAGTGACGCGAGTGCGGTCGGCAGTTCATCCGATGGTCCGGGAGCAGTGTGATTCGTTCCCCGCACCGTTCCTGGCACCCGAGAATACGGTGGCTGCCCCGCATCCCCGGGCAGACCTCGCCGGCCATCGACGATCCCCTCATCGACACGAGCCAGACCCACGACGGTCGTGCCCTGATCCGGCGCATGGCTCATGACGGACGACACTGGCTGCGACCCGGATCCATCGCATCGGCCCTCGTCAGCCTGGTGAACATCGGTGTCCCGATGGCCCTGGGACGCGCCATCGACGACGGGGTCGTGGCTGGTGACGCGACTGCCCTGGCCGGGTGGTTGGCCCTGGTGGCGCTGGCCTACGTGGTCCGTGCGGCGGCCCAGACGGCGCGGATGCAGACCAACGTCGGGGCCGCGGTGAGTGAGCATGACCTTCGGGTGCAGGCCCTCGAACGCATCATTGCCCCGGAGGGGATCGGGGGCCCACCACGTCTTCCCGGTGACCTGCTGTCCGTCCTCGTCACCGACGTACGGACGGTTTCCCGTTCCTTCATCGCGTTGGCGTCCATACCGGGCAACGTCGTCACCCTGTTCGGGTCGCTCATCGCGATGGCACTCATCAACGGCTGGCTGGTACTGGCGACGGTGTGCACCATTCCGCTGCTCATCCTGCTGTCGGTCAAGGGGGTGGCGCCGGTCAAGCGCAGCACTCGTCGAGAGCGGCGGGCCGAGGCTGTCGTGGCCGGTTCAGCGGCAGATCTCACCAGTGGGCTGCGCGTCATCCAGGGGCTGTCGGCCTCCCGTCGTGCCACTGTGAGGTTCCGGGTCGTCAGCCGGGAGGGTTTGGCAGCCACCTTGCGCACCCGCCGGGTCAGGGGAGTCTACACCGGCACCGTCAATGCCTCGGTGGGAGTGTTCATCACCGTCCTGACGGTGCTGGCCGGCTGGCTCACCCTGGACGGGCGAATCAGCGTCGGAAGCCTCGTCACCGTGGTGGGATTGGCCCAGACCCTGGGACCACCGTTGCGAGCTCTCGGTGTCGACACCGCGACGATGCTTGCCAACGCCCATGCCTCCGGGGATCGGTTCTGCGAGCTGCACGACAGCCCGGCTGCCTGGCAGGTTCCTCCCGACGACAGCGAGCGCCCTGCCCCCGCAGGCCGACCCGACGGGAGCTCGAGGATCAACTCGAGCGAGAGTCCGAATGGTTGCCCCGACGCCAACCCGACGGGCAACCCCACACACTCTGACAGCCCCCCACTGCACACCCCGGTGCACCTGCACGTCCAGGTCGAGGACCCGAGCCTCCAGCTCGACGTGCCCCCCGGGGCGCACCTGGGGATCGTCGCCCCCCAACAGGTGTGTGACGCCTTGGCACAGGACATCGTGCATGGTTCCCACACCCTCCTCAACGGGGTGCCGGCCAGCCAGCTGAGTCCGGCTCGCAAACGTGCCCTGGTGCTGGTGGCACCGCGCTCCCCGGAGCTGTTCGACGACACCGTCCAGGCCAACATCATGTTGGGCAGCACGAGGGACGACATGTTGGACGCCGTCGTACGGGCGGCTGCCCTGGACACCACCATCGCCGAGTTGCCGCATGGGCTGCAGACCGGCGTCGGGGAGGGCGGTCGGCACGTCTCGGGCGGACAGCGGCAACGGCTGGCCCTGGCCCGCGCCCTCATCCATGCCCCCGATGGTCTGGTTCTCATCGACCCCACCACGAGCATCGACGCCGCCACCACCGCCGCCATCGCCGAACGGATGGGTGAGCTACGAGCTGGGCGCACCACTCTCATCACCACGACCTCTCCCGCCCTGCTGGACCGCATGGACGAGGTGGTGCTGTTCGACGACGACGGTCACCTGGTCGCTCGTGCCCCGCACCGGGAACTGTTGGGTCACGACGGCTACCGGGAGATGTTGTCATGAGCACCCGGCACTGGTTGCCACTGGCCACCCCAGCGCAGGTCCGCCGAGAGGTCCACCGGACCTCGAAGGGGGTGCGCAGATACTTCGTCGCCGCCATCGTCGTGGTGGCGCTGGGAGCCATCCTCGATCTGGCGGTGCCGATGGCCACTGGGTGGATCATCGATGCTGCGCGCACCCGCCAATCGCCGTCCGCGCTGCTCACACCGGCCTTGGTGATGGGGGCTGCAGTCGTCGGTTCGGGGATCTGCAACGGCGCCGCCCAGGCGCTCACGCCGTCCTTCTTCACGACCATCGTCACCCGCCTGCGGGAGGAGATGATTGCGGTCGGGCTGGGGCTGGACCAGCAGCGGGTGGAGGGGGCCGGCACCGCCGACCTCGTCTCGCGAGCCTCCGACGACGTCACCGCGGTGCGGGATGCCGCCAACGGGGCGCTGCCACGGCTCGTCAACACCATGATCATGGTGATCGTGTCGGTGGGGGCGCTGGCAAGCCTGCATCCATCCTTCTTCATTCCCGTGGTGCTCGCTGGGGTGCTCTACGGGTTGGCGATCCGGGAGTTCCTGCGCACTGCGCAGCCGGTGTACCAGGCGGAGAGACGAGCCTCGACGACCCAGTCGCAACACATCCTGTCGACGATCCACGGGCTGGACGCGGTGCGCGCCTTCGGCGTGGAGGGCCTGCGCACGCACACGGTGGCCGACGGGTCGTGGCAGGCCGTGCGATGGAGTCTGCGTGGGCGATTCCTCGGCAACACCTTGGTGGTGCGACTTCTCGTCGGGGAGGCAGTGGCCACCATCGGCGTCGCCTGGACGGGGTATCTGCTCGTCATGACGAATCGGGTGAGCGTCGGCGCGGCTGCGACGGCGGTCCTGGTGCTGCTCCGATTGTTCTCCCCGGTGCGGTTCCTGCTGATGTTCCTCAACAATCTGCAGGCCGCCTGGGTGTGTCTGCAGCGGGTGGTCGGGGTGATCTGTCTACGTCCTGAGGAACCTGTGGCCTCGGAACAGTCCATACCCACGACGCATGCTCATGCTGGGTCCGGGGGTCGAGGGCATGGTGAGTCCGAGACGACGGACCACGGCTGGCCGGCAGCACCGGAGAAGACCCGAGAAGAATCCCACCGCGATCACGACACTCACGACCCAGCCCTGCTGCGGCCGGGAGAGGCCCGCGAACGCGATCGTTGCCCGATAGAGCCGTATCCCCCGCAGCAGCACTCGCGAGGGTCGGCGTCGGTGCGGGTGGAGCAGGTGAGCTTCGGTTATCAGAACGGTCCAGACGTCCTGCACCAGGTGAATCTGGAGATTCCGGCCGGTCACACGACGGTGCTCGTCGGGGAGTCGGGGGCGGGCAAGTCCACTCTGGCCGCTCTGGTGGCCGGTCTGTTGGAGCCCCGGTCGGGCAGGATCGCCATGACGCCTGCCTCGGCCCGGACGGTGCTTGTCAGTCAGGAGATCCACATCTTCTCGGGCACCTTGCTTGACGACGTGGCGCTGGGCCTGCCGGTCCAGGCCGAGGACTGGCCCGACGAACGGGTGCGCGAGGCCGTCCTGGACGCCCTGTCCAGGGTCGGTGCCGATTGGGTCGATGATCTTCCCGAGGGTCTCGACACCGTGGTGGGTCGCTTGGGGACGCGATTGTCACCGGCGCGAGCCCAGCAGGTCGCGCTGGCTCGTGCCCTGCTGGCAGATCCTCCGATCATCATCCTCGATGAGGCCACCGCGGAGGCGGGAAGCTCCGGTGCGGCCGTCCTGGACCGGGCTGCCACCGAGGTCGTGACAGGCCGGACTGCGCTGGTCGTGGCCCACCGATTGTCCCAGGTGGCGATGGCCGACGAGGTCGCGGTGATGGATGGTGGCCGGATCGTTGAGGTCGGGCCCCCCGAGCAGCTGCGTTGCGGTGACGGCCGGTTCGCCCAGCTGTGGCAAATGTGGTCGAACCAGAGGCGCGTGTAAAGCGGCGTGGCAACACAGCGCCGCACGCGCAGAATTACCACACCGGCATCGCCCTCGTCACCATCGTTGCCGTCACGACGTGGGCACCATCATGGCTTCAGCAGCCAAGCGGCGGCCAGGATCATCTCGCCGCCACCGCAGTTTTGCGCCCAGCTTTCTGCCCAGCCGGTCGGGCGGCACTGCAGGTCAGTGTCGGATCCTGGCGCGCCCACCTCTGCCCGCGTCGGGCCGCAGAACTGTTGACCGCCAGACAACCTGGAATCGACGTGTGGCAATGATGTTGCCATCGACCCCACCTGCCACCCACAGCGGTAGCACCCATGGATCCCCGGAAGCTCTCCACGGAAAACGGATGCCCATGACGAAACTTCCGCAGCTTCCCGACCGCTTGAGCTTTCTCCTACCGCAGCATGACGGCAATCTCGTCCACCTGCACGATGTGCACCACGAGATCGCGCAGCACAGTGGATGCCATGCTGACGACACCGCACCAAGACGCTCTCCCGACCGACATCACCCCCGGTGCCCAGCTACGCACCCAGGCGCTGACGAAGACCTATGGTTCCACCCATGCCCTCGACCACGTCGACCTCACCATCCCCGCTGGTCAGTCGGTCGCCGTCATGGGACCGTCTGGCTCGGGCAAGACCACCCTGTTGCACTGCCTGTCGGGGATCCTCTCCCCCGATTCCGGCAGCATCGAACTGAACCTGCCCAGACGTACCGTCAACGTCGAGTCCCTCACCACCGAGGACCGTGCCGGACTGCGACGTGAATCCCTCGGGTTCGTCTTCCAGCAGGGCATGCTCGTCCCCGAGCTCACTGCCGTGGAGAACACGGCACTGCCCCTCATGCTCAATGGCACACCGAAGGACGAGGCCATCCGCCATGCCGCCCAGTGGCTCAGCTCCATGGGGTTGGCTGGCATGGAGGAGCGCCGCATCGGTCAGCTCTCCGGGGGCCAGGCACAGCGAGTCGCCATTGCGAGGTCGCAGGTGATCAACCCAGCGATCGTCTTCGCCGACGAGCCCACCGGGGCCCTCGACTCGGCCACCGCCATCGAGGTGATGTCCATCCTGCTCGCGGCCACCACCGGACGCGGACGCACCCTTGTCGTCGTCACCCACGACGAGGACGTCGCCCGGCGCTGCCAACGCATCGTGGGGCTGCAGGATGGCCGGATCGTCTCCGACGAGCTGCGTCAACCCAATGGAAGGTGGTGACCATGACGTCCACGTCTGCTGCCGTCGAGCAGCCGAACCCGACGATCACCGTCCCCGAACCGCTGAAGGTCGGACCCAGGCGTCCAGCGACTCGGCAGATCCTCGCCATGACCCTGCGCGCCTCGATCTCCGATCGCTCCACCTGGCGGCTGCCCGTGATCGCTTTCGCCGTCATCTCGACGATCATCCTCGACGTCACCGGTGGGGCCGTGATGATGTGGCACATCCGCGGGGACAATGCCGCTTTCTACCGGGTGACCTCGACGATCGCCGTGGTACTGCTGATACTTCCCCTCATGACGCTGGCCTCCTCGGCAGCGAAGCTGTCGGCAAGACGCCGGGACGATCGACTGTCGTCGTTGAGACTCATCGGGGCGTCGGCGCATCTGCTACGAGTGATGACCCTGGCCGAGGCCGGGCTGCAGGCCCTCACCGGTGCGATCCTCGGCATCCTGGGATACCTGCTCTGCGTTCCAGCCCTGGGGCGGTTGTCGTTCAACGGTGAGGTCATCGGAGCACGTTCGGTGCTGCTCGGCCCCGTCCCCGTGATCGGGGTCATCGCGGCTCTGGTGCTGCTCGCCCTCACGAGTTCTGCCATCGGACTGCGCCGGGTCGACGTCTCACCGCTGGGAGTACGGATGCGCAGCCAGCCGACGTCGGTCTCGTGGGTCCGACTGGTCGTCGGTGGCATCATGCTGCTGCTCATCGTCTTCTCCCGGAAGATTCTGGGTTTCCTTGGAAGCCAGGCTGGCACCATCGGCGGGTACATCTTCGTCATCGCCTTCCTCACCATCGTCGTGGAGATCGCCAACATCATCGGGCCGAAACTGCTGTCCATGTGGTTCACTCACCGACTGCGCAAGGCCAGGAACGCGACCGAGCTCATCGCCGCCCGTCAGGTTCTGGAGAATCCACGCGCCGCCTGGACCCAGGTGGCCTCGCTGGGTGCGGTGTGCGTGGTGGGAATGTTCGGAGGCACGGGTGCGGCCTTCATGCAGCTGTTCGGCACCGGACCCGACGCCGACGAGGTCGCCCGCACCATCGGCCGAGACGTGCAGACCGGCGTCATGTTGCTCATCCTGTTCGCCTTCGCCACAGTTGCCTGCTCGGTGGGGGTCAATCAGGCTGCCGCAATCCTCGATCGTCGCCAGGTCGAGGTGGGACTGGACGTCGTCGGAATGGATCTGACGGCCCAGGACAAGGCACGACGCATCACAGTCCTGTCGCCGATGCGATTCGCCATGGCCATCGGCCTCATCGCCACCGGACTGCTGCTCATCCCCCTGGTGGGCATGGCACTGCTCGCCAGACCGGTTGCGGTGATCACCACCGTGGGCACCATTCTGCTGGGAGCCGGCATGGTCCGGTTGGGACTGTGGAGCACCCGTCCCCTCCTTGGTCGAGTGCTCGACGACGGGCTGGCACGTACCGAGTGAGGCGCGTGCGCAGGGCACCGGCCGGGCAGCAGCGATGGTCACCATCGACCGGTCCCTGCGCTGCCGATGGATCCTCACAGCCATCCGAGCATGTCACTCGGATGGTCAGGAATGGCCCTGGCGATGGCTCACGGACGACGCCCCGGACCAGCCCGCCCCCCGAGCCATCGAACCAGACACTTCTGGCTCAGTGCTCCGGAACTCACCAGCCAGTTCACCGGCTCGGATTCAGTACCCCAAGATCTCCTTGCGACGGGGCAGCCAGGCGATGGCGTCACGGATGCCGTCGGCCGGGGTCAACTCCGCGCTCCAACCGAGCAGGTCCTTGGCACGGTGTGAGACGGTGTAGGCACCGGCGACATCTCCGGGGCGTGGTGGGCCGTAGACGACATTGAGAGCCTTGCCAGTACCTTCCTCGAAGGCCTTGACGAGCTCCTTGACGGTCACGCCGTTCCCGGTGCCGATGTTGAACACCTGGTAGGGCTCGTCGGCGGTCACCTCGTCGAGGTGCTCCAGAGCGGCGACGTGGGCCTGGGCCAGGTCCCAGACATGGATGAAGTCGCGGATGCCGGAGCCGTCTCGGGTGGGCCACTCGACACCCGTGACGGTGAAGGTGGAGTCCTCCATCCAGGCGTCGATCATCTTGCCGAGCACGT
>OKJE01000099.1_pt1 | contig 40033 bp, 34 predicted proteins | sample 1610151 | NCBI WGS metagenome assembly OKJE01 (sample SAMN04436626, study PRJEB24849) | human gut metagenome | biome: human gut; feature: NICU; material: stool | host: Homo sapiens | place: USA: Saint Louis, MO | collected 2009-12-25 | reverse complement strand
CAGTCGATGGTCATCAACACCGACGGTGCCGAGATCCTCACCCGGTTGGACTGAGGGCCCCAGTTGGACTGAGTGCTCCCGAGACGACTGCGGCGCGCCGGTTCCGCTGTGCCACCGGGTCGGGCAGCGGGACGGCTGCCACGAGGCGACGGGTGTACTCCTGTCGTGGCTGCGAGAGCACCTGGGTGGTGGCCCCCTGCTCGACGACACGGCCGTGGCTGAGCACCACCGTGCGAGCTGCAATCTGCTCGATGACCGCCAGGTCGTGCGAGACGAACAGGCACGCGAATCCCAACTCGGCCTGCAGACCGGTCAGGAGTTTGAGCACCTTGGCCTGCACCGACACGTCGAGTGCGCTGGTGGGCTCATCGGCGACCACCAGTCGGGGGTTCAGGGCCAGGGCACGGGCAATGGCAACCCGTTGACGCTGCCCACCGCTCATTTGATGTGGGTACCGATCCGCCATCGATTCGGGCAGTTCGACCTGCTCCAGCAGGTGACGCACCCGGGCTCGCCGCCGCACCGGGTCAAGCTCGGAATGCAACATCAGGGGTTCGGCGATTGACGCGCCGACCGTGCGCCGGGGGTTGAGGGCCGAGGCCGGATTCTGATACACGACTCCGGTGCTGCGTCGGATGGGAAGCATCGCGTGCCGAGAGGCCCCAGCCACCTCGATCCCAGCCACCCGTACCGATCCAGATGTCACCGGTACCAGCCCCGTGAGGGTGCCAGCGATGGTGGACTTGCCCGAGCCGGACTCCCCCACAAGTCCAAGGACCTCCCCCGGCGCGATGGCCAGACTCACGCCGCGCACCGCATGCACGGGTCTGCGTCGCCGCGCGCGGTGGACGACGTCAAGGTCTGTGACCTCGACGAGCGGCCGGTCGGGCTCCAGGCTCGTCGTGTCGGGGGCCGACGGGCCGATGACCCTCACCGTTGCCGACGTATCGACGGCTTCCACTTTGTCGCTCGACCCATCGGGGGTATTCGGCAGATCAAGCGTCTTCCGTAGTGCATCGAGTTGGGGAACCGCGTCGAGGAGCTGGCGGGTGTAGGGGTGCTGCGGATCGCTGAAGATCGCATCGGCACTGCCCCGCTCGACGATGTGCCCCTTCTTCATGACGGCAACCTCGTCGGCGATGTCGGCCACGACGGCCATGTCATGCGTGATGAGCAGCACCGCCATGCCTTCATCGGTCACCTGACGCAACAGATCGAGGATCCCGGCCTGCACCGTGACGTCGAGGGCGGTGGTGGGCTCGTCGGCGATGATCACCCGGGGATTGCACGCCAAGGCCAAGGCCATGCACGCGCGCTGCAACTGACCGCCGGACAGCTGATGCGGGTAGGAGGCGGCGATCCGTTCCACGTCCGGCAGCCCCACTCGACCCAGGAGTTCGTGCACCCGGTCGCGAATCCGGGCCCGGGAACGAGTCCCATCGACCTCTGACCGATCCCTATCGGGATGCGCCTTGATCACTTCACGAATCTGGGCGCCGATGCTCAGGAGTGGGTCGAGCGCGCTGGAGGGCTCCTGGAAGATGGTGCCCACCAGCCGACCGCGCACCGTGTCGAGCATCGGCCGGTCTGCTCCCACCAGGTCCACGACCGGGGGCGTCTCGTCGGTGTTCCTGCCGGGCCCATCCAGACTCAGCAACGCCGATCCGCTCACCGTGGCGGCCTGGGGCAGCAGGCCAAGGCTGCCCAGCGCTGTGACGGACTTGCCCGAGCCCGACTCCCCCACCAGTGCCAGTACTCGTCCAGGCACCAGGTCCAGATTGACGGCCTCGGCAGCCGGCACCGGAGCCCCGGAGAACTTCACCGTCACGTCTCGCAGGCTCAGTACCGCATCAGGTCGCGCCTGCTGACCGGTCAGCGAGGTGGGGGATCCGGCTCGCCGTGGCTGGCCCCTCACTTCTGGACCCCCATGACGAGGTAGTTGGGGTAGGCCGGGAAGGGATTGACGAAGAAATCGCTCACACCCGATCCGTGCAGGAAGGCGTTGCGGCGGTACACCAACGGAACCATGGGAACGTCCTGGGCGATTCGTCGATCGATGCGTGCCCACTTCTCCTTGGCCTGATCCATCGGAAGAGCGGCCACGTCGGCAAGCATCCGATCCACCTCCACATTGTGGTAGCGCCCGAGGTTGAAACCACCGGACCCGATCTCGCTGGAGGCAAAGAGCGGCTGCAGATTGGCATTGGCCGACGGGTAGTCGGGATTCCACGAGGCAATGGTCAAGTCGTAGTCAGAACCATCGGACTGGGTGGTCTTCTCAATCCAGGTCTCGCTCTCGACCGGATTGATCTTGACGGAGATGTCAACCTTCCGAAGGGCCTGCTGAATGGCCTGGGCAAGTGCCAGCGTCCCCTCGTCATTGCTCACCAGGAGTACGAGTTGACCCACCTTCTTTCCCTTGAGGAGTTCCTGGGCCTTTGTAGTGGATTCGGGGTACAGGTCGTATTCCTGTCGTCCGGGGATACCGGGAGTGATGTACGTCGTCGCGGGGGCTGCACCCATCTCGCCGCCCAGAGCAGCTGCGGCGGCCTTGCGATCCACCGCATGGGCGATGGCCTGACGCACCGTGACGTCCTTGACGCGCTCGACGTTGATCGCCAGGTACTGCAGTGGCCCAGCACTGCCGACGGCCAGCCGAGACTTGGCCTGAGGATTGGACGTCACCTGCGGCAACTGAGCCGGAGGTACCATCTCGGCTCCGAACGCGTCGCGATCATTGCCCGAATCAGCGATGAGCCGTTGCGTGACCACCGAGCTGTCCTGACCCATGGAGAACACGATGGTGTCGGGCAGAGCGGTACGCACGTCGTCGGAGGGCGGTGTCCATTTCGGGTTGCGCTGGAGCGTTGCAGCCACGCCCTGCTTGTACTCAGTCACCCGATAAGGCCCGGAAGCGACCGGTTTACGGGCGTAGGTCGTGGGGTTGTCCTTGAGGGGAACCGGGGCGAAGGCCGGCATGGAGACAATCCACGGCCAGTCCCCGAACGGGGCTTTCAGGTGGAAGACAATCGTCCTGTCATCGGGCGTCTCAATGGATTTCAGATGCTTGCCCCGGTACGGACCGGTGTATCCGGAGGTTCCGGCCAGCAGCGTCTTGTGGTAGCCGAGACCGCCGGCCAGGGAGGCTGCGAAGGTACGTTCAACTCCGTGGCGAATCTGCTCAGAGGTGATGGGTGACCCATCCTCGGCCACCAAGCCGTCCTTGAGGGTGAAGGTCCAGGTTCGGCCACCGTCGGAGGCCTTCCCGGTGTCGGTGGCGAGGTCTGGCACGACCTTGGCTTCCGTGCCCTTGACGATTCGCCAACTGGTGAGGCGACGGTGGATGAGGGCCAACGAGGTGACGGCCATCCCCTGACTGCGACCAGGGTCCCAGTTGATGTCGGTGCCCGACATGAGAATCGTCAACGTGCCGCCCTTGGTGGGCGTGGCCGAGCCAGTGGTCCGCGCAGACCTCTCATTGGCGCCGCATGCGCTCAGGGCCGCAACCGCCGTGGTGGCCCCCATTCCGAGCAGGAGACCGCGTCGGGAAATTGAGGAAACAGAGTATGCATCAAAATTCATTGTTCTCATCCTTCGTGTAGTTTTCAGTGTTTTCTGATTGATGTGGTGTGATGGTGTGCCGTTGTGCTGCATGGCGGTGCGCCAGCATCACACTCGAGGGTCAACTGCTGCCACGACGATGTCCGCCAGGACGTTCATTCCGACAATCGCGACGGCGGACACCAATGTGACGCCCATGACGAGTTGGATGTCGGTGGCCCCCACGGCGTCCATGAGCAGTGCGCCAAGACCTTGGATGGAGAACACCTTCTCGGTGATGACGGCACCACCCAGCAACCCGCCCAGATCAAGTGAGAAATAGGTGAGTATCGGCACGCTGATGCTGCGCAGGACGTGGTTCGCCAGGACGCGCCGTTCCGGCAGACCTGCGGCACGGGCGGTGCGCACATGGTCCTCGTCGAGGGTCTCCAACATCTCGCTGCGAACCATCCGCGTGTAGACGGCTGCCGAGAGGACAGCAAGGACGGTCCACGGCAGGGCCAGATGCCAGAGCCAGTCGATGGGGCTCACGGAGAACGGCACATATCCCGACACCGGCACGACGTCGGCCTTGAATCCCAGCACCAGGATGCCGAGCAGGCCCACCAGATAGGCCGGCGAGGAAATGCCCAGGACGGTTCCGGTCATGATCGTGCGGTCCACGGCGCTGCCCCGACGAAGGGCCGAGACGACGCCGGTACTCACACCGATGACCATCCACAGCACCGCTGCCCCCAGGGCCACCGAGATGGTGACTGGCAGTCGGTTTGCGATGAGTTCAGATACCGGCGTCGACAGGCGGAACGAGTATCCCAGGCAGGGGGCAGAGCAGTGAACGGCGTCAGCCCCTGACCCATATGTGGTGCCTGTGACAATTCCCGAAAGATATGTCCAGAACTGCTGGTACCACGGATCGTTCAAGCCCATGTAGGACCGGGCAAGGGCCAGATTCTCCGGAGTGCACGGCTTGCCACATGCCAGTTGGGCTGGATCGGCAGGAAGGAATTCGAAGATGGCAAAGGTGATGAAGGTGATGACCACGAGTACGGCGAGGGCCTGTACCAGGCGAGAGGCAAGGAAGTACAGACGGTTCATCGGGACTCACCCAGCCTCGGGTCGATGGCGTCACGGAGCCCGTCGCCAAAGAGGTTGAAGGCCAGGGTGACGAGGAAGAGCGCACCGCCGGGGAACAGTAGGTACCAGGGATCCGTACTCACCCAGGTCACCGCTGAGCCTATGGATCGGCCCCATGACGGCGTTGGTGGGGTAACCCCCACCCCCAGGAAGGACAGCGCCGCCTCCGCACCTATCTTGCCCGGAATGGAAATGGTGGTGAAGACGATGATCGTGGCCATGAGGTTGGGCAGCATCTGCCGCACCACGATGTGCACATGGCCAGCGCCCATCGCCTGTGAAGCACGGACGAAGGTACGTGATCGCAACGACATCGCCTGGCTGCGCAGCACCCGCGCCGTGGAGGGCCACCCCAACAGTCCGATGATGAGGATCATGACGCTCACTCGTGGCGCGGTGGCCGGGATGACCGCCGAGATCGCGATCATGAAGACCAGCTGCGGAAATCCCAGGATCACGTCGGTGCCACGAGACGCCACAGCGTCCCACCAGCCGCCGAAGTAGCCCGCCGTGACACCCACGACAATGGCAATGACCATCGACAGGGCGGTCGCCCCGACGCCGATGAGGAAGGAGGTGCGGGTGCCCTCGATGACGATGGCGAACAGGTCGCGCCCGGTCTGGGGCTCCACGCCGAAGGGATGCGCCGCACTGATCCCGCCAAACCTGCCCATCGGCAGACCGGTCGAGTCGAGGGTGGTCAGGTCGTAACGGTAGGGGTCCAGTCCCAGAGCCCGAGTGATCGGGGTGGCGAGCATGGCGACGAGGGCGGTGACGATGACGATGCTGCCGCCGAACATCGCCGAGGGGCTGCGGCGTAGCCGGTGCCACACGCCACCCGATCCGCTCGGCACGGCATCGTCGTTGGCGGGGTCTGCGGTACTGATGACACGGTCAGCTGAGAGGGTGGTGTCACTGGTCAGGAGGTCACCGGAAGTTGGGATGCCAATCTGGGCACCCGTCTGTGGAGTGGTCACAAATACACCTGGGGGAATACGAAGGGAAGAACATGGGCATGGAAAAGCCGGGGCTGCGTCTCAACGACAACAGCAGCGGCAACACATGCACACGTTCACAACGCCTTCTTTCCCCTGATGTCAGGGCCTGATTCCACGATGGATCATTGGTGGGCAATGTAGCACCCCACGAGATGAGGTACCAAAACAGCAGAGTGGACTCCCCCGTGAGCAAGAATGACGTCATGCCAGTTTCCGGTAAGGATTTCTGGTGCGATCCCGGTTCGCTAGGCCGGACGGCCACTGGTGGAGACGTGGTGCCAGGAAACCACGCGTCCGGTGGTCGTGACGAGCACTTCGATGTCAGGACATCGTCAGCAGCCACGACATTGAGCGCGTCGTCCACTTCAACGACGCCGGTTGGGCTGAGCGTCCTGCCAAGAAGCTGAGCCGCGTAACACATCAGCAGATGCAACACACCTGCACGGTCAACTATTCGTTCGTCACGAACGTGACGTCACCCCGCACTACCCCGTTCACCCCCATGACATCGCTGGGCAACCTCTGGCAGCCATCATGGACGAAGCCAGGTCATGCCGAAAGGACCAGCTAGGAGGATCAATGGCCATCACACGCCGGAGTTTCATGGAATTACTGACATTCAGCGCAGCTGCTGGCGCGATCAGTTCACCAGCTTTGGCAGCCGACGTCAGGAGGTTCTCAGTTCTGGCGGCCACGAATGAGCCCTACGGCAGTTACCACATCGCATCGATGGTCAGCTACGTGAAGAGGCACGGCGGACGTATCGCACTCGTCAGCCCGGACCTCGGCCACCGCATGGGCGATGGTGTCGACGTCATCACCGTGGATCAGGCTGCAGGATGGGGAGCCGATCTGCTGGTGGTCACCGGAGCAACTCCATGGCCCATTACCGTCATCAAACATCTCGATTCCCTACCAGTGGTGGCATCATCCTTGGCTTACCTCAATCCGATGGAGGCCGAAGGAGCGATGTCGGTGCGCAGCCGGCTTGTTGGGGCAACCGCCCAGTCCAGCGCTGAATCTGCAGTCTTTGCAACCCACTGGGGTATACCGAGACATGACATCACTGTCGTCGGGAACCCACAACTCGATGACCTTCCCACATATCGCCCGGAAGAAAACACCGTCCTTGTCGCCACATCTGTGACACACCAATCGGAAACCGGCAATTGCGCACCAGGGACTGACCTGCTGATGAAAACCGCAGAAGCCCTTCACAATCATGGTTACCGAGTACGCGTGGGGTTGCATCCCCGCGAGGATCCAAGCCTGTGGTCGAACTTCGAGATCGCCACCGAGGGAACTGTACGAGCCGCAGAAACGGCCAAGGTGGTTGTCGGAATACCTGGTTCGGTGTTTCCTCAAATCGCTGCGCTCGGGGCTCCCTTGGTCGGCATCACCGACGACCGCCTTCACGTGCCGGACTACATCATGTCGGTGGCAACACCGGTTGAAACCGTCGAACAAGCTCTCACTGCCGTCAGAGCCGGAAGAAGACCTGCAGCGCAACACCTTCGTTCCGTGGTTGGCCCACTCGGTGGTTCGCGGGCCAGGCTCTGGAACTATTGGCGCCACGCGGTTACGTCAGCAGAGTCAACTCGCCCAGCGCAATCATCTGATACGCCACCGGAACCGAGCCTGACACCCGCACCTCCGCGCAGTTCCCACACTCCCCCGGCTGCTCATCGACTCCCTGCCCTTCCGAGTACTGGCAGGTGACATCATGACGTCACAGGTTGATGAATGGATTTCATGATGCTCTCAATGTCTTCACTGGTCACCGGATGGAAATAAGTGGAGTGTGTTTTCTTCACGGTGTCAAGAGAATCTGACCCAATGAGGACGACATCCATCCCTGGACTGTCATGGTAACACAGCTCAGCAGCAAGATACTCGATAGTTGCTTTTTCGATGTTGGTACCAAATTCTTTTACCTCAGCCAGGATACCAGCATTCCTGTCATATATCAGTAGGAACTGATTCATGGAATCCGTATCGTCAGTCACGCCCAGCACCTCCCTCGCGAGCCCCCTGGATCAGCAAATGATGTAGATCATGGTAACACCGTGTCAGCTCATCATAATCCTGTGCGGTCAGTTCACACATCCCATCCAACCCCTGATGCACCTTGGACAGCGCACGAGCAAAGCGGTCCACCGAAGTGCCTCCGCCATCCTGCTTAAAGTTCACCCCCAGGGTTGCGCTAAGACCTTCCACCATCTGCGCCCACTGATGCATCCGTTGGGTACGCAACTGGATCTCAACAAGTCGATCATCACGCTTGACGACCAGATGAACAGCTCGGTAACCAGATTCCCGTGGGTGCGCCACATAATCCTTGCAACGCTTTATTTGCAACGATTCATACCACTTGCACCTGATGTGCTGCTCGAGTGCACGTAGTTCTTCAAGATTGTTGCCGGCAAGTACAACGCGGCATCCACCAACATCGACCATGCGATCCAGGCTCAAGCCAGACTCCCGAATGCTCAACTTCTCGACAATTGTGTCCATACGCTTGAGTCGTTGCGACACCTCGGCATCCACTCCGACTGTCCCAACAAAACTGCGCAGTCCCATACCAACCTTCCCCAGCGGAACACTGACAGAAGATCGGTACTGGGAGATCACATCCAATGCCTGTTGGTATTCGTCGATACTGACTTCATGACGTATTTTGTATGCTCTGACAGTGGAACCAGCTTTTCTTACCTGCGATTTTGACAGCGTCATCATATTTCCCAGCTTCGTTCACAGACTCACCGAGTTTTATTGTAGTTCTTGATGAAGAAGATTTCTCCAGTCGGAATGACCTGAGCTGTCAACAAAGCACTGCCGCAAAAAAATTTGGATTAGATGGGGACGAGCCACCCTTGTAAGCCGGGTTCTGTGACCCCATCGGGGCCGGTGATCATCCATCTGTGAACGCCGTTGCCGACGTCCTCCAGCATTGCAGCTGCGCGGCCTACCCGGGCGCTCGGGCGGGCAGCCCTCGAACACGTCCGCGACCTCACGGTCTTCTTGGCCTTGCTCCGGGTGGGGTTTGCCGTGCCGGCACCGTCACCGATGCCGCGGTGAGCTCTTGCCTCACCGTTTCACCCTCACCGATTTCTCGGCAGTTTGTTTTCTGTGGCACTGTCCCGCGGGTCTCCCCGGGTGGGCGTTACCCACCACCCTGCCCTGTGGAGCCCGGACTTTCCTCGACAGATCGTCGTCTGCCGCGATCACCCCGGGTGGCTCGTCCAAACATCCATTCTAGCCCGTGAGCACCGCTTCATGACAGCCGATGGGGCTCACCACACCTGGTCGGGGCAGACGTTCGCACCTCGCGCACCTTCACCGAACCGTGATCGGCCCCACCTCGGGCAGCGCCCGGTCGGGAACCATCCCCCTCAAGGGGGATGAGCCCACTCCTCAAAGGGAATGTCGTCTCACAGGGGACGCACCATGATGCGGTCGCACTCCTCACAGCGCAGCACCTCGTCTGCCGGGGCCTGGTCGTAGCGACGTTGGTCGCCAGGATTGGCGACGATTCCGCAGGCACTGCACACGCCATGCTCCAACCTGCCGGCCCCCATCCCGGTGCGTTCCAGCAGAGTCTGGTACAGCTTGAACAGATCGGCCGGGAGCGCCCCGGCCTGGGCGGTGCGCTGCGCAACAAGACGCTTGAGTTCGGCGTCGATCTCGGAGAGGTCATGGTCCCGGGACGCCAACGCCTCGCGAATGTGGCCGTCAAGAGCTTTGCGAGCCTCGTCGGCCTGCGCCTGAGCCGCTTCCGCCTCCTCGACCCGCTGCATGATGTCGAGCTCGGCATCCTCCAGATCACCGATACGCCGCTTGAGGTGCTCAATCTCATCGGTGAGACTGCGCAGTGCCTTGTGATCGATCTGGCCGGCATCCACCGTGGCCTGGTTGCGCTCCAGACGGGCCCTCGCCGGGGCAAGGTCTCCCTCGATGCGCTTCTGGTCGGCCTTGAGGTCGAAGACGACCGTCTGCTTGGCGACAAGATCCTCGGCGAGACCCTGACGCGAGCCAGCAAGTTTCCTGAGTTCGTCGAGTTGGGGAAGGACCTTGCGATCATGACGCCTACGGGCGATGAGCCGGTCGGTCTCTGCCAGGTCGAGAAGTTTCCACTGGTCCTGCGGTGCTGCCTTCACGCTACCTCCTGCAACTGTGAACCCGGGGAGCTCATGGCCACCAGACTCTGCTGAACTCGTGAGAGCCAGCCTATCCGGCTGGACCCGGCTCATTACAATGACACCCAACGCACATTCGACGGAGAGGCGAGAGTTTCCATGACTGATGTGACTGATCGTTCCGGCAGGTCTGCCGGTTCCCAGATCCAGGCCGCTGATGAGCAGAAGGTCCCCAAACGCCAGACCCCGTTCTCCCAGGCGTTCCGTGATTTCATCCCCACCGGCTGGCAGCCCTACGACTCCACCATGCCACAGCCCCTGGACTCGGTGCCCTCGGCGCGTACGCACCGTGACGTCCTGGCCGCAAGGTTCCCCGGCGAGGTGCTCGTCATCCCCGCTGGCGTGCTCATGCGTCGCAACAACGACTGCGACTTCCCGTTTCGTCCACACACGACGTTCGTCTACTACTCCGGACTGGGCACCGACCGGGAGCCCAACGCGGTGCTCGTCATCGACACCACCGGATCCACCACCCGCGACGTGCTGTACTTCAAACCGCGCGCCCCGCGCACCGATCGTGAGTTCTACGCCGATCCCACCTACGGCGAGATGTGGGTCGGAAAACGCGAGTCGTTGGAGGAGATGTCGACGATGACCGGCCTGCAGTGCCGTGACATCGCCGAGCTGGATGCCGCCCTCAGCAGTTCGACCCCGGGCGGTTCCGCGCCGCTGCGCGTCATCCGTCAGGCCGATCCGTCGATCACCGACAAGGTCGACGTCGCCCGTCAGACCGCCCCTGGACGTGGCGACGCAGCTGCCGACGAGGCATTCGACGAGTTCACCTCAGACGCCCGATTCTGCAAGGACGACTGGGAGATCGAGCAGCTGCGCGACGCCTGCCGTAGGTCGAAGGTGGGATTCGAGGACATGATCCGTCAGATGCCCGAGGCCGTGCGGCGCGGCCGCGGCGAGCGATGGATGGAAGGCATCTTCGGACTGCACGCCCGTCACCTGGGCAACAACGTCGGGTACGGCTCGATCTGTGCCGCCGGCGACCACGCCAACACCCTGCACTGGGTGCGCAACGACGGCGACCTGCGCCCCGGAGAACTCATCCTCATCGACGCCGGCATCGAGATCGACTCCCTCTACACCGCAGACATCACCCGTACCCTGCCCATCAGCGGCACGTTCTCACCGGCCCAGCGCCGGGTCTACCAAGCCGTCCTGGATGCCCAGGACGCCGCCGCCAAGGTGGCTCGGGTGGGCCATGACCACGCCGAGATCCACCAAGCGGCGATCCGGGTCATCTGTGAGTACCTGGCCGACTGGGGGATCCTTCCGGTGAGTGTGGACGACGCCGTCTCCCCCGAGGGCGGTCAGTTCCGTCGGTGGATGGTGCACAGCACGAGTCACCACCTCGGTCTGGACGTCCACGACTGCTCCCAGGCCCGTCGGGAAGACTACTCCGGCCCACTGCGCAAGGGGATGTGCATGTCCGACGAGCCCGGCATCTACTTCAAGCAGACCGATCTGCTCGTTCCCGAGGAGTTCCGGGGCATCGGGGTGCGCATCGAGGACGACCTGTGCATCACCGACGGTGAGCCCGAGTGGCTGTCGAAGGACTGCCCCCGCAAGGTCGACGATGTCGAGGCCTGGATTGCCGAACTCTGGGGCTGAGAAGTCAGGCGTTGAACACCTGGTCGCGCACCTCGCGCAGCTCCAGCGCGAGGTCGCGGGCCTGCTGGGCCACCTTGTGCTCGGCGAGCACCTCATAGTGGGTGGCCACCACCTGCTGCACCGAGTTGTAGTCGCGCTCCCCGCGACTCATGGCGTATGTGATGGCTGCGGTGATCATGCCGATGACCACTCCGATGAGCAGACCGGACAACAACATGACGACCAGACTGTTGAGCGAGTAGAAGAACGACATCATGAGTCCGACGAGCAGGCCCATACCGACCCCGGAGATGGCACCCTGACCGAGCACCGTGCCCCAGGTCTTGCGACCAATGACCCGCTCGATGCTGCGCAGATCGGTGCCGACGATGCACAGATTCTCCACCGGGAACTCCTTGTCGGAGAGGTGATCGACCACCTTCTGCGCCGTCTCGTAGTCGTTGACGACGACAACGGGCTTCGGATATTCCAGCTGGAACAGGGACGACACGTGGGCAGGCTGCATGAAATGGTCACCTCACAGGTTCGGGTACGACCATCCTACGGGGCCAGATGCCCTGCTGACGAGCAAGTGAGCTCCTGGCGTGTACCGAAGGCATCGGTCAGCTGCCGGAGAACTTGCCCGGGCGGTGCTCAGGTGTGTAGACAATGCATATGAGCACCGAAAACCCGCTTGTCCCAGCGATCCATGAGGCGCTGTCTCGTGTACAGGATCCGGAGATCAGGCGACCCATCACCGACCTCGGCATGGTTGACGAGGTATCCGTCGACGACAACGGCCGCGCCTACATTCGCATTCTCCTGACGGTTCCGGGATGTCCGCTCAAGGACACCCTGCGTGAGGACGTCACCGAAGCAGCCACCTCCGTCGACGGAGTGCGTGGTGCCTACGTCGAGCTCGGGTCCATGACCGACGAGCAGCGCGCCGCCGTGCGTGAGCAGCTTCGTGGTGGCGCCCCCGAACCCACCATCCCGTTCGCCGAGCCGGGCAACACCACCAAGGTCATTGCCGTGGCCTCCGGCAAGGGCGGCGTCGGCAAGTCGTCGATGACCGTCAACCTGGCCCTGGCCCTGGCTGGGCTGGGCCGATCGGTCGGTCTGCTGGACGCCGACATCTACGGCCACTCGATTCCCGACATGCTCGGTGCAGGTGACGCCCACCCCACCCCGCTGGACGATCTGCTCCTGCCGGTGCCAGCCATGGGCATCAAGACGATCAGCATCGGCATGATGAAGCCCAACAAGGACGATGTCATCGCCTGGCGTGGCCCGATCCTCGACCGCGCCCTCACCCAGCTGCTGGCCGACGTGCACTGGGGAGATCTCGACTACCTGCTGCTCGACCTGCCACCCGGCACCGGCGACATCGCCATGAGCCTGGGCCAGAAGGTTCCCACCGCCGAGGTGCTCGTCGTCACCACCCCGCAGCAGGCCGCCTCCGAGGTGGCAGAGCGTGCCGGGACGATGGCTGCCCTCATGAACCAGAAGATCATCGGCGTCGTGGAGAACATGTCGTGGCTGGCGTTCACCGCCCCCGACACCGGTAAGGAGTACCGGATCGACCTGTTCGGCTCCGGCGGTGGTCAGGAGGCTGCCGATGCCCTGTCGAAGCGGTTGGGTACCGAGGTGCCGCTGCTGGCCCAGGTCCCCATGGACATCGAGCTGCGCAAGGGCGGCGACGAGGGTGATCCGATCGTCACCGCACACCCGGAGTCCCCGGCTGCCCAGGCCATCGTCGAGCTGGCCAAGAACCTGGACTCCCGTCCCCGTGGCCTGTCGGGGATGCACCTCGGCGTCTCACCGACGAACAACGCCTGAGAAGCCCGACGTACCCACCTGACGACGAGGGGTGCCGGCATGTCCGGTGCCCCTCATCAATATTCACACCGCGTATCGCATCCTCGCTGAGTCAGACCCGTTGCCGACAGTCGGAGCGCTGTCAGTCGACCTCACCGGTACCCACGTTTTTCCCCATCGGCGTCGTCCTTCCTGGGCGACTCAGGCTGCTCCGGCAACGAGCACATCCGTCATCGTGACGCCCGGCAGCTCCTGTCACGGGAGTTTCCGCCACGTGTCCGCTGGAAAGCTCAAGTGGCTTCGACGTCGAAGGGCACCACCATGCCGTCAACCACCTCGACGCTCTCCTCCTGGCTCTGCGACTCGGACACCGCTGACGTCGCTGCCGGATCATCCACCGTGGACAGGTCCAAGGCCGTCTGCACGTCGTGCAGATCTGAGCGCAGATCGTCGATGTCGTCCTGCATGCCATTGATGACGTACTTGCGGACGAAGTTCTTGGGATTGAGGTCGCGATAGTCCAGGTCGGCGAATTCCGGGCCCAGCTCGTCACGCAACTGGTCACGCGTGCTGTTGGCGATGTTCTTCAGGTAGTGCGTGACGCGAGCGGCCTTGCGGGCGAATTCCGGCAATTTCTCCGGGCCGAAGATGAGCACGCCCAGAATGATGAGAACCCCGATCTCGGAGGGCGATGCGGTGGACATGGCTCCTACTCTAGCGGTGCACCGGACGGGACGCGATCACAGATCGATCCGGTCGAGCAGCTCGCAGAATCGTTCGACCGGCTCGCCCGTGGCAGGGACCATGGGCAGTCGCGTCGGTCCGACGTCAAAACCCTGATGGGCCAGACCAGCCTTGACCATCGTCAACCCCGGCAGGTCGAACACACCGGTGAGCAGCGGCAGGATCTCCCGATAGATCGCCAAGGCTTCGTCCAGACGTCCAGCCAGGCGAGCCTGGAAGATCTGCTGCATCCGCCGTCCGGTGAAATGGGTGGAGGTGCCCACCAGTCCCACCCCGCCCAGACTCAGCAGCGCCGGGGTGATGGCGTCGTCGCCGGAGTAGTAGGCCAGCGTGGTGTCTGCCATGACCTTCGCCGATTCGACGAGCTGGCCCTTGGCATCCTTGACGGCGACGATCTGCGGGTGATCGGCCAGCCGGACGAGTGTCTGCGTCGCAATCGCAGTACCGGTGCGCCCAGGAATGTCATAGACCATGATCGGCAGGTCAGTGGCCTGCGCGACGGCCATGAAGTGCTGGCGAATGCCCTCCTGGGTGGGCTTGGAGTAGTACGGAGTGACGACGAGCAGCCCATCGGCACCGGCTTGCTCAGCCTGCTGGGCCATCCGCACGCTGTGCGCAGTGATGTTCGATCCCACCCCGGCGATGATCTGGGCGCGGTCTCCCACTGCCTGTCTGGTCGCTCGGACGATGTCTGCCTTCTCCTCGTCCGTGGTGGTCGGCGACTCCCCGGTCGTCCCATTGACGACGAGACCATCATTGGCCTGCTCATCCACCAGTCGCTGGGCAAGTTCCCCGGCACGGTCCAGATCCACCGCGAAGTCGTCGGTCATCGGAGTCACCATGGCCGTCAACAGACGACCGAAAACAGGATCAGACATGGCATAGACCTTCCGTTGGCACGTGAAACCCATGCTAACCGCCCGCACCCGCCACCTGAACCGACTTCGACGGTGTGCCTTCGAGGATACCGGTAGGCTTGAGGGCGTGAATCCTCAAGAGTCTCGTCCGTCCCAGCTGGATATTGCCTCCTGGGAGTATTCCGAAGATTTCGTCGCCCCCTCGGAGGCGTTTCGCAACGCGCACGCAGCTGCCCTCGAGGATGGTCTGCCTGCGGTCACCTCAGGAACGGCTGCGATGCTCACCTTCCTGGCCCGGCTGGTGTCAGCGCAGACGGCTGTCGAGATTGGTACGGATGCCGGGGTGACGGCGCTGTCCCTGCTCAGCGGTATGGCGCAGCGTGGGGTCCTCACCAGCGTCGATCCCGAGGCCTTCCACCAGGAGACGGCCCGCGAGGTGCTCAAGGAGGCCCAGATCGCCACCAACCGATTCCGCACCATCGCGTCCAACCCGTTGGACGTGCTTCCCAAACTGCGCGACGGGGCCTACGATCTCGTGCTCATCAACGGGGACCGACTCGAGTACGTCGAGTACCTCTCCCAGGCGTTGCGGCTGCTGCGCTCCGGTGGTCTGCTCATCATGAACGATGCCCTGGCGAGCTACCATCTCGCCGATCCAGACAATCAGGACGACGACACCCTCATCATTCGGGAAGCCCTGGAATCGGTGCAGCAGACCGAAGGGCTGACCACCTCACTGGTACCGGTGGGGGTTGGCCTGCTGCTGGCCGTCAAGGACTGATCGGGCTCGAGGACTGCACTTGGGCAGCGTTGATGTGCCCTCTCGAAGTGGTCCGGGCGGTTTGACGCCGGTCCGGGGCATCACTTGGCGTGTCATTCCACACGCCCTGGCAGGAACCCGGGGCCCTGCCAGGCTGAGCCCGTCGATCAGCCGCACAGTACCGACCGGACGCGTCCGGCATGGGGAGTGTCAGTACGGGACGGTGATTCCCTTGCCCACCACGGTGACCCCCGTAGGTGAGACCGTGAATCCACGGGCCCGATCGTGCTCGTGATCCACACCCACCTGGGCCCCATCGGGAACGATGACGTTCTTGTCGAGGATGGCCCGGTGCACGGTGGCGTTGGAGCCGATGCACACGTTGTTCATGAGGATGGACTCATCGACCCGGGCCCACCGTTCGATGCGTACTCGCGGCCCCAGCACGGTGCGGTAGATGTCGGTGCCCGAGATGATGCACCCGGAGGAGACCAAGGTGTCGTCGCAGGAACCACGCATGACGAATTTCGCTCCCGGTGCCTGTTCCTGGATGCTCCAGATCGGCCAGTCGGGGTTGTAGAGGTTGAACTCCGGTTCCACCGACACGAGGTCCATGTGCGCGTCGTGGTAGGCATCGATGGTTCCCACGTCCCGCCAGTAGTCCCGATCCTTCTCGGTGGTTCCGGGCACCTGGTTGTCACAGAAGTCGTAGACCTGCGCGTCCCCGGCCTCGACGAATCTCGGGATGATGTCGCCACCCATGTCATGACGCGACTCAGCGGACTGGGAGTCTGCGAAGAGTGCCTCGACCAGGGCATCCCGACTGAAGATGTAGTTGCCCATCGACGCGTACGACTCCTCCGGTGAGTCGGGCAGGCCCGGCGGATCAGCAGGTTTTTCCAGGAAGCTGTTGATCTTGTTGTCCTGCGCGGCGTCGATGATGCCAAAGGCCGAGGCATCCTTGCGCGGGACGCGGATTCCAGCGACGGTGCAGTTCAATCCGGACTCGACGTGCGCCTCCAGCATCTGGGAGACGTCCATGCGGTAGATGTTGTCGGCCCCGAAGACGACGACGTAGTCGGGATTCTGGTCATTGATGAGGTTGAGGGACTGGAAGATGGCATCGGCACTGCCCTGGAACCATCGTGGACCGAGCCGCTGCTGGGCTGGCACCGGGGTGACGTAGTTGCCGAGCATGGTGCTCATACGCCATGCCTGGGAGATGTGACGGTCCAAGGAGTGCGATTTGTACTGGGTGAGGACGGCAATCCTCGTCAACCCGGAATTGGCCAGATTCGACAGGACAAAATCGATGAGCCGGTACGTGCCTCCGAATGGGACAGCCGGTTTGGCACGGTCCGTCGTGAGCGGCATGAGACGTTTCCCCTCACCACCGGCAAGGACTATGGACAGGACTTTGGTGTGCGACGTTGCCATGATGTGAACCTATTCCCTGCGACGGTTGGGACACGCCAAATCCTACTCGGACCACAAGCTTTCCTCCCCCGGTCTCCGTAGATCGAGCAACCAACACTGAGAACTGCCTGAGTGTGGGACGATCGGGGCATGAAGGTGTCCATCCTGACCCGTGAGTACCCACCATCAATCTACGGCGGAGCCGGCGTCCACGTCGCCCAGCTCGTCCCCCACCTGCGCCGTCTTGTCGACGTCGACGTGCAGTGCATGGGAGAGCCCCGGGACGGTGCGACCGCCCACCGGGAGGATTTCCCTGCTGGTGCCAACCCTGCGCTACGGGTGTTCGGCGCAGACCTGTCCATGGTGGCTGCCATCGACGAGGACGTCGATCTCGTGCACTCCCACACGTGGTACGCCAACCTGGCCGGTATGCTCACCGGAATCTACCGCGACGTGCCCCACGTGGTGAGCGCCCACTCCCTCGAACCGTTCCGTCCGTGGAAGGCCGAGCAGCTGGGTGGCGGGTACCGGCTGTCGTCGTGGGCCGAGCGCAGCGCCTATGAGGCTGCCGACGCGATCATCGCCGTGTCGGACGGCATGCGCAAGGACGTCCTGAGTGCCTATCCCCAGCTGGATCCGAACACGGTTCACGTCGTGCGCAACGGGGTGGACACCGAGGAGTTCCATCCGGTGGACGAGACCGATGTGTGCGCCCGCATCGGGATGGACCCGCAGGCCCCCTCGGTGGTCTTCGTCGGACGGATCACTCGGCAGAAGGGGCTGGTTCACCTGGTACGTGCCGCTCTGGAGCTCGACCCGGACACCCAGGTGGTACTGCTCGCCGGAGCTGCCGACACCCCACAGATCGCCGCTGAGTTCGATGCGGCATTCACCGACCTCAAGAAGGCCCGCAAGGCGCCCGTGCTGCGCGTGGAGCAGATGCTGCCACGCGCCGACGTACGTCAGGTGCTCTCCGCCGCCACGGTCTTCGCCTGCCCGTCGGTCTACGAGCCCTTGGGAATCGTCAATCTTGAGGCCATGGCCTGTGCCACACCGGTGGTCGCCTCGGCCGTCGGCGGTATCCCCGAGGTCGTCGTCGACGGGCAGACCGGTTATCTCGTCGACGGGGTACCCACCGATTCCGCCACCCCAGACGAGGTGGCCCGATTCCGATCGTCCTTCGCCGAGAGGATCAACACGATCACTCGAGACGCGCAGCTGGCCGCGCAGTTCGGTCGGGCGGGTCGCCAACGCTGCATCGACGAGTTCTCCTGGGCGAGGATCGCCGAGCAGACGCTACAGGTGTATCGCCAGGCCGCAATACACCACCTGGCACCTGAACTGTGAGGACCACCCGACCCTCTGGTCAGGAGAAACCGCCTGTCGTCAACGACGCATCGAGGGACCATGCTGCTCACCAGTGGCCCATGCAGGGATTCGCACGTCTGGAGCAGGGACCGCACCGGCGTCCACCACCCATGAATGCCAATGAGCCTGACCAGAGGCTCAGGAATCCCAGAGATGCAGCAGGACCCGAGGTCACCCCCCGGGCCCTGCATCGCAGCGAAGCAAAATGTCAGCCGACGACTTCCTGCAAGCACTTGTGGAGCTCCGCAGCTTCCTCCGCGTTCAGCTCGACAACCAGACGGCCACCGCCGTCCACCGGGACACGCATGATGATGCCGCGCCCCTCCTTCGCAACCTCCATGGGACCGTCACCGGTACGTGGCTTCATAGCTGCCATGTCATACTTCCTTGCTCGTTCGCAGTGGGTGAGTCCCTTCCATTATTCCGCATCCGTCCGAGAATCGGGATCACCGGTCTGGTTCATGGCGGGATCGACGCTCATCTGACTGGCAAGTCGGTCCAGTAGGGCATCCACCTGTGCCGGTGAGTATCCCCGTCGTACGGTGGCAAATTTCGCATTGCGAATGTCAGCTGGCGAGAGTTCTCCCTCGGGGAGGTCTGGCACCGGGCGATCGTCCACGGTGGCAGGCACGTCACCGAATTTCCCGGATCCGGCCATGACGGCCAACCCCATGATGACGACGATGATGACGCACAGGAACCAGATCACTTGCTCTCCCCAATCATCGTGGTGAACAGGCCTCGCTCGATCTCACTCGTCGTCACGGCCTTCCGCCCTCCCCTGCCAGCTTGATCACGTCGTCCTGGTCCAGCCAGGTGACCAGTGCCGCCAATGTCTCGTCCAGAGACGCCAGTCGACAGCATTCGTCATCTTTGTGAGCATACATCGGGTCACCAGGGCCGAAGTTGAGGGCTGGAATCCCGAGCTCGCTGAACCGGGCGACGTCGGTCCACCCGTACTTGGGGCCCGGTTGGCTCCCCACTGCCGCGACGAAGGACGTGGCCAGTGGCTGGTCCAGCCCCGGACGTGCCGGCGAGGAGAGATCGAGCACCGTCATCGGCCAGTCGGCGAACAACTCCTCCATGGCAGTCCTGGCCTGGGCTGCCGTCTTGTCGGGGGCGAATCGGTAGTTGATCTGGATCTTCGCGCTGGGTGCAATGACGTTTCCGGCCACGCCGGCCTGCAGCATCGTCGCGTTGAGCCCCTCCCGGAACCGCAATCCCTCGACCAGCACGTGCGGGTCATGCTGCTGCCAGTCGGAGAGGATCTGCAGGATGGGCAGCAGCCGGTGGATGGCATTGCGTCCCTTCCAGGAACGCGCCGAGTGTGCCGCCTGTCCCGCGACGTCCAGGGTGAACCGCATCGTCCCCTGACAACCTCCCTCGACCACACCATCGGTGGGTTCCATGAGGATCGCGAGATCGGCATGCAGCAGGTCTGGTCGCGCGGCAGCGATCTTGCCCAGCCCATTGTGTTCGGCAGCGATCTCCTCGGCCTCGTAGAAGACGAAGGTGAGGTCTCGGTTGGGTTCGTGCAGGTGGCTGGCAAGGTACAGGGCCACTGCCACACCACCCTTCATGTCGCAGGTGCCTCGTCCCACCAGGTATTCCTCACCATCGACGGTGTGCACGTGGGACGGGAGGTTGTCGACGATCGGTACGGTGTCCAGGTGCCCGGCGATGAGGACGCGCTCGGGTCGCCCCATGTCGGTGCGGGCCACCACGGAGTTGCCGATCCGGTCCACCTGCAGACCGGTGATCTCGCGCAGTACCGCCTCCACCGCGTCGGCCAACGGACCTTCCTGCTGTGAGACCGATGGGAAATCGACCAGGTCGCGGAACAGTTCATGCAGATTCGTCGTGTCGAGGTGCGCCGGGTTCGCAGATGGCAGGCTCATGACACTTGATATTAGTGGACAGGTGGGTGAGCACCGACTGGCCGCTAAACTCGTGGGCATGACGCAGACGACTTCTCAACCACGCACTGCCTGGGGATGGGGCTTGGCCACCGTCCACGTCGATGGTGAGGTTCTCGACACCTGGTTCCCCAATCCCAAGCTCGGCGATCCCGACGACACCCCCTTCCATGACCGATTCCATCTCGCGGTCGATGCTGGGTTGGACCCCATCCGTCGGGTGCACAGTGAGATCGTGCGCACCGTCATCAACCTTGACGAGCCGCCCGCCGACGTCTCGGACGCCTACCTTCGTCTGCACCTGCTCTCGCGACGACTCTGCCAGCCCCGCACCATCAACCTGGACGGCATCTTCTCCGTGCTGCCGAACAATGCATGGACCAACTTCGGGCCGTGCCGGGTGGACGACCTGGACCACGCCCGCATCGAATCCCGCTCCACCCGTACTGCCCTGGTAGTGCACCTGGTGGACAAGTTCCCTCGGATGGTCGACTACATCGTCCCCTCCGAGGTGCGCATCGGCGATGCCGACCGCATCCGGCTGGGTGCCCATCTGGCACCGGGAACGACCGTCATGCACGAGGGATTCGTCAACTTCAACGCCGGTACCCTGGGCGCCTCGATGGTGGAAGGCCGTGTCTCGCAGGGAGTGGTCGTGGGAAACGGCTCGGACATCGGTGGTGGTGCCTCGATCATGGGCACCCTGTCCGGCGGCGGCAAGGAGCAGGTGACGATCGGGGAGGGGTGCCTACTGGGCGCCGAGGCCGGTCTGGGCATCTCGCTGGGCGACAACTGCGTCGTCGAGGCCGGCCTGTACCTCACTGCCGGCACCAAGGTGACCCTGCCCGACGGTCGAGTCGTCAAGGCCCGTGAGCTCTCCGGTGCCTCCGACCTGCTGTTCATCCGGGACTCCACCAGCGGAACCGTCAAGGCATTGAGCCGTTCGGGTGCCTCGATCGAGCTCAATGCCGAGTTGCACTCGAACTGAGCAACCATGGCACGGCACGCTCGTAGACGCCGCAGGGACGGCGCACGGACCGCAGTGGCTCTCCTCGTCAGCGTGACGCTCGTCGCAGCGCTCGCGATCGTTGGGGTGAAGATGTGGCACAAGGTCAAGCCCGCTGCCCGAACCGACGCCGAGGGATGTCACGTCGTGGTGGACTCCGAGACCTACTGGCTGGACCTGGAACAGTCGGAGAACGCCGCGATCATCGTCGCCGAGTCCATCCGACGCGGCCTGTCACCTCGTGCCGCGTCCATCGCCCTGGCCACGGCAATGCAGGAGTCCGGACTGCGCAATCTGGACTACGGCGACCGTGACTCCCTGGGCCTGTTCCAGCAGCGCCCATCCCAGGGATGGGGAACGGCTAAGCAGGTGCGTGACCCGTGGTATGCGTCTGGCAAGTTCTACGATGAGCTGGTGCACGTGTCCGACTGGCGCACTGGCGACATCAATGACGTCGCCCAGGAGGTGCAGCGTTCTGGGGTGCCCGACGGCTACCGCAAGCACGTCGCCAAGGCCAAGGCGTGGGCCAGCGTGCTCACCGGTCAATCTGCTCAAATGGTGTCGTGCGTCAATCGTTCGTCGCCTGCGGCTGCCGCATCACAGCTCGCCGCCCACACCCGCAAGGGGTTGGGCACGGTGGCGACGATTCGCGCCACCGGTGACACGGTGACCATCGGTGCCACCTCTGCCACCACGCTGCGCGCTGCGATCAACATCACCATGGCCTCGACGAACCGATCCCGACTCCTCGAGGCACATGCCGAGAACCAAGTGTGGAAGCATGATCCGCAACACTTCGCTCAGTGGACGGCGGTTCCGGCTCAACCCGCCGGTAGTCCGGGAGGGGCCGGAAGTGTTCACGGCGGATCCGTCATCGCAGCGTCCTGAGCTGCCGGGTCCCGCGACGAGACATGGGACGACGTCATCGCACGCAGTCATCTCATACGTACTGCCAGCTTGGTGCGGGGCTTGACGTACCGGGGCTGGCTTGGCATGAGATTGGGCGTGGGACTGGTCACGCGGCTCCGTGACCCGCACGCAGCCGTTGTGCCGCAGCTGCGATCCGCTCATCACTGGCGGTGAGTCCCACCCGCACGTGCTGGCTCGTGCCTGCCACGTAGAAGTCGCCGGGGGCAACGAGAACACCCAGGCGGGCGAACCTGTCCACGGTGGCCCGGCAGTCCTCACCACACGTGGCCCACAGGTACAGCGAGCCCTGGGAGTCGTCGATCCGGTACCCGGCGTCCTGCAAGGCAGACATCATGATTCCGCGACGCCGCCGGTAACGATCCGCCTGGACCTCGACATGTTCGTCATCGTTCAGGGCGGCAACCATGGCAGCACTCACCGGAGTGGAGACCATGAGCCCGGAATGCTTCCGTACTGTGAGGAGCTCGCTGATGAGCGTCTCATCACCGGCCAGGAACCCGGCCCGGTAGCCGGCCATGTTGGATCGTTTCGACAACGAGTGCGCCGCGAGCAGGCCGCAGTGATCACCGTCGCAAATCTCGTCGTCAAGGATCGAGTACGCCTTGCCGTCCCAGACGAACTCCCCGTAGCACTCATCGGAGACCAGCACGGCACCAGTGCGGCGAGTGTAACGGACCCAGCTTCGCAGCTCGTCTGCCGACATCACCCGCCCACTGGGATTCGCCGGGGAATTGATCCAGATGAGGTCGACAGAGCCATCGGGATCAGGGGAATCGGCGAGCTGGTCGGGATGATCCGCAGCGACGATCCGAGCCCTGGCGAGCTGGGCGCCCACTCGGTAGGTCGGGTAGGCCGTGATCGGCACGATGACCGTGCTGTCCGAAGACAACCCCAGCTGGGTGGGCAGCCAGGCAACGAGCTCCTTGGTGCCGATGACTGGCAGCACGTTCTCATGGTGCAGTCCACGCACCGACCACCGGCGCTCCAGGTAGCCCACGATGGCGTCCCGCAGTTGTGCAGTACCCCACACCGTGGGATAGCCGTGGGCATCCGAGGCCTCGGCAAGGGCATGCTGGACGAACTGCGGAGTGGGATCGACAGGGGTGCCCACTGAAAGGTCGACCAACCCGTCCGGATGTGATTCAGCCATCCTGCGTGCCTGCGCAATGGTGTCCCACGGGAAGCTGGGCAGGGTGGCCGAGACGAGACGACGTGTCATGGGTGCGTCGGCTCACTCACCCTGGGGAGGCAGGGCGGTGACGAGCGGATGATCCGTACCGGTCGGTCCGAGCCGTGCGGCACCGCCCGGGGAACCCAGCGAGTCGAAGAACTCGGAGTTGATGGTGAGGAACTTGTTCTGGTCGTCGGGCAGGTCGTCCTCGTAGTAGATGGCCTCGACGGGGCAGACCGGCTCACAGGCACCACAGTCGACACACTCGTCGGGGTGGATGTACAGCGTGCGCTCCCCCTCATAGATGCAGTCGACCGGGCACTCCTCGACGCAGGCGCGGTCCTTGACGTCCACGCAGGGCAGGCCAATGACGTATGTCATCTCGCTCTCCTCACTTTTCTCCGATGACTACTGTTGCCAGCAGGGATCACGGTTTGACGATCTGCACCCACTCTAGACCCATGTGACACGTTGCCTGGTTCTCACCGAGTGGCGTGCCCGGACGCAATTCGCGCGTCACTCGTCTGCTCAGCTCTTCTTCCCGTCCTTGGCAGGCTGACAGACGATCTGGTTCGTGGGTTGGTAGGTCCACGCGAAGGGCTCTTCCTTGGCGACCGAGCCGCCCTTCCAGAACTGGCGGGAATAGGTCACGTGGAAGCCCTCGGATCCACCCTGGGCATGGCAGCCCTTGCCACTCTGGGTGATCGTGGACGGCGGCTTCTTGTCGGTGACCTTCGGATCGGTGGCAGTGATGCGATCCCAGCTGGGGGTGGACCACAGGCGCACGGTGATCGAACCTTGCGACGATGGGGTGGATGGCTTCACAACCGCCTGCACCAGAACGCCGTACTTGGTGTCATTGCGGAACTTCACGTCCAGGGAACCTGAGTACAAGGTGGCCTCTCGGCCCATGGGGTATCGGCTGAAATACAGAGTGTGCGGATGGTGCTCGACATCGGTCATCCCTGCGAAGAATGCGGCGTTGAACACCGTCGTCGCAGATTGCGACACTCCCCCGGCAACTTCCTTGACGAGGGAGGGGCCTTCGATGACCCACCCATCAACATATCCAGTACTGGAATTTCGTGCTCCGAGTTCCTTGTCAAGGCTGAACGTCTTGCCGGGTGCAACGTAGGACTCGTTGATGTGCTTGGCAGCGAGACCCAGATTGGTGTTGCGGTAATCCGCATGCGGGAACGTCGTCGTGAATTCCCCGATGACGGTCTTGACCCCGGCCGCATTGGCCTGGTCGGTGGAGAATGCCGGATCCAGCTTCTTGACGGGAACCGAGACGTCACGTTGTGATCCGGTCCGGGTGAGTGCGGAACCAACGATGGCGGTGAAGTCCTTCTCGACGATCCCCTCCCCCACCGACGAGGGGACGACCGTGGGCTTGCCGCCAGCAAGGGTGAACGAGGCATCGTGCGGCTGTGTGAAGCCGAGGTTGAGGTGCGCCATCACATCCTTGTAGAGCTTCGACGTGTCGGCGCTGGCGGTGATCGCCTTGTCCTTGGTCGTGATCGTCGTCACCGCGGCGATCTGCTCGGGGGTCACCGAGAAGTCGCCGCGTGAGGTCTTCACCCGCACCGGGCCGGACACCATGGGTTTGAGCTGCTTGGTGACGACCTCGTCAACGGCTTTGTCCGTGATGTTCGGAGCGGGGCGCTTGACCGTTGCCGGTACGGAGGTCTTCATCTGGTGCCATGCCGTCTCAACGGATTTCGCAGTGGCGGGAACGTCGAGCTCGCGGCCCTGCACGGCCTTGCTGGTGACGATCTTGGCACCGTCGAGGTGAACGGTGGCGTCCTTGGCATTGATGGCAAATGCGCCTGCGTTCTTGTCGATCGTCTTCTCCACGGCAGTGGTGTCGACCTTGGTCTGCAGCGGCACTGGACCGCCCCCGAGCAGAGTGTTCCAGATGGTGGCAGGATTCCACGAGTTCTTGGCACCGGCATGATCCATCGTCGCGTCCCAGTCAACGACAAGCCCCGCCTTGGCGGGGTCGATGGTGACCTTGGTGCCGCGGTCGGCAACAGTGATCGGAGCAGTCATCCTCGGACCGAGCTCGTCCCTGAGTGTCGCCTCGGCGGTGGTGTGGTCCATTCGCCCGATGGGGACCCCCTCGACGGTGGTCTTGGCCGGCATGGTGCCGTTCGCCATGGCATGACCAGTCAGGTACGTGCCGCCGAGGAGAACGATGAGCGCTGCCGCAATGGAAACCCCGATGATCGCCCTGCGATGCTTCGCGGATGTCTGTGCCACGCTTGTCCGTCCTGTCGAGAATCTGCCGGTCTGGAATGTACTGGTACCGTCCTGCGCACAAGACGCAGAACCTCGAGTCATCTTAGACGCCGAGTGCCCCGTACCCACTCGAGGGGTGACGGGGGCACTCGGCAAGAAGGTCTCAGCGCGGTGAGCCTTGCTCAGGTTGACATCACATCAATGAGCCTCGACAGGCAGTGCGGCATTGATCGCCTCGACGCTGGCCTTGGCGTCACCGAAGAGCATCCTGGTCTGGTCCATGAAGAACAGTGGGTTCTCCACACCGGCATAGCCGGGCTTCATGGAGCGCTTGAAGACGACGACCTCCTTGCCCTCCCACACGTGCAGCACCGGCATGCCGGAGATCGGGGTGCCGGGTTCGGTGGCGGCAGGGTTGACGGTGTCGTTGGCTCCGATGACCAGGACGATGTCGGCGTCGGAGAAGTCCTCGTTGATCTCGTCCATCTCCATGACGATGTCGTAGGGGACGTGGGCCTCGGCGAGCAGCACGTTCATGTGGCCCGGCAGACGTCCGGCCACCGGATGGATGGCGAACTGGACGCCGACCCCCTGCGCGGTGAGCTTGGCGGCGAGATCGGCCACCGGGTACTGCGCCTGGGCGACGGCCATGCCATAGCCCGGAGCGATGATGACCTTGCTGGCATCGGCCAGCTGGGAGGCGAGTTCGTCGGCCTTGATCTCGGTGATCTCACCGGCGGGACCGTCGTCCTGCTTGGCGATGGCGTCGCCGAATCCACCGAGGATCACCGAGGTGAACGAGCGGTTCATGGCCTTGCACATGACGTAGGACAGGATGGCACCGGAGAAACCGACCAGGGCGCCGGTGACGATGAGCACCGGGATCTGCAGGCTGAACCCGGAGAACGCTGCGGCCCAACCCGAGTAACTGTTGAGCATCGAGATGACGACCGGCATGTCGGCACCGCCGATGGCTGCCACCAGATGCCAGCCCAGGACCAGCGACATGAGGGTGAGCAGGATGAGCGGCAGCCAGGCGATTCCACCGGTGACGTTGGAGAACCAGATGCCGCACACGATGATGCCCACGACCAGGCCGAGGTTGATCCAGTTGCGGCCGGGGATGGCGAGTGGTTTCGAGGCAATCTTGCCGGAGAGTTTGCCCCACGCCACCAGGGATCCGGTGAAGGTGAGCGCACCGATGAACACACCGATCCAGATCTCGGAGAGCTGGAAGGTGGTGGCGGCGTCGCCGTCCTCCAGGAAGGCTCCGAAACCGATGAGCACGGCTGCCAGACCGACGAAGGAGTGCAGCTGGGCGATGAGCTCGGGCATCCCGGTCATCTCGACCTTGACGGCCTTCATGACGCCGATGGCCCCACCGATGATCATCGGGATGAAGAGCAGCAGCATCGAACTGGGATGGTAGTCGGGCATTCGGACCAGCCACACGATGGTGGCGATGATGGCGATGAGCATGCCAACCATGCCGAAGGCATTGCCTCGCTTGGAGGTCTCGAACTTCGACAGTCCGGCCAGGGCGAGGATGAACAGAACGCCAGCGACGATGTACGAGGCGTTGATGAAGTTGAACAGGGTCTCAGACATGTCATCAGGCCTTTCGGAACATCTTGAGCATGCGCTGGGTGACGGTGAAGCCACCGAAAATGTTGATGCTGGCGATGAGCACCGTGATCGCCGCAATGATCTTGATGGCCCACGATCCGCTGCCGAGCTGGGTGATGGCACCGACGATGATGATGCCGCTGATGGCGTTCGTCACGCTCATGAGTGGGGTGTGCAGGGCGTGGGTGACGTTCCACACGACGTAGTAGCCCACGACGACGGCAATGGCGAAGGTGCCGAAGAGCTCGACGAAGCTGGCCGGGGCGAAGGTGAGCAGCGCGATGAGGACGACGGCCAGCGCCGTGACGATGCCGAAGCTGTAGGTCCACGGGCGCGGCTCCTTCTTCACCTCCTCAACGGGTTCGGGAGCCTTGGCGGCCGGCTTGGGGGCTGCCGCCACCTGCACCGGGGGCGGTGGGTAGAGCAGCTCACCGTCCTTGCACACCGTCATGGTGCGCACGACCTCGTCGTCCATGTCGAGGACGATCTGGCCGTCCTTGTCCGGGGTGACGAGCTTGAGCAGGTTGACGAGGTTGGTGCCGTACAGCTGGGAGGACTGACCGGCGAGCCGGGAGGGCAGGTCGATGTAGCCGATGATCGTCACACCGTTGTCGGTGACGTACTTCTCACCGGGGCGGGTGAGCTCACAGTTCCCACCGCCCAGGGCAGCCAGGTCGACGATGACCGACCCGGGCTTCATGGCCGCAACCATGTCGGCGGTGATGAGCTTGGGGGACGGTTTGCCGGGGATGGCGGCCGTGGTGATGATGACGTCGTCCTTGCCGGCCTGCTCCAGGTACAGTTCGGCAGCACGTGCGTTGTAGTCGTCGGAGGTCTCCTTGGCGTAGCCGTCGGAGCTCACGCCCTGATCGCCGCCGGCATCGGACTGACGCACATGCAGGAAGGTGGCACCCATCGACTGCACCTGTTCGGCGGTCTCGGGGCGCACGTCGGTGGCGTAGACCTCGGCACCCATGGAGTTGGCGGCACCCAGGGCTGCCAGACCGGCCACGCCGGTTCCGATGACGAAGACCTTGGCTGGCGGCACCTTGCCGGCCGCCGTCACCTGACCGCCGAAGGTGCGTCCGTAGGCATGGGCTGCCTCGACGACGGCACGGTAGCCGGAGATGTTGGCCATCGAGCTCAGGGCGTCCATCGACTGGGCACGCGAGATGCGCGGCACCATGTCCATGCTCATGCCGGTGATGCCAGCAGACTGCAACTTCTGGGTGAGCTCGAGATCCTGCCGCGGGTGCAGGAAGGTGACGAGAATCGCGCCACGCTGCATGAGCCCGATCTGTTCGTCGGAGGGTTCGTTGACTGCCAGGACGATGCTCGACCCCCACACCGTGGTGGAGTCGGTCAGCGTCGCCCCGGCCTTCTCGTAGGCGTCATCGGGCAGAGACGCGTTGTCTCCGGCGTGATGTTCGACTGCGATGTCGTACCCGAGTTTGCGGATCGCCGCCACCGTGGTCGGCGTCGCGGCGACCCTGTTCTCACCCGGGACGACTTCCCGTGGTATTCCGATTCTCATGTCCCTGACTCTTTTTCCTTACGATCATTCTTCATCGCCTGGGACCGTGCTGTGCACATCTTTCCCGTCGACGGGTGCGAAGCCGTCATTGGCGTTGGCACTCACAGGTTACTACGACAGCATGTCGTTGTGGGTATTGACCGAATGGCGTGGTGAACACACGAATCCAACTATGAGCGACCAGGCCCCACCCCCGGCTCGGTGGGCACCAGCCACGCCGGGCCCAGATGCCGGTACGTGGGCCAGCGATGCCAGTGGTGTGTCCACGTTCCTGACGGGGACGCCTGCTCGGATGTGAACAGCATCACCTGCTGGCAGACGCCTCCGCCATACTCAGCACCCGGTCAGGAGAGCAGCTGCTGCGCAACGGTGACGACGTGTTCGGCCGTCATGCCGAACTTCTCCATGCACACGTCCCCGGAGGCAGAGGCTCCGAAGCGCTCGATGGACACCGAGGCACCCTCGCAGCCGACGTACTTGGCCCATCCCATGGCGATTCCGGCCTCGACACTGACCCGAGCCTTCACATCGCTGGGCAGCACCTGTTCGCGATAGTCGGCGTCCTGGGCGTCGAACCACTCCTGACACGGCATGGACACCACACGGGTGGGGACCCCCGCCTTCTCGAGGCTCAGTTGTGCCTCGAGGGCAACTCCAACCTCCGAACCAGTGGCGATGAGGATGAGCTGCGGGTCGGACGATGCCTCGGACAGGACGTAGCCGCCCCTGGCCGTCCCCTCGGCACTGGCGCACTGGGTACGATCCGCGGTGGGCACGTCCTGACGGGTGAGGACGAGGGCCGAGGGACGATCGGTGTGCTCCAGCACGGTTCGCCAGGCCACGGCCGTCTCGTTGGCATCTGCCGGACGGATGACGTCCAAGCCAGGGATGGCGCGGTACGCAGCCAGGTGCTCGATCGGCTGGTGGGTCGGCCCGTCCTCACCGACACCGACCGAGTCGTGGGTCCACACGAAGATCGACGGGATCTTCATGAGGGCGGCCAGACGCACCGCAGGACGCATGTAGTCGGAGAAGACGAAGAAGGTGCCGCCATAGCAGCGGGTGAGGCCCGACAGGGTGATGCCGTTGATGATCCCGCCCATGGCATGTTCCCGAATGCCGAAGTGCAGGGTACGCCCGTAGGGACCCCCAGGATTGGCCTCGCTCACCCGGCTACGGGGCAGGAAGGACGGGGCACCAGCCATTGACGTGTTGTTGGACCCGCCCAGGTCGGCCGATCCGCCCCACAGCTCGGGCATCTGATCGGCCAGGGCGTTGAGGACGGCTCCCGAGGCCTTGCGGGTACTCATCCTTCCCGGTTCGAAGGTCGGCAGGCTGAGATCCTCCGGCAGCTCGCGCCGGGAGATCCGGTCATAGCAGGCAGCCTTGTCCGAGTGGGCGTCGCGCCAGGAGGCGAAGGCGTCATCCCAGCTGCTGCGCTCGGCACGGGACTGCTCGGCCCGACAGGAGCGCACTCGCTCCACCAGGTCGGTGTCGATGGCGAACGGCTCGTCGTCGAAACCAAGGGCCTGCTTGAGGGCGGTGATCTCTGCGGTGCCGATCTTGGCGCCGTGCACCGAAGCACTGCCCTGCAGGTGGGGCATCGGCCAACCGATGACGGTGCTCACCCGGATGAGCGAGGGTTTGTCGGTGACGGCCTTGGCGGCCTCGATGGCCCGGTACAGCCCTTCGACGTCCTCGACGTAGTCGGTGCCGCCGCGGGTGAAGTCGACGTGCTGGACGTCCCACCCATAGGCACGGTAGCGGGCCTCGACGTCCTCGGTGAAGGCAATGCCGGTCTGGCCCTCGATGGTGATCCGGTTGTCGTCGTACAGGACGATGAGGTTGCCCAACTCCTGGGTGCCGGCCAGTGAGGACGCCTCGGCCGAGACACCTTCCTGCAGGCAGCCGTCGCCGGCGATGGCGTAGACGAAGTGGTCGAACGGGCTGGTGCCGGGTTCGGCGTCCGGGTCGAGCAGTCCGCGCTCACGGCGAGCTGCCATGGCCATGCCGACGGCATTGGAGGTGCCCGATCCCAGCGGACCGGTGGTGGTCTCGACGAAATCGGTGTGCCCGTACTCGGGATGGCCGGGGGTCTTGGACCCCCAGGTGCGCAGTGCCTTGAGATCGTCGAGTTCCAGTCCGCAACCGGCCAGGTACAACTGGTTGTACAGGGTGAGCGAGGAGTGGCCGGCTGACAGGACGAACCGGTCGCGTCCCTGCCAGGATGGGTCCTGGGGGTCAATCTTCATGACCTTGTGGAACAGCAGGTAGGCCAGTGGGGCCAGGGAGACGGCAGTTCCAGGATGGCCGTTGCCTGCCTTCTCGACAGCGTCGACGGCCAGCACCCGCGCCGTGTCCACGGCACGCTGGTCGTCCTCGGTCCAAGTGAATTGAGTGGTCACGTGTCTTCCTCTCAGCAGTGACGATCGATGCGGACGTGAAAAGCGGATCAGCCAGCTCAATTCCACTCCGGCATCGCAACGGCCTCTCCACATGAATCGTACAAAGTCAGAGTCGGTACATGCATACTGACGTCGGTACGCAGGCGGCGCCTTGCATCGTGCGCACCGCCTGGACGATGATCTGCGATAATTCATCCAGCGCGTCAACGCAGGACACAGAGCAAGGAGAGGACGCCATGACCGCCTACCATGCCGATTCATCGGAGCTCGAGGACAAGGAGATCCTCAGCTGGGAGCTCTTCGGACAGGCCCAGGAGGAGCTCGCCCAGCAGATTGCCGACTCCGACTTCTCACCGGAGGTGCTGGTGGCGGTGGCCCGTGGCGGGATGCTTCCCGGTGGTGCCCTCACGTACTCCCTTGGCGTCAAACTCACCGATGCCATCAACGTCGAGTTCTACACCGACGTCAACGAGACCCTGGCCGACCCCATTCTGTTGGCACCGCTGCTGGACACCGATTCCATCCGCGGCCGGCGCATCCTCGTCGTGGACGACGTGGCCGACTCCGGACGCACCTTGGCCCTGGTGCTCAAACTGCTGCGCGGTTTCGGCGCCGAGGTACGCTCGGCGGTGCTCTACACCAAGCCCCGCACCGTCGTTCAACCTGATTTCTCGTGGCGCACCACCGACAAGTGGATCGTCTTCCCGTGGAGCGCCAAGCCCCCGGTCACGGCACGCAGCTGACGCCGTACGAGCCGCCGCAGCACTGACCGAACTGCCGACTGCACGACTGGCCGGACGTGGGATGAGCTTCTGCGACCGCACCCCCAGCGATCACCCGTCCGTGGGACGGATCAGGCCCATGCCCCCGAGGACTCCGTGCCCCGTGAACCCCGTGCTCTGAGGACCCGATAGCCCCGAGAACCCATGCCACATGCACAGTGGACCCGGTGCACAGAAGACCGCGTACGCAGACGACGCACCATGTCGTCCCCCTGACCACCATGCCGTCCCCTTGCGCCGGCTCCACACCCGGGCAGGCGTCACCCACCCCGGAACAGTGACACAATCATCTGGGGCCGCTGCAACCACCGGCACCATGGCCCCACCCCACTCGTCAGCAATGGAGCAGAGAGAGCCATGAACCAGTCAGCCCCGCCGCAACAGGATGCGGCGTCGACCTCACGAGGAATCGAGACCACTGGGATCGAGATCATCGGCGAGGACCAGCGCACCGCCAGACCGCGTGACCTCTTCCTACCCTGGTTCGCAGCCAACATCTCGGTGTTCGGCATGAGCTACGGGGCATTCATCCTGGGGTTCGGGGTGTCGTTTCGCCAGGCGGTCGTTGCCGCAGTCGTCGGCGTCATCGTCTCGTTCCTGCTGTGTGGCATCGTCGCCATCGCCGGCAAACGTGGCTCCGCACCGACGATGGTGGCCTCCCGAGCGGCCTTCGGGGTGCAGGGCAACAAGGTGCCCGGAATCGTCTCGTGGGTCACGTCGATCGGCTGGGAGACGTCGCTGGCCATCACGGCAGTACTGGCCACGGCGACGATCTTCCAACGACTGGGCTGGAGTTCGGGCACGACGGTGAAGGTCATCGCCGCCATCGTCGTCGCCGTACTCATCGTGCTGGGGGCAGTGGCCGGCTACCACATCATCATGCGGATGCAGACCGTGCTCACCTGGGTCACCGGCATCGTCACCGTCATCTACGTCACCATGACGATTCCACACATCGACTGGGGCGTGGTGACACACCTGCCGGACGGACCGTGGCAGGCCGGGATCGGTGCCATGACGATGGTCATGACCGGCATGGGGCTGGGTTGGATCAACATCGCAGCGGACTGGTCGCGGTACCAGAGCCGGGACGCCTCCGGCAGCTCCATCGTGCTGTGGAACACGGTGGGCGGGTCACTGGGACCGGTCGTTCTCATCACCATGGGCTTGCTGCTGGCCGGCTCGTCACAGGATCTGTCCGAGGCCATCGCCCTGGACCCGGTCGGCGCCCTGGCGACGATCCTGCCCACCTGGTTCCTCGCACCCTTCCTCCTGGTCGCCGTACTCTCCCTGCTCTCGGGGGCCATCAACGGCATCTACTCCTCCGGCCTCACCCTGCTCAGCCTGGGGATTCGTATTCCCCGCCCAGCGGCATCGCTCATTGACGGCACCATCCTCACCATTGGCACGATCTACGTCGTCTTCTTCTCCCCGAACTTCATCTCACCGTTCCAGTCGTTCCTCGTCACCCTGGGTGTGCCGCTGGCCGCCTGGGCCGGAATCATGATCGCCGACATCACCTTGCGCCAGAAGCCCTACGACGACACCGACCTGTTCCGTTCCGCGGGACGCTACCGTGCCGTCGACCCGGTCTCGATGGTGTCCTTCCTGGTGTGCGTGGCAATCGGCTGGGGCCTGGTCATCAACCAGTACGAGGGTGTGAGCTGGAACGACTGGCAGGGCTACCTGCTCGGACCCCTCGGTCTGGGCGGCAGGCAGGGACCGTGGGCCTACGCCAACATCGGGGTCATCGCAGCCCTGGTACTGGGATTCCTCCTCACGGTGATCGGACGACGTGTCATCGTGCGTCGCCAGGAGGCCATGGCACCCAGCACTGCGGTGGGTGCGAGCGTGGCCACGGACCGGTGAGGGGCACCGACCATGAACGAGGAAACGATGATGGATGAGCAGGACGGGGCCGGCGAGCCGTGGCTGGTCGTCATCGATCCGCAACGGATCTTCGCCGACCCGTCGTCACAGTGGTGTGCGCCCCGATTCGCAGAGATCGTTGCGGTGATCGACCGGCTCGTCGCAGGTTTCGGCGATCGGGTGATCGTCACCCGATGGGTCGCCGGGCAGCCACACGAGGGGTCGTGGCGGGACTACTTCACGCGCTGGCCCTTCGCCGATCTTGCCGCGAATGATCCACTGCTGGATCTGGTGGACGCTGCCCGGCCGTGGGCGCGTCGCCCCACTGTGGACTGCTCCACCTTCGGCAAGTGGGGCGCCTCCATGCAGGAGCTCACCGGAGAGCATCCGCACCTGGTGCTCACCGGGGTGGCCACCGATTGCTGCGTCATCTCGACGGCCCTTGCCGCTGCCGACGCCGGGGCGTGGGTGAGCGTCGTCTCCGACGCCGTTGCAGGTTCCGCAGATGCCGAGCACGAGGCCGCCCTGCACGTCATGGAGCTGTTCTCACCGCAGATCGAGGTGGTCGAGGCGCAGGACGTGCTGGCCCGGTAGTCACCATCCTCGTCGACCCGTCACCTGCTGCATGAAAATGTGTGACCCGCGAGCGGACCAGCTTGCGTCCGCACCCCAAAGGATTGATAATGGTTCTCAATCATTGCTATGGAGAGGACACCATGCGACACCCAATCCTGACCGCTGCGCTCGCCGGCACCGTCGCGCTGACGATGGTCGGCTGCTCCACCAACAAGGACGACCAGTCCGCCTCGGGCGACAAGTCCGACAAGCCCGTCATCGTGGCCTCGACGAATGTCTGGGGATCAGTTGCCCGAGCCGTGGGCGGCGACCAGGCCGAGGTGAAGTCCGTCATCACCAAACCCACCCAGGATCCGCACGACTACGAGGCGACGGCACAGGACAAGCTCGCCTTCTCCAAGGCATCCATCGCCATCGTCAACGGCGGTGGGTACGACGACTGGGCCACCACCTTGGCCAAGTCCTCGGACTCCAAGCCGACACTCATCGACGCCGTCACTGCGTCCGGGCTCAAAACCACCGATGACGCCGACCATGACGAGGACACCGACCACGAGGAGCACGGCGACCACGACGCGGATCACGAGGGCCACCATCACCACCACGGCGAGTTCAACGAACACGTCTTCTACAGCATCGACACCGCGCTCAAGGTGTCCAAGGTGATCGAGACCCAGCTGTCCAAGGCAGATCCCGACCATGCCAATGACTACAAGGCCAATGCCGACGAATTCGCCGGCCAGCTCAAGGACCTCGACAAGAAGGCCGACTCCTTCACCGATTCCCACAAGGACGTCCATGCCCTGGCCACCGAGCCGGTCGCCGGGTACCTGCTTCAGGAGATGGGCATCGAGGACTCCACCCCCGAGGAGTTCGTGACCCAGTCCGAGACCGACGCCGGCCCGTCCACCAAGACCGTCGCCGACACCAAGGCCCTGCTCAGCGGCAAGAAGGTCCAGCTGCTCGTCGTCAATGGGCAGACCACCGACGCCATCACCGATCAGCTGCGTTCCACCGCCAAGACCGCAGGCATTCCGGAGGTCGGAGTCACCGAGACCCTCCCCGAGGGTGTCGACACCTATGCCGACTTCATCGGCTCGACGATCGACAAGATCTCCACAACCGTCAAGTGAGAGGCTCCTCGTACCGACCAGGACGCCGTACGCACCGGCACGCCTGATCGGCGGGTGAGCCCTTGTTCTCCCGTCCGGGGTTGTCATGGACAGCCCCGGACGGGTTATTGTCACTGCTACCGGCCTGCCGAGATCGTTTCTCAGGAAGTTCACATGCCATCTGCCACACCAGCCCAGCTGGACAATGCCAAGGTTGCCTTCGGTGAACGCATCCTGTGGGAACACGTCAACCTCACCGTGCATCCCGGCGAGTTCATCGCCGTCCTGGGCCCCAATGGTGTCGGCAAGACGACGATGCTGCGCGTCCTGCTCGGGCAGACCGCTCTGTCCGAAGGCACCGCACGGGTCAACGGCAAACCCGTCCGGCCCGGATCACGTGACATTGGTTACATCCCGCAGCAACGCACCCTTGACGCCCTGGCCCCTGTTCGCGGCAGGGATCTGGTCGGCATGGGGATCGATGGTCACCGGTGGGGGCCGGGGTGGCCGTCGCGGACGAGGCGGAGACGCATCGCCGAGGTCATCGAGCGAGTTGGGGCGTCTGCCTACGCAGACTCACCGATCAGTGTGCTCTCCGGAGGTGAGCAGCAACGGCTGCGCATCGCCCAGGCCCTCGTGAGCGAACCAGTGCTCATGCTCTGTGACGAGCCGCTGCTGAGTCTGGACATCCATCATCAGCAGGCCGTCACACGCCTCATCGATCAGGCCCGCCGCGACAATCCACTGGGCGTCCTCTTTGTCACCCACGAGATCAACCCGATCCTGCCGTTCGTCGACCGCGTCGTCTACGTTGCCAATGGCGGTATGCGCATCGGGACCCCCGACGAGGTGCTGCGTACCGAGGTGCTCACCGACCTCTTCGGCTCTCCGGTGGAGGTGTTCCAGCACGGCGATCGAATCATCGTGCTGGCCGACGAGGAGCAGGGCCGCCACGTCCACGGCGAGAATCGGGAGCGCTGAGCATGGATTTCTCGACAATCATCAATTTCAATGACTTCGCCACCCTCGTCCCGCTGGTGACCGGTTCGATCATTGCCGGACTCATCCTGGGGGTCGTCTCGGGGCTCATCGGCCCGATGATCCATGCAAGAGACCTCGCCTTCGCCGTGCACGGCACCTCCGAGCTGTCCTTTGCCGGGGCCTCGGTGGCGCTGTACTTCGGGGCGTCAGTGACCGGTGGCGCCGTGGCCGGTTCGCTGGTGGCCGCCGTCATCCTGGGAATGCTGGGGGTGCGAGCCAAGGAACGCAATGCCTCGATCGGCGTCATGTTGCCGTTCGGTTTGGGTATCGGGATGCTCTTCCTGAGCCTGTACGACGGACGATCGTCCAACAAGTTCGGCCTGCTCGCCGGGCAGATCGTGGCGATGGAGTCGACCCAGATCACCACCCTGGCGGCAGTTGCCGCACTCGTCACGGCTGTCCTGGCGTTCATCTGGCGTCCGTTGTTCTTCGCCTCGGTGGATCCCGAGGTGGCTCGGGCACGCGGGGTGCCGATGCGCACCCTGTCCATTCTCTTCATGGTGCTGCTCGGCCTGACGACGGCCATGGCCGTCCAGCTCGTCGGTGCCCTGCTCGTGCTCTCCCTGCTCATCACGCCGACTGCGGCCGCCAGCAAGATCACGGTGCGGCCGACCATGCTCGTCGTGTGGTCCATCCTCTTCGCCGTCGTCTCGGCGGTGGGAGGCATTCTGCTCTCCCTGGGGCCCGGTCTGCCGATCAGCCCCTACGTGACGACGGTGAGTTTCCTCATCTACCTCGTCTGTCTGATCATCGGGGCCATTCGCAACCGACGTGGCTGGGGGCGACGAGCTGCTGCATGAGCTGCGGCACGTGTTCCGCAGCTCATCGTCCAACGGATCTCTTTCGCTTCCCATCGCGAGCGATGAGAACACCAATGGGGGCCCACGCCGCGATCGTCACGAGGATTCCCACGTACGGTCGTGGGGTCTCCTGGCTCTTGGCCACCAGGAACCAGCCAGCGACGATCAGGACCAGAGCCATCCATGCGAGGGCTCCCCGGATCGCTGCGGAGAACAGTCCCCGCTTCGTCAGTTCCTCAACGAGCCAGTACAACAGGATCACCTGGGCCACGGCGAGGTAGAGCGACACCCACGCGCCATGACATGCCCTGGCGTCGAGGAAGAGGACGACGTCGACAACGTTCAGTATCAGAGCCAGTACAAGCATGACGACCTCCTGGGGACGAGTCACTGCAGTCAGTTCCATCCTTGCACACTGGGTACTGCCGTTCGTCGCACTTTGCAGATGTAGATGTTCACGGTGGATGTTCGGGGAAATCAGGGGCCGGGACGAATCAGTGCCCGGGCAGCCCGTGCCATCCCATCGTGCCGCGCGCCATGTCCTGCAGGCCGCACCCCGTGCACAGTTTTCCTCCTCGTCACCGTGGCGATGCCGCGATGTCATCGTCATTCGATTGACTGCAGCCATCCCCTAGTCCGAAGGACGAAAATGAGAAAACACTCCCACATCGTTGTGTTCACTCTTGCCGCGCTGATGACCAGCACAGGAGTTGCACACGCTGCTCCGCAGTCCACCGGTGACGCCGAGGCGGCCAAGGCCATCAGCCTCTACACCAGTGCACTCGGCGACATCACGACCATGCCCAATGGTGTGCACATCACGAACAGCGGCCACGGCTCATCGTTCCATGCCGCACCCAGCGCCGAGCTCGTGGACCACCAGAGTGTCTTCTACGGTCTGACCGACCGTGGCCCCAATGTTGACGGTGACCTTGCCGGCAAGGAGGTCAAGGTCGAGCCCGTGGTGGACTTTCAGCCCAACATCACCAAGTTCGTCCTCAGGAACGGCGTGATGGAGCCGCAGGAAACCATTGGGCTCAAGCGCAACGGCAAACCGATCAACGGTCAACTCAACAGCCAGGCCGACACCGGCGAGACGATCGTCGACATCACCGGCAGGAAACTTGCCCCCAGCGACAACGGCCTGGACCCCGAGGGGTTGGTGGCCGCCAAGGACGGCAGCTTCTTCGTCTCCGACGAGTACGGCCCGTTCATCGTGCATTTCGACGCCGACGGCAACGAGATCAACCGTCTGAATCCCTACGAAGGCACTCTGCCCGCTGAGCTGCGGTTCCGCACGGCCAACAAGGGCATGGAGGGGCTCACCCTCAGCCCGGATGGCAAGACCCTGTACGGAGTCATGCAGTCCGCCCTGACGACGCCGGACATCAAGGGCAAATCCAAGAATGTGCCGTTCGTGCGCATCGTCGCCATCGACACCGCATCCATGAAGGTGACCGGGCAGTACCTCTACATGTTGCACTCCTCACAGGCACACACCACCGTCTCGGAGATCTCGGCCTTGGGCAACCACACCCTCCTCGTCGACGAGCGGGATGGCAAGGCTGGCTCCGACACCTTCAAGCGTCTGTACCGCATCGACCTGGCCCAGGCCACCAACCTGCTTGATCTCAACAATGCCTACGACCCCGACAAGGGTGGCGTCCTCGTCGACGGGAAGTCTCTGGAGGGCTACGTGTCGCACACCGACGGAGCGAAGGCCAACGAGCAGGTCGCCGCCGAGACGTTGCGTGCGGCTGGCATTTCACCGGCGCAGGGCAGGCTGTACCTTGACGTCACCAAGCTGGTCTGGGGAGCCGATCCCAGTGGGAACACCTTCAGCCACGACAAGGTGGAGGGGGTCGCCGTCACCAAGGGTGGTCAGCATCTCACCCTGGCCAATGACTCCGATTTCGGGCTGGAGGGTTCCAGCCACACCGGGACGCAGTTCGAGCTCAGGCAGAAGGAGTACCAGGGCAGGCCCGAGACCGGCGAGGCCCTGGACATCGACATGACCGCCGTCCCGCAGCAGTACCGAGGTGACGGTTACATCGCACCCGAGGTCAACACCACAGACGCTGGCACCGAGGTGAAGGTCGCTCTCAGTGGCCTGCAACCCGACACCAGCTACAAACTGCTCGCTGGGGGCAAGGAGCTGGCCGCGGTGAATGCCGATGCCCGGGGAGATGCCACTGCGACGGTCGATCGCGCTGAACTCACCGCTGCTGGGAGCGCCCTCACCCTTGCCCTGGGCAACCAGGTCGTGGGTTCCTGGTCGGTGCAGCCTGCAGCCACGCCGTCACCAGCCATGTGCCCCTCCGGCCCGGCGACGTCTCCCACCGCCACGGCGTCTGGCTCCTCGCCCATCACCTCTCCGACCTCGAGCACTCGTGCCACACCTGCGGCCACTCCGACTGGTGTTCCGTCGGCAATCGTGACCCCCGAGCCGTCATCGCACAAGGAAGCCACACCCGCTGGGTCCACCACCGGACACGCCCACGGCACCGACGACGATTCGAGCACCTCATCTGGCAGCCAGATCGTCACGTCGAGCCCCTCACGTGGCCTGGCCC
>OKJE01000092.1_pt1 | contig 43815 bp, 39 predicted proteins | sample 1610151 | NCBI WGS metagenome assembly OKJE01 (sample SAMN04436626, study PRJEB24849) | human gut metagenome | biome: human gut; feature: NICU; material: stool | host: Homo sapiens | place: USA: Saint Louis, MO | collected 2009-12-25 | reverse complement strand
GTTCCCGAGACCCCGCCATTGTTTTCTCGCACACTCGCCCCGGTAGGTCAAGAATGATTGTGCTTACGTTCCCACCGGTGGGGCAGCTCTCCTCATTTCCACCTCACGGCGTGAACATTTTTCCCACCACACGGCCACACGTGTCAGGACAATGCCCTGCCCCTCGCTCTGGCGTCAGAAATGTTCACCACACGTCAGTACTGTTCCCGGGGCGGGTTCGACCTGGCCACCGACTCATCGGGCGCCCACACCCCCGCGGGGGTACACCGACGAGAGCCCGAGGGGATCGACAGCTGAGTCGGATTCGCGATGGCAATTCCCGATCACCGTTGCCTTCCCGATCCCCCGTGCGCTGAGCACATTGCAACGGGGGCGGTGGAACGTGCCGGCTCATCACCACGCCGCCATTGGCAGATGACATGGCCACACCCGCACCGTCGTGCCATCGCGTCGCACCGTGCGCGACCTCGATGATCAGCCCGGTGGCGGTGACAGGCCCAGACGATCTGGCCAGCCGACGCGTGGGTCCTCCCACCTGTGATCTTCCCAATCCATCGACCACCAGCCTCTGAAAACGGGTTTGGGCACAAACGATCATCAAGGATACCGCTGACCGAGGGCACCTCCTCACCACTTCCACATCGGGGAAAATCCATTGCGGGCCGACAATGGATTTTCTATGCTGCAGAAAAATTTTCCTACGCCCTCGAGGGGAAGTGAACATTGATATGACGTACCGTTACGACAATTCCGAGGTCGACCGGTGGGCCTTCGGCACCCGCTCCATTCACGCGGGTCAGCCCGTCGATGCAACAGGTGCCCGGAACATGCCGATCTACAACACGGCTTCCTACGTCTTTGACTCCTGCGAGAACGCCGCGAAGCGATTCAGCCTGGAGGAGGACGGCCCGATCTACACGCGTCTCAACAACCCCACCATCACCGCCCTCGAGGAGCGAATGGCGTCCCTGGAGGGCGGTAGCTGCGCCGTGGCGTTCGCCTCGGGCATGGCCGCGATCACGGCGACGGTTCTCAACCTCGCCAGCGCCGGTGACCACATCGTCTCCTCCCCGCGTCTGTACGGTGGCACCCTCACCCTGTTCGAGTTCACCCTGGCGAGGCTGGGCATCGAGGTGACCTTCGTCGACGACCCCGACGACCCGCAGTCCTGGCGTGACGCCGTCCGCCCGAACACCAAGCTGTTCTTCGCCGAGAGCACCGCGAACCCGCTGGCCGACATCCTTGACGTCCCCGCGGTCGCCGCCGTCGCCCACGAGGAAAAGGTGCCCTTCGTCGTCGACAACACTGTCCCCACCGCGGCGCTCATCCGTCCGCTCGAGCTGGGGGCCGACATCGTCGTGGCCTCGCTGACGAAGTTCTACACGGGCAACTCGACTGGCATCGGCGGCATCGCCATCGATGGCGGCACCTTTAACTGGACCGTCACCCGCGACGGACAGCCGATCTTCCCCAGCTTCGCCAACCCCGACCCGACGTACCACGGCATTGTGTACGCCGATCTGGGCGAGATGGCGTTCGGCGTGAAGCTGCGCGTGGGTGTCCTGCGCGACATCGGCGGCTGCCTGTCACCGTTCAACGCCTGGGTCACCCTGCAGGGCCTCGACACCTTGGAGCTGCGGATACAGCGTCACTGCTCGAATGCCCTCAAGGTGGCGCAGTTCCTCGCCGATCAGCCGCAGGTGACGAAGGTCAACTATCCGGGTCTTCCGTCCTCGCCGTGGTACCCGGTCAAGGAGAAGCTCGGCCTCGACGGGGTCGGCGCAGTGTTGTCGTTCGACATCAAGGGTGGACGCAAGGAGGCCTGGGCCTTCATTGACGCGCTCAAGCTCCATTCCAACGTCGCGAACATCGGCGACAGCCGGTCCTTGGTGGTGCATCCGGCCACGACGACCCACGCGCAGTGCGACGAGCGCGGTCAGGAGGTTGCCGGTATCACCGAGGCCACCATCCGACTCTCGATCGGTCTGGAGAGCCCCGAGGACATCATCGACGACCTCAAGCTCGGCTTCGCCGCACTATCACAGGCCTGATCACATCTCTTGTTGACGCCGTCCCTCCCGGGGCGGCGTCAACCTGCAACGTCCCACTCTCATCCACGGCGTATCGCGTACGTCGTGGATGCCATGTGCCGCAACGCCCGCAGCACATGTATGTACACCATCCGCACACCCAGGAGAGGAGGCATGGTGATGAAGTATGTTCAACTCGGCGATTTCACGACGCAGGCCGGGGCCGTCATCCCGCAGGTGAGGATTGCCTACGAGATGTGGGGGCAGCAGCGTGGGAACAACGTCATCCTCGTGGAGCACGCGCTCACCGGGGACGCCGACGCATGCTCCTGGTGGCCCGGGCTCATCGGGCCGGGTCTGGTCATCGACACCGACCGGTACTGCGTCATCTGCACCAACGTCCTGGGCGGATGTTCGGGATCGACGGGCCCCGGAACCCCAGCCCCTGACGGGCGGGCCTGGGGGTCGAGGTTCCCTGCTTTGTGCATTCGAGACATGGTGGCTGCCGAGAGGCAGCTACTTGCGCTTCTGGGCATCGACGAACTGCTGGGAGTCATCGGGGGCTCGATGGGTGGCGCACGAGCCCTGGAGTGGGCGGCAATGTACCCCGAGATGGCTGGGTCGGCCTGCGTCATCGCGACCTCGGCGCGATCCTCGGCCTGGCAGATCGGCATCCAGACCGCCCAGATCTGCGCGGTCGAGGCTGACCCCGACTGGCAGAACGGCGACTACTACGACACCGGACGCTGCCCCGACCGGGGCTTGGGGGCAGCGCGACGGATCGCCCACCTGACGTATCGGAGTGAGCGTGAGCTCGACGCCCGCTTCGGATCGGCTCCGCAGAAAGGTGAGGAACCGTTCAGCGCCTACCGCAGCTCGCAGGGACGCTTCGCCGTGGAGAGCTACCTCGACCACCAGGCCAGTAAGCTGCTCCAACGCTTCGACGCCGGCACATACGTCGCCCTCACCCACGCCGTCAATCGCCACGACGTCGGACGTGAGCGCGGCGGGGTCAAGGAGGCCCTCGCCTCGATCACCATCCCGGTGCTCGTGGCCGGAGTCGACACCGACCTGCTGTACCCCTTGCACCAGCAGGAGTTCCTCGCCGAGCATCTCGGCAACCCCATCGGTCTGGACACGATCGTCTCCCACGTGGGCCACGACGGCTTCCTCACCGAGACCGAACAACTCCAGGACGTGTTCACCCACTATCTCGGCACCGTCGACCTCAACGGCAGGGGCGAGCCACATCTCCTCCAGAGAGGGCTCCCGGATTGTGCAGTGCCGACGTGGGCAGCGCTCGGCCTTTCGCCGACGCATCCTCGGCAGAGCCGTACGCTCGTGGACAGAAAGTGACCACCCAAAAGGTGACTGCCCGCTGACCCAGATGGATGGACACAGCGTCTCGCACACATCATGGGCACGATCGGCGTCCCCATTGACACCAGATTGGACAGCCCTGTGTCGATGACATCAGGTTGGACAGCTCCGTGTCGACGCGTGTGTCTGAGTGCCACTCTGGAGTTCCCCGTCAGTGCGCTGCATGTGGCATCGTGGGAGCATGAGCCTGCACGTCATCTTCGTCTGCCGAGGAAACATCTGCCGCTCTCCCATGGCCGAGCGCATCGCCCAGCGATTCTTCGCCGATGCCGGGCTGGACGTTGAGGTCACCAGTGCCGGGATCACCGATGAGGAGCACGCCAACCCGATGGACCCACGGGCCCGCGCGGTGCTCAACCGCCGCGGCTACGACGTGCGCCCGCACACGGCCCACCAGATCAGTGCCGAGGAGATTCGCCGTGCCGATCTCGTCGTGGCAGCAGAGCCCTACCAGGTGCAGACCATGGTCCGCATGGCACCATCGACGAGAAACATCGTCCTGCTGCGCGACTACGACCCCTCGGTGACACCCGGCACCCCACTGGATGATCCTTGGTTCGGCGACGCGTCAGGATTCGAGACCATCGCCGACCAGATCGAGGCGGCCATGCCCGGCCTTGTCGCAGCCATCAGGAAGTGACCCCGGCACCGCGACCGTGCCCATACCTTCCGCATCCTGCACCAGGTGTCTCCCACACCCGGAACCAGGTTCTGCACCAGGAGCATGCCCGATCCGTACCAGAACCATGCCAGATCTGTGCCAAGAACATGCCCAGCCCGTACCACGGGCGGGCCTGGTCCGCACCAAAAGCATGCCCTGTCTGCGTCAAGAACATGCTCGGTGCGGTGACCACTGACGAAAAATGACAGCCCAGCCCCCTGCGGGTAAATGATGTGCCCGAGGGGGCCGGTGCTGTCAGAAATCGACACTCCCCCACCTGGTGCGACTTGCGGAAGACCTCAGTGACTTGCGAAAGACACGGCACGCGGGGATCTGGGAAGCACGGAATCCGTGTCGGCACGGACGGTGAAGTGTCCGCTGCGATGGCGAGAGCACGAGCCGAGGCCTACGAGGCCCCGCTGGGGGAAGACCTACAGGCGAGGCTCCGCTGAGGCGAGGGCCACAAGCGAGACTCTGGCTGAGGCAAAGTTCTGCCGAGGGAAGGCCCTACGAGCGAGAATCTGCTGAGAGACGTGGCCGAGAGGTACCTGTCAAAAATTGACAGGCCAAGCCCCTTCATGCACGTGGATTGCCTGAGTGGGGCCGCAACCGTCAAAAATTGCCATCCGATGCGAGCACTTCCATACCCGAGCCCCGAGACATTGCAAGCCCCGCCCCGACCTGCACAACGGGGCATCCCCTCAGCTATCCCCAGGAGCTGACACCAGCCCGATCCACGCAACGAGGACAACGAGGAGCCCCTCAGCACGTCCCCCGAAGCCCTCGACCCACGCAACGAGACGGTCACTCAGCACACATCCCCCGGAGCCCGAGAGACACCGCCCCCGATCCACACACCGGGGCAGACGCACCAACACCACCGCACAGACACCGACGCCACCCGCACAAGCACACCAGCGTCACCTGCACAGAACCGGTGAGCAGGATCTGCAGCCACAGGGGAAATCTCCATGACATCCACCCCCGCACCGTGGAGGGCACAGTGCCCATGCCGAGGAGGGCACGGGCAGAGATGCGCTGGCTGCCAAAAGTGCCGGTCGGTAAGCAGCTGCCGCGGGCGTCGAAACGGCCTGTGACGCCGATCCCGGCTAGGCTGTGTCCCATGAGTCTGTTCTTGGTCGGTGGCCCCCATGACGCATCGTTGCAGCAGGTTTATGACGAGTTCATCGACGAGGCTCGCCCACATGGTGATCGTGTCGGAATCGCCGTCACCGGGCCGGCTGAGCAGAACCAGCAGAAGATGGCGGAGCTCAGCCAGATCGTGAGCTCCCGATGGCCTCAAGCCACCATCGTCCCTATTCACCTGGATGGCCCGGGAACCTCATCCATCGTTGACGGCGTGCCCACCTGGCCGGAGAACCCCCAGTACGAGCTTCCCGCCGATCTCGACCAACTGGCAGGAATCATCGTCGGCGGCGGCTGGGTACCCGGCTATCTTGCCGGGCTGGGGCCAGCGGCCGAGCAGCTCTCCCGGATGGTGCGCAGCGGCGCCCCGTGGCTGGGGTTCTCGGGCGGAGCGATGATCTGCTCGTGCTCCACCCTGGCCGGAGGATGGCGTCTGGATGGGCGTCAGATTGGCCCCGAGGCCGGTTCGAGGGGGTTCGAGGACCTCACGATCGTCGAGGGTCTGGGGTTCATCGGTCTGACGGTGAGCACCCATCTTGACCAGTTGAGTCCCGAAGGGGTGCTCGTCAGCGCGATTGAGTCCGGTCATCTGGGCTCGGCCGTGTCCATCGACGAGAAAACCTGTCTGGTGGTGCACCATTCCTCGGGTCGGTGCCACGTCATGGGCAGTGGGATCGTGCGATGGTTCACCCCCCAGGCGGACGGCGTGTTGGTACGCACCGAGCATGGCCAGGCTCCCAAGACCACCACGTCGCACACTCCGGCACCACCCCGATTCGACGGTCTCGCCAAGGTTGCCGCCGCATCCCGACGGGCTGCTCGGCAAGCCGCCAAGGTGCACGAGGCTGCCACCGAGACCGCCGACACGAAGAGCTCCACACCAACCCAGCGGAACTCACCGAAAGCGACGAGCAAGAACCGAGCACACACCAAAAAAGGCTCAAGCGCCGCCAGCGCCCCGGCCTCGACTGCCGCCGAGAACCCCACTGCACCGGAGGCCCCCGATGCGTCTCGGGCCGGTGATGCTGGGAACGGCACCGCACCCGATGTGCCCACGTCCCCAGTCGGCGGCCCTGGCGCAACCATCGAGAACTGAAACCATCGGTAGGAGGTGCGGACATGGCAATGACGATTCTGGTGGTCGACGACGATCGTGCGGTACGCGAGTCCCTGGCACGATCCCTGCAGTACAGCGGGTACGGCGTCGAGACGACCGAGGACGGGGTGGAGGCCCTGGCCTGGCTGTCCGGCAACCATCCCGACGCCGTCATCATGGACGTCATGATGCCCCGGCTCGACGGCCTGGAGACCACGCGAATGCTGCGCGACAACGGCAATGACGTCCCCATCCTCATCCTCACCGCCCGTGACGCCGTCGGCGACCGGGTGGACGGACTCGACGCCGGCGCGGACGACTACATGGTCAAACCCTTCGCCCTGGACGAACTGCTCGCTCGGTTGCGCGCACTCACCCGCCGCTCCCGCAACGAGAGCGAGCGTGAACCCGACACCGAGACACTCACCTTCGCCAATCTGCGCATGAACCCACAGACCCGAGAGGTCACCCGTGCCGGGCGCAGGATCTCCCTGACCCGAACCGAATTCGCGCTGCTCGCCGTCTTCATGCAGAACCCGGAGAAGGTGTTGGAGCGATCCTGGCTGTTGCACGAGGTGTGGGGATTCGACTTCCCGACCACGGCGAACTCCCTGGAGGTCTACATCGGCTACCTGCGCCGCAAGACCGAGCAGAACGGTGAGCCCCGGCTCATCCACACCGTCCGCGGAGTCGGCTACGTCCTGCGGGAAGCGACTTCGTGATTCGCCGCTGGTGGATGCGACTGCGAGCATGGCACCCACGCACGAGGACAGTCCGAATGACGGTGGGGCGACGTGTCGCCCTGCTCGTCTCCCTGAGCGTGGCGCTCTCGGTGATTGCCATGGGAGTCGCCGCCTACATCACCACCCGCATCACGCTGTTCAACAAACTTGACTCCCAACTCACGCGGATCGCCAGCACCGTCTCCGGGCCGATCCAGGTCGACATGAAGAACCTCGACGGTGTGGGCTCCCGCTCGGTCGACGTCACCGACGAGGTCATCGTCAACCTGGTACGGGCCGACAACTCCATCACAGCCGTGTCAGGAACCAACCGGACCGTCGTCACCGAACCCAGTGAACTCGCTGTTGCCCGACTGGGTTGGGGAATCAGTTCGCGCACCGGCGTGGATTCGCAGAACGAGCCGATCCGCATCGTCGCCGTACCCCTGAGCATCGACCGGGGCAATTCCGACCCCGTTGAGCACTACGCCCTGGTCATCGGAGAACCATTGGACACCACATATGGTGTGCTGCAGTCATTGTGGATCATCCTCATCGTCGCCGGAGCGGTGGGGGTCATTGCCACCACGCTCACCGGACTGTGGGCTGCCAACAACACCATCCGCCCCATCCGTGACCTCTCGAGGGCCGTGCACGAGGTGGCCGAGACCGGCGAGATCACCCCGATCAAGGTGCACTCCGACGACGAGCTGGGCGAGCTGGCCGCCTCGGTCAACGTCATGCTGACGAACCTGGAGAAGTCGCGGGAGCGCCAGAAACGTCTCATCGGTGACGCCTCCCACGAGCTGCGCACCCCCCTCACCTCAATGCGCACCAACGTCGAGCTGCTGCTGGCCGATCAGAAGACCGGAATGCTTCCCGAGCAGGCACGCGGCGAGATCCTCACCGACATCGCAGCCCAACTCGGGGAGTTCTCCTCACTCATCGGCGACCTCGTGCAGCTCTCCCGTGAGGACGCCCCACCGCCCCGTCCAGAGATCATGGATCTGGCAGATGTGGTGGCCAGAGCCGTCCAGCGGGCGAAACGCCGCGGCCCCACGATGGTTTTCGACGTGCAGACCGAGTCGCAGCTGGTGCTCGGCGACTCGCAGGCCATCGAGCGGTCCGTGACGAATCTGCTCGACAATGCCGTGAAGTTCTCACCGAGTGGGGGCAGGATCACCGTGCGCATGGCAGACGAGACGATCACCGTGGCCGACGAGGGGCCGGGCATCAGCGACGAGGACCTGCCTCACATCTTCGACCGGTTCTACCGATCCGACCAGTCCCGCAACACCCCGGGCACCGGACTCGGGCTGTCGATCGTGGCCCACACCGTCAACTCCCACGGCGGATGGATCAAGGCTTCCCGAGCCCCTGGCGGTGGTGCCCTGTTCACCATGCACCTGCCCACCGTCGATCCGTACGACGTCGCCGGGAATGAGTCGGCAGGCAGTGAGTCGCTGCTCACATCGGAGTAATCCACCGTTTCCACCGTCTGTTCCCAGGTTGTACACAGCTGGGTTGTGGATAACCTGTCTGGCTGGGGAAAACACATCGGTGTCATTCCACAACCGCGACATGACGCGGTTTTTCAGCACAGTATGCCACCACGAACGAGCCTTGCCACGCCGCGCTCCATCGCCGTTGTCCCCACGTTCCGAAAAGTTATCCACAGGAAGGCGATGGTTGTGGAGTACTTTCCCACACCCCTGAACCCGATCCGGCTTGGTCCTGGTCTGGCCTGGTCTGGTCCCGATCCCGGACGGACTGGTGCCGATCAGATCGGCTTGGTCCCGATCCAGGAGGGGCTGATGCCGATCTGACCTGGTCCGATCAGGTCGACACACCATCCGCTCACGAGCGACGGGAGACATGAGGACAACAGGTGCCACCTGGTGCCAGCCAGCCCACCTCGGCGTGTCCTGACGGGTCACGTGATGGGGATCGTAGGAACTTCCCGACGCGGCTGCCTCGGTGACGCGGAGAGAGCCCCGTCACCATGTGCCGCACACCAATGAGATTCCCGGTACGCCACAGCCACAGAATCGTCATCGTGAATCGATCAATTCCCCGCGTACCTGGACGCGCGACGCTACGCTGTCGCCATGTCAGCTTTCATTGTCGAAACTCGCTACGATCCCGCGCACGAGGAAGAGCGCCTGGCGATCCGTCCCCAGCACCTGCAATACCTTGACGGCCTCATGGAACGCCACCAGCTGGCCAACGCCGGCCCCTTGGCGGACGGTACTGGCGCCGTGCTCGTCTACCTCGCCAAGGACCGCGCAGAGCTCGACCAGCTCATGGCCCCCGACCCCTACCCCGCAGACGCCGTCCGCGTGGTCAGCGTACGTGAATGGCGGACGAACTTCCCGTTCTGAGCCTCGACCCGTGCTGGGTGACAACGTCGTCCCCAGCACAGATCCAGTACCCGGGCATTACCCTCACCCGACCAGGCCTGGATTTCCGGCACGACGGCGAGGTGCACCGCTCGCGGCCTCGGATGATTGTGTGATGGCCCTGTTTCCCCGCAGAGCTTTCTGGCGGGCAGTTCCACACAGGGCTGTCTGCTGGTGCGTGCGTGTGCAGACAGGGTTGGTCGTGTCGGCAGTCTCCATGCAGGCCTGTCGGCCTGACCGCACGGAGCTTGGTCGGGGCCAGGCAACCTACCGGAGCTTGGTTGCGCTGGGACCAGGCGGCCGCCGGGCCTGATCGCACAGGGGCCAAGCAACAACTGAGACTTGACCGCACTGGCCAAGCGACAGCCGGGACCTGACCCGCACTGGAACCCGCACACAGGCTCCAGATGACTTCGCACAGTTTCCGCCCCAGAGCAGCCCCGAGACGGTACGGGAGAATCCAGCTCGGTGAACGTGGGTGCTCTCCCGAGCAGAGCAGCTCCGAGCAACACCGGAGAATCTCTCGCGTCCGTCCCCAGCGGCGGGTACGGCGGTGTGCCGGCCGCGGCGGTAGGGAACCCGACCATTCGACGCCCCCAGGATCAGGCCACCAGATGCGTCGGGCCCTCGGGCTTCATGTCGGCGGGGCCTGACTGCGTCATGACCCGATCAGGCCGTCACCACATTGGTGGCCAGCAGCACGATCATGAGCACGCCCAGCCCCACCCGGTACCAGATGAACCCGGTGAACTTGTTCGACGAGACGAACTTCAACAGCCAGGCGATGGAGACGTAGGCCACCAAGAGCGACACGACAGTGGCGACGATCGTCGGTCCCCAGCCGATCGAGGAGTGCGCGATGTCCCCGGAAGCCCCGATCGCCTCGTAGATCCCGGCGGCGACCAAGGCCGGGATGCCCATGAAGAACGACAACCGGGTGGCCGTCGGACGGTCGAACCGGCGGAACAGGCCCGCCGAGATCGTCGCCCCGGATCGTGAGATCCCGGGGAACAGCGGGGCCAGCGCCTGGAAGCATCCGATGATGACGGCATCGACCAGTGACACCTGCTTCATGCCGCGATCGAGATCGGTACGACGGTCCGCCATCCACATGACGCCCGACCAGATGACGAGTGCCCCGGCAACGACCCACAGTGACGACAACGTCGTCTCGATCGCGCCCTTGAACACCAGCCCGACGATCGCCACCGGGATGGAGCCGATGATGATCCCCCACCCCAGGGTGTAGTCGGGATCCTCGCGAGCCGACGTGTTGGCCAGCCCCTTGCACCAGGCGACGACGATCCGCACGATGTCGGACCAGAAGTACACGATCGCGGCAAGAATCGCCCCCACCTGGATGATGGCGGTGAATGCGGTGATCCCCGCCCCCTGAATGTCGTAGCCGAGCAGCTTCTCGACGATCCTCAGGTGGCCGGTGCTCGACACCGGCAGGAACTCGGTGATTCCCTCGACGATGCCGAGGATGACGGCGTGGAGCCAGTTCACTGTCCAACCTTTCATCAGCCAACGCGCGGGTGGGCACGCGCCCGGCCAGTGTACGTGACTGGCTCAAACCTGCTGCGATCTCGTGTGACCGTTTGATGATGGCCTGCAGTGATGACGCGCGTTCCTCGCTACGCAGCCAGCTCCACGTCACGGCGCTGCACGGCCCTTGCCCAGACGCACCCGATCCACGCCACCGCCGACAGACGCTGATACCAAGCTGCAGAACGCCTCTCCCGGATCTGCTGACCAGCTGCGCCGTTCACACCGGATCGCCCCGTGCCATCGCTACAGCTCTGGGCACTGACCAGCTGCGCCAGACACTCACCGGACCGTCTCGTGGCAATCAGCTCGCTCAGGGCGCCGACCGGCCCCTGCCCAGACACACCCCACCGTCTCGTGTCACCAGTTCACTCTGGTCGCCGACCAGCTCACAATTTCATCACCGTCGTGGATCGATAGTGGTCCGGACCGACCTGCCACAAGGTGAGCGAGTCGACCCCGACCCGCATCGGAACCCACTCCTGCAGAAGAAGGGCAGCCTCGTCCAGACGTTCGGCGGGCACCCCGTACCCAAGGGTGACGTGCGGGTGCCAGCGCCCCGGAGCGTAGTAGTTGAAAGTCGTCACACCAGTCCCAGCGAGCCGTTCATGGAGCAGCCGGTGTGGCCTGGCAAGCGATTCGTCCGCCCGGTTCGCGGCGATACTCGGCGGGGCGTCTGGCGGATGTGGACACAGTGACACGACATTCTGGGAGTTCGGAAGCTGGCAGGCTGCGTTGAGGATGACGTCACGCGGCCACTCGTCCCCAGCCACCTCGGCGGTGATTCCCTCGATGCGGTCGACGCAGGTGAGGGTGATGTGTGCAGGCTGATCGATCACCGGCAGCCCGTGAGCACGCATCTGTTCGCGAATGTGGCAGACGGTGCGCTGCGCAGCCTCGTCCAGGACGAGGGACATGACATGAGTGAACACGACGTCGCTCTGCCAGTCATCCGTCGGCATTCGCCCTCCATCACCCTGTTGCATCATCCACAGCGCTCAGCCTCGCACAGGTGTGGATCCCGTGGCTGGCCGGTGTGGACAGCACCACCGCCATCAGCGAGATACCCGCAGCGGTGGATCCCATAACCGATCGATACGGACAGCACCGGCACTTTCTGATCTGCGAACTCCATTTCCAGCGCAGGAGACCGTACCACGCCTCGGCGGCGTTGCGCCCAGACGCACCCGAGAACCTCACTGTGCGGTCCGGGCAGATGAGCAATTGGGCAATTGGGCAATTGACGATCACCACCGAGCCCCTGTCATCCGCACCGTGACGATTTTTGACGGCCCACAGCATGATCGGGAAGATGCATGCCTCTATCCCGCCTGTGGCGGGAAATTTCGCACGGGCACCTGTGTAGTGACGCGTGGGAGCACACGGGGCTGGTAGTGGCAGATCCAGCGCACGTGCTGCCCGTGACAGCGCCGCACGTCTACTGCATCCAGATGCCTGGTTCGAGCCTTGGAAGGCTGTCCGGCAACCCGTGGTGACAAAAATGTCAGCCGAGACGAAAGCGCGGCACGAAAAGGCATGACACCCCGGTAGTCGGAGCACGGCAGCCGGATCGACACACCGACACCGGATCGCTGGTGGGCAAGACCCGATCGAGGATGTCGCGTATGCCCGACACCGAGCAGCTCAGTCGCCGGACTCGGCCTCCATTGACTGGTTGAAATCCTTCTTGATGGCTCGCCATCCGTCGGCGTCCCGCCCGGCGAACCAGTATGCGGACAGGTGCACGTGATCCTTGGTGAGATTGCGCTGGAGACGCAGATGGCGCCGCACCGAACGGACCATTGTTGCCTCACCGTGGACGAAAGCATGGACATCATCCGGGAGTTCGAGTTCCCGCACGGTTGACATGACACTGGCAGGGTCGTGGGATCCATCAGGGTTTCGAGGGACTCGAACGACTGTGAACCGCTCGTCGGCAGTCAGGGGGTAGTCATGGTGTCCCCCAGCCAGAACGACGGTTGCCGCAGCGGATCTTGGCAGGACAGCCAGGGTATTCGCAACCGCTGGTAGCGCGACGGCATCGGCGACGACCAGCAGATGGGTGAGATCATCGGGCATCTGCCAGTGGCCCCCGGGGCCACGCACCACAACCTCGTCGCCCGGCTGGACAGTTCTCGACCACTGGGTTCCAGGGCCATCGTGGGCCGCAGCACCAGTTTCAGGGCCAAACTGCAACACATCGATACCCCACCTGCCATCCTCGAACCATCGACGGCGAGTGTACGTACGCAGCAGCGGCTGGGAGACAGAATCGTCGTCATGGCGACGATCGGAGCGATCAGGTGGCAGAACCACCTTCACGTGGTCATCGACCGAGGTGATGGGTGGCATGCCGCACGGCTCGAAGTCGATCGAGATGACGTGTGGGATCTCGTGGCGGACGTCGTGAACCCGCACCAGGCGCTGTTCCTTTGACATGGACGAGAGCATACCTAAATTTCGCAACGAATCGTTATCAAAAATTGACGTGGTCTTGCACCACCTCTGCACGAACCCCCACAACGAGCACAAGCCCCACAACGACTCTGCACAAAACTGTCAGTTCCCCTGGGGCTCAGTCACTCACATGTCTGGGGCACCGCCGGAGCGTCAAAAATTGTCAGCGGCGTGCTCCCACGGAACGGCAGTATGCGCTGCTTCATCCCTGGACAGACTGCTACGTCCTTGGGACGGTACCCCTCCCCTGTCGCACCACCCGCAGAACAGTCGCCACACCACCCGCAGAACAGTAAAACGGGCCCTTGGAACGACAACGGTGATAGCCAACACCAGAGGTGTCAAAAACATCACCCCACGGCAGATGGGGTCACGCGAACTACGCCACCGAGCCCCGGGTGACAAAATTGTCGACTCCCCTTGGTCATGACGCGGGAACGCCTCGGTGGCGGTGCCGACAACACTCGGGAAGCTCAAAATCAGGTACTGGGATGCCGGAGTCAAGCTGGGGTGCCGGGGTCACCGGATTCAAGACTGAGGTTCCGGGTCCAAGTCGGCGGGGACTTCGTCGTCGGAAACCCAGTTCCGACACGCAAGCGCCCCACCTCTCGGGGAGTGTCAAAAATTGTCAGTCTCCCCAGTGTCAGACCACCAGCGCCAGGCCATGAGCGTCATACCCGCGGTACGTCAAGATTCTGATGAAGAGCCTCGTCCCGAAAAGCCCCTCCTGATGGATGCCTCAAGAAAGTGGTTCCTCCCCGCAGTCCCCGATGTGGGCTACAGAATGTGGGCTGCAGGGAGGAACCATCACCTCAACCGAGAAGTCCACATTGCGAAGGCGAGTGACGATGTGACAAAAATGTCAACTCCGGGGAGACGAAGCAACAGAGATTCCCCAACCAGTGATGCATCGTCAGAAAAGTTCCAGACCACGGGTCATGCCAGAATCCGTCTGGCATGGGATCTCCGAGACAGCACCAGCCGCCACGAGACATGACTGAGTGGTGCGCGAGATTAAGCAGAAATCCCGCAACAGAATCACTCACTGATCGCACGATCATCCGGTAGCCGACGAGGTGATTACCACGGCTGGCCCCAACGAAGTGACCACCACGACCAGATCCCGACGACCACCACGGCCGTATCCCGTCGAGTCAGTGCGCGTTGCCGGGGTGGTGATGTTCACCCCGCCGAGACAGCGGAGAACCACCTCGACATGCACAGATGGGACTACCAATCCTGTCGTTCGTCGACCGTGTCGTCCACGGCTCTCCAAACATGGGAGGTGCCTTTTACCGATCCCGCCTCTGCCGGTCCCATTGCCAGCGCCGCGCTACGGACACCCCTAAACATGCCGTGAGGGGCTCTCGGGATTCCGGGAGCCCCTCACACCAAACTCAGTTTGGCTCAAGCCACACTCAGTTGGCGGCGACCGTCTCGACGCTGACATGCCCCGTGATGGAGTCGTGCAGCTTCACGGCCACAGTGTGCGTACCGATGGTCTTGATCGGCTTGGCGATCTCGATGGAACGCTTCTCCAAGGCTGGGCCACCAGCCTTCTTCACGGCCAGGGCGATGTCGGCAGGAGTGACGGCGCCGAAGAGGCGTCCGGACTTGCCGGCCTGGACGGTGATCTGGACCTTGAGATCCTCCAGCTGGGAACGGACCAGCTCGGCCTGCTCCTTGGTCTTGATCTCCTTGGCGGCGCGGGCACGCTTGATCTGGTCGATCTGCACCTCGGCGCCACGGGTCCACCGGATGGCGTAGTTGTTGGGCAGCAGGTAGTTACGGCCGTAACCGTCCTTGACCTCGACGATGTCGCCGGGAACACCCAGCTTGTCGATCGGAGCGGTGAGAATGAGCTTCATGTGTCGTCCCTCCGTCCTCAGCGAGCCGTCGATGCGTACGGCAGCAGGGCAAGCTCACGCGCATTCTTGATCGCGATGGCGACCTTGCGCTGATCCTGCACCGACAGTCCGGTGACGCGACGGGCACGAATCTTGCCACGCTCAGAGATGAACTTGCGCAGCATTGCGGTGTCCTTGTAATCGACCTCTCCGATGTGGACGGTCTTGACCGGGACGACCTTCTTCTTCACAGACTTGCGCTGTGGACTGGCCATTGTGGTGCTCTCCTTCTGAGAAGCCCGGCTCTCGCCGGAATGTGCCTGTCCCTACCCCATGCGGGGCGCGGAACCTGACGATGGATTGATGGAATGTGGGGGTTGCCTCGCACGAGGCAACATGGATCAGAATGGGGGTTCCTCGCTGCTGGCCTGGCCCCAGACGTCCGTACCGCCGCCGCGGTTGTCGTTGGTCTGGTCGTAGGACCCGTAGGATCCCTGTCCCTGGTTCTGGCTCTGCCCGCCGCCGTTGAACGACTGGCTTGCACCATTGCCAAAACCTTGGTTGTTGCCGCCGAAGGAACCCCGTCCCCCGCCCTGACCGGACGGATTTCGGGTCACCGATGCCGAGGCGTACCGCAGTGAGGGGCCCACTTCCTGGACGTCGATCTCATGATTGGTACGACGGCTGCCGTCACGGGCTTCGTAACTGCGTGCACGCAGATTGCCCTGGACGATGACTCGCATGCCCTTCGACAACGACTCGGCGACGTTCTCGGCATACTGCCGCCACACCGAGCAGTTGAGGAACATGGCTTCGCCGTCACGCCACTCGTTGGTCTGGCGATCAAAGGTGCGCGGCGTCGAGGCGACCGTGAAGTTAGCCACGGGAACCCCGGACGGGGTGAAACGCAGTTCAGGATCGGCGGTGAGGTTGCCGATCACGGTGATGGATGTTTCTCCTGCCATGTGAGACTCCGAATCAGAAAGGCGTGGATCGATGGGTCACTCACGTGACTCCGTTGGTTCCATGTCTACCCGACTGGTGAGACAGTTTCCTGTCAAACTTCATCGACCAGCAGGTCCACACGGCAACCAAGTGCCCGGTAGTCGCAGCGGGCGTCCTCTCACGTGAGGGTTTGCTCAGTGAATCTCCGGACGCATGACCTTGGTACGCATGATCTTCTCGTCAATGGCGAAGAGACGATCAATCTCCTGAACCGTCGCCGGCTCACAGGTCACGTTGAGGACGACATAGATCGCCTCGGACTTGTTCTGAATCTCATAGGCCAAGCGACGCTTGCCCCACACGTCGACCTTGTCGACGGTTCCCTTCTCGTCGGTGACAACCTTCAGGTACTTCTCCATGACGGAATCGACCTGGCGCTCTTCGACGGTGGGATCGATGAGGATCATGACCTCGTACTTACGCATACGCTGACTCCACCTCCTCTGGTCTCTGCGGCCACGGGTACGTCCCGTGGCAGGAGGGCGTAATGCCTGCCACTCCAGTTGGCTGGGGTGACATCGACGTCTATACAGGACGCCGAGCTTTCACTATATCTGTTCAGGCCCCGTGGACCAAGCCAAGGGGGAAATGACACCGACCAGCGAAGCTGGATTCTCGGTGCCCACGAAAAATATGACGCCGAATGAGGTCGACCGTCTCAGCGTCGACGTTCCGGACCGGGAATGAGGATCTCCCCCGCCTCGCGCCAGGCCAGCAGACCGCCGGTGATGAAATCGACTCGAAAACCTTGCTCCCGCACGGCATGGGCCAGATGTCCGGAGCGCAGTCCCGTGTCGCACATCAGCACGAAATGCGGGTCCGGCTCCGCCAGAGGGTCATCGGCCCAGACAGCCGACACCGGGTCGGCGAGCAGCTCCTTGGGGTCCACCCGTCGGGCGCCGGGGGCATGGCCAGCCTCGAACTCACCCACGGTTCGCACGTCGACGAGAACCCCACCCTTCGACAGAGCGGTCAGTGCGGTGGGCACGTCGACGCCGTCGGAGGGCATGCCGTGATTGGTGAGGAAATTGCGCAGTCCCATGGGTGAAAGTCTACGAGGGTGCGGAAGGCTGGGGTCTGGTGGGAATTTTTGTCATTGCTTTCCGGGGGCACAGAGGGGCAGGCCGCACAGCCCGACCCCATGCCGCACAGTCACCCCATGGAGCCTCGCACCCCACGTGGTGCGGTCGGAAAGCCATGAGAGTCGGGGTGGACGTGATCCTTGGCCCCGCCCCCGTGGGCACGATTGCCCAGAGGTGAGCGAGGGAAAGCAGGCGCCCTTGGTCGGATCCCGGTCGCAGGACAGGTCCGTTCGTGGGGAAATCGAGCTGAAGATCTTCCCCTGGCCTGCCCCCACCCGGGGCCCTGGCCCGAACCACGGATCGAAAATCATCTCATGTTGCCCCGCTCCCCCAGCCGGAAGTTTTCGCACAGACTCGTCCTCATGCGGTACTCAATGCCTCACGCTGGACCCGTCGTCCTTGTGCGCCCTACCGTTCCTGCGAGCGTCCTTGCCGGCACCGCCCCTACGTCGGATGGCGATCTTGGAGTACATCTCCTCAATGAGCTCGGCGAATCGTTTCTCCACCTCACGACGACGCACCTTGAGGGTCGGGGTGAGCAGCCCGTTGTCGGTGGTGAACTCGTCCCACAGCACGCTCAGATCCCGAATCTGCTCCTGGTGGGGCAGTTTGGCACTCAGCTCGGCCACCCGCCTGCGGATCTCCTCGGCCAGTTCCGGGCTGCGCAGTTTCTCGTTGGCCGACAGGCTCGTGATGTGCAGGCGCTCGGCCAGCTGCTCGACCTGCGGCAGGGACGGTTTGACGAGCAGGGTGAGGCAGGGGCGATTGTCGCCCAGGATCACGGCCTGTTCGAAGAGCGGGTCCTTGAGCAGTTCGGCCTCGATCGGCTGGGGAGCGACGTTCTTGCCGTTGAGGGTGACGATGATGTCCTTGAGCCGGTCGGTGATGAGCAGGTAGCCATCCTCGTCCAGACGTCCGACATCGCCGGTGCGCAGCCACCCGTCGTCGAACGCGGCCTCGGTGGCCTCCGGCTGGTTCCAGTAGCCCTTCATGACGTTCTTGCCCCAGTACTGCACCTCGCCGTCGTCGGCGATGCGGATCCTGGAACCGTGGATCGGGCGCCCCGCGGTACCGAACTTGTGGGCTGCCGGGCAGTTGAAGCTCACCAGTGGGCTGGCCTCGGTGAGTCCGTAGCCCTGACTCACGAGGATCCCACAGGCTGCGAAGAACTCCTCAACCTCCTTGCGCAGTGGGGCACCACCGGCGGCCAGCACCTTCTTGGGGCCACCGACGGCGTCGCGAATGGAGTGCAGCACCAAGGCGTCAGCCAGCTTGTGCTGCACCTTGAGGATGCGCCCGGGGGTGCCGCCGGCCTCGCCGACGTCCCACCACTGCTTGCCCACCTGCAACGACCAGTCGAAGATCCGCTTCTTGGCCGGGGAGTCGGAGACCTTCTCCTGGGCCACTGTCATGACCTGCTCGTAGAGCTTGGGAACACTCACGAACAGCGTCGGACGCACCTCGGCGAGCATCGAACCGACCGTCTTGGGGTTGGTGACGAAGGTGTTGAGGCAGCCGTGGCTGATGAGCGTCATCGACCAACCCCACTCGTAGGCGTGGGAGAGGGGCAGGAAGCACAGCGAGTGGTCGGTGGGCTGGAAGTCGAAGAAGGCGTCGAGCGACGCGATCTCGGACAGCACACCCTCGTGGGTGAGCATGACTCCCTTGGGGGAACCCGTGGTCCCGGAGGTGTAGATGAGAGCAGCGACGTCGTCGGGGCGAGCCTGAGCCATCCGCTCGGCAACAATCGCGTCGAGCTGAGCACGATGACCCTGCTGCGCGTCACAGGCGGGGTCGGCGGACTGGTCGGTGGACGCTTGGGCGGCGCTGGGACGATCGCTGCTGGACGAGCCCTCCGACCGTTCATCTCGCAGTCGGTCATCTCCTGGCTCTGACTGTCCCTTCCTTGGTTGCCCAGCGACGCGGGCCGTCTGCGAGGGCTGCGCGTCAGACGCGACGGCGGACCACCGCGAACCATCTGACGTCAGCGCCCCGGAGTCGTCCAGTCCACCACCAGCCACCAGATCGGCGAAGGAGATCGTGGCGATGGCAGGATCGTCGGGCAGGTCACCGTCGAGGACGATGATTCGTTCCAGGCTCGGCATGCGGTCGGCGACGCTCAAGGCGCGCTGTGCCAAGGATTTGTCGGCGACGGCCAGCACCCGCACCTGCGCGTCGGAGATGATGTGGACGATCTGCTCGGGGGTGCTCGTGGGAAAGATCGGCACCGGGATCGCGCCGACCGTCAACGCCGCAAGATCCAGCTCGAGCCATTCCGGGCAGTTGTGGGCGAAGATCGAGATGCGATCGCCACGGCACAGTCCGTCGTCGGTGACGAATCCCGGATCGACCAGGCAGCGGGCGACGGCGTCCACCCGACGCCCCAGCTCGGCGTAGGTGTGCAGCACCCATTCCCCGTCACGGCGTACCCGGGTGGCCGGACGGAAACCGTGCTGGGACCGCGTGCGGGCGAACAGATGCGCCAAGTGGTTGACGGCCAATTCCTGCGTCATCATGACTCCTGACCGCAGAGCGAATTCATGGCATCCATCCTACGGCCACTGGCGGTCTGACCGGTGGCCAACCAGGAATGCGACCACGTCCCGATCAATGGCTGCCGAGTTCCTGGGCCTGATCCGTGGTGGCCGAGGAATGTGATCACGTCAGACGGACGGCAGCACGATCGCACGCAGACCTTCCCCAGCCCTGTTCCAGCCACCAGCTCACCACTTCGACCACGGCAACCTCCCACGCCACTCGTTGCACAGAACTGTCCATTCCGGCAGTCCTCCGTCCTTGCAATGCATGGCAGCTCACGATGGCTGTGAAAACGCGAGTATGGTGGGGCGATCCTGCCCAAGGAACCCGACCTGACCGCGAACCTCGGTAAACCTGTGTGGCCGTGGGCAGCCTCCGCCCGGAAAATCTCGATTGCCATCGGACTTTCTCCCCAGCGCCCCTCCAGGAGCTCACGCACAGGGGCCAAACGCCAGCATGACACTCCAAACGCCAGCATGACGCTCCATGGGGGACGGGCCAGGAGCCCACAGGGGCCTGACCATCTCTTCCGAGGGGCGTGAAGCCAAGACCAAGTGCCCCGACGAAAACGACCTTGTGCACGGTGCCCGGGCCACGGACAATCCCTGTCCGGTGCGGCCCCAGTCCCGCCCGGTGAAATCCGACAACTCAATCAGGTCAGCGCCGCTCAGCAGGAGGTGACTGGAGCCACCGGGTGTGACCGGACCAGCATGATGCAAGTCAGAACTAGATGCGCCGGACCGGAGCTGCGAAAAATGCCGCCGCCATCCGGCTGCAGTCACGATCGGGACGCACGCCCCGGTCTGGTGACATTTTTGTTCACTGTCGCCTCAGGACCTGCTCGATCCACTCGACATCGGCTCTGCGATCTGGTTCGTCACCCGGGGTCTCCACCACAGTCGGAGCATTGGCGGCAGCAACGACCTCACCCAATGTCTGCGGATCGATCTGCCCCTGCCCGAGGTTGGCGTGCCGATCACGTCCGGATCCTGCAGCCCCTTGGGAGTCGTTGGCGTGCACCAGGTCGATGCGTCCGGTAATGGCTCGGATGTCGTCAACGAGCGTGTTCATGTCCAGACCGGCGGCAAACGCATGACAGGTGTCCAGGCAGAATCCGACGTTCTCGGCGCCCTGTGCCGCCCCGATCGCCTGCCAGGTGCCGGTGAGTCGCTCCAGGGTGCGAGCCATGGCGTTCTCCCCACCGGCGGTGTTCTCCACCAACAGCGGCACCGGGAAGTCGAATCCGTCGATGGCCTTGCGCCAGTTGTCCTGCCCCTTCTCGATCGGCTCACCCTGACGCACGTGCCCGCCGTGCACGACGACACCGATCGCCCCGATCTCAGCTGCGGCGTCAAGGGTCTGCTGGACGAGTTTTCGACTCGGGATGCGGATCCGGTTGTTGAGTGAGGCGAGGTTGATGACGAACGGGGAATGGACCACCACGGTGACACCGGCCTTCTGCGCCGCTTCCCGGACGGCTTGGGCCCCGCCCGGGTTGTCGAAGCGTGGTTTCTCCCACGACTGGGGATCCGAGACCGTCACCTGGGCCAGACTGCCCACGACACGACCACCAAGGACGTCGTCCAGACTGACGTGGGAACCGATGGGATGAGCGCTCATGGGCCAAGACTAACCAGAGAGTCCTCGGCTGCTGTGGTCTGAGGCAGCAAGCTGCCGTAGATTGGTGGTCATGGCAACGAGCATGGTCACGGGCGGCACGTCGGGAATTGGCCGGGAGTTCGTCACCCAGTTGGCGTCACGGGGCGACGACATCGTCATCGTCGCCCGGGACACCACTCGGATGGCGCAGATCAAGAAGCAGATCGAGGCCCGCTACGGCGTGAGCGTGGAGACGATCCAGGCCGACCTCTCCAACCGACACGACGTGGCCTCGGTGGCGGAGCGTCTGGAAGACCCGGACAGCCCCATCGACCTGCTCGTCAACGACGCCGGTTTCGCCGTGCACGCCAAGATCCTCGATCCCGACTCGCTGGAGTTGCAGAATCGCGCCTTCGAGGTGATGTGCCGCGCCGTTCTGGAGCTGTCGGCAGCGGCAGGGCGCGCCATGGTTGCCCGTGGGCACGGCGCCATCCTCAACGTCTCGAGCTCCAGCGCCTGGATCAACACTGGCAACTACTCGGCCCTCAAGGCCTGGGTGCTCACCTTCACCGAGGGCTTGGCCAACGAGCTGCACGGCACCGGCGTGCACGCCATGGCCCTGTGCCCCGGCTGGGTGCACACCGAGTTCCACTCCCGTGCCGGGGTGACGGCCAACCACCTTCCGGACTTCTTCTGGATCCCGACCGACGTGCTGGTACGCGAGGCCCTGGCCGATCTGGACCGCGGCAAGGTGGTGAGCGTGCCGACTCCGCTGTGGAAACTGTTCATCGCAGTGGCCAGCCACGCCCCACGCTCAGCAATGCGGTTCCTCTCCCGCACCCTGAGTTCCAGTCGTGACAAGGACGACCACCCGCAAACGACGAATTCCCCCACCACGCACGACGCCCTCTCCACACACAGCACCGAGGCCTGACCCATGAGACATGACATGGGGGCCAAGCCAACCAAGTCTCGAGGGCGCTACACCAGCACTCTGTCAGCAGTGAGCCGAGAGGCCGCCAACCTGCTGCTGCTCAAGCCGCTGGTGTGGCGTCTCACCGATGTCACCGTGCACGGAGTTGCCAATCTGGATTCCCTGGACGGTGCCTACATCGTCGTGGCCAACCACTCCTCGCACCTGGACACACCGCTCATCTTCGGGTCGATGCCACGTCGGCTGTCGAAGTACTTGGCAACCGGGGCAGCTGCCGACCACTTCTTCACCAACTGGCTACACGCCATCACACCGGTGATGTTCTTCAATGCCTTTCCGGTCGATCGAGGCAAGGGCAAGGCTCGGGTGGCCACTCGAGGGACCACCGCGCATGGGATGGCCGGGTCCCTGCTCACCGACGGCGTGCCGCTGCTCATCTTCCCGGAGGGCACCCGGTCCCGCACCGGCGCCATGGGGACGTTCAAGCCCGGAACAGCCGCCCTGTCGATCTCGCGTGAGGTGCCGATCATCCCGGTGGCCATCGTTGGCGCCTTCGCCGCCATGCCCAGCGACAGCGGGCTGCCCAAGGGGCGTCCGCCGGTTCACGTCGTCTACGGGCACCCGATGGAGCCGGCCCCCGGAGAGATCGCCCACAAGTTCTCCGAACGAGTGCGCCGCCAGATCATCGAGCTGCATGACCAGACCGCCCGGGCATACGGGATGCCCACCCTTGCCGAGTACGCCCGCACCCTCGCCCTGGAACGGTCGACGACGAAAACTGCCGGTGAGGAGCCCCATTCCAAGTGAGATCGACGACGCGCCGGCAACCGGGGGTTGGCTGAAACTGCCTCTAACCACTCGTCCCAGAGCCGTCCGGGCACCGGCCCCTCACCTTGGCATCGCCCAGACCAAGCCGCCTTCACCCCCCAAAAAATCGTAAGGAGCCCACAATGAACGCCAAGGAGCCTCACAGACGAGTGGTTGCCGATCAACACATCATCTCGGTGAATCGCCGGGTCAGCGTCGACGGGCTCGACGAGTTCATCGACGAGGCGATGAACGGCATGGCGCGACTGCTGGAGGGCAACGGGTACCCGTTCGTCATCTACCACGACGGCCTGACGGTGGATTCTCCGGGAACCGTGGAGGTGTGCCACCCCATCGACCCCGATTTCGGGCGTCGGCTGGAGCTGCCCGAGGGAATCATTCGGCGGGTGGAGCCGGAGCATGTGGAAGCGTGGGTGACGGTGAGCCGAGCTGAGCTTGCCTTTCCCGAGATCGACGAGATCTACGCCGGCCTGGATGCCGACCTCACCGATCGCGGTTGGCAGCGCAACGGCGCTCCCCGCGAGGTGTACTGGGGTGAGTGGAACGATGCCGCCATCGACGATCCCACCTGCGACGTCTGCTTTCCCGTGGTGCCATACCCCGACGAAATGTGACAAGGAGCGGGGACGCCACATCTGCACAGCGGCCCTTGCCCACCCCAGAATCCGCTGACCAGCTCAGGATCAGGCATCGGCACTGGTGGAGTACAGGGTTCGATGAACACAGGGCCTGATGCGCACAGGGCACGGGGTCAGAAACCCAGAGCACAAAAATCCCAGCACGCCGTCCGTCGCGTCACTCAAGTGCCTCGCCCACCCCTCGCCTGACAAAAATGTGCACACCGCTGGCAAGGCCCATGCCCAGACACAACTCCACGACTCAGACAGCAGCCTCCGACCACGCACCGGCCACACATCCCGAGGCACAAAACTCCCGGCTCGCAGCATCCCCATCCAGGAGCCCCCACCTAGGCGACCGCCCACGCCTCTGCGCCCACCCGAGTCTCGTCCCCCTGGGATCGCAGTCGCCGGCCAACCCCGATGCACAAAAATCACAGCTCACCGGTGCCACAGTCCCTCATCTGACTCATCCACCGCTCGCCTGACAATTTTGTGCATCCACCACGGACCTCACTCCCAGACTCCACGAGCTTTCCGGCTCCACCACCCCTTCTCGATCAGCCGCGTCCCGCCCCCGTGTCATCCGGGTGCACAAAACTCCCGGCTCGCGAGCTCGCTGGACACCCATGAACCCCGTATGGTTGAGGGGTGACGATTCAGGTACGACGTATCTCTGCCGATCAACATCTGGCTTTTCTACAGGACTGGGCGAGCCCGGGGTCGCAGGCGTGCGAAACGGTGAGTTTCCTGCAGACCCCAGCTTGGGCGCAGGTGAAAACCGACTGGCGCTCTGAGTCCATCGGAATCGTGCGGGACGGCACCGAACTGCTTGGTGTCGGCCTGGTGCTCTACCGCCAGGTTCCCAAACTGCACCGCTACCTGGCCTACCTGCCCGAGGGCCCGGTGGTGGACTGGTCCTCCCCCGAACTGCCAGAAATCCTCACCGCCCTGCGCAGCCACGTGAAGTCTCGTGGCGCCTTCGCCCTGCGCATCGGCCCCACCCTGCCACATCGCGTGTGGGCCAAGGACACCATCAAGGCAGCCATCGCCGACGAGTCCGTCACGGCACTGTCCGAGGTGCCTGCCGACCGGACGAACCGCCGAGCAACCTACCTGGCCAACCAGCTGCGCCACCTGGGGTGGCGCCCGCCGAAGAATGAGCAGGGATTCGCCGCCGGCCAACCCAAGTTCAACTTCCAGCTGCCCCTCGTGCGGTGGAAGGACGGTGAGCGGGTACGTCTGAGCGAGGACGAGGTGCTGGCTGGAATGAATCAGCTGTGGCGCCGAAACATTCGCAAGGCCGCCAAGAAGGGCGTCGAGGTGGTCACCGGTGGCCGGGACGACCTGGCTGCCTTCCACACCGTCTATCTGGAGACTGCCGAGCGCGACAGTTTCACCCCACGTCCGTTGGAGTACTTCGAACACATGTGGGACGCCCTCAATGCCGAGGATCCCGATCGGATGCACGTCTACCTGGCTCGCCACGAGGGCGACGTCGTCGCCGCGACAACGTGGATCCACGTGGGCCGGCACTGTTGGTACTCCTACGGCGCCTCCACCAACGCCAAGCGCGAGGTACGCGGGTCGAACGCCATCCAGTGGCAGATGATCCAGGACGCGATGGCGGTCGACGCCGACGTCTACGACATGCGCGGCATCACCGAGGGGTTGGCCGCCGACGATCCCGAGCTCGGCCTCATCAAGTTCAAGGTGGGCTCGGGCGGGCAGGCCGTGAGCTACATCGGCGAGTGGGATCTCGTCATCGATCCACTGCTCTACAAGGCCTTCGACCTCTACATGGAGCGGAGGAGCCGATGAGTCTCGTCATGCACGTCGATACCGCAGCCTGGCGTTCGCACCAGGATGCCGTTCTGGCCGGCGACCGGCTGACCGTACCGGTGATCAAGGGCAATGGTTACGGGTTCGGGCTGGAGCGGCTGGCCGGTGAGGCGGCACGTCTGACGGCGGACGTCGTCGCCGTGGGGACGGCCGGTGAGGTCGCGGCGGTACGCGCCGGTGGGTTCACCGGTGACGTCGTCGTGTTGACGCCGTGGCGGCCCGGCGACCCGATCGTCGAGCAGATGTTGGACGAAGCCGCCCAGAGTGGTTCGGGGGTCATCATGACGGTCTCACGGGTGGTGGACGCCCAGGCGCTGGCTGAGTCACGCCCCGGACTACGGGTGATACTGGAAGTACTCACCTCGATGCTGCGCTTCGGGCTGGCTCCCCAGGAGTTCCGTCATGCTGTGAACGCCTGCCAGGATCGCTTGGAGATCGTCGGCTGGACGATCCACCTGCCCATGACAGGTGAGCACCTGCAGGAGGCCACCGATCTTGCCACCTCGGCCGTGGCGGCCTGCAGGGCTCCGCTGTGGGTCTCGCACCTGGACGACGACGAGCTCGACGTGCTGCGTCACCGAATGCCGGTGCCGGTGCGACGCCGGGTTGGTACGCACCTGTGGCTCGGCAGCCCGGACGCCTACCGCTACACCTCGAATGTCACCGACGTGCACCAGGTGAGCCGTGGTGAGCGGATGGGCTACTGGCAGCGTGCCGTCCCCGATCCGCGTGGCGGCCAAGTGGTCGTCGTCGACGGGGGCACGAGCCATGGGGTGGCCATGAGCGCCCCGACCCCGGGCGCCTCGGTGCGCCAGCAGCTCACGGCTGCTGCGGGTGGTCTGCTCAACGCCTCCCGGCTGGCCCTGTCACCGTTCAGCATCGGGGGCCGCAAACGGTTCTTCGTCGAGCCACCCCACATGCAGGCCAGTCTGGTCTGGGTGCCGGGTGGGGTGAGCGTCGCCGTGGGCGACGAGATCGACGTCACGATGCGTGCCACCACGGCCACCCCGGACGCGATCGTCCTGGAGTGACCGGCCACTCGCTGCCTCGATGCACGTCCGGCGAAGCCGTCCAGCCCGTCGATCCCCTACAGCTCAGATGATTGGCGGATCGGAACGGCTCGCCACACGTGTACAGGGCGGGGTAACCTGCTGCTAGAAGATGTCCACTCTCGTACCCAGTGGTGTGCCCCGAGAATCGAAGGATCAGGACTCGACCGGGTCATACTCACGCTCCCACGGGGCACGTCCCGGCGCTGCACTCGGGCCTGACCTTCTTCCGTCCAGTCGCCCTGCCCGGTGCCCACCAGTGAGTCCATCAATCCATCGCCCATTCGCCGGCTATGAGATGTGGGACATCCCTGCGTCCACACCTGATGAACCTGGGGGTCGGCAGACAACCGGCCTGCGTCTACCTCGGTACTCCCTTGCCTCAAGAGAGGGGGACCGTCCAGTGGCGCTCTCGCGGTCATGGAAGAGGATGCCGCCACTGGCACTTGACGGCTCGGCATGTCACCGACGACCCGATGGCCACCAAGTGGCCCCATCCTCTGCCCAGGGGCAGCTGCCAATCACGAATTGCTGGGCCCGAAATCAGGGCCAGTCACGATGTCGGATCGCAAAACCCGAGACCAGCCACAATGCTGAACCACAGACCCGAGACAGTCACGATGCTGAGGCACAAAATCCGGGGCCGCCCCACGCAGGGCAGCCCCGGATCCACATGTCACTCGGTCGAACCAGACCGCAGCCGATCAACCGGCTCTCGGTTCTCAGTCGAGCAGGTTGTCCGACAGCCCCAGAGCCTGGTGCAGCAGCCACACCGGGTGGACGATCTTCACACCCGAGGACTTGGTGATCTGCCAGCGACAAGTCTCGGTGTCGCAGACACCGACGCCCTCGTTGTACTCACGCATGTGCTCGAAGACCTTGGCGCCGATCTTCTGGGAGACGTCGTAGCGCTCGGCCTTGAGGCCATAGGTACCAGCGATACCGCAGCAGGGCTCGTTGGACTCCAGCACCTTGACGCCCGGGATGAGCTCCATGAGCTGCACGGCCGGGAATCCCATGCCCTGGCTCTTGACCTGGCAGGGCTGGTGGTATGGCACGGTGAGGTCGAGCGGCTTGAGCTCGCTGAGGTCGATCTCGCCGTTGCGGTACTCCTCCATGAGGAATTCGCAGAAGTCGAACGAGCGCACCGACACGTCGTGCAGACGCGGGTCGTCGACACCCATGATCTCGTGGGCCTCGTGCTTGATCATGCCGATGCACGAACCCGAGGAGGACACCACCGGGATGCCCTTGCCGCGTGCGATGATCTTGTCGCAGATGTCGAGCAGGGTCTTGGTGGACTGCTTGAACAGACCGTTGGACTGCTGGGCCAGGCCACAGCAGCCCTGCTTGGGCACGAGCACCTCGTAGCCCAGGTGCTCGAGCACCTCGATGGACTTCACGGAGGTCTCAGTCTCGAAGTAGCCGCCGGCGCAGCCCTGGAAGAAGATCACCGGGCCCTTGGTGGGCTTGGTGGCAGGCTTGTGCTTGCGGATCCACTTGGAGAGGGTCTCGGTGTGGGCCTCGGGCATCGGGGCCTCGCGGTGCACCTTGATGATCTTCTCGACGGCGAAGCGGATCGGCTTCTGCTTGAGGCCCCAGTTGGCCAGCGGAGCGATCGGGGAGAGCACCTTGCCCTCGAGCACCGTGAGCGGGATGAGGCGGTCACGCAGCGGAACACCGTTCTGGTGCTTCATCTTGGCAGCGGCCTGCTCGTTGAGCTCGGCGATCTTCACACCCTGCGGGCAGTGCAGGGTGCAGATGCCGCAGAAGTTGCACCACTCGAGGGAGTTGTCCACCGAGGCTCCGTCACGGAACCGCTCGGCCTGCGGACCGTTGTACTTCGGGCCGGTGTACAGCGGGGTCGCCTTGGCGACCGGACACATCGTCTCGCAGATGGTGCACTTGACGCATGCGTCCAGCGAGGCTCGGGAGGCCTCGTGTCCGGAAAATGTCTCTTCGATGACACCCATGATCAGTTCCTCTCCGCAGCAGTGACGCCCAGCTGGGCGGCGATGGCGTCAGCGGCCTTGATCGCCGATCCCAACGCGATTCCCTCACCGGACTTCTCCTGCCAACGAGTTGCGCCGGCAATCACGCCACCAGCAGCGAAAACGTTGGTGTAGACGGGCTTGCCGCCATGAATGGCACGCATGTCCTCGTCGACGTCGACGCCGGAGAGGAACAGCGGCTGCGGGTCGCCCCAGTAGTCGCCATGCGTCAGATCCTCCGTCTTGACGCCCTCGGGCATCTTCACCGGCAGACCAAGGATCGTGTCGTGCAGCTCGTAGTGCGAGTCGAGCTGCAGGGCACCGGACTCGAAACCGCCAGCGGCCAGCACGAAGGCGTCGGCCTTGAGCTCGCGCTCGTGTCCAGTGGTGTGCAGGGTGATCGACTCCAGCTTGCCGTCGGACCCGGCGGTGGCACCGACGACCTTGGTGCCGAGCATGTAGTCGACGCGCTCGTCCTTGGCGAGCTTGACCAACCGATTGTTCATGCGCATGCCGGGAACGCACGGCGGCAGCGAGGCGATCTCGAAGACGTCGGTGCCCAAGATGGCGCGAGCGTCGGCCAGCACCTCGTCATGGTTGTCGATACCGAGGATGGCCGGCAGACCGACAACCTCTCCGGGATTGACGAATGCCTTGAGACCCTCGAGGAAGATCTTGCGCACCTCGGGGTCGTCCAGGCGACGAGCCAGGTTGAGGCCGGTGGCGTCGTACTCGCCGGGGCGAGCCTCGAAGTCCACCATGACGGCACGAACCTGCGGCTTACCACCATCGGGCAGGACGGTGCGCGAAAGGTTCTGCGCGATGAGCGAGGGGTGGAAGTCCTTGTACTGGGCCACGCCGATGATGACCATCTTGGCGTCGCCATGCAGTACACCGGCCTTCATGGACTCGGGGATGAACGCCGTCGGACGGGCAGCGCCCACGGCGGTCGGCACCAGGACGTTCTCGTCGGCGGAGCCGTTGACGAGCTTCTCACCGAGGATCTCGGACAGCAGCTCGACACCGGAGCGCACCGCCTCGACGCCGATCTTGGCGTACGGGTGCTCGGGGTGCTTGGCTGCGAAGGCCTCGATTCCCTTGGCGGGATTGGTGACCCGCTCCGGGTCGTAGCCCAGCAGATCGATGGTGCCCTGGCCCAGCTGCAGGCCGCCGACTCCCTTGGTGACCAGGGTCACGCGTGCTCCGGCACGGCGCAGACGCAACGCGGTGACGAGACCGGCGAGACCGGCGCCGATGACGGCGACGTGGGGCGCATTGGCTCGGGCAACGGTGATGGACTCAGGTGCTGCAGTGGCGGTCACAGTACAACCTCGCTCTCGGGGACCGGAAGGTGCTCGACGTCGAAGGTCCCCTGGAAGATCCAGTCGTCGAGAGCGGTCTGACGGACCTGCTCACCGTAGAGGATCGGCCACAGACCGATCCACCGGTTCTTGAGGAACAGGCGCAGCAGGCCGGTGGCGCGCTCGGCGTCGATGGCACCCTCCTCGAGGGCGACGCCGGTGGCGCGCATGGAGCAGAAGCCACCCTGGCAGGGCCCCATGCCCAGACGCAGCTGACGACGCAGGTCGTCGAAGGTGGCGTCCGGCTGCTCGGCCAGCAGATCGGTGAAGGCCTTGCGACTCATGAGCTCACACTCACAGATCACCTGGTCGTCGATCTTGGACTTGGCGGGCACCTTGGCAGGGTCACCGCCGCGCACCAGGCCGGTGGCGGCACGACGCTCCTCGTTCTCACCCAGGCGATGGGTGATGAGGTAGTTCTTGCCGGAGGTCGAGCCGGGCACGGCCTCCTCGGCGGTGCGGCAGGGGCGATCGTCGCCCAGCTGCTCGACCATGACGTCGACGATGTTCTTGGCCATGAGACGGTACGTGGTGAGCTTGCCGCCGATGATGGAGGCAATGCCCTTGACGCCGTCACGGGAACCGTGGTCGAGAATGCTCATGCCACGCGACATGTGACGGGTGTCGGAGGCCGCCACACGCTTGTCCTTGAACAGCGGGCGGGCGCCCGACCAGGCGTGCACGGCGCGGGACTCGCGGAACCCGGGGATGAGGGCCTCGCCGGAGTCGAGCATCTGCTGCACCTCGTTGCGAGGAATCGGCAGACGATCCGGGTCCTCCTCCTTGACGTCGGTGGTACCGATGATCGACACGGTGTGCACCGGCACGAGGATGTCACCGTCGGCCGGGTAGATACACCGGTTGACGACGGTGTTCACCAGACGGTGGTTCATGGCGATCATGATGCCGCGACCGGCGACGACGTCAACGTCGTGACATCCGACCATCTCGGCGATCTTGCCGGCCCACGGGCCAGCGGCGTTGAGGACGAACTTGGTGTTGATGGTGATCTGCTCGCCCGTCTTGAGGGCGGTGGCCTTGACGGCGGAGACCTGGTCCCCGTCCAGCTCGATGCCGGTCACCTCGTGGTAGGTGAGGATCTGAGCACCGTAGTCCTCTGCGGAGTGGGCGGCGCCCCACACCATCTGCCAGCCATCGACGGTGCCGTCCTGCACCGCGAAGGCACGCTTGATCCCGGGGTTGAGGCGGGGCTCACGACGAAGTGCCTCACCAACGGTGATCTCCTCGAAGGGCACCTTGGCAGCGGTGGCCCCTTCGACCCAACGATCTGAGAAGTCGAGGTCGTCCTCGGGGGTGACGACGAAGAGTCCGCCGGTGCTCTCGACCGCGTCTGCGTTGATCCGCGTGACGATGGCGTTCTCCTCGGCGCACTCGGTGGCCGACTGCTGGTCAGAGACGACGTAACGTCCACCGGAATGCAGCAGGCCGTGATACCGGCCCGTGGTGCCCTGGCCGAGGTCGGCCCTGTCGAGCAGAATGGCGGAATACCCGCGCATTGCTACATCCCGGACAACGCCTGCCCCGGTGGCACCGCCACCGATGACGACGACATCCGCCTCCATGGTTCTCATAAGTAGTACTCCCTCCGGGTGCGCGGCCCGGGTTCTGGCTGGCTCTCGCCTGCGACACTGTCAGGTTTGTCATCAAGACTACGAGACGCCATGCATCTGTGCCTATGCGCCCTGCCAACGTGCATGAATTCCGACACGTGAAGAACGGACGTGCAGGCCGGAGGAAATATGTGCATCCCATGGGATGCATCAGGAGGTGCTGGGCTGGACGAGCCAATCGAGAACGAGTGGAGCGGTGCCCGTCGTCATGGAGTGTGACGCCCATCGTCTTGAGGCGATGGAGGCACCCGTGCCGAGCTGATCGAGGGCGGACACCTGACGAGCGATGGGCAACCTGATCGGGAGCGGACAATCTGACCGAGGGATGGGCAACCTGACCGGACGGACAACACGGACAAGATCTGGGTGTCGACTGTCCACCGACCGTGATGACCATTTTTGTCAGGCCAGAGGGCATCGAGTCACTGCAGTGCAGCTGAGTCTCCCCGCGTGACATTTTTCGACACCTCACAGTTCGCACCCGTCTCAAGAGATCTCGTGTTTCCACTGCACCGCTGCGTGAGGAGAGAGGCGTTGAGTGAGACGTGGCGTGGCTCGTGCCTGGGGCTGAAAGACCTCCGCACTGTCTCCCATGACAATTTTCATCCGGTCACGAAGGACCAGGCACCGCGATGCGGCCGTTCTCTGCCAACCGACATTTTTCGACATGCCCTCAACCGAGCTTCCTCCACAGAGAGAATCGCGCGCTCACCACGGCAGAACCGCTCTTCGTACCCACCACTCCAAGGCGTGGGGTGACCGAAAGCGGAACTACCGAAAATTGACAGCCAGTGATCAGCGGATGGCTGGTCCCGACCACGGCTCGTCAGACACCTGACCGGCGATGAGGCGCGAGTCCTGGCGAGGCGCCTCGCACCGATGGAACCAGATCAACTCACCACAGATGTCTCCCACGAATCGGAGATGACCCCCCGCAAGAGATTCCCGTCAATGACGATTTTCACCGTGCCATGCGGTAGCGAGGTACTCCCATGCATCCCACCAGCACCACTCGACATTTTTTGACACGCTGCCCATCCAGCATGTCCATCGCCCGAGATGCATCCGCCTTGTCACACGTCACGGCACAAGGAATCCACGATGCCGAACGGCGATGTCCCTACGTACTGCTCAGCAGATGACCTGCCTCGGAGACTCGGGGAACTGAATACATAGGCCCACGCGCATCACCCATTTACACTTCTGTCAGCCAACCGGTGTCCAGCCACACCACAACCATGCCCGACACAGCCGAGATGAAAGCCACATGGTCATGCTTCACAGGCGCCGCCCCGCGTCCCAGACCCAACCTGATCAGCAAACATCAGCAGTACCGATCAGCATGGGAAGCACCGGTGCATCCACAACCGCCACCCGGATCGCTGACGTGTCGATCGTCATCATCGTGACGCTGTGCTACAGCACGTACGCCCTCATTCGTCACGCTGTCTTCAAGTCAGCGGGGTACGACCTGGGGATATTCGACCAAGCGGTACGCAATTATGCGCACTTCCATCTCCCCTACTCGCCCCTCAAGGGGGTCTCATTCAACCTGCTCGGCGACCATTTCCATCCGCTGCTGATGGTTTTCGCACCGCTGTACTGGATCTGGGACGATCCGCGAATGTTGCTCGTGGGACAGGTAATCGTGGTGGCATTGAGTCTGCCGCTGCTCACCCGGATCGCCGAGCGACGAATGCATCCGATCGCAGCACGGATCTTCACCGTTCTCATCGCCTTCTCGTGGCCGATGCAGGGGCTCATCGACTTCAACTTTCACGAGATCTGCATGGCCATCCCCCTGGTCTGCCTGGCCTATGACGCCCTGGATCGTCGCTCGTTCACACCGTTCATCGTGGCATGCGTCCTGTTGCTCGGCGTGCGGGAAGACCTGGGAACCGTTGTCGCCCTGCTGGGACTGGTCTGGGCCTGGGAGGCATGGCGCACGACCCACGACCATCGACAGGCGCTGCGTGGTGTGTACATGTTCCTCGGGGGCATCGTCGCATTCGTCGTCATCACGAGGCTGGTCATTCCGTCGCTGGCACCGGACGGCACCTTCGCCTACTGGGACTACCCAGATTTCGGATCGAGCCTCTCGGACATGCTCGCCATGATCGTGCAGCACCCTCTCAAAAGCCTCGGCATCGCATTCGACAACAGCTACAAGCGTCAGACCCTCCTGCTCCTCGTCGAACCGTTCTTCTTCCTGTGTCTCGGATCGGTGCGCTGGTTGCCGTGCCTGCCAATTCTGTTGTCGCGGATGTGGTCGAACCGCCCCCTGCTGTGGATGGGCATGTTCCACTACAACGCCATCGAATTCGTCATCCTCGCCATCGCAGCGGTGACAGTCGTGGGAAGGGTCTCGAAGAACTGGCGAAAGGCGGTGGTGGCCGTCCTGCTGGTCAGCATCGCCTACTCATATCGAATTGCGCACTTGGAAGGTGAGTGGACAGAACCGTTCCGGCAACTTCCCCAGGATGTGCGGACGATCAAGAACAATCCGCGGATTGACGCCATCAATGAGATGCTCGCAGCGGTACCAGAAAACACCTGCGTGACCGCAGACGACCGAGTCGCACCCCACCTCACCTCAACCAATCGAGTCACGGTCCCCGGCGCCCCCACCCCCAGAACGGATCTCGTCATTCTCGACATGACACAGGCAGACACCGGCAATGGTCTGTCCAAGCCCTCGGACGCCTTGAAGGATTACGAGGATCAGGGATATCAGCGCATTGCAGACAAGGAGAACTACATCCTTCTCAGCACGAGCAATGTCGTACCAGACAAGAAGCTGTGCGGACCTACGGCGCCATAGGCCAAGACCTGCGCGCACAAGACCTTGCGCGGTGCGGAGGCAGCCGGTGGGCGCGACACCAGCAGGAAGGACCGCTGCCGGCCGGCAGAGACCGTGACGCTGAGGTGCCGCCGATTCATGTCATCCTCCTCGACCTTGGCTGGGTGTGTGAAATTTTCATCGAGTCGGAGGGGGTCAGGGCACTGCAGTGCAGCCGCTCCCACCCAGCTGACATTTTTCGACACGGAACGGCCGACCCTGCTTAGACGAAGAAAGCCCGTGCTTCACGGATGTGCCTCCTCGCGTCTGCTCAGATCGAGTTCTTGTGCCCACACCGTGAGGGAAAGAAGCGCTGAGGACACTGCACTGGTTCGCGTCTGGCCTGGGAAGGCATCCGCGCTGACGGCATGACATTTTCCACCCCGCCCCGAGGGATCAAATCACTGTGGTGCAGCCATCCCCTACCAACCGACATTTTTCAACATGACCTCATCCGAAGCTGCCTCCACAGCGAGAGAATCGCTGTGCTCACTACGTCGAAGGAACTCCTCGCGCACCCACCACGTCAGATCATCGGGAGTGTCGAGATCGCGGCAGGCCCTGGACTGCACCCAACCAAGTCAGGGACGACACCGCGATTGCTGGTGTGAATTCTCCCTGCTCGAAAAGCCTCGGTGCACGATCGTGTCGTCACCTCCGCCCGGCTGACATTTTTCGACACGGAACGACCGACCCTGCCGCGACGAGGGAAAGCCCATGCTTCAGGCTGCACCACTCCTCATCCACACCACCACATCGTTGTCATCAGCTGGTCGGGTCACCACGATCGCCACAGCTCAACAGCCTGGGGACCCTGACCGGTCATCACCCCACCGAAGCGGTGCCCCCTCGAAGTGCACAGATGAGCAGATGGCAGGTACGTCGCGACGTCCTCATCCCACCGGGGTGAGAGCATCCTTTCCCCCGAGCACGACGGCAATGTTGCGCGCAGCGAGCTCGGTCATCTTTTCGCGCGTCCGTCGAGCCGCTGAGCCGATGTGGGGCAGCAGTACCACATTGTCCATGTCATAGAGCTCGGGTTCGATGTCAGGTTCGTTCTCGTAGACGTCCAGCCCGGCTCCTGCGATCTCGCCATTGCGCAGGGCAGTGACGAGGGCCTTCTCATCGACACAGGCACCTCGCGCCGTGTTGACGAGGTAGGCCGTACTCTTCATGGCGGCCAGCGCATCGGCGTCGATGATGTGACGTGTCTGCTCGGTGAGTGGACAGTGCACGGAGACGACGTCACTGGTCCTCAGCAACTCGTCGAGCTCGACACGTCGGGTGGGGGCAGTGTTGGGGTTGGTGGCGTCGATGGCCGAGGTGTCCTTGTCGTGTCGCGCGGTGTAGACGACGTCCATACCGAAAGCAGCGGCACGTCGCGCCATGGCCTCACCGATCTGGCCCAGGCCGATGATCCCCAGGGTGGCACCTTGCAGTCCCATGCCCAGCATGAAGGTGTGGTCGTAATGCCACGGTTGCTTGGCCCGTACGTACCGTTCGGCCTCCCCCAGCCGACGCGTCACCATGAGCATGAGCCCGAAGGCGAGATCCGCGGTGGTCTCGTGCAGCACACCCGGCGTCGTCGTGACGACGATGCCGCGGCCGCGCGCTGCGTTGACGTCGATGTTGTTGAATCCGGCGGCGCACTGGCCGATGACCTCGAGCTTGGTGGCCCGGGCGAGCATGTCGGCGTCCAGCGGGTCGGACAGGCTGCTGAGCAGGGCGTCCGCCTCGACAATTTGCTCGGCGAGCTCCTCGCGCGTCATTGCGTGGTCCCCGCCGATGATCTCGCACCCGTCGAGCTCACGGGCGACGATGTCGGTGAGTTGAGGTGCTGTGACAACGATGCGTTTCATGGCTCCACGCTAACCCGCACGGGGAGGCCGTGTGCGAAAGATGCCCCATCCGGATCTGTGCAGTGATTCTTGGGGGGCGTTTCCTGCCCGTCCGGAGTCGTGATTGTCACAGAACCCCGGTGTTCAGTTCGTGCTCATTTCTCACAACTCAGGACGGCCTGCGGCCTTGAGAAGGTGCACTTCCTGGGAAGGTCGGCACCTGTGCAGGACGGCGGTGGAATCAGGATGACGCGTTCCGCTGCCATGGAGCCCTCCACCCCAGTCAAATCAGCACTGTGTCAGGTCGGAGGCATTCTGTGCTCGCCACGGGGCTCTCGATCGGCCCGTGTCAATTTCTCACAACTGGGAGTGGTCATCTGCAGATGATGTGTTGTCCTGCCGCCCTGCTGACATTTTTTGACATCGCACAGATCTGAATACCGTGGGCCGGGTCCCGGAGCACAATCCTGCGCCGACAGTTCCTCCTCACCAACCCCCTGCATGTTCTCCCTGCCACCCCCTGCATGGGCATACCTTGCCCCTCTTGCACACACCTCGCTTCCCCGCACGGACACCGGCAAACCCCACCCGGTGCACATTCCGAGTGGAGGGGGACGACTCAAGGAAGCTGCTCACGGCCTGAATGATGTCGGGTGGACATCCCGGGCGGAGGGAGACGACACTTCCCCGCATGGGCACCGGCAAGCCTCCCTGCCGTGCGATGGCAAGTGTCGTCCTTGCTCGGGCCAAGCGCTGGTGTGAGCAGCTCAGCGTCTCCCTTGGCAGCCTTCGTCCCCCTGCTCGAACCAAACGTTGGTGGCCAGTCATTCCCGCCAGGGGCAGGGCAGCACCCCACCCCTGCCGGCAGGCCCTCTCCTGAGGCTGGGTGGCATGGCGCCAGCCTGGGTGGACCCCGCCCCTGCCGACAGACTCTCTCCGCCACCGGGTGCCTGTCGTGATCCTTGTCGGCCATGTCACAATGGCTGGGTGCAAACTTCGGGCCCAGAACCACGCTCCGGCAACCGAGATGTACGCAAGGAGGCCCAGCATCGGTGGGTCAGACGACTGCGCAGGTTCCGCAAGGCCCTCGTTCCACACCGCCCCAAGGCGTTCCGGGACTCCCTGAACCGTTGGCTCCTCATGGGCCTGCTCATCGGCCTATTGTCAGGAGTCGGTGCCATCATCTTCTTCTTCTGTCTGGAGACCGGCACCCACTGGCTGCTGGAGGGACTGGGCGGCTATCGACCCCCGGGCACCCTGGGTGAGGGAGACGGCAGCCCTGGCAGCTCCATGTCTCGGCCGTGGGCCATCCCGTTGGTGGTCGCAGGCGGTGCCCTCGTCTCGGGCATCCTGGTGCACTTCGTCGCCCCCACCGCCCAGGGACATGGCACTGACAACGCCATTCACGCCGTCCATCATGATCCTGCCGAACTTCGACCCAAGGTGGCAGTGGTCAAGATCATTGCCTCCTCCCTGGTCATCGGTTCGGGCGGCTCTGGCGGACGTGAGGGCCCGACGGCCCAGATCAGCGCGACCGCCATGTCGGCGCTGTGCAAACGGCTCAACATCCGCACCCCCGACGCACGTATCGCCGTGTCAGCAGCCATGGCCTCGGGCATCGGGGCGATCTTCCGCGCCCCGCTGGGCGGCGCCCTGCTCGGCTCTGAGCTGCTCTACCGCGACGACATGGAGGCCGACGCGATGATGCCCTCGCTCATCAGCTCGATCGTCGCCTACGTGACCTTCGGATCCGTCTACGGGTTCAGCCCGATCTTCGGCACCCTGTCGGGCGTGCAGTTCTCCAAACCGGTGCAACTCATCTGGTTCATCTTCCTGGGGCTGGCTGCCGGCCTCATGGGTCGGCTCTACGCGGTGGTGTTCTACAAAGGCACCGACCTGTTCGCCAAGCTGCGACTGCCTGGCTGGCTCAAGCCTGCCGTGGGTGGTCTGTGCGTCGGGCTGCTCGGCCTGCTGCTGCCCCAGGCGTTGGGCACCGGCTACGGCGACGTGCAGCAGGAGATGTACGCCGACGTGCTCGTCAAGATGCCGATGATCATCGTCCTGGCCATCCCCTTCGCGAAGATCCTCTCGACGACCCTGTCCATCGGTTCCGGCGGTTCCGGCGGCGTGTTCGGCCCCGGCATGGTCATTGGTGGGGCCACTGGCGCGGCCATGTGGCGATTGCTGGAGACCCTGCCCGGTATGCCTGCCTCGCCGATGAGTTTCGTCATCGTCGGCATGATCTCCTGTTTCGGAGCCGTGGCGCACGCCCCGTTGGGGATGATGCTCATGGTCGGCGAGATGACGGGAAACCTCTCCCTGTTGGCTCCCGCGATGATTGCCGTCGCCGTGGCCTCGCGAGCCGTGGGTGAGGTGTCGATCTACCGGTCCCAGTTGCGCGACCGTCTGGAGGGACGGGAGGTGCACGAGACCTTCGAGACGGCGAAGGCAGCACGCAGGAAGAAAGAGAGGAGTGCCGACGGGGCTCAGTGACGGCCACCAGTCGCCATTCAGCACGACCTGACCAGCCGGTGTCCCGTGGTGGCGGATGGGCTGGCCTCGGACAGATCGCCTGTTCATCACCAGAACCCGCTGATCGACGCGTGCGTGAGGACAAACAGCCCCAGACATTGTCGGCTCCTGCACGAAATGGACATGGGAGAATGCGCATTGGCGAAGCCACGATGAGCTCATCCTCGGGGTTGCCGCGCTGCTGCCCCGTAAAAAAGGGAACCAAGGGCGTCCTGTGCAGAACACGCGGGGAAGGAGATCGCCCCTCAAAATCTGCATCGACGAAATCGGTGCACCGTGAACGCTGAGTGGGCCGCGACCATTCCCGGCCACGACCCACTGCCTCAGCTACGCGTCCGCTGGACTCACCGGTGGTCTGCAGTCACCGTCGGCTCCACGGTTGCATCCAAGCCCACTGAAGACTCGGAGTTATCTTCCTGGTCCGCGGTCACGGATGTTTCTGAGCTCACCGCTGACTTCCGGCGCACGTGCACCCTGCCAATGAGGTAGATCACGAGAGTCAGGGCGAAGGTGGACAGCAACTGCTGACGCAACCCGTCAGCCGCCATCCCGAGGACGACGATCCCCAGGACGACCAGGGCCGAGACGATCGGCACCCACGGGTAGCCCCACAGCCGCAGTGGCAGGTGTTCACCGGCGGCATCCGCACGACGTCGCAGAATGAACTGTGAGGCGATCGTCGAGGTGTAGGTGACGATGATCGTCGCCCCGACCAGGGTGAGCAGCACGTCGAGCACCTTGTCACCCCAGATGTAGGTGCACACCACAGAGGCGAGACCGACGCTCACCGAGGCGAGGATCGCGGCGACCGGCACCGAGCGGGTCCTCGAGGCAGTCAACGCGCGGGGGGCCAGACCACGATCGGCCAGGGAGCCCAGCATGCGAGCCGCACCGTAGAGGTTGGCGTTGAGACTCGACAACAGGGCCAGGACGATGACGGCTCCCATGATCTCGGCGGCCACCGGGATCCCGGCATGGTTGAGCACGGCGACGAATGACGACTTGGCCAGGGCAGGATCGTCCCAGGGCAGCACGACGACCATGATGGCCACCGACCCCATGTAGAACAGCAGGATGCGCCAGATGATGGTGCGCACCGCACGTCCCACGTTGCGAGCCGGATCCTCGGTCTCTGCGGCGGCAACGGCCATGATCTCGATACCACCGAAGGCGAAGACGACGATGAGCAGGGCCGATGTCAGCCCACTCATGCCATTGGGCAGGAAACCACCGTGGTGGATGACGTTGCTCAGCCCCGGGGCCGGTGCCTTCGTCAGCCCGAGGATCATGAGCACTCCCACGACGAGGAAGACGACCACCGCCGCAACCTTGATGAGGGAGAACCAGAACTCGAACTCGCCGAACCGGTCCACACCCAACAGGTTGATGCCGGTGAGGGCCACCAGGAAGATCAGCGACATGAGCCAGGTCGGGGCCACTGGCCACATGGCGTACAACACGGAGGCGGCCGCCGTGGCCTCGGCTGCCACGACGACGACGAGCTGGATCCACCAGACCCATCCGACGGCGAAGCCCACTGCCGGGCCCATCGCTCGCTCGGCATAGACGGAAAACGCCCCGGAGTCCGGGTGGGCAGCCACCATCTCGCCAAGCATGTACATGATGGCAATGACGAGCAACCCGGAGATCACATAAGCGATCAGCACCGCCGGGCCGGCTGCTGCCACGCCCTTTCCTGACCCGACGAACAGGCCGGTGCCGATGGCACTGCCAAGGCTCATCATGACGAGCTGGCGGCCCTTCATCTTGGGTGCTGTAGCGGACTCGTTGGCCTCACTGATGGAGTGAGTCATCTGAATGCTCCTCAAGGTGTATTCCGGTTGGGCGATCCTAATGACCACCTCGCACCTCGAACGATGGAATCTCACACAGTGAGAAGATTGGCGTCGTCATCGTCGTGGGTCACATCGCAGTTGTGCAGTGGTGACGATGATGAGGCCGCACCACCCCAGCCGGTGGATCTCCAGGGTGGGTCTCCCAGGGCCTTGCTGCACCCCGCATCGGTCGGAACGCTCAGATCCCCTTGGATTGAAACACCACATCAGCCAAGTTGGGGCTCCAGCCCACCCGTCAACCTCGTTTCGGCTGTCCCCGTCAAAAAAGTGTCTCACCCCGGTCATAAGCTCTGAGCTGTTGAATCCTTCCCGGCAGGATCCTTGAGAGGAAGACGACGATGACCCGTTTTCTGCACACCTCCGACTGGCAACTGGGGCAGGTGCGCCACTACCTGTCGCCGCGCAATGACGGCGACGATCCCCAAGCGCGTTTCACCCAGGCACGTATCGACGCGATCCGCACCATTGGTGGGCTCGCCCGGCAGCGTGAGTGTGAGTTCGTCGTCGTGGCCGGTGACGTCTTCGAGACGCAGAATGTCTCCACCACCATCGTGGCCAGGTCCCTCAAGGCCATCGAGTCCATCGAGCTGCCGGTGTACCTGCTGCCGGGAAACCACGACTCCCTGGAGCCGGGAAACATCTGGGAGCGCATCAAGCTGCCATCCAACGCCACACTGCTGGACGGCACCGATCCCATCCGGGTGGCAGATGGCGTCGAGATCGTTGGAGTACCGCTGCTGGCCAGGCACCAGAGCACCGATCCGTTGGAACCGGTCGTCAAGAATCTGGCCTCCGACGCAACGACTCGAATCATCGTGGGGCACGGTCAGCTGGAGGGACTCAGCGGCAACACGTCTGAGGCGCTCCTCGCCCGTGAACCCCTCCTGGCCGCCATCGAGCGATCGGCCGTGAGCTACGTCGCCCTGGGAGACCGCCACATCGCCTGGCCGCCAGACAATCCGCATGGTCCCATTCGCTACAGCGGCACCCAGGAGACGACGAGTTTCAACGAGCCTGGTCGGGGAACCGCCGTCGTCGTCGATCTCGACGAACATGGCGCCACCGCCGAGACCGTGGAGGTCGGCACTTGGCTGCACACTCGGATCAGCATGGATCTCAGCACCGACGAAGACCTGGAAACGTTGCGCGAGAAGCTCGCGGCCTTCACCGAACCTGATCGCACCATCGTGCGTTATGACCTGCACGGCTCGGTGTCGCTGCAGCAGAAGATTCGACTGTCCGAGATCCTGGACGATGCCGAGACCCAGTTCGCGAGCCTGGAACCCAGCGACAACCGCAATGACCTCACCGTCGTGCCCGACGACGTCGACTTCACCGACCTGGACCTGCCGGCGTGGGGCGAGCGGGGAGTCGAGGAACTCACCGCCATGTCCACGGACCCGGCTCTGCCACAGGAGGAACGGGACTGCGCCGCCGACGCCTTGAGCCTGCTCTACCGGCTAGCACACTGACCAGGCACGCGAGCACTCACCCCACTGCTCCGTCCGACCCACCTGGTCCTTCCTGACACGAACCATCCCAACATTTCCAGCACTGGGAACCCCCACTCCGCCTCATGTTCCCAGCCCACGCAACACCCTTCGCACCATCCCACCTCACCAATCCCACGTCAGTCCATCCATCGCGCCAGGAGACGTCATGAAACTGCATCGCATCCACATCGAGAACTACAAGGGCGTCACCGAGCAGACCCTGCACGTCCCCGACACCGGGTTGGTGGTGGTGTCCGGCCCCAACGAGGTGGGCAAGACCTCCCTCATCGAGGCCCTCGGTCTGGTCTTCAACACCAGGAACAAACACACGGCCAAGAAGCAGGCGATCAAGGACGCCCAGCCAGTCGGCCAACACGTACCGGTGATCGTCGAGGCGGAATTCAGCATCGGTGAGCATCGAGTGGTTCACACCAAACAGTTCCTCGTGAGTCCCAAGGCGGTTCTGAGGTATGTCGGCGGTCCACGTACCGGGGACTCGTTCACCGGCGACGATGCCATTGGCGAGATGGAACGACTCATCTCGGGGCTGGACGACACCTTGTGGACGGCGCTGCAGGTGCTGCAGACCGGTGGCAGGTCCGAGCTGACGCTGGACTCCTCGGAATCACTGCGTGCCGCCCTGGACACCCGTAGCGGGGCCGCCGACACCCGGCGGGACGACCACGGGCTGTTCGACCTCATCAAGGAGGAGTCTCAAAATTATTGGACTGCCACCGGCAAGCCCATTCGTTCCCGCAACGACCAGCGTGGGGAGCGCGATGCCCTCAATGCACAGCTGGTTGACGTCAGGCAGACTCTGGACCAGGCCGATCGTCTCGTCAGTGAGCTCGGCGACCTGGACGAGGAGCTCGGCGACCTGCACCGACACCAGATCAAGGCACGTGGTGAGCTGGCGGAGGCCAATGAGCAGCAGGAAGGCCTGAGACAGCTCAAGGACATCGTCGAACGAGCCGCCCAGGACGAACTCAACGCCAAGTTGACTCTCACCGAAGCCGCCTCAACCGCCCAACAGCGCACCGAACTGCTCGGCGAACTGGCCAGTCTGGATGAACGCATCGCTGGCTCGACAGCGGACGTGAAACAAGCCGAGGAGCTGCACCACGCAGTGAACCAAGAGCTGGAGCAGGCGAAGTCCACGATGGTCAAGGCCAGAAGCACACGCGACAAGGCACGCGATGCGGTGAACAAGGCAGAAGACCTACGCACCCTGCTGTCACAGGAGTCGAAGCTCGCTCAGCTGCGCAGACGCCGCGAGCGCGCTGCAGCACTCAACGAGCAGATCGTCGAGCTCACTCGTGAGGTCAACGATCATCCCATCACCAAGAGGCAACTGGGACAGCTGCGCAAGGCTGAGCAGAAGGTACGGGATGCCCGTACCCAGGTGAGTCTGGCAAGCCCAGTGCTCACAGCTGAGACGTTGGCCGAGGATGCGCCGGAATTGTTGCTCGACGGCGAGCTGGTGGAGCCGGGGCG